>Ga0247611_10006454_pt1 | contig 15044 bp, 22 predicted proteins | sample 177DNAGHGhighgp2_FD_192422 | JGI IMG/M metagenome (GOLD analysis project Ga0247611, IMG submission 192422) | Sheep rumen microbial communities from Palmerston North, Manawatu-Wanganui, New Zealand - 1770 DNA GHGhigh gp2 | ecosystem: Host-associated > Mammals > Digestive system > Stomach > Rumen...
AGTGCAGGCTGAATATTTCGAGCCATATATTCTACAACCTCTTCTTGGATTTCATAAGAGGCTCGTCTTCTACAGCCCATATCTCCCACCTTAAGCGCAAACGTATTAATCATCTCCACTTTTCTGGCGATACGATTAATAACTTCAGCATGATCAACTCCAATTAATTCAGGCTCATGAATTACTCCAGAAATAGTTGCTAAAATTGGAATCTCGTAAAGAGCGGTTTTATAAAGCTTATCATAAACCTCAACGTGAAGATGATTTTCCTTATCTAACCAAATATTAATCTTTTTTGGATCAAACCCAAATGACCATAACCACTCCCAGTAAAATCTAGGAATATATGGAATATTAGTCTCTAACCAGTTAAGCTCCTCCGGATTTAATTGTAGAGTTTCTAGTTCTTTAAGTTCCGTGATAATCTTATTAAGCTGATCCTTAGTATACTCCGTATTGTTTCTATCATTAAAAACTAAAGTCCCTGAGGCTTCTGGATAATTCTTCATAAAATAATACGATACACTAAACAGATATAAATCTGTGTCTAAAATGCTTTTTACTTTCATATAATTATAATTTTTTATATCATTTATAAGGGTTTTAAATAAAAAAAACCTAGAGTGTTACCTCTCGGATAATATAAGTAGTTTTTATCCTTTTAACCATGAAGTAGGAACAAAATTTATTAAAGATAAAATCAGGTGATACTAAATATCCCGAAATAAACCAATTATAAAACGATAATAATTGAATCAATTTTATAGAAGGTTTCTTCTTTATATTAGTTGGATAATAATCTGATATTTTATATGAGTATGTTCCATCCATTTCTGTTTCTACTATAAAGAAAAAACAAAAATCTCTTCTTTTTTCATAAGCAAATTCTACAACATTTACAAAAAAGAATCTTTTATTAGACATCATACTCCTTAATACTAAAACTCTTACTGTGAAATCTTATCTTAATATGTTGTTCGATGTAATTACTGATCTCGCTTAATGAGTTAAATGTACAGTATATGAAAAACCAATGATATACCCTTAGATGTAATGATCTTATTGATCTTTTGGAGAGGTTTTTCTTTATATGTGAGGAGAAGTTTTTAGAAACCTTAAATACAGTTACATTTGATGTCTGGAGTTCATATAAAAAGAAAAAACAAATGTTTTTATCTAATTTTGATAAACAATTAACTTGGTATATTTTCATATATATAAGGAAATAATAATTAAATCCTTATAAGTATAAAGATTTAATTATTGATAATGATTGAGGTAAGATTATACTCTAGAATACGTAATAAAAATTATCTTTATTACATATTATTTATCTGTTTAGAAGACCAATTATATTATAACATTACTGATAAACCGGTATTTCTAAAAAAGAAAATATCAAAATGGGGATTTAAATATATAAAAGAATCCTTACACCTATCCTTAACAACAAGGGAAGAACATGAGATATTAGAAAATATAACCGGTAAAGATTCTAAATGGGTTAAAATAATAGACATAAAATACTAAATATGAAATTTTTAGAAGATCTTTGTAAGGCTTTTAGTCCTAGTTCATATGAAAAGGACGCTTTATCTGTTTGGGATGAGTTTTTTAATTCTATTCCAATAAAATCTTACATTCCATACCATGAATATACTGATAATCTTAGAAATTCCGTATATTCTATAGGGAATGGGAGTAAGAAGCTGCTATTTTCTGCACATATCGATAATGTTTGCGGTAGAATAGTTAAAATTACAGACAAGGGAACATTGATGTTTTCTCAAGATGGCGGTATTTGTTTAAAATCCCTAATTTCCAGCCATGTTGTCGTCGCTGGAGATAATGGTCTTATTCCAGGCGTTGTACAAAAAGTCGCCTTACACTTAGACGAAAAAAGGAGCGACGTAGGAGATTGGCTGGATTATAGGATTAATATAGGATGTACAAGTAAAAAAGAGGTTGAAGATCTCGGTATATTCCCAGGCTGTATTTTCTCTTACCGACCTGAGATAAATACTAAGTTTGGAGGAGAACACCTGATTTGTGGGACCGGTCTAGACGATAAAGCGGGAGTATGGATCGTCGGAAAAGTAGCGAAAATGTTGATGGATAAAGATATAGATATAACTCCTTATACTATCTACTTTGCGGCGATGAGTCAAGAAGAGGTTGGTTGTGTAGGAGCAAAGCGTGTAGCCAGAAAACTAAATCCAGATTATTCGATAGACATAGATTGTACTTTCGCCGACACAGAATTAGTTGGTGGGAAGTATAAGGATCTGGATATAAACTTAGGGGATGGTGCTGTTATCTCTTATGGAGCGGATAAAAACTTAGAGCTTTGTAATAAGATTCGAGAAGTAGCAAAGAAACACAAACTCAAATACAAAACCAACACTACGAGATCTGGAGGCACTAATACTAAGTCCATCCAAGACTTTTCCGGAGATTGTATAACAGCCCTCTTAGGATACGGTTTGATTTCAATGCATAGTAGTACAGAAATTGTGAATAGACATGATCTAGGTTCTTGCGTTGATTTGCTGTATTGTTGTATTAAAGATCAAATATTTTAAAAAAAATAATAGATAGGAACTAAAAATTCTTATCTATTTTTTTTATTAATATTAGTACATTTATATTTATGAAGATATGCATATTTATGTTTACCGAGGTCGATTGTATTAAAATTACTAATCCTTGTAATCCAGACTAGTTGTTCATTGTCTAATTCAAAATTATATCCTATTTTTTTTTGTAAGCTATTGCCACCTTAGATCCTCTATCCCACAACTTTTCGAACATCAATGGACTAATAATTTTCTTTATATTTCCTCTTAAACAATAAAATTGATATTCCCAAACCCAGATATCTTCTGACTTCGGTTTTGTTGGAATTGGCCTAATTTTAACTAGAAAGAAATATTTTTGGTACTCTGAGGCCAAAATAACATTGATTATCTTATAATTCATATTGTTATTTCAGAGATCTAATTTTGAATTTTATAGGACTTTTAGCATCGGCTTTGAGGTCTATTAAGTTCATTGCTGTAAAAAATACACTATTATCATTAAAATAAACAAAAGAATAAACAAATTCTTTAATAGTATAGATATTACGTTCGTGGATATATTTATCTGGTCTGTAGTAGCATTTTTTACATATGGATAAAAAAGTCTTTAAACTCATTTCTTTCTTAAAATTATAATTTCTGAATCCAAGAAACATTACATTATTATTTTTTATTGGCATAACAAAAAAACAGTATCTTTGATTTTTTGAATTATCATCTATAAAACTAATATTTACTATTTTATTTTCCATTTTCGCAATTTACAATGAGATTCCTTCTTACCATAATAAGACTTTATCATAAATTATATTTAGTATTTCTTCCAATTCCTCTTTATGTCTTACTAAATCTTTTTTATCATTATCAGTTATGGAGTCTGGAAATTTAATTACTTCAACTCTTGTATCATAAAAATTTGATAAAGGCATTAAATATTTCTTAATCAAAAGAAAACATATTGGATCATAAGTATGATTTAGATATATATCACATATTTCTTTAGAGTAGTCTATAAATGCGGGCTGATCATATCTAGGCTGTTTCCTTAAGACACGTTTTATAGTTTCAAAACGTTTATAAGGTGTCTCTTCATTCAGCCTAATTGTTTTCAGCCCATATACAGACCAAATAAATTTATCCCTAGCTTCATCATATACTTTCTTGTCTGAATCCTTACATTTTTCATGATATATAGGATTATCAAGTTCTACTATAAGATGAAGTTTTGGAAAGAATAAATCAGTTATAAAAAGATTTCGATACATTCTTTCCATATTATCTCCTCCATATAGTAATTGCCAGTGTTTTAGGTCTTCATCCTTAATCAGGAAGATCATTTCTCGTAAATATTCAAATTCAGGTTTATTGTTTGCCCAAGGTTCAAATAATTCTAGAAATAATCTTACGGCTCCTGTTTTATCTTCATTATCCACATGATCTTTAATGGATTTTCTTATATCATACGGTAATCCGGTTTTCCTCGATATTATTTTAGTTGGAAGAATATAGGGACCATATTTAAAAGTAAATCTGTCATCATTAATTAACCTGTTTAAAATTAATTCTCTCTTTATCATATATTATATAACTATATAAATTTTGTTTAATTAGTGTCGCAAATATATCGTCTTTTACCATACTTAATATCTCCTCGTTAGTTAAAGATTTGGGTTCATACCTAGAGAAATTAATATGGGATCTACAGGTTGATGTTAATCTACATACATTTTTTGCACTTAGTAACTTTTTTATGTGTCCTTTAAAACAAATGCCTGTATAAGTATAATAACAATATCTTCCGGTATTAAATAAATTTTCTTTTGCTTCAATAATTATATAGCTTAATCTAGTAATTACTTGTTTATTTTTTTGGCAACTAAAATGCGAAAAACAATCAATATGAGAAGAACCCTCAATTACTAAATTAACAACAAAATATTTGGTATAATAATTCATTATTTCACATATAAGGAGTTGGTCAATTCTTTATATATATATGAAAAAAGAAGAAGTTGAACAAAGAGTAATTAAGAGAATAAGAGAGAAATTTTTCCCTAATGACGACAATGTAGTAATAACATCAACTACCGATATTTGTTTGCATTTGGGAGCTGATTCATTAGATGAGGTGGAGTTATTACAAGATCTCGAATCGGAGTTTAATTGTAGCCTTTCTGAAATCAATATTGGATTTTTTGGGGTTACTACTGTAGAAGAAATTGTAAATGAATTAATGAAGGTATTAAAAGATGAATGATTTGTATGTAGTAGGTGATGTTCATGGTAATTATAAAGAGCTTATCTTTCGAATCATAAATAGGTATGACATAAAAGACTCTAATATTTTAATATTAGGCGATTTTGGAATAGGCTTTGATAAAACAATGCCAGACCTCTATAGATGGTCTGAGAAAAAATTAGAAAAGAATAATATAGAGATAGATGTTCTTAGGGGAAATCATGATGATCCTGAATATTTTGATGGAGATCATGATTATCCAAGACTTAAATTTCTCAAGGATCATACTGAATATGACTTGGCGAATCATAAAGTTTACATAATTGGTGGTGCGAACTCAATTGATATCGATTATATTGATGAGTTTGGAGAAAAAAGACATAGGATTGAGGGAGTGGATTGGTGGTCTAAGGAAGATATTATAAGAAAAGATAAAGACTTATTTCCTACAAAAGTAGATGTAATAGCTACACATTCCGCTCCACTAATATTTGATCCAATAATAACAAGATCTCCTCTTTTATCAGAGCAGCAATATGAAAAAATATTAAGTGAAAGGAGATACTTGGATGTTGTCTTAAAAGAAATAAATGCTGATTTTTGGTATTATGGACATTATCATAAGACATACTCTGGATCATATGGTAAATTACTGTATAGATGTTTACCACCACTTGAGTTTTTCTTAGTACCATCTAAAATAATAGATAACCCACAAGGAAAGGAGGAAAATATTAATGAAGAATGATAATATAGAAAATATATACACTGGGGATAATAATAAAGAAGAACAAGAATTATTAGATGAACAAGAATTATTAAATCTAGTAAAAGGATATTTAGCAACTTATGTGGATAAAATCTTAGAAGAGGATGGTGCTTCTGGAATCATAGCCTCTCTACTAAAAGAATACAATAAAGATGTACATGAGTTGAGAGAACAGGTAGAAGAATTAAAGAAACAAATAGAGGATTTAAAAACAACAATACAAACACTAATGAGCCTTGGAACAGATGGTAATGATTATAATCCTTGGAGGAGTATCAATAGTGCTTATGAAGGTGTAATACAGTAATATATATATCATGAAACGAGCAGAAAGAAGGTTATTTTTACAAAATTTAGAGAATATTTTATCAACCTCTAACGAAAGTCTCTCAAAGATAGCGTTTGAGGTTACGGGTGGTTATAATAAAAAAAATGTAAAACAAATAAAACAACTTTTTAGAATGATTCATCCATTTGATTATAAAAATGCTTATCCGCTCGCTGTAAATTTATTAGTCAGGATATGCTACCCTAAGTATAGAGATACTTGGGGAGTTAAAGCCTCAAGAAATGAGTTGACGATAACCGAAATAAGTACTAGAAAAAGTGAATTTATTAGAAGGTTCGGAAGTTTAGTAAAAAAAACAGGACAGGATGAGAAAGGCACATTAGAATTAATTGATGTATTATTCTCTGCTAATCTAAGTCCGGAGGAAAAAGAAATCCTTAGAAAGAAATTAAAAAAAGAACATACATTATATTATGATTCTTTAATACTTGTCCTCTCTTTGTAATAATAAAGAATAATAAAAGATGATTTAATCTCTTTTATTATTTCTTTTTTACATTAGTTATGACATAATAACCTTAAATATAAAAGAAAAACTATGAATATAAAAAATGACTTTCATCTAGACAGACGAATACAAAGAGACTTGGTAATCTCTGAAGAGTTATATATTTCTGGATTAATAGATATAACTCAATGGTTAGCCCTTGACTTAGAATATTTTTTAAAGGAAGAGAATAGGTTTTTTGGAATCATGATATCTTACTTTAAAACAATAAAGGACAATTATACAATGTTCAATACTGGCTGTACTGAGGAGGATTGTGATATCTATGGAAAAATAATGTATCTTTTTAAACCAATAATCTTATTTGAATATAGAAAACTAGAACAAAGAAGATTATCAAAAGCAGATAGATTAATAGTAATGATAAAAAGAATATTAGATCTATTAGAACCCATTGCAGAAGATAAATGTCATATAAAAACTGACTGTATAAAGAATATAAATGAGGTTATAACAAAAATGTATGATAGAATAAAAAACAATGGGAAACTATTGGAACTAAAGTATATGACAAGGACTATGAAATATTATATGGAAGAGGGATTAGTTGGAAAGATATGTGTTGATGAGTTTGGTATACAGTATGAAATAAATAAAAGAGCTAATAATTCACAACCTATATCTAAAAATAATATAATGATGGAAGAAACAACTGGGAAAGAGCTATGGATAGGAAACTAATAAAAACTCTAATCTTAAATGACGATGATTTAGAGTGTGATTGTAAAGACCTAAATATTAACGACCTTAATCTTGCCTCTGTTGGATTTAGGTTTAGCGATATAGAAAGTTTTGATATGATAATTTATAAAGGAAAACGTGGTGAAAAAATACTAAGGTCGAAATATACAGGTCTAGGAATAATAAAAAACTGAGTCTAAAACCCTTCTAAAACCCTTATATATAAAATAAAATACTATGAAAAGTATACAAGAACAATTAATTGAATACTCGATTGATTATTTAAAAGGTTGTTTACCGGTTTTAGAAATAGTAAATAATACAGCTCTCACAAATAAACAGGAGACTTTAATTTCTCTCGGATTTAGTAATTGTGCTGAATTAAAAAGAGTAAATCAGGAAATCATACACAATAAGAAAATATCTGAAGAGAATAGAAAGAAAGAAAATGAGGCAAACAAACTAAGGGATTGGTTCAAGACTCTATTAAGAGGTAGAAATCTCTTTGGATCTGATACACTATTAATCAGATTTGAGGATTTTTTCCAATTGATGAAAAAAAATAAACTGGTTTGTGGAATTTTTAGTGATTATCTAGGTGAAATACCAGATAAAAACCTTAAGGAAATAGAAAAACTAGTCAATACAAACACGGTATGTCTAGTTGATGAGTTACGTCCAATTAATGCGATTGAAGGAAAAAGATTATATATTCCAGAAAAAATTTATCGATTTCCATTTACTATACATGATGATATTTATTGGTTCGATATTCTGAATAAGAAGACTGAATCATGGTTTGGTGGAGGGGCTCCGAACACATACAGAGTCACATCTATTGGATATAAAACCAAGTTCTTTATTTGTGCTCCAGCCAAAAAGATGATATCTTTAGAAAAAAGAATCTCTTTTAGAAGAGTAGAAGATCCATTCATTTGTTCTTATAATAGTAGAGTGAATTCAGTCTTTATTCACTCACGTTGGGGAGAAGAGGCTAAATTATCCACAATAAGAGAATATGAGGCATTTAATAAACTGATTTCAGAAAGGATTACGGATCTTGGTTTAGAGACAGAGATTAAAAGAGATTTTTCGTTGGATAAGATAGAGGAAATGATGTCTTAATAATGAATAAAGAAAAATATAGGAAACTAGAGAATAATATCTCTAATTCCTATATTTATTTTTTTTTATTTTGTCATTAGGTCTATAATTTTCATTCTTCCGAGACCTTCAAAATCATAATCTTCATCTTTAGAATCAATCATACAACTCCAAGATCTATCATCATTTTCTATCCGAAGTGAATAAGAGGTTCCGTTTCTATGGGTAAGTCTTAGTTTGTGTATTCTAATATAGAGTATAGTTCCATCTTCATCTAAACGTACAGCAGCCCCTACATTTCTACTATATCTAAGTTGTACAGCCTGATCCTTTGAGCTTGATATTGCCTGTAAGTCCTCGAAGCTAATTGTTGGTCGTGTATTATAGAGTTCAGCTACTCTAGATAAGAACATGCCATCCTCTATTAATTCAAACCTCTTAGATAACGGCACAAATTGTTTAGCTTCTTTAGTCTCTTCTGGATTTTCAAAGCTCGCTCCTTCAGGCTGAATTCGTACATTAAGTATCTCTGGATCATCTTCTACTGTATACTCACACATGTAGGTCATAGTCATTGGTTCGAAATCAGAAATTGAAACTATATTAGCCTTCTTTTGTTCTGTATGCCAGGTTCCATCCTCTTGTTTTTTGAACTCTAGAAGAGCTACATCCATTCCAACATATTTCAAGATTTCACCACCAGGAATGAGATATTTTTTGTTATCCGTATGAAAACTATATTTCTCTTTTAAAATTTCTAATCTTGTTTTTGCCATTCTTAGTATTCTTCTTTTATTAAACAATTCACTTTATCTACAATCAAACCCCATCTTTGATAGGCGGTATCTTTAACGATTTCAGATATTAAATCTGGAAGTTTATTAGTTTTACAGAAGATATCAATTTCTTCTATTGCACTTTGAGAGTCTGGGAAAAAATTATTTGGATTTAATTCTTCTCCCAATTGAGCTGTATGAATCGCCTTTTCCAGATCCATTTTTCCCGCCTTGTTGTGATAACGAGTTATATATTTAATAATAAATAACTGAAATCCGTTTAGATTAACTTTAGCGGCTAGTTGAATTGGTTGATATGGGAGCTTTTTATAATGATCTCCTCCAACCTGTACATCAATTACATTTTTCATATTTTAACAATTTGGATTAAATTCATCTATATGTGTTTGTACTTTAGGTTTTGGCATGAGTTTTAACCAATCTAAGAATTTTTTCATAAATTCAAAAGACCACAGACTATTACTACAGCCCGTCATTAATAGAGTAGTACCAACCCACATTAACCACGACATAATAGAGCCGGTATCAAAATTACTATAGATTCCAACTTGCCAAATTAAACCTATAGCAAGAACAACTCCATTACACAGTAAAGCGGCAATTAGACTAAGAAGATGACTCACCCACCTCTCATCCTTCTTATTCCACCAATTTTTAAAAATCTGAGTGATAACAACAACTAATGCACTCAGACCAGCTAAACTATAAATTGCGCTGGTAATCATGTCAATTGTAATTACTTCCATATTTTTTATTTTAATTATTAATTTACTACAATTATTAGAGTAAAAAGGCTTATGTAGTGCATTTTATTGATTTGAAAAAAAAATAAAGGAATTTTATCATTCCTCTATAATTTTTCTCGTTAAACATTCTACCTCTTCTGCATATCCAGGAGAAAGTTCTATTAAATTTATATGTGACTGATGTCTAGCCCAAGTAATTAAAAGTGGGCTATGTAAAGACACTATTAGTTGTGTTTGTTCTTTGTGAAAAGATAATATACTTTTAATATAATCTAAGTTATGCAAGTCTAAATTACGATCTGGCTCATCCATTAGAATCGTATATTCATCTACTGGTTCTTTTAGCCTGTGACTTTGAACATATTCATAGTATTCAGGAAAAAGATCTTTAAATTGATCATAGTCAAAACTTAATCTTGCATCAGGAGAAAACATATATCTAAAAAGGGAGTTCAATGCCACTATAACCTTTTCTCCCTGTGAACTATGATAACCAGCTATTTGATCACTGAAGTTTTGAACATTCTTCAAAATAGTATCATCACTACGATCTTGAAAATGAGATAATTTAAAAATATTTTTCTCATAGTCAGCGAAGACATCTATACCAGATATATCACCATTGAGGGTTCGTAGTCTATTTACATTACTATTATACATTCCTCTCTCACAAAAAATATCCCCAACCATGAGATAATATTCAATAATCTTAAATAGTGTGGTTTTTCCGCTTCCATTTAACCCAACCAATACATTTACTCCGGGTTTAAAGATAAATTCAGTACCATTTCTGAACATATCTATTTCATCTAAATACGTTATTGGAGTTTTTGTTCCATCCTTAATTATTACTTTTTCTATCATATTTATAAGGAAATAAAGAAAAAAAATAAGGGACAGAACTACGTTACACCTTTCGGCTCCAATTCATTCTGCTTCCCCTGTTCTCATAAGGCCTATATGAGCTGTGAGGTTAATTATTTGGATATACTTTGATTGGGTCGCAGTATTAATTAACTTCACAAATATAAGGATTTAAAGGGCTATCATCTTCTTTATAACACAACTAAATCCTTATATATGTTATGATAGATAAATTAAATTTATTTAGAGTAAAAGTATTTCAACCAGAAAAATTAATAGCCGGAGATATTAACAAAAATTCATGGGCTATAATGGATTTAGTAAAGAATAGTAATGATATTGATTTGATTATTATTCCTTTTGGGGCTATTAGTGGTTTCTATAAGAATCAATCTTTATCTAATCTCAAGCCACTTAAATATAAAGTGACGGAAACCTTAAGTACCTTAAATAGTATTGCACAAATACCTATAATTGTTAATGATATTACTGGATTGTATTATCTTGATAACCGAAATCTTAATCCAGTAAAAATAGAAAATAACAAAATAAAAATACAGTTAGAGGATTTTACAATCAGTTTTATAGACGATATTGACAAAATTTTTGAATCTGCTCAAATACATGACTCACTGATGGAGGATCTTGTAGTATTTTATGATCCGAGTGGTATAACCTTTCCCTTTACAACAACAAAGATCTATAAAAACAGTGCTCTAGCTTTGTTTAATAGTAATAAAGTTAATGAGGAAATTACATATTTCCGTCCATATTTCTATACAAGGGGTTCCTGGATTTGTTCAGGATCTAGTACTACGACTTTTGATATAGAGCCAAGATCTTATGATTCTGATGAAAAACCCACTGACGACAGTTTATATCTAAAAACTAAAATAAGAAAATATTGGACCATAGAAAACAAAGAAGATCTGAATTTTTTTAATCCGGCCATCTCTTATATTGTAAACTATGATCCAGAATATTGTAGAATGACATTTGAACAGCAGATCAAAGGAACTGTTGAGAAGTTAAAGAGCTTAGGAAATAATTCAAAATGTTTTATTGGAGTTAGCGGAGGAAGCGATTCTACTTTATCACTCTTAGTAACTTATTGTGCTTATAAACAGCTAGGTTGGGATGTGAGTAATATTTTTGGTGTTTCTATGCCGTGTTTTGGTACAACGGATAGAACAAAAAACAATGCAGCCAAATTAATAGAGGGATTAGGAGTTACTTATCGAGAAATTAACATTGAGAATTCAGTAACTACATTTCTGAATGATTTGGGACATCCTCTTGATAATACTAACACTACTTATGAAAATGCTCAAGCTAGAATGAGAATGATGATGTTATTCGGCCTGAGTAATGATTTAGGTGGTATTGTTATAGGGACTGGAGATTTGAGTGAGCATTGGCTTGGTTGGTGCACATTTGGTGGAGATGATCTGGCTGGATATAATCCTAACTGCAGGGTTTTAAAAACAACAGTTCTTCAGATTATAAGATATTTATGCACAATTGAAGCTATTAAAATATGGGATTTTGCAAACATTGTAGATACCCTAACTAGTATTGTAAGTACTCCCATTTCCCCAGAACTAGTAAAAGGTGGAAGTGATACTCAGAAAAGTGAAGATATATTAGGTCCATATATTCTTCATGACATATTCATCACTGGTCTTTGTTTAGGTTGGGGTGAAGGAAAAATTAAGGACTTTGCTAGAATTTATACTGACTATTCAGAAGAGACTATAGCAATAACGTATTCTACAAATCTCAAAAGATTCTCTCAAAATCAGTTTAAAAGAAGTATTAATATTCCAGGACCAAAAGTTGGTTATCTAGATAGTGATATTTTAGATAATATTAATATGCCAATTGATTTTAAACTATGAACAACAAAGAAACAGTAACTATTCCTAAAGAGGAATATGAAAGATTACTAAGTTTAGAACAGAAACGTCAAAAACCTAAAAGACCCCAACCTAAATCATATGCCCTGTTTACACTAACTATGCCGGGAGTTGGAAGTTGGAATGGAAAGTGGAGTGGTGAGGGAAGATATTATGCTAAGTCTAGGCGTGTATTTAATTGTGGAAAACCCTTGTATAATAATATAATAGAAAAAGATTATTATTATCATTGGGATGATGGTTGGATGGCTAAAATAAATATGACACTAGTAACTGAAAAAGAAGCTAAAGCCGCTGAAAAGAAGTCTAAGGGATTTTTAGGTTATGACTGGATGTGTGATAGTATTTTAAAAAATGGAAGGATACAAGATAAAGATGATAAATAAGCGCCTCAAAACCGCTTAAATCCTTATAATTGAAAGCGGATATGGCGTAATTGGTAGCCGCGCTAGACTTAGGATCTAGTGGTGAAAGCCGTAACGGTTCGAGTCCGTTTATCCGCACACAAAGGTACTTGAAATGTACCTTTTTCTTTTTTTAAGAACTTAATACCTTATACAATGATAACATTAATATTAATAAAAACATAAAAACATGGAAGAAAATATGACTGTTTTTGAGATTCCTTATGAGGTAATTACAGTACTAATACCAGAAAATTACAAATTCTGTGGAAATATATATCCGGTTAGGTTTTATAATAAAAGAAAATCCACAAATTCCTCCATTAATAAATTAAAAGAAAAAATAGCAAGAAATTTCGTTATTAGTGGTATTCCACTAATTCCTGAAGTTTATACGCTAAAAAATGGGCTTTTTAAGTTGGAACTATCAGAATCTCCTTATGGATTTTATATAAGCCATCCAGATTTACCAGTAAGGCCTTATAAGTATTATACTAATTTCTTCGATGATAATACTTTAAATTTTTTTGATTTATTAATTAATGGTAGTAATATTAATTCTAGAAGTCTAAGCGGAAAATATTATTTTGATCCAAAACGAAATTTTTTCATATTAAATAATAAATATGATGAGTTATTACAAAATAGAGTATTAGCCGGAGAATATTTAAAAGCTCCCGAAAAATTAGTTCCTGGTAATTTATATATGATTGAACATAAGGGTATCTGTAAAAAACTTATATATTTAGGTAAAGTAAATAATATTATTAGATCAAATATTTACGATGATAATATCACCGTAAATATATCTAATCAAAAATTTCTATCAACCTATTATGGTCTCTCTATGGATACTACTTCAACATTTAATCTATTTAAAGATGAGCTTGGAACAAATTATTATCTTTTTCAAAAGAATAAAATAAGAAAAGGAGGATTAATTAAAAGTGGTGTTGATAATGGGATGACAAATGATGAGTTCCATTCGATGTGTATAAATAATAATTGGTTCACTGGTTTAAATTATAAAAATAACCTAGATCAAATGAAAAAGATCATTGTGAATTGTATTATTGATAAACTTAAATCAACTAATGGATGCCTGAGGGTTGGTCGTATATTTGATAAAAATCAAAATTGGTGGGGAATGACCGATATTTCACAATATGATCCTGATTATATATTCGCTAAACTTAAAGAATATAAAGCTGCGGATGGTTTTCGATCAGAAGATATAACAATATTCATCTCATTATTTGATGAAAATATTTTTGGGCCACTTAGTGATGATGAAATTAAATCTATAATTACAGAAGCTTGGTTAGGTTTTAAAAAATAAAAATAAAAGGAGATTGATTTCTCCTTTTTTCTTTGTGACCCCGCTGCGATTCGAACGCAGGACCTACTGCTTAGCAAACACATTACTTGTGCTTGGACCATTTCTTTAGCATTCCAGCTAAGATGCATATGGTCTCTAAAGAATCTGTTATAAGTCAGTTTCCTCGGAATTAATCTAAGAGGGTTTTTTACCATAGGCTATAAATCTCTCTACAACATTTTCCGAAATAGCATCCTCCATTGTAGGTGTTATTCCATGAAGTTGCATCTCTCGAGAAAATTTTCCTCTACAAGAGTTACTACAGAAAGTACAATTAAGGGACGAATGTTTTACTAGATGTGTTTGATTTTCATATCTAGTGAACTCCTTTCCACATTGTGGACACTTTAATCTAACACTACGTCTTCCTACCATAGATCCATGTAACTTAGAATGTTCACTAGAACTAAGTACTTCTAAGTTATCTACTGAATTGTTCTTTTTGTTTCCATCTTTATGATGGACAACTTCATTTGAGTTGAGATGTCGACCAAGGTGATTTTCCATAACTATTCTATGATACAACACATAACCATTTTTTGTTGAGTTAGGATGACCAGTTACTTTAGCATATAGATAATCTCCTTTACTTATAATCTTCTCAACTTTCCACATACAAGCTCCACTATCAAAGGCAGTTGCTCTATCCAGCTGAGCTACGGGGCCAAATATCTTTCTTATTAATCTTTTTACATAATTATTTAATTTTT
>Ga0247611_10006455_pt1 | contig 15042 bp, 9 predicted proteins | sample 177DNAGHGhighgp2_FD_192422 | JGI IMG/M metagenome (GOLD analysis project Ga0247611, IMG submission 192422) | Sheep rumen microbial communities from Palmerston North, Manawatu-Wanganui, New Zealand - 1770 DNA GHGhigh gp2 | ecosystem: Host-associated > Mammals > Digestive system > Stomach > Rumen ...
CGAAGCGCCCAACAATTCGGAATTCTTTCCGGTCACGATCGTTCCGTCCGGAAGCTCCAACGCCACTGCCGGACCATGGGTCGACTCGGCGCGCACCAGCGCGGCGCCGACCACGCGACGGTCATTCGTCTCAATGCCGGACTTATTCATAAGAAGCTCGATCTTCGTGACATCCGAACCATCGGAAAGTCCCTGACGGACCATACATTTTGCCTGATAATATCTTCGGATGATCTCCTGCTTGCTGGCCTCCCGGCATGCTTCATCGTCCACGATGGCGAAACCGGCCATATTTACGCCCATGTCCGTCGGGCTCTTGTACGGGGATTCGCCGTAGATCTTCTCGAAGATCGCATTGACTACCGGGAACACTTCCACGTCACGGTTGTAGTTTACTGTCGTCTTACCATATGCCTCCAGATGGAACGGATCGATCATGTTCACGTCGTTGAGGTCAGCAGTTGCCGCTTCGTAAGCAATATTGACCGGGTGTGTCAGCGGGATGCTCCAGATCGGGAATGTCTCGAACTTCGCATAGCCGGCCTTGATTCCACGACGGTTCTCATGGTACAGCTGGGACAGACATGTCGCCATCTTTCCGGAACCCGGACCCGGCGCGGTCACCACGACCAAGGAGCGGGACGTCTCGATATATTCATTCTTGCCGTAGCCTTCATCACTTACGATGAGCGGTACATTCATCGGGTAACCTGCGATCGGATAGTGCTTATACACCTTCACACCCAGCTGTCTCAGGCGTTTTCCGAAATGTTCGGCCAGAGGCTGGTTGGTATATTGCGTGATGGCAACAGAACCGACATACAGTCCGATCTCGGTAAACGCATCGATAAGACGGAGCACTTCCTGGTCGTACGTAATTCCCAGATCGCCTCTTCTCTTATTCTTCTCGATCGCATCTGCGTTGATCGCGATCACGATCTCCACTTCATCCTTGAGTGCAAGAAGCATCTTGACCTTGCTGTCCGGCTCGAAACCCGGCAAAACACGGGATGCATGGTAATCGTCGAAAAGCTTTCCGCCGAATTCCAGATAGAGTTTGCCGCCGAACTGCCCGATCCGGTCACGGATCTTCTGCGACTGCATCTGTACATATTTATCGTTGCTAAAGCCTTCTTTAAACATAAAACACTCACCCCTTATTAACAAAAAAAGAGCTTCTCGCGAAAAAATCTTGAGAAGCTCGTCGCCCTTTTTAACGGCTCTTTGCAATTATAACACATTTTGTTATTCTGTCTACATAACATTCCGTCAAAAAGGAGTACTTTTTTATGCGTTTTTTGATTCAAAGAGTCACCTCTGCCCATGTCGATGTGGATGGTAAGACAGTCGGCGCCATCGATCGCGGATTTCTCGTTTTTATCGGCATATGTGCCACGGATACGAAGGAGATCGCCCTGGCCATGGTCAAGAAACTTCTAGGTCTTCGGATCTTCCGTGACGAGAACGGCAAGACCAATCTCAGCCTGGCCGACACCGACGGAAGCCTCCTTCTGATTTCCCAGTTCACGCTTTACGCAGATTGTCACCACGGCAACCGTCCGTCTTTTATCAACGCCGGCGGTCCGGAATTGGCCAAAGAACTCTACGAGTACATCATCGCCCTTTGTTCGGCGGAAGTTCCTTGCGTTCAGACCGGCATCTTCGGAGCCGACATGGCTGTTTCCATCGAGAACCAAGGACCCTTCACCATTATGCTGGACAGCGAAGAGATCCTAAGGAAAAAGCCACAGGCATGACTTGTTGAAATTCGGGAGGAGTATCGCTATAATACTTCTACGGATCATGTGCTTCGATCGTTCAACGGATAGGACTGCAGTTTCCGGTACTGCCAATGCGGGTTCGATTCCTGCTCGGAGCGCCATGTCATGAGTAAGAGGATGTCTCAGATCAGATGAGGCATCCTCGTTTTTTTCGGACGGCGATACGACTGGATCGGGATTTTGCGTTCCCAGTCGTATTTTTTTCGGGTGGCGATACGACTGGATCGGGGTTTTGCGTTCCCAGTCGTATTTTTCGGGCGGTGCGATACGACTGGATCAGGGTTTTGCGTTCCCAGTCGTATTTTTCACGCAATTCGATACGACTAAATCGCTCTTTTCCTCTCTCAGTCGTATCTTGTGCCTCCCTTGCCTCATTCCATGTGACCTAAAGTGACAGAATTGTTAGGGACACGGCCATCTAAATGACATCCGAGTAACTTTCTGATAAATGGGCCGATGTTATAATCCAGGTGTAAGGTTTGAAAGTCAAATAAATCGTTCTTGAAAAGAACCGGACTCTCAACATGTATGGAGGTATTGTTATGAAGAAGAAAATTGCATCGATCTTAGTTTGTTCCATGATCATGTCGGCTGCGGCCTGCGCCAAGACTACCGAGTCGACAACTACCAAGGCCACCAGTGCCACAACAACAGAATCAACTGTGGAAACTACACTGGAGAGTACTGAAAAAACCACAACGACTTCAGAAAGCAAAGAAGAAACGACCACAACAGAAACATCCGAGAGCGAGGCAACGACTTCCGCAACAGAAGAAACCACTGCAAAAGAAACCACAACAGAGGCAAGCACTTCTGAAGAAACCACCGCGCCTTCCGAAACCAAGGCACCTGCGAAAGATGTAAAGTACGATTCTTCCCTTACCAATCTTCCTATCCAATTCGAGCAGAAAACTCATGGCTACGCGATCAAGAACCCGACCAAAAACGAGTATCCTGAGATAGAGTTCGTCGATAAGCAGATCTTATACTTCTCCCTTAATGATTCTTCGAACAAGAAACTGAACGAGTCGGTCAATTCCTTCTTTGATAAATTCATCAGTCAAATCGATGAAGCGTATAAGAAAGAACTGGAGAAACTTCTGAATGCTTCTAAGGAAGGCAAAGAATCGGAAACTTCCAGTTTCTATCCGGAGTCCCGTATTACGAGAGCGGACGACCAATTCTGCAGTTTTGTGGTCCGCAACCCGGAAAGCGATATTCCCAACTTCGCCAACTTCAACACAAAGACCGGCGAGCAGATCAAGTTCGAAGATGTGGTTCTGGATAAAGAAGCGCTTGCCAAGTATCTGGAAGACGCAATGAAAAAAAACGAACGCATTACCTGGCTGGTCAGTGATGAAATCGTTGCCAAGATCAGAAACGGGAATCCCGCTTTCGCTCTGACTTATGACGGAATCTACATCCAGGATGACTACCATGCCGTGAAGATTTCCGCCATCCACAATCCTTCCTGGTTCAATATGGATTTCTTTGGATCCTCGCCAAAATACTATTGCATCGAATCAGATGTCCAAGATGTGATCGATTGGGATATCGATGGCGACGGAAAAACAGATACGATCACGATCGATATCACAGAAGGTGATTATCACGAATTTGATAAGCTGACTATCAACGTAAACGGCAAGGAAAACGTCCTCAAACCCGATCTGGGAGAAGACTTCTATGGATGCTATGATTGTGCCAACCTGATCAAGACCGACAAAGGCTTCTACCTGTGCATCACCACTACAGTGGAAGATGACGAATCTGACCATACATTATTCAAGATCAGCAAGGATGGAACACTCGAGCAGAAGTCCTCTTTCGGCGGATTCATCAGTCAGTTCTACGATCCGAGTGAAATCATCATGCACTCGCGCACCGACATCGCCGGCACAAGTTATTTTCTTGACGAGATCACTTTGATCGGTACAGACGGCAAGATCAAAGCAACTTCCTCCGGCAGAACGCGCGTCAGCCATGCCCTCCTTACCAGACAGGACATCTCCGGAAAGCTGGTAAAGGACGATGGAAGCGAAGGAAAAGAATTTACCATTCCGGCCGGTACAGCTGTTGTTCTCAATTATTTCGACAGCAAAATGAAGATGATCGATATCACCGTTATGACTGAACAAGGCATCGGGGAAACGATCCGTGTTCCCTATGACGACAGCGATTACCCTTGCAAGATCAACGGTGTTGAGGATAAAGAACTCCTCATGGGTCTGACTTTCGCCGGCTGATAAGGCGACTTACAATCGAATATCCCCCACATCACCACTTCCAAGCCAGATGTGATATTGATAAGGACCGCCTCGAGACGGTCCTTATTTTTCTTGATCGGTTGTCTATTAGAGTAATGACATTCTGCATCCAAACTTGGTTATTGACGATGTTTCAATCATGATCAGTGTCTACCATTCTGACAAGAAGGCTATTATCATGTTCGGCTTTGCTAGGTTTCATTGATTTCTCCCATTACAATCCTGTTTTGTTTCCCTTATCTCGATTACATCGCCAACACAGGGTTTGTAGATTTGATGCTTCTGTTTTTCCACCTTTGGATACTGGAATAATATGATCTACTTCCAAAAGAAGGTTTGGTTCCTGGTATACGCTATTACCGCAAATCCGACAAGTATAATTATCTCGCTTCTTTATCGCCTCACGAAGATCATTGGTCATCGCACTTCTCTGACGCTTAACATGAGCCGTTTTACTCATTTTTCCACTTATCTCTTCTCGGATACCCGTAAGGATCTCAGAATTTACAGTAACTACTTTTCTTCGCACTGATCTTCCACCCGCACTTGTATATGAAAAACAGAATCTCGGATAGAATATTTTATGTGCCAGCGCATAAGAATCGACCAGGATTAGAACTAGTTTGGTGTCATCAATCCGTTTTATGACCTTTTTAGGAAAATCTTCCGTTGCCCTTCTATATATCTCAGCAACAAGAGCATAGTAGACACTAATGCCTTTAGTATAAGCAATGCAACGATCAAGTCTATCCAGATCTTCTTCCGTCTCTTGAACTTTTGAATACTTGATCAGATACTTAATTGGTTGATTTGAAGAGTTTGAAACTACAGCGCTTGAACAGTTGCACACTTCGTCTAATCCCATTGCTCTGATCGTTGATAAAAAAGCGCTATTCTTTTCTATAAGACCATTTCCGTACAAGTTGCACTTAGATACTAATGGAAGATTTGATGATACGAAGTTATTCTTGTGCATATTTACATATGCCTCAGCTCTTCGTTTATTGTTCCATCGAATAAAAAAGCATAATCCCGTAACAAATCCAGCCACAGATAATCCTATCACCGTATAAGGAAGGTACTTCAAATATATATCCAAAGATTTTTCCAACATCATCGTATAGGTCATTTATAAGCACGTAACCTCCGTTTGACATACCACCTTTTTCATCATTCTCTTTACGAACTACAAGCGGTTTAATCAAGTTTCTCAGAAACCTTTCTTCTTCAGATCACTGACCAGTTGCACATAGAATTCCCGCACATCGAAATCATCGATATTCTCGCGGTTCAGATCGATCATGTCACCATGTGAAATGCCCCGAAGTCCTTTTACTGTCAGGAACTGGTAATCCTGTCCCCAGCAGAAAGACTTCGCGCCTACAAGGCCATCGTTCGGTCCATCGAAATGGTGGACCAGCAACGTCGAGAAATTCAGGGGGAAACGTCCGGACACAGCGTGGTTCAATTTCGAACCGACGCTCTGGCAATAGATTCCTTCCGGATCCGGCATTTCCTCGTTGAGCTTTGCGCAATTTGTCGATGTCAGGTCATTGACCGCTGCCAGGAAATTCGGAGTCGGATCTCCCAGTTTCCGAAGCGCCGCTTCATACATTCCGGCCACTCGGACTTGATGTTTTTCCCCGATCTTGCTCAGAAGATAATCCGCGAACTCACATCCACGGTGTGGTGTATTGATCGTTGTCACGCTGGCAATATAGGGGCCGGCGCCGAACTTGGCAATGGCCATGCGCGTATCCAGTCCGCCTTTGGAATGGGCGATGATGTTGACCTTCTCACTTCCGGTCTGCTCGCAGACCTCCTTGATCCGCTGTGCCAGTTCTCTTCCGCAATTCAGCACGGAAGCGGCCGACTGCTGATTGCCGTAGAAGACCTTCGCCCCGTTCATTTCCAGCTGCTCCGGGATCCTGCCCCAGTAATTCATATACCGGAAATCCCGGAAGAAAACACCGTGCACCATGAGGATCGGATACTTACATGCACAGATCTGCTGGTCTTTTCTCGACTCGTTGAGCTGGATCTTCTTGTTCTCGACTCGCACTTCCTTGTCGGAAATATAGATCAGGATACCCAGAACAACAAGGTGCACGATCGGGATCATGCCGCAAAGCGCACCCAGAAGGCGGAATCTCGCGCCCAGCTGTGTCGAAGAAATATAAATGCGGACGATACCGTTCCAGAATACGATATTCTCGATCAGGATGATGGCAATGATCGTCAGCACCCAATCCATCTTCTCCTCTCCGAAACCCGGAACACCGTATTCCGTAAGTTTCCCGAATAGGCCCATAATGCCGAAGACGATATTGACCGTCACGGAGCACAGAAAAATCTTAAGAAGGTTCGTGCCACTCGCGATATTTCTCAGTTTATCCGAATGCAGCCGGATCCACTTCAACGGCGAAACAGGTATGATATTAAATCCGATGAACCAAGGGATCAGAATATACGGCAGCCAGGACGGAAGCGAAAGCATATAAAAACAGGACAGCAGCACTGTCACTGCAGAATGTAGAAGAATAAACAGAATTTCTAAAAGGATCATAGCGTTCTCCAACCAATACAAATACATCGTCATTATATACCATATCTCCACACGTCAAAAGCACTATCCCGGAAGGCCTCATTTCACTGCATTTCTGCGCTCGCGCCACGTGCTGTCCTCCCCTGTTTCACGAACACACGGAAGATGTGAGATAATAAACTTGGATTTTTCCAAATTTCTTCCGACAATTCGGACTCGTCAATCGTTATATAAGTGTAAGGAGGACAGAATATGACGGAAACTGCATTGTGTACAGATGCGGATTTCGAGGCATTTTACGAACGGCACTGGAAATACGTCTACCGTCTGAGTTTCACTTATATGCGGAACGCGGAGGAATCGGAAGACATCACCGAAGATATTTTTGTGAAAGTCCTGACCGGAAAGTTCGTGTTTCAAGATGAGATCCACGAACGCAAATGGCTGACAGTCGCAACGATCAATCTTTGTAAGGACAGACTGAAAAGTTCTGCTCGCCGGGACTACCACTTTATCGATGACGATACTATGCCCGAAATTGCAGCGATAGAGAAGGAAGACCGAAGCGAGATCCTGGAAGCGGTAATGGATCTTCCGACGAATCTGAAGGATGTCGTTCTACTGTTCTATTACGATGGGTATCAGACAGACGAGATCGCAACCATGCTGGCAAGACCGGCATCAACGGTTCGAAATCAGCTAAGCGATGCGAGAAAGAAACTGAAGAAAAAGCTAGGAGGTCAACTATGGTAGATCCATCGGAAAATAAAATTCATGACGCGATCGAGACGATCTCTCCCTCTTCGGATGCCCATGACAGAATGCTGGCCCGTATCCGTGCTAAGGCGGCGCAACAGGAAAACGATCTTGCGCCCGTGTCTTCGGATATCCCGGAGACGAAAGATGAAAAACCGGAAGCTGCTACCCTGGCGCGCGAGGCGGACCACATCACTACTGTAGCTCATCCGAGCCACAAAGGGACGGCAAATAAATCCTATTTCTCAATCAGAGAGTTTCGTTCCAGGCTTCTTATTCTGGCAGCATGTTTCATGCTCGTGATCGGGAGTGTGGCACTCTACGCATGGGTGATCCGCAAAAGAGTGGAACCAAAGCAGACAGAGACCCTCACCAACGGTGGTCAGGTACCTTTCAGCAAAACATTCTCTTCCACTGATGAATTGGAGATGGCGGTCGGGATCCGATTGATCGCACCTGCAAAATCAACCGAAGTCTTATACTTTTATGACCAGGAAGGTCTTGCCGGTGTCCGCTTTACCCAAGGAATCAATATGTACTACCTCTATGCATATAAAGGTGGCCGGTCTGTATTTGAGACGATCCTGGCGGATTGCGTTGAACTTCCGACAGCAGATCTTCACGATGCCACATTCTGGGAAAGTGAAGATAAGCTGACGAAGGCCATCACCTGGTCAGACGGCGCTCTTTCCTACTGTCTCTTCAACTCGGATGATGCTGCTGTAGATGAATTCAGAAACATCTACGAGGAGATCCGAAAATGAAAAAGAAACACACAATAGAAACACTCGGACTTTGTGCCCTCCTGCTCCTTTCCGGCTGCACGACGAAAAAGTCTGACGCCACAGCAACTACTACGACCACTGCCCCAACGACGACTGCCGCCACGACGGCCCAAGTCTCTAAAGTAGAAACAACGACGGAATCCACCACTGAAACTTCCGATCCGGCCACCACCTCGAAAGAAGCTGACGAGACGGACAATGCAGTCATTTCCGCCTGTCACAACATTCCTTTACGGATCGCGGACAAAGACGGCTCCACGATCTCTGAATTAAGCGTATATCAGAACACCACCCTCACAGATCATGGTGTTCTCTACACCAGTCTCCCCAAAGAAGGCGATAATTCCACCATCGAGTACAGGCTCTTCGATACGGATTCGAAGGAAGACAAGAAACTCGGGGAAATGTCGGGGCTTTCCTACCAGACAGCCTATAGTTACGCCGAATTGAACGGAAAATTCTATACTCTCGCCATGACGGGCTACCTCATGGACAACCTGCCGGATCCTCTGTTCCTTCTGGAGATCGATCTGGTAAACGGTGGCATCAACAAGTATCTTATTTCGGGTAACGGCTACCCGTATGTCTCGCTCTGCCAGGCCGGGGAGAAGATCCTTGCCTTCACGCATGATCAGCAGAAAGACGGCCTCCTGCTCGACCACGTTCTGGAATTCGATCCGGAAACAAAGAAAGTCCAGGAAGTCCTGATATTCAAGTACCAGGACAACGATAGAGGTGACACAGTCAGAAGTCTCTATTCCGACGGAAAAAACATCTACCTTCTCCGCGTCCAGGTTGAGGATAAAGTACCTTCCCTGATCATCGATACATACGATATGTCCTATGTAAAGACCAGGGAACAGGATATCACCCAGGTATTCAGAGATTCGGTCAAAACACCGGAGGATATCACATCGGTAATGCCTGTTGAAACGCTTGATGATATATTCTATCAGGTAGCGCGCTTCTTCATTACACCGGAAGGCGATCTCTACTACTGTAATTTCAATGACGAAGTGATCCTTGCGAATCTGAATACCGGCAGAAAGTACGACCATGGCGAGCTCTTCCGTGCCTCTTACGGGAACGGAACCCCGTTTTTCGGGTCGATCCTGCAGAAGATCGAAGACCCGGACGCAGGCATCAATCAGATCTTCCATCTGAAAGATGGAACTTTGAACCCGCAGACGATCGATCTTTTCGATGATCAGTATTACATCGAATCCATGCAGAGCACACCGGGCGGAAAAGAAGGCATCTTCCTGTCGATCCAAGATCCGGAACACCTGAACAAGGACTATCCTTACCTTCTCTACATCTGCAAATGATCTTGTGGCTCTTATCCTTCAGTCCACACAGAAAGCGTCCGTCGCGTTTCGGCTTCGGGCGCTTTTCCATAGTCACAGAACGATTTGTCCCGTCCAAAAGTCATACCGTCAGTATATGGAAACCCATACTGTGCTGTGGTAATCTATCCGCGAAAACAAACATCGATCACGTAAATAAGGAGCAACTATGAAGACATATAAGATCCGCAACACCATCTGCCGCACGCTTGCACTAACCGCCGTTCTGACTTTGGTCGGCACGACCGGGTGCAGTAAAAAGGAAAGTTTTCCCGTCAATCCGAGCGGAACTCCTGAGACTACTTGCGAACCGATCGCCCAGGTAGATGAGCTTTTCATCAAAGGTGACAAGGACTACTTTGTACCCTTCCAGGATCCGACGCATAGTTATTGCACCATCTCCGATGGTCTGGGCACACCCGTCAGACATCAAGGTCAAGGCGGATGCTATTCCTATTCAGCCGTCTCGACCATGCAGTGCGCTTTCCTGAAAGCGCATGGAGAACTGATCGATATCAACCCGATCGACCTCATCAACCGTATCTATACGATCCCGGAGCACACTGTCGGCAAAGAGCCAGATTATCCTGAGGAGAAATACTATCCTTCCATCGGTCCGGCCAATGATCTGGGCGGAGATATATATCGTGTGACCGGCGCACTCTGCGCGGATCCATTAAACGGATACCTGATCTCTGAAACGAATATTTACGGAAACTACAACACCGAAGTTTCGGAATTCACTTTATTATCCGAGGCCGAAGTAAAAGAAGTGATCCGTAAATACGGAGCCGTATGCATGAGCGTCAACTACAGACAAGACTGCAAGGAGATACATGGTTATCGGGCCCAGAACTACCAGGGTGACCAGATCGATCACGTGGCAACGATCGTGGGCTGGGATGACGATTTCCCGGCAGACTGTTTTCCGACCCCGGCAGGAAGAAACGGTGCCTGGCTTGTGCAGAATTCTTTCGGTGAAGGCTGGGGTAACAAAGGTTTTTACTGGGTCTCCTTCGACATGGCCATTCCGGGGATCAGCAGCAGTCAGGTCACCAAGGAATTTTCTTCTGCGCTTTCTTACGGACGCTTCTCCAGAAAGTCTCTCTACTCCCCTGACATGATCAGCCAGAAGAACTTTGACGAACGATCTCTCACAGATGAAGATATCCGAAATGCTCCGGATTTTGCCGTCGCTTCTGTATACGAGAAGAAAGGGACGGTCGCCGCCATAGGCTTCTGGACATCCGTCCGTCACCAGCCTTATACCGTCGAGATCCGTGACGGAGAATTCGGTGATGTACTGGCAACGCTGAGTGGAAGTTTCGATTATGCAGGTTATCACACAGTAAAACTGGAAACACCTGTTTCGGTCAAGAAGTTCACCGTCATCGTCAAGACACCCGGTCTCGCTGTTTTTGAAGGTCCTGCCCAGGAGACCAAAGTCTCAACTATTTTCAGAAAAGTCGATACCCACTATGAAGCCAAGACAAAACCCGGGCAGTCCTTCATCCAAGCAGGAGAGGACTGGATCGATGTTACAGACACATCCATCAAATCAAAGCTCGGTTTAGACAACGATCCCAACTGGAAGGAATACACTACACCCGGCGATCCTTGTATCACGGTCCTCTTTATTTGATGCTTCGCGCAGAAGGGATCAATCTGCTTTCGTAACTGCTTTCTTCTCTGCTGCTTCTTTCTCTTCGTCCTCTTCCACCGTTGTATAGTCTTTGCTTGCGCCTTTATAATCCTTCTCTTTCAGAGGCAGGATGGCATTCAGGATGATGCCGACGAGTGCGCCGACAGCAAGACCGGAAAGAGAGATATTGACGGATCCGATGGAGAATGCGATCGCGCCGGCAGAAGAATAGCTGATACCGATCGACAATCCCAGGATCAAAGCTGCAATGATGATATTCCGGCTATGGCTGAAGTCCACCTGATTCTCGACAACATTACGTACACCTACAGCAGAGATCATGCCGTAGAGAACGAGCGATACACCACCGATGGTTGCTGTTGGCATGGAGGCGATCAACGCTGCGAATTTCGGCGAGAAGGAAACCACCATGGCGCAGACGGCAGCAATGCGGATGACCTTCGGATCATATACTTTCGTCAGAGAAAGCACACCGGTATTCTCACCATAAGTGGTGTTGGCCGGCGCACCGAAAAGAGAAGCCAGGATCGTAGCCAGACCATCACCGATCAGTGTTCTGTGAAGACCCGGATCCTCGATAAAATTGCGGTTGGTCGTGGAAGAAATTGCAGAGATATCTCCGATATGTTCCACCATCGTCGCCAGCGCGATCGGCATGATCGTGATGATAGAAGTCAGGATCGTGGATGAATCCGGATTCTTGAAGATGGAGAATACTGTCTCATCCCATGCGATCGGAAGTCCGATCCAGGCCGCTTCTTTCACTCCTGTAAAATCGACAAGTCCCAGTGCCAGCGCGACCAGATAGGAAGCAATCACGCCCAGGAAGATCGGCACGATCTTGATCATGCCTTTTCCGAAAATATTGCAGATGATGACTACCAGGATCGCAACAAGCGCAACGAGCCAATTGGCGCTGCAGCTGTTGATAGCTGTGGCAGAAAGAGTAAGACCGATCGCGATGATGATCGGGCCTGTAACGATCGGCGGGAAGAAACGCATCACACGCTTCTGACCGAAAGCCTTGATCAATGCAGCCAGCACCAGATACAGACATCCGGCTGCTGCCACACCCAGGCATGCATACGGGAGCAAAGCCTTATTCGGAATATCGCCATTGTCGCCAAGCATCGGTGCGATCGCAGCGTATCCGCCCAGGAAAGCAAAAGAAGAACCAAGGAAAGCCGGAACTTTCATCTTGGTCAGAAAGTGAAACAATAATGTGCCTAATCCGGCAAAAAGTAATGTCGCGGAAACCGAAAGTCCGGTGATCGTCGGAACAAGTACCGTAGCACCGAACATAGCGAACATGTGCTGTAAACCAAGCACGAACATCTTCGGGTATCCAAGCGTTTTCGCATCGTATACCGCATCTTTATTATCTCCCATAATACACCCTCCTCATACACTCAAAATGTTCATTTCTTTCACTATAGCACAACAACATCTTGTGGGCGCACGAAATTATGGAAAAAACATATTGTTTTTCCGGACGGCTTTTTTGCGAAGAAAACGAGTTGAAAACGTCTTCTTTTTACTCTTCTTTTTTCATGATCTCCAGCATCTCCGCAACCTTGGCCACCAGTCCGGAAGAAGCGTCATTTCTGCCGGCTTTGTAGAGCATATAGGGATTCTTTCCCTGCATAAATCCGAAGATATGTCCTGTGAATCTCGGGTCCGCCGAAGCTTTCAAAGTCGCCATTCCGGCTTTCTGGGATTTCGGATCCAGATACAGGATCGCTTTCTGCTCTTCGATCTCCACCTTCTCGAATCCGAGTTCCGCCGCAGTATGGCGGATAATGGAAATATTGGCAAGAACATTCACTTCCTGCGGGATATCTCCGAAACGGTCCTCCAACTCATCCTGAAGATCGATCAGTTCCCGGGCATTCGAGATATTACGTATCCTTCTGTAGACATCCATCCGCTGGCCATCGTCCGTGATATAGGAAGCAGGAATATATGCATCCTCGTGGAACTTGACCGTGATCTCCGCAGGAGGCGCGGTCCAGGTTCCCGAAAGTTTCTTGATCTCTTCATCCAGCATACGGCAATAAAGCTCATATCCGATCACATCCATCTGACCATGCTGCTCGGCACCCAGAAGGTTTCCGGCGCCACGGACTTCCAGGTCCTTCAGCGCGATCTTGATACCCGAACCAAGTTCCGTAAAATCACGGATCGCGGCGAGTCTTTTTTCCGCATCCTCATTCAAGACCTTGTCCGGCTGGTAGGTAATATACGCGTATGCCTGGCGGTCCGATCTTCCCACACGTCCCTTCAACTGATACAGCTGGGAAAGTCCGAAACGCTCACTGTTTTCCACAATGATCGTATTGACGTTCGGCATGTCGACGCCGGACTCGATAATGGTGGTGCACACCAGGATATCTGCTTCTTTATGGATAAATGCTTCGATGATGCTCTCCAGTTCCCGCTCGCTCATCTGCCCGTGGGCATAGAGGATGCGCGCTCCCGGAAGCAAAGCCTGCAGGCTCTCGGCCTTGGCCGCGATGTGATGCGTGTTATTGAAAAGATAGAATACCTGACCGTGTCTTGCGATCTCGCGCAGGCACGCTTCTGCAATGATCTGCTCATCGTATTCGATGACATAGGTCTGCACAGGACGGCGGTCTTGCGGCGGTTCTTCGAGCACGGAAATATCACGTATGCCTGAAAGCGACATGTGAAGCGTTCTCGGGATCGGCGTCGCCGTCAGCGTGAGAACATCGACAGTATTCTTCAGCGTCTTCAGTTTCTCCTTGTGATTCACGCCGAAGCGTTGTTCCTCGTCAATGACCAGAAGTCCGAGATCCTTGGGCTGAATGTCCTGACTTAAGACACGATGGGTTCCGACGACCACATCGATGCTTCCATTTTTCAGTCCCTGTACCACGTGTTTCACTTCTTTCGGCGTGGCAAAACGACTGAGCATCGCTACGTGGATGGCATCGTAGTTATGCAGGCGCTCCTTGAGGTTCTCGTAGTGCTGCTGGACCAGTACAGTGGTCGGCGCCAGCATGATCGCCTGCTTGCCGTCGGCGACACACTTGAAGATCGCGCGGAATGCCACTTCGGTCTTACCGAAACCTACGTCACCGCACAGAAGGCGGTCCATCACTTTCGTGGATTCCATATCTTTCTTGATCTCACGGATCGCCATCAGCTGGTCATCCGTCTCCTGATACGGAAATTCTTCTTCGAACTGGGTCTGCCACGTGGTATCGGCGCCAAAAGCATGGCCTTGCATCGACTGGCGCTTGGCATAGAGTTCCACCAGGTCGAAAGCCAGTTTCTTGATGGTCTCTTTGGCCCGGGTCACCGACTTCTGCCACTCGTTTCCGCCCAGCTTGGCAAGTTTCGGAACACGTCCGTCGGAAGCTACATATTTCTGGATATAATCCAGTCTCTCGATCGGGATATACAGTTTATCGTTGTTGGCATATGTCAGCTGGAGGAAGTCTCGCTTCGCGCCGTCCACCTCCAGATTCACCAGACCATCGTAGCGGCCCACACCATTCTCGTCATCGACGACCAGTTCGCCCGGAACCAGATCCGAGAAAAGGTCGATAGACATACCCGTCTTTTTCTTCTTCTTCACTCCCCGCTCGATACCGAAAATATCCTGGGTACCGATGACCAGAAGGGAGATCGCCGGATACACGAATCCGGTATTCAGCGGTTTCATGATCAAAGTCGGGATGCTGTTTCTCTCGAAGAAAAATGTCTTCAGCTTCTCCCCGCGCTGCCCGCCACCGCTCATGATGTATGTGCTTTTGCCTTCAGAATTTCTTTCACTGACCAGATCCGCCAGCTGCTCTTCGTGCCCCCGGTAACTATTGCAGGCCGTACCCGTGATGTCGATGCGGATCCCACCGGGAAGTCCGTTGCTGGAGCTT
>Ga0247611_10006456_pt1 | contig 15040 bp, 3 predicted proteins | sample 177DNAGHGhighgp2_FD_192422 | JGI IMG/M metagenome (GOLD analysis project Ga0247611, IMG submission 192422) | Sheep rumen microbial communities from Palmerston North, Manawatu-Wanganui, New Zealand - 1770 DNA GHGhigh gp2 | ecosystem: Host-associated > Mammals > Digestive system > Stomach > Rumen ...
TGGATCTCAGTAGTACAGCCATCAGTGTGACTGGCGGTCAGACCTCTGCGACACGCCCTGGACGAGGTGTCTATCTGTACAATGACGGTGGTATTTCTGAGCTGAGTGTAACGGTGTCACTTGATGCAGGAACCTTCGAGGATTACCAGTTGGTAGCATATTTCGCTGATGAGACTCCTACGCTGGATGGTACGACCATCAGCAAGGAACCGGAGACGTTGGACGAGAAACAAATATATTCTTTCAACTATCCTGTTACAATTATTGATAAGTATATAGTTTGGAATACGAACAGTACTACTATCGACTTGGCGGCACTGATAGCAACCGACCTGCCATTCCTGACCAGTGAATCGACCAAAGGATATATCGGATGGTCTGTTTATGATGGGCCTTACGGTACTGGCACCCAACAATCTTATCATGGTGAGCATTATAACGACAAGACTAATTGGGCAATGACGTTCAATACCAATAAAGATCAAACGTTGTTCTCTGTGAGTGATGCTCAGGTGAAGGACAACTGGGGTATGTACACTAACGTGAATGTCTTTGCTCCAAACAAAGACAAATTTGAAGATTACAAGAATTATGTAGTTGTTGCAGAAGTCTCTGAACTCTCTTCGGAGAAGATTCGTGTCCGTTATATCTTCCATTTCAATGCCGACGGTCTGCCGCCATACGACCTGGTGAATGAAACTGATATCACCGACACGAAGAAGGCAGTGCCTACTACGGACTACGAGGCAGCCAATAAGGTTTTTGATGTCTCTGATGCTTTAGTGTCGGGAGCTAAGTATGCCCGTGTTTATTTGGCAAAGTATGGCAATCCTATTGCGGAAAGTGGTAGCCTGACGATTAAGTACGACGGAAATGACATCAACAAGTGTGCTACTGGCAACGAGAAGTATGGTTGGTATCTGTCAGAGGCTGGTGGAATCGAGCCATCGAAGTTGAGCATCACAGGTCTTGATGCAGCCGAGATGCTGAAATATGAACTGGTTGTCGTGTCAGCAGACGAAGAACTCAGCGGCACGAAGGAACCTGCTTGGGATAAGAAGACCGTTATTTACCTGCAGAAGGACATCCGTAACCGTGTGTTAGCAGCAGATGATGCCGAGACCATTACAACACTTAACTTCCAAGATAATATCCTGACTACACAGCTTGGCGGTGCTTCGGTATCCGACTTCTCCAAGTCACTCTATGCCAAGTGGTATATCTTGGATCCAACAGACAATAAAGTTGCCATTGGCCCTGCATCTGGTGGAAATACGGTTTGGCGTTTCGATATGAGGAACTATAGTGTGGAACAATGGACACTTGATGGTCGTGAATATAAGTATTTTACTGACAATGACACTCATACCAAGACAGCTATCGAAGATGCCAACGGCTGGGCAGCGCAAGTGGCCAAGGTGGGTCAACTGTTTGTTCAAGAGAATGGCCCGAAGCACACTTCCGACTATATCGGCTACAAGATTGTCTTCGAGTTCTGCGACGAGTACGACACATCGACTGGTGCAGAGCCAGCCTATAAGCTGAAATATACCACTATCATCGTCGACCCTACAGCCTTTACGGGAACACTGAGTGATGCGGGTGTGGCAGACGGCAAGATACAGGAGGTGACACGCTCTGCCGCCTCGGTGGACATCGACCTGACGGGCGGTGCCTTTGCACATAGCAAGCTTGACAGCAAAGACCTGAAGTATGCCCGCTTCTATCTGGCAGATAATAATGGTCACCTGATGAACCCGGCAGGGAAGCTCATTGTGAAATATGATGGTGCCGATGCGACGGCATGCAACAATGCTGAGGAGGGCTACTATATCTACTTGGGTGGCAGTCCAATTGAGGCTCTTGTCAAGAGTAAGATCAGCGTGCAGCTGAAGACGCCGAATGCCTATAAATTATATAAGGTGGTGGGCGTGTTCTCAACGGCTATGACGGAGATGATGCCTGATGACGGCACCACGCCGCTGACCCGCGAGCCTGACTGGGAACTGAACTACAGCTATAACTTCACCTATCCCGCTCCGACTACCAAGGAGTATACTCGCACGATGGAGTGGCGCCGTCAGGAGATGAAGGCGGATGCCTCGACGACGGATGTGAATGCTGAGTGGGACACCTCGTTTGAGGAGCTGTCGTTGGGGCAGTGCATCAAGTGGTACGTCGAGGATGGAGCTGGCGTAAAGCAGCCGTTGGTGATTGGTGACAGTCGTCAGGCTGGTACATGGTCTATCGACTTGGGTACTCCTTTCGCCGCAGAGAGCAATGTTGCCATGCTGAAGGGCGAGCATGCTATCACCGCCGGCAAATGGAACAGCAACTGGGGTAAGCCCGCCATCTATGCTCCGGCAGGTGTCGATTTCGAGGTCGTCAAGAACTATAAGATCATCTGTGAGGTGGCGGCTGAGAATGACGATACGGCTAGGCCTAACGTGAAGTACACCATCACGATGTTTAAGAGCTATCTGGGTGAGTTGAAGGAAAATGGTAACACGGGCAGTGAGACTATCAAGGTGGATAATTTCAGTACTTCAGAAACAGTGAACCTGGGTAATGCACTGGCAGGTTGCCCTGGAGCCAAGTATGCCCGTGTCTGGCTGACGACATCCGACGGCACGAGAATAGATCCTACTGGCATCCTGACAGTGCCAGGTATGACGGCCTACACCACTACTGGCGATAAAAACGTAGACTTCGGCTACTATGTGACGAATGCCGGCGGCATCTCTTTGAGCAATGCCACGCTGACAGCAGAGGCAGGCACCTTCAGCAACTATCAGGTGCATGTGGCGCTCTCTACCGATCAGCCCGGCACCACGGAGCCTGACTATGACTACGAGTACACCTTCGGCTTTAAGTACGACATGAAGACGAAGTACAAGACGGTGCTCTACGACGCGACGACCCACCAGTGTACACCACATCTGTTAGGCAACTGGCAGGAGATTGCCGTCGACTGCAACGAGGGACGCACCAACCTGGCAGCCAAGCTGTATGTGCGCTGGTACTTAGAGGAGAACGGCAGTCCCATCGCTATGGAGAGCCTGACGTCCTCGCAGCCTTATACCGCTTGCACGACAGGCTATTACCGTTATGGCTTTGAATCAAGTCAGTTTGCAGATAAGGGTAACGGCACGGCCTATAATCCGACTATCACGCTTCCTTCATCAGTTACTGATTATAAAAAGGTACGCGTAGTGTGTGTGGTTACTACTAAGACCGATACTTGGAATGAGCCTTGGACAGCCGACCCGGAGGAGATGCAGGTGAAGTACGTCTATGACCTGCGTACAACGACAGACCTGAATCCTGAGACTTATCCGTTTGTACATTATCGTGGCGAGGGCTACCGCTATGTGGCAGAGCTGGGACTGACGGAGCTGGCCAATGCTCGTGACTATACCAAAGTGAGCGGTACGACGACCGTCACTACCCAGTACACCTGGAATTCCAGCACGAATACCTATGAGGAGAGTGCCGACAAGGACATCCGCCAGAATGTGCATACGGTGGACTACTATTACTACCTGAACCTCAACGAAGGCGATGAGGAGGAATTACTGCTGCCCCTGCAGTATTACACAACGGGTGGTAACGACACCGAGCCTCGCGCCTACTTCCGCTGGTACGACTTCAACACCGACCAGAAGTCAGAGAACCTTGTGGCTATCGGCGATAAGTTAAATGAGCGTACATGGGGTCATGTGGCCCTGCCTTTCGGTGACGACCCGTGCAGTGGGCGCGTTGGTGTGAAGTTCAAGGCCCCCACGGGCTTCACCAGTTTGACAGAGAGCGGAGAGATATTGATAGCCTGCGACGTGTCGCGCTATCTCGACGGTATGGACGATTCGTTCACCTACCTCGTTCATGAGCCCACCATCTCCGAGCGCTATCTGTTCCATATCCTGCCAGCCTCCATCTTGGCAGCAAAGACGCAGGCAAAGGCCGCCAGCCTTAGTGCAGTGGAGACACAGTTGACCACTAAGAGCGAGACCGCTGAGGTGTCTATCCTGGAGAACAGCGGACGTATCGTGGTTTCTACGAAAAACGGCACGGGTAAGTTCTCGCTGCGTACCAAGATCCGAGCCCTGAACCACTACTACGTCTACGACGGCAGTGGCAAAGTGGTGGCTGCCGACTATATGCAGTGGTACGCCTACTATAAGGACGCGACGAACACCTGGTGGAAGGGTGTCATCAACATGGGCGACCGCAAGAGCCAGCGTCAGGCCAACTACACGCTGAGTGACATCAGTGGTGCTTCATGGGAAAAACTCTCTGGAACGGGCACCACTGCTCCGACCATTAAAGTGGGAGACCGTTTGGAGATGATTGCCACGGTAGGTAATACCGCTGCCGGTACTGCTAACGAACTGCCCATTATTTGGGGCGAGCTCGAAATCATCGATGCTCCACCTGTGACCCTTGGCAGTGAGCCGGAGGAGCGCTCCTCGGCCTATATGAGAAGCGAGTATAACCATGCCAATACGCTCGACTTCAACGACTTCTTCCTGATAGGAAAGAAGAAGCCCGAGAACTCTTTTGAGAACTACGCCAAGATTCCCATTGAGTGGCCGAACGCCCAGTATGGTTTCTGCTATCCGCAACTCTATGGCCTTTGCGCCACCAACAAGTATGCGGGATGGGGCGTCTACGGCGTATCGCCCCTGCACGGTGACTACACGTTGCTGAAGACGATGAACATTGAAGGTATCTCACAGGATGAGAATCGTGACAACCAGAGCATCCTCTGCCAGTGGTGGGACGCCACGACCCTCTTCGATATCACCCACGAGCGGGCCAGCGGAAAGGCCTTCGGTGATACTGAGGACTATGGCGCCTTCCTCTATGTGGATGCTGCCGATGAGGCACGAACCATTGCACAGTTAGAGTTCGATGCTGCCTTGTGTGCCAATGCCCGTCTGTACTATACAGCCTATGTGGCAGATATTACCAATGGTGCCACTAAGCCTCAGTTGCGCTTCCGAGTGAGTGTCAAGGATCAGGTTTCGGGTCAGCGTGTGCCTGTGGTATCGTTCGTGACTGGTGATATCCAGGAGGAAGTGGGCGGCACGATTGCCGAGGGCCAGTGGTATCAGGTATATGGCTATACCTCTATCCCTGCAGAGATGAGTAGGTATTTGAATGGCGCTCAGCAGCATTTCTATGTGGAAATAGACAACTACTGCGACAACACCAATGGTGCCGACTACTGCGTAGACCAGATTTCGTTCTTCACGCAGTCGGCCAAGGTGCAGGTGAAGCAGCTCGGCTCGCCCTGTGACGAGGGCTCTGGCGTGGAGGTGAAGATTGTGGCTCCGGCAGAGGATCTGGTAGCGTCGCTGGGTGGCAAGAATATTGGAGAGAAGAAGGTGTTCTACCGTCTCTTCAAGAAGCACGACGACATGAATGCCCCCTTGCAAGACATAGAAGAGGAAGAAGTCTATGCGCCTGGCGTCTACTCTGACGATGATCCCGAAAGTACTTTACGCTACGCAACAGTTATCGTGGACACCAATTATGATGAAGCTTCATTGCCCACAGGCCAGTTGCCTGAGGGTCAGAAGAGAGGTTACTATAGGGGAGACGACGGCGTGATTTACTATCAGTTCGACGACCGCTTCTTCCCCCTGGAGGTAAACTCCACCTACTTCGTGTCGTTCTATGAGATGGGGCGTCAAGAGGTTACAGGTTTTGAAGACTGGGGTAATCCGTATTCGGGTAGCGCTTGCTCTACCTATAGTAACTATATCATGCCGAAGGTGCTCCGCATTGACTTGGAGTCGGATGGAAAGACCTCAGATGGTACGATACCCTTGGGCTGTGGCGTGACTGATGTAGAGAAGAATTTCAATATCACCGTGCAGTATCCTACTGATGACGGCTATGTGGCTTATAATGCAGTCAAGTTTGACTTCTATCAGGGATCGAAGGCAGAGTTTAAGGCTATCAAGAGTGGCGATCTGTACCTTGAGAAGGCGTTGGATCACTTCCGCCAGAGGTATCCTGAATATGTTCATACGGGCGGTGCTTTACCAACCGACTATGATGCCACGTATACGCAAGAGATGCACGACCTGTTAGTGCAGTATGTAGGAACTGGAGCCGGTAAGCTGTCGCTGTTGGCCACTACTCAGTTCTACCATCATTTCTATTCTTCGGAGGCTGGCGAAAAGAAGTTTGCTGCTATCCCGGTGACTCGCGAAGTGGGGACAGAGCGCTACATCTGTTCACCTTTGGAATTCAAATTCGACGTGCAGGGTAATGCTGGTGCACCGGTCATGGAACTGGGCTTTGGTGATGTGGAATATCCTACGGGGTATAATAAGCGTGTCGTCCGTCTCGGTGTGGAGCAGTTCCGTAAGATGAAGACTGGCGGCTATAAACTGCATATCCCCGTGGCAAGGTATCAGAACAAGGGAAATGTGCTGAATGGTAAGAAACTTTATTTCGGCAATACGGGACTCACGTTCTCTCATACAGAACTGACAGTGTCAGGAACCAATGACCCGACTGTGAATATAGTAGGGAAAAAAGTGGCTGATATCGAAACGGATGGAGCGAATGGTGCATACGTCAGCACTAACCGTATGTATGTGCCTCTCGACTTCTCCAATTGCGAGATTGAATTCCATGAGGGCTACTATTACGAGGTGTCTACCTCCTATATGGATGAAGACGACAATCCATCGAATCCATGTGTAGGTGACCTCTTCATCGTGTTCAAAGTGGTGCCGGAGTTCGTCACATGGGATGCCAAGCAGATTGGAACAAGTTCGCTGTATAGCGGTAACTGGTATGACGACAAGAACTGGCAGCGCTCAACACGTGCCGAGTTGTATAAGGACCAGAACGTGACGGGCAAAACTCAGAATACTGCTACTGCTGGTCACCCTGATGGCTATCAGAATAATGATGAGATTAGTACAGAGTTGGATCCGGAGGGTAAGCGCCCCGGCTTCGTACCGATGAAGTTTACCTATGTCACGCTGCTCGGCGACAACCACTCGCCCAGCCTTACTAATGAGGACTACCTTGGTAAGATGGCAGGTACGCCCCAGACGGGTGGTGACATGATCAATCCTCGAAACGACCTGGCATCGGATACCAGTCCTTCAGTGGGCTCCTCTGCTTACCTTGACGACAAGTTCATCCGCTACGACATGCTGGTGCGCTATGGTACACATGCCGAAGGCGGCGAGGGCTGCTTCGGCCATCAGACGATGTCAAACTCAGGTGGTTCGTGGGGATGGACCCCGTTTGATGGAGGTTCGTTCACACCTGTTGATAAGTGCTTCGACGTGGAGAAGTTCTATGGTAACATCTGTAAGGAGATTTACTTCAAGCCACGTGCGGAGCTGCGCCTGCAGCAGCGACTGAAATACGAGAAGGCCTGGGTGGAGGAAGAACTGGAGCCGAACAAGTGGTATCTGATGAGTACGCCGCTGAAGGGTACGTATGCCGGTGATATGTATGTGCCGACAACGATGTCAGACTTGTCGATGGACACGCCAGAGAATAAGGCAGGCCGACAGATGACAGAAGCCTTCCAGCCCATCAATTTCAGCACGACAGCCAAAGCTGCTACCTCCACAAAGACCTCGCAGCCTGCCTATAGCCGCACGAAGTATCCCATTTATCAGCGTTCGTGGAATCTGGACGACGCGAAGGTCTATACAAAGACTGATGATGTGAGGGCTACGGACTATTCGGCTTATCTGAAGTTCTCGACGGTGAGCTCGAACCTGTTGGAGTGGAGCCATACATATAATGATGTACAGGTACCTTATAATAATTATAGTGGCTTCGCTATCCGTGCCAACAGGAAGGCGACAGACAAGGCTCTGATTCGCCTGCCAAAGGCTGACACCCAGTATGACTACTATCAGTGGGACAACACGAAGCCCGCATCAGGTGCCGTGACGGCACAGACAGTCGACAAGACAGATGCAGGTCGCTTCGTATTCGACAACACGTCAGTAGACCAGGAGCAGTGGACAATTCCTCTCAGCCAGCTGCAGGCACAGGGAACTGACGAGGATAACTACACCTACTATCTGGTGGGCAATCCCTTCATGGCCTCCATCGATATGGGTAAGTTCTTCGGCTACGATGACCACGACGGCACTTACTACTCATACAACCCGAAACTCTCGCCCATGTACTATATCTATAAGGATGGTGCAGCAGTAAGCGTGGATGCCAAGGAGGAGATAACGGCGGAGAACAAGGGTAACCATATCATCCGTCCAATGCAGGCATTCATCATCAAGTGTAAGGCCACTGATGCTCCTGATAATATTGTCTTCAACCGCTGGGCTATCACCGATGGTAATTATACCGATCCTACCCGGTATGTGCCTCAAGGCAGTCAGAGCGGTGGCAACAATCCTTCTGGTGGAACCAGGGCACTGACATTGAAGGCTGCAAACGGTCAAGGCAGCTCGACGGCGAGCGTGAACCTGAGCGAGGCGGCCTCGGACGGCTATGCGGCTGAGGAGGATGCTACGACGCTGTTCGACTCGAACCTGAGCGACGTGCCGGTGGTGTACACCGTGGCAGGCAACAAGGCCGTGAGCATCGACACAAGGTCGGCAATCGATATCGTGCCCTTCGGCGTGGCTTGTGTCGCTTCGAATGAACTGGTGGAGGTGTCGGTGGATCAGTCAAACTTTTCTTCTCTCAACTCAGAACTGTTCGTGCTCGACGCTGTGACGGGCGAGATGACAGAGGTGACAGACGGACAGTCGCTCAGCGTGCAGCCGAACGACTATGGTCGCTACTTCCTGACCACCCGCGGCGACCTGACTGCTATCCGTGAGGCCACGGCAAAGGGTATCGTGGTGAGCGTCAGGAACAAGACGGTGACGGTGCGCAGCTCGGAGCCGTTGACGACGGTGCGTGTGATGACTACCGGCGGCAACGTGGTGAACAGCCTGAGCAACTGTGGCACGGAGGCTTCTATACCGATGGCCATCGGCGGCGTCTATCTCGTGGAGGCTCAGACGGCTAGCGGTGGCAAGACGATGAAGGCCGTGGTGAGGTAGTTTAGTGTTTAGTGTTTTTGCAAGGCGAATTCTATAGGGATTCGCCTTGTATTTTTATCCCCATGAGCGGGACATGGCTTGACGATACAGGAATAACCAGCAACGGATTGACGACGCGCCTGCCGCATAGCCATATATGATATGGTATCTGCTGCAAAGGCACGAAAACGTTCAAAATGTGCAAGTGAAATTTTTCTGCAAAATATCACTAAAAGTGGGCTGAAACGTCATAATTTAACTTATCTGTCTGATATACAGAAAGATAGACTATGACGTTAGGTGTTTTGAAACGTCATACTAACGTCATAATTGGGGTGTTTTCAGTGGTTTTCGGCCTTTCAGCCCTTAGTTAGAGATAGGAGTTCAGGATTGTTCAGATAGGGTGGACTATCAGTTCAGCCTGGATAAACTGACTGTTTCCCATTGAGAAACAGACAGTCCAAGCCGTTTGTGTGATTATCCAACTGTCTTATTTACAATGATTTAGATACGTTTTTAAGGTATTTTTATCTGTATTTTTCATTGATTTTAGGCAAAAATGACGTTAATATGACGTTTCAAAACACCTAACGTCATATACTAAAGCATTGATATACAATAATATAAGTGCTATTATGACGTTATAATGCAAAATTGAAGAAAATTTCTCAAAAAATCTTTTCTCACATGCACATCAACCTGTTGTTTATATGCCGGAATCTGCCGGCATCTCTTCCGGCGTTGCGGCATGACTTCTTCGGATTCTGTCATTTTCTTGGCGAATTATTTGTCTGGATAATAACTTTTTCGTATCTTTGCAGCGAAAATCTTTTAATACTTAAACAACTATGGAGCATAATACGAAAAAGAAGAATCAGAAAGGAGATGCAAAGATGACAGGAAAGTATTTGGACCCGAAGGCGGATTTGACCTTCAAACTTGTGTTCGGCGAGCACAAGGATCTGGTGAAGAGCCTGCTGAATGCCTTGTTGCCGCTCGAACCTGACGGGCAGATCGTCAGTCTGGAGTATCTGCCCTCTGAGATGGTGCCCGATAATCCCGGCAAGAAGGACAGCGTGGTAGATGTGCGTTGCAAAGACGAGAAGGGGCGCCAGTTTATTGTGGAGATGCAACTCTACTGGAACCAGTATTTCAAGAGCCGTGTGCTGCTGAATGCCTCGAAGGCCGTCGTCAAGCAGTTGAAGGAAGGGGAGGGCTATAATCTCTTCCAGCCCGTCTACTGCCTGAACCTGATCAACGATATCGGTTTCGAGAGCAGTCCCGAAGAGTTCTATCATGACTACGCCATCGTGAATGTCGCCCACTCAGACCGCATCATCGAGGGCTTGCGCTTCGTGTTCGTGGAGTTGCCGAAGTTCAGGCCGGAGAGTGTCATGGAGAAGCGGATGGCAGTGCTATGGCTGAGATTCCTCACGGAGATCAACCGGAGGACGCAGGAGGCGCCTGCCGAGTTGCTGGAGAACGAGGATACCCGCAAGGCCCTTAGTCTCGTGGAGAAGTCAGCTATGAGCGAGTCTCAACTTCTTGCCTACGACAAGTTCTGGATGTCCGTGACGGATCAGGAGGGTTATCTTGAGGCCCGGTATGCGAGAGGTATGAAGCAGGGCTTGGCCGAGGGTCGCGCCGAGGGTCGTGCCGAGGGTCGTGCTGAGGGTCTGGCTGAGGGTCGTGCTGAAGGACGTGCTGAAGGACGTGCTGAAGGACGTGCTGAAGGGCGTGCTGAAGGGCGTGCTGAAGGGCGTGCTGAAGGGCGTGCTGAAGAAAAGATGGAGATTGCCAGAAACCTGAAGCAACTGGGACTTTCAGTAGGCGAGATTAGTAAAGCAACCGGTCTGTCAGAGACAGAGATCGTCGGTCTCTGATTTGGATAGGATTGATATGGTGGACCTCTGACAAAATGTCAGTCTTTTGGCGGAAGTTGACGGTTTACGATGGAGGGTTGACGGTTTGGCACGGTTTTGGCAGAGTAGTAGGCGGAGCGGTTGAAAGACTGTTCCGCCGTTTTTCTGTTTACGGTTTACAGTTTACAGTTTACGGTTTACAGTTTAAAGTTTAAAGTTTTAAAATAAAAAAGTATTATGAACATCAAACCATTAGCAGACCGCGTGCTGGTATTGCCCGCACCGGCAGAAGAGAAGATCGGTGGTATCATCATTCCTGATACCGCAAAAGAGAAACCCCTACACGGAACCATCAAGGCCGTTGGCCAGGGTACGAAAGACGAGCAGATGATCCTGAAGGCAGGCGACGAAGTGCTCTACGGCAAGTACAGTGGCACGGAACTCGAGTTCGAGGGAGAGAAGTATCTGATGATGCGCCAAAGTGACGTGCTCGCAGTGATTGAAAAGTAAATTGTAGTTTATAGTTTAAAGTTTACAGTTTACAGTTTATAGTTTATAGTTTACAGTTTAAAGTTTATAGTTTATAGTTATGGCAAAAGATATTAAATTCAATATTGACGCTCGTGATGCTATGAAGCAGGGCGTAGACCAGTTGGCTAATGCTGTCAAGGTGACACTTGGCCCTAAGGGTCGTAACGTGGTAATCGAGAAGAAGTTCGGTGCTCCCCAGATCACCAAGGACGGTGTGACCGTCGCCAAGGAGATTGAGTTGGAGGACAAGTTTGAGAACACGGGTGCCCAACTCGTCAAGAGCGTGGCCTCGAAGACTGGTGACGATGCCGGTGACGGTACGACTACCGCTACCATCTTGGCCCAGGCTATCGTCAGTGAGGGTCTGAAGAACGTGACCGCCGGTGCCAACCCCATGGACCTGAAGCGTGGTATCGACAAGGCTGTGAAGGCCGTGACGGAGCATATCGCCAAGAGCGCAGAGTTGGTAGGCGATAATTACGACAAGATCGAGCAGGTGGCTACCGTGTCTGCCAACAACGATAAGGAGATCGGTGAATTGCTGGCTGAGGCTATGCGTAAGGTCAGCAAGGACGGTGTGATCACCATCGAGGAGAGCAAGAGCCGCGACACACATATCGGCGTCGTCGAGGGTATGCAGTTCGACCGTGGTTATCTGTCAGCCTACTTCATCACCGACTCTGAGAAGATGGAGTGCGTAATGGAGAACCCCTATATCCTTATTTATGATAAGAAGATCTCAAACATCAAGGACTTCCTGCCCATCCTGCAGCCCGCTGCCGAGAGTGGTCGTCCGTTGCTCGTGATTGCCGAGGATGTGGACTCAGAGGCTCTGACCACACTGGTTGTGAACCGTCTGCGTGGCGGCCTGAAGATCTGTGCCGTGAAGGCTCCTGGCTTCGGCGACCGTCGTAAGGCCATGCTCGAGGATATCGCAACGCTGACTGGCGGTGTGGTGATCAGCGAGGAGAAGGGTCTGAAACTGGAGCAGGCTACGCTCGAGATGCTGGGTACCTGTGACAAGGTGACAGTGTCGAAGGACAACACCACCATCGTGAATGGTGCCGGTGACAAGCAGGCTATCCAGGATCGTATCGCCCAGATTAAGAAGGAGATCGAGATCACGACCTCTTCATACGACAAGGAGAAACTGCAGGAGCGTCTGGCCAAGTTGGCTGGTGGTGTGGCAGTGCTCTATGTCGGTGCCAACTCTGAGGTGGAGATGAAGGAGAAGAAGGATCGTGTTGACGATGCCCTCTGTGCTACCCGTGCCGCTATCGAGGAAGGTGTCGTGGCTGGTGGTGGTACCACCTACATCCGTGCCCAGGAGGCTCTGGCTGAGTTGAAGGGTGACAATGCCGACGAGCAGACCGGTATCAACATCATCTGCCGTGCCATCGAGGAGCCGCTGCGTCAGATTGCCGTCAATGGTGGTCAGGAGGGTGCAGTGGTCGTCCAGAAGGTTCGTGAAGGCAAGGGTGACTTCGGCTTCAATGCCCGTACCGATGAATACGAAGATCTGCGTGAGGCTGGTGTCATCGATCCTGCCAAGGTGGCCCGTGTGGCTCTGGAGAATGCCGCTTCTATCGCCGGCATGTTCCTCACCACGGAGTGCCTGATCGTCGACAAGCCCGAGAAAGAACCCGCCATGCCGATGGGCGGTGCCCCAGGCATGGGCGGCATGATGTAATCTGTGTATCAGATTGTATGCGAAAAATGATACATTTTTGCTAAGCAAAGATAACAAATTGAGGGATGGATGATTGAATCCATCCCTTTTTTGATGGATTTTGTTCGCACACACCGCTTTTTTATGCTAAAATGCTTTGTGACGATTCAAAAACATTGTACCTTTGCATCGCAAAGTAAAACAGATACTTCCTGCACAATAGTATTAGACGCATTTGAGTAAAAGATATTTTTTTGATTTGTTTTAGTAGATTAGTTTTTAAGTAGTTTGTTTTTGGGAACCGGTTGTCGGGAGACATCCGGTTTTTTTATATAATATGTAAACAACTTTAACAACTAATACAACTTATTTCTCGATTTTTTTTCGTATCTTTGCAGGCGATATGCAGAAACTCATAGAACTCTACAAGCAGTGGAAAGGTGCGGAGCCCGCCAACGTCAGTCAGATACCTGGCGGTGGCAGCAATAGGACCTATTTCAGACTGACGGACCAGAACGGGCAGTCTGTGGTTGGTGTCATCGGTACGAGTCGTGACGAAGACCATGCTTTCATCTATCTCACCGAGCATTTCTCCAAACGGAAGTTGCCTGTTCCGAGGATCCTGGCAGCCAGCGATGACCAGTTGCGCTATCTGCAGACCGACCTCGGCTCTCTCTCCCTCTTCGATGCCGTCAGAGGCGGTCGTGAGGCCGGAGGACGCTATACGTTGAAGGAGCAGGAACTGCTGAAGCGCACCATCCGTGAGTTACCGAACATCCAGATCCGTGGTGCCGTCGGCTTGGACTTCTCCAATTGTTATCCGCAGGCAGAGTTCGATCAGGACTCGGTGCTCTTCGACCTGAACTATTTCAAATATTGTTTCCTGAAAGCCACCGAACTCGACTTCCACGAACTGAAGTTGGAGGCCGATTTCCGGCTTTTTGCCAAGGACCTGACGGCAGAGTCGGCGGATGCATTCCTCTATCGTGACTTCCAGGCTCGCAATGTGATGCTTGACCACGAGGGCCGTCCTTACTTTATTGACTATCAGGGAGGGCGCAAGGGACCTTTCTATTATGATCTGGCCTCGTTCCTCTGGCAGGCGTCAGCAAAGTATCCGCATAAGTTGCGCCGTGAACTGGTCTACGAATACTATAACTCACTGAAGAATTATATCGAGGTGCCGCCAGTAAGACACTTCGTGAAACGACTCTCGCTGTTTGTGCTCTTCCGGACGTTACAGGTGTTGGGGGCATACGGCTTCCGGGGTTATTTCGAGCAGAAGAAGCATTTCATCGAGTCTATCCCGCCGGCCATTCAGAACCTCAGGGAACTGCTGGCCAGTTCGTCGGTATTCCACTATCCCCATCTGATGGAGATTCTCCGACAGTTGACCGAACTGCCACAGTTCCAGCAGATTGAGACGATTGCCAGTCGTGCCGACGGATACAAGACGACAGACCAGAATCCCTATAAGGCCCATCCTCAGGACGGACCGGCTACGTTCTCGAAGTACGATGCCCAGGGCCCGCTGGTGGTGAAGGTGTATAGTTTCTCTTACCGCAAGGGTATTCCAGAGGATGAGAGTGGTAATGGCGGTGGCTATGTGTTCGACTGCCGCAGCACCCATAACCCCGGCCGTTATGAGCCGTACAAGCAACTGACGGGACTTGACGAGCCGGTCATCCGATTCCTGGAAGACGATGGCGAGATCCTGACCTTCCTCGATTCGGTCTATAAACTGGCCGATGCCCATGTGCGCCGATATATCCAGCGTGGCTTTACGTCGCTGATGTTCTCATTCGGCTGTACGGGTGGCCAGCACCGGTCGGTGTATTGCGCCCAGCATCTCGCTGAGCATATCCACGACAAGTTCGGTATCGAGGTGCGCATCTGTCATCGTGAACAGAACATCACCCAGACGCTGGAGAGAGAGT
>Ga0247611_10006457_pt1 | contig 15036 bp, 14 predicted proteins | sample 177DNAGHGhighgp2_FD_192422 | JGI IMG/M metagenome (GOLD analysis project Ga0247611, IMG submission 192422) | Sheep rumen microbial communities from Palmerston North, Manawatu-Wanganui, New Zealand - 1770 DNA GHGhigh gp2 | ecosystem: Host-associated > Mammals > Digestive system > Stomach > Rumen...
GTAGCATCACCATTGACAGGAATGCGGCAATTCTATGATGATTTGTCAATGTTATTCCCATTGTTGTCGATGTTATTTGAAATAGGTGTGAGGCATTTCTCACTGCAAAAATACGCTATTTTTCGGTTATAATCGATACCCCGAAACGACAAATTACCTCCAAATGACTTTTTTATTTTGTATCTTGTTGTAAACCAAAATGTTTTATTTTGTGGAATGACCTGAAGATGTTTGTGGTTTTTGGTCATTTTTCAAAATATCGGTTGTAACTTTGTAACCGAGAGTTAACGCGTTTTTATCAACCTGAAAAATAAGCAGAGTGAGAAAAAATCGGGCTGATTCGTAAAAAAACGATGTTGACGTCTCTATATATAATAAAGAGTGATGATGAAACACGGACAATGAAGATGAAACACGGTAAACATATCTGCGAACAGCTCAAGGCCATCCGACTTGACATTGCGCGCGCCAACGGCATCAAGTACGCTCCTCGAGAGTGCCATCACGAGGGCGATTGTGCGGGCACCTGCCCTGCCTGTGAGAGCGAAATGCGCTACCTGGAGCGTGAAATTGCCCGCCGCCGTTCCCTCGGCAAGTCAGCCCTGGTCGCCGGTGTGAGCATGGGTCTGTCCAGCCTGTCGACCATGGCTTCCACCTCCTCGCCGAGCGTGCCGATGATGTCTGGTGATAATCCTGCAAGCCTATTGTGTGACACGACCGAGAGATACGAAGTCTTTGGGCAAATCACTGAATCTGTGCCCCAATTTCCAGGAGGAGAAGCCGCATTGATGAGATACTTGGGAACTAACATCAAGTATCCGCCCGAACTCGCCGAGACATGTTTTCAAGGGCGAGTGGTGGTGACCTTTCTCATTGATAAGACGGGTCGTGTTGCCGAGGTCAAGGTGCTCCGTTCGATTCACGAATTGCTGGACCGCGAAGTCGTCCGCGTCTGCGAGTCGCTGCCGATGTTCGAACCTGCCCGCAAAGATGGCGAGCCCATCGATTTCTGGTACACTTTGCCCATCTCATTCAAGGGATCAGTATCAGTTAAGGAAGCGACTCAGGCAGATGCTTTAACTCGAATTAGCGGAACCGTGCTTGACGAGAACCATGAACCCCTCATCGGTGCTACCGTGGCGCTGCTGAACGATACCAAGAGTCCCAAGAAGGGTGTTGCTACCGACATCGACGGTCATTTCAAGTTGGACGTCCCGAAAGATTCCAAAATCAAGGTGACCTATATCGGGTATGAAGACGCTGTTGTCACTGCATCGGACGGCATGACGATCACGCTCAAGCCCAGTGATAATGTGCTATTAGGCGAAGTGTGCGTAGTCGTGAACTCTCGTGCAAAAAATGCGCAATACCCTGGCGGGGATAAGGCATTACAGAAATTCATCATAAAGAACTTCATTTGTCCTGATGATGTCACGGGACGGGAGTATGTTATGGTTGAAGTGGATGTCGATAAAAAAGGAAACGTGTCCAATCCGCGAGTGCTGAATGAACTGGGTACACCATTCGAGAAAGAGGCATTGAGGGTAGCAGGTCTTATTCGCAAGATCAAGCCGGCACGAGACGTCAAAGGCAAGAAAACCGACTCAACCTTCAGCATCTCGTTTGATTCTGCCGATTGGACTGATTGATGATCAATAATAATGTAGCGATGAAACACGGTAAACATATCTGCGAACAGCTCAAGGCCATCCGCCTTGACATTGCGCGCGCCAACGGCATCGAGTATCAGCCACGGGAGTGTCACCACGAGGGCGATTGCGCCGGCACCTGCCCGGCGTGTGAGAGCGAGATGCGCTACCTGGAGCGTGAAATTGCCCGTCGCCGTTCCCTCGGCAAGTCAGCTCTGGTCGCTGGCGTGAGCCTCGGGTTGATGAGTTTTAGTGCCACATCATGCAACCAGTTGAATAAAGCCGACAACGATGATATTCAGGGCGAGGTCGAACTTGTGGAGGATTCCTGTGCTGTCGTGGACTCAATTGGGGAAGAGAGGATTGTAGAAGGGGAAATGGTAGATACGACCGATCTCCAACCGATCCTGAATAAGGTGCCCGCAGATAAGCAATAATGATGGACGAAGGGTATAATAATAGGGTGCCGATTATCGGGGTGGCCCGCCATCGGCTGGCGGTGGACGGGCAGGGGGTGACCACGCTGGTTGCCTTCCACGGGTGCACGCTGCATTGCCAGTATTGCCTGAATGCCCAGTGCCTGAGGGCCAATGGTTTCTCGAGGACTATCACTCCGCCCGAACTGCTCGACGAGGTGATGATTGACAACCTCTATTTCCTGGCCACTGGCGGCGGAATCACCTTTGGCGGCGGTGAGCCAGCCATCCGCAGCGGGTTTATCGAGGCCTTTTGCCGCTTGGTGCCCCCTGAGTGGCACATCACGATGGAAACCGCCCTCAACGTGGATCGCCATCACCTGGAACGTCTCTTGCCGCATGTGCATCAGTACATCATCGACATCAAGGACGCCAACCCCGACATTTACCGCCGCTATACGGGCCAGGACAACCAGCGCGTGCTCGACAACCTGCGATGGCTGTTGGACCACGAGGATATGGCCGAGCGCATCGTCGTGCGCGTGCCGCATATTCCTGACTACAATACTGATGCTGACGTGAACTGCACTCGTGAATACCTTACCGCACTGGGCATCACCCACATCGACGAGTTCATTTACAAGCGCAGCAATCCCCAAACAACTCAATCGATATGAAATCACTGGTATTATACTTGTGTGCTATGATTGTGGCCTTGTCGGGCTGTACGGCAGGTAATGGGTCAAGTCATCCTCATGTGGATGGCTACTACGACACCATTGAGAACCTCATATACTTTATGGAGCCGGAAAATGTCTGTAGCGAAATAATTGCCCAACTTGACTCGAGTGGCAATATCATCCCCGAATATCCACATTATTGGGGTGCAAGGGGATACGAGGTGGTGAATGGCGACACGCTTTTCCTGTCGGTGGAACGTGGTGCCCGCTGCAAGGACAATGAGTTGAAAGACTATATCCAAGCCCATGTGCAGACTCCCCCGGGCTTGGAACTGGATAGAATTGTGACCGTGAAGTTTCAAGTACGCAAGGACGGCACCATCGGCATGGCCCAAGTAGAGCCTTATCCACGCAAGGATGGGACAAGCCAGGACTTGAGCGACCTGGATCCGCAACTAAGGGTTGCTCTTGAGATTGAAGCCGTGCGAGTGGTTAAGGCGGCTCCCGTCAAATTCGCGCCAGCGGTTGTCTATGACACCTATGTCGGCTCATGGTCTTATGTCCCCGTGATTTTCCGATCCAATACGCATTGTTAGGCATTAGGCGTTATCTAACGCCTCATACCTAACGCCTAATGCCTATTTTTTTAAACTTTTTTTGTCAATTCGCGTCTTAGTCGTATATTTGCATTAATTTTATGTGAAAAAACATAGTTTAATTTTAAATATACGACTGATTATGAAGAAATTATTGTTGATGGCAGTGCTGATGTGCTTTGCTGCAGCACCTGCCGCTATGGCACAGACTTATGAAACTCCGCAACAGGTTCAGCAACAGCAGGCCCAGCTCGCTAAGGATGCCGAGGTAGCCAAGAAGCAGGCCGAGGCCGCCAAGAAGCAGAAGGACGCCTATAAGGAGCAAGAGAAGCAGGCCAAGGAAGCCAAGAAGGCTGCCGAGAAGCAGGAGAAGGAAGCTAAGAAGGCTGAAAAAGAGGCCAAGAAGCAGCAAAAGGAGATTGAAAAGCGTCAGAAGGCTACCGAGAAGTATAACAAGGCTGTCGATAAGCTGAAAGAGGCTCAAAAGAAAAGAAGCGAGGCCGAGAAGAAGGTGAGCGAGGTTGCCGAAAAGCAGATCAAGGACAACCAGAAGTTTGCCGAGAAACACTCCAAGATGCTGGCATCCAATCCCACCGAGGCGCAGCTCCTCAAGCTCAATACCGAGGGCAAGAAGCTCGAAGAGAAGTATGCCAAGCTGGACCTCAAGGCACATCAGAACCTCGAGAAGGCTGTCAAGAATGTGATGAAGGCCGAGGAGAACCTTGAAAAGGCCAAGAAAGAAGTAGAGAAATACAAGTAACTATATAGGCTTTAGGCTTTAGGTTTTAGGCTTTAGGTTTTAGGAAAGCAGATGCCCCTAACGTCTAACGCCTATAATAGGTAAAAGTACAATAGAGGTCAGCGACCACAATGGGCGCTGACCTCTATTTTTCGGTAATAATTGTTGCTTGAGGTCCTCTTGTCTTTAAACTTTTTGTACTTTACGGAGTCTTAATAGTGAAAAAAGTATTAATCCACTTGTTTAACTTCTAAAACAGTTAAGATTATGAAAAAGTTATTATTTATATCAGCACTTTTCTTGGCAATCGCATCGACGGTATATGCACAGGCACCAAGAACTCCCGATCCTCAGCAGCAGATAATGATCAGGAATGCTCAATCCAGGTATATGAACTCCACCAACGATAAGAGCAAGCCTCACCTCAAACCCACCGATCTCAAGCGGGTTACTGAGCAGAACGATCAGGAAATGAAGGCTCTGAAAGAACAAGAGAACATGAATCGTACTTCAACTCCTGCCCCCCAGGTAAGGAAGGATCAGATTAACAACGCTAACGAGGAAAAGAAACTGAAGAGAAGGCGCGACCAGGCAAAGCGTGACAAGCAGGTGTCCAAGAGTAAGGCTCGTGAGGAACAGGCAACACTCGCAAAACGAAGGCTGGCTTATGCTCAGAGTGCCAAGGAAGATGCCATGAGGGCCTTCACTGCACTGCTTGACAGGCAGAAGAAGGAGATGGCAGAACTCCAGAAGAGGCACAACGCCGAGGCTGCAACGGGTCTTACCGATGAAATGAGTCAGCGGCATGAGCGTGAATTGCAGGAACTCAATACTGAGCAGGCAAGACAGCTGATGGAAGCACAGAAGGTCGTTGATGAAGCATCAAGAGAATATGAGCATGCAATGGAACTCTGTGACCAGGCACGCTAATCGACAAGGTGATAATAACAAGGTATTAATAGAATCATGTTTAGAGGCAGGCGACAAGCTTGCCTCTATTTTTGGGGTGAATACGTTAAAATTAGCGAAATTAATGTTGAATATTCAGTTCTAATAAGGAAACGGGGGCTTGGAAACTAAAAAATCACTAAATTTGCACGTTTTTTCTATAATCGACACTGAATGGACTATCAACTCATAGCCACTCCCGAGGGCACCAATGCCCGCGCCGGACTCATCACGACGGACCATGGCCAGATCGAGACCCCCATCTTCATGCCCGTGGGCACCGTGGGAGCCGTCAAGGCCGTCCACATGACTGAGCTGCGTGAAGACATCAAGGCTCAAATCATCTTGGGCAACACCTATCATCTGTACCTGCGTCCCGGCATGGACATCATCGAGCGTGCCGGAGGCCTGCACAAGTTCAACGGTTGGGACCGTCCCATCTTGACCGACAGTGGTGGCTTCCAGGTCTTTTCTCTCGCCGATAACCGCAAACTCACCGATGAGGGAGTGACCTTCCGTAGCCATATTGATGGCAGCAAGCACCTGTTCACACCCGAGAAGGTGGTGGATATTGAGCGCAGCATCGGTAGCGACATCATGATGGCACTGGACGAGTGCCCTCCCGGCACCAGTGACTACAACTATGCCCGCAAGTCGTTGACGTTGACCCACAATTGGCTGGCCCGTGGCTGGAAGCACTTCAAGAACACCCAGCCTCGCTATGGTCACAGCCAGGCCTATTTTCCCATTGTCCAGGGCTGCGTCTATAAGGACCTGCGCCAGGAGTCGAGCAAGTTTGTCGCCGACCTGGGCGCCGACGGTAATGCCATCGGTGGTCTTGCCGTGGGAGAACCTACCGAGGTGATGTATGAGATGATCGAAATCGTCAACGACATCCTGCCTCAGGACCGTCCCCGCTATCTCATGGGCGTGGGCACGCCTGCCAACATCCTGGAGGCGATTGACCGTGGAGTCGATATGATGGACTGTGTCATGCCCACGCGCAACGGCCGCAACGGTATGCTCTTCACCCGTCACGGCATCATGAACATGCGCAACAAGAAGTGGGCCGACGACTTCACACCCTTGCAGGAAGATGGTCCATCGATTGTCGATCACATCTATAGCAAGGCATACGTGCGCCACCTGTTCATTGCCCAGGAAATTCTCGCCATGCAGATTGCCAGCATCCACAATCTGGCCTTCTACTTGTGGCTCGTGGGTGAGGCTCGCAAGCACATCATCGCCGGTGATTTCCCCACCTGGAAACGCCAGATGCTTCATGATGTGCAGGTTAGGCTTTAGGTTTTAGGCTTTAGACTTTAGGTTTTAGGTTTTAGGTTTTAGGTGATGGAAGAGGAACTCAAGAATATGGAGCAGCCTGTAGAGACGCAAAATCTTGCGTCTCCCGCCGGCACTGTCCAATCAGTGGATTCCACCCCTTCTGTCACACCTGACACCCGCAAGCGTTACCCGTGGTACTATGTGAAGCGTTTCGACCGCTATATCATCAAGCACTTCCTGGGTACCTTCTTCTTTGCGATCTTGTTGCTGTTTGCCATCGTGGTGATGTTTGACATCAACGAGAAGCTGGATGCTGTGCTCACAGCCCCATGGAAGGCGACGGTCTTCCAGTACTTCATGAACTTCCTGCCTTTTGTGCTCAGCCAGTTCAGCCCGTTGTTCACCTTCATATCGGTCATCTTCTTCACCTCGCGTCTTGCCGACCGCAGCGAGATCATCGCTATGCTCTCCAACGGCATCAGCTTCCATCGCTTGACCCTGCCTTACCTCTTCTCGGCAGCCGTGATCGCACTGGGCAGTTACCTGCTGGCCGCTTACATCATTCCTCCCGCCAATGTGGAGCGCATCGCTTACACTAACAAGTGGGTCAAGAACAAAGAGGTCATCTATGGTGACAACATCCAGCTGCAGGTCAAGCCTGGTGTGATGGCCTACATGGCACGATATGACAACACGACGCGCAGCGGTTTCCGCTTCTCGCTTGAGGAGTTTGACGGCAACACGCTCAAGTCACGCCTCACTGCCGAGACGATCAAGTATGACTCGGTGGGCCTGTGGACGGTGCGCAACTATACCATCCGTGACTTCAAGGGCATGAAGGAAACCATGACCAAGGGCAGTGTGATGGATACTTTACTCAATATCGATCCTCGTGACTTCTTGATCTCCAAGAATGATGAGCAGACGATGACCTCTCCCGAACTCAAGGCCTATATCAACAAGCAGAAGGCCCGTGGTGTCGCCAATATCAAGAACTTTGAAATCGAATATGAGCGTCGCATTGCCATGACGGCCGCCGCATTCATCCTGACCATCATCGGCTTGTCGCTCTCGTCACGCAAGGTGAGAGGCGGTATCGGCATGAACATCGGTCTGGGGCTGATGTTGAGCTTCTCCTACATCCTGTTCATGACCGTGACTTCTACTTTTGCCGTGTCGGGCTACACCAGTCCCCGTGTGGCTATGTGGATCCCTAACATGGTCTATATCATCATTGCCGCCGTCCTCTACTACCGCGCCTCAAGATAATCACTGGAATTGGTAGTTTTCAGCAGTTTGCTGGCTATTTTTATGGATGATAGTGTGCTTGTGTTGAAGTAATTTGACTAATTTTGCCTTAAATTTTAAATGTTGTAAGTAGAGCTGTGTTGAAGATAACAAAATATTAATAATTCAGGAAATTTGATATCAATTTTAAAGTTTAACGTATTTAATCAATTATTGCTTATGAAAAAGTTTTTTACTTTTATTGCAATGGCAGTTTTTGCCATGGGCACGATGACGGCTAATTGGCAGCCCAGTGACACCGAAGCTATCCGTCTTGACGCTGAGGGCACTTCTGGTCAGTCCGGGATGAAGACCCTGCGAACTGATGACGGTAAAATTATCCACAGTTGGCTTCGCGGTGAAAGGGTGGATGGCGTTTTCGGCTACAGGTTGCACTTCCAAGTGTTTGACGCCAATGGTAACGCCCAATTTGGAGATGAGGGTGTCATTGTTACCGACAAACCCACGGCAACTTGGACCAGTGACTACGGTTTCGACTTAGCACCCAATGGTGACATCCTGTTTGCCTACTATGATGTGCGTAATGATCCCGATAACCAGGAGTTTAACGAAGCATACATCTATCGTTACAACCAGCAGGGACAGCCCGTGTGGGATGCCGACGGAATTCTTTTCCCCGTGCAGCCGCTCAGTGATCACGCATTGTCTGTCGAGAATCTCAGCCCGAAGATTTGCGTCAGTGGTGACAACATCTTCGTTGCTGTTAACCACACCGAGTATTTCATGGAAAAAGCCAACGAGGATAACTGGACACCTTCACCCTGGTTCCCCAATCAGCAGATGCCCGACTCGGTGCTCGTGAACAAGGGCCTGTGGCAGGTATTACGCATCAATGACGATGGCTCATTCCCCGAGCAGGATGCTATGATGATTGATGCCACCATCCTGTGCATGAATGCTGCCCCCGCTGGCGACATGTATCTCGTCTATAACAATAAGGAAGGTGGCCTGGACGGTCAGCTGGTGAATGCCGAGCTCACCAACACTTGGAGCAATATCGTCACCCTGGAGGATAGACCCCTGACCCACGGTGGCTTCTTCCCCACGCCTCTCACTGCTGTCAATGAGGACGATGTGCTGATGCTGTCCTATGAAGTGCCCACCGATTTCTATGGTTATCAGGTGGTTAACTATCTGTCGCCCGATGGCCTCTCGGCTCGTGAGGCCGTGAGCCTGAATGGCACCATCGATGGTGATGCTGGTTCGGCTGCCATGGGCGTCAAGGAGAACAGAGCATTTGTCGCTTGGGAGTGTGCTTACTCGTCATCAGAATACCAGATGCTGGTAAACGTGGTTGACGACGATGACAACTACTTCTGGACTGGCGATAACACCTATGGCGTTTCTTTGGAAATGACCTCCGACTGGGGCTTTACTCCTGTCAAGGTCATTCCCGTTACTGATGGTTGGGTAGTCCTGTATGGAAACAGCACGAGCTGGAACGGTGCCAACTTCATGGTTGTCAAGGTCGATGAGTTCGGCATGGAGATGTGGAGAAAGCAGATCTGTGAGGAGAACTTCAAGTCAAGCGGCTTCTCAGTGACCTACGATGACAAGAATGCTTATATCTTCTTCACCCAGGAGGCCCAGTATGACGACAACTGGAACGAGATTCCCGGCAGTGCTGGCATGTTTGTCATGTGTGTGGATATCACCGGCAAGTCCTCGTCCATCAACGAGGTGAGCACCGACGATATTGTCAAGACCGAGATTTATACCATCGATGGTCGTCGCGTCAACCAGCTTGAGGATGGTGTGAACATTATCCGCAAGACCGATGCTAATGGTCATGTGACTACTTCTAAGGTCCTCCACTGATCATAGATATAACCTGATAGTTAAACCGTCAGCCCTGATTGGTGTCATAACGCCAGGGGCTGACGTTTTTTTCCGTCCAGGTCTGTGTGATGAACAAGGACACAAAAAAACAATAAATTGTTGTTGAATTTTAGCTTTTTGTGTGATTTTGCTTATCTTTGCATGTTGATTAAAAATAACATAAACATTTGAGGAAATATGAAACAATTATTTGTAGCATTCATTGTTTGTTTGCTGGCTGGTTTTGGGACAGCCCAGGCCCAATTACCGGCAGTGACACTCAAGACCATTGATGGTGGTACTGTGCAGAGCGAGACGTTGAGCAACGACGGCAAGCCGTTCATCATTGATTTCTTTGCCACCTGGTGCAAGCCGTGCAACCGTGAATTGTCCGCTATTGCCGAGGTCTATGACGAGTGGCGTGAGGAGACAGGCGTGAAGATTTATGCCGTGAGCATCGATCAGGCGCAGAACATCCACAAGGTGAAACCACTGGTGGACCAGAACGAGTGGGAATATGAGGTGCTGCTTGACCCGAACAGTGATCTGCTCAAGGCCCTCGGCGGGCAGATGATACCCTTTGTCGTCGTTGTTGACGGTAATGGTAATATCGCCAGCAAGCACAGCGGCTACACCGATGGTGCCGAGAATGAACTGATCGAGGAAGTGCGTAAACTTCTTGCTCAATAACTGTATTAGACTGATATGAATAGAGCATATACCCTGATGTTGCTGCTGTCGGCAATCCTGTTCATGGCTCCCGTGGCCTCGGCACAGGTGACCCTGAGTGGTAGCATCCAGAGTGATATCCTCGTCCCGCAAGACGATGAAAAAATCGGTACCGAGAAGTATGATGACTGGAAGAACGATGCCTACGGCATGTTCGGCCGGTCCAATACTTATGTTGACCTGAATCTGGGTAGCAAGTATGTCGATGCCGGCCTGCGATTTGAGTATCTTCAACACCCGTTGCCTGGCTATGAGAAAGACATCAAGGGCATGGGCTTTCCTCATCTTTATATCAAGGGTCACTACAAGAACCTGGAAATCACCGCAGGTGATTACTATGAACAATTTGGGTCGGGCTTCGTGTTGCGCACCTATGAGGAACGCTCCTTGGGCATTGACAATGCCCTGCGTGGCGGTCGCATCGTCTATAAACCTGTGACGGGTGTGACCTTGAAAGCCTTGACAGGAAAGCAGCGGCGTTATTGGCATCATAATGATGCTCTCGTGAGTGGAGCCGATATCGAAGTGGGCTTGGATCAGTTCATCAAGTCCTTGGCGGCTCATGATACTCACATCACCCTGGGTGGATCTTGGGTCAACAAGCATGAGAAGGCTGATGATGATGCCATCTTTGTGGATGCGACCCACAAATTGAATCTGCCCGAGTATGTCAACGCTTGGGATGCCCGCATCAACTTGACGCATAAGGGCTTCAGCGTACTTGCCGAGTACGCCCATAAGAGCCAGGATCCGTCCTTTGACAACGGTTACCACTATGGCAAGGGCAACGTGGCAATGCTCAGCACTTCCTATTCCCGCAAGGGCTTGAGCATCCTGTTGCAGGCCAAGCGCAGCCAGGGCATGTCCTTCCGCAGCCGTCGCAGCATGAATGGCACATCCAGCTTCATCAACCATCTGCCTGCCTTTACCCATGACCAGACCTACGCTCTTGCGGCACAATACCCCTATGCCACACAGCCCGATGGCGAGTGGGCCTTCCAGGGCGAGTTCGGTTATACGTTCAAGAAAGGCACAGCATTGGGTGGAAAGTATGGAACTAAGGTGAAACTTAATGTCTCTCACGTTCGTGGCCTGGATTATGGCGAAGTGAAAAATCCCGTTGCTGATGGACGTCTCATGGGCAGTGATGGCTATCACACCAGTTTCTTCAAGATGGGAGAGACCTACTATCAGGACATCGATGTGCAGATGGAGAAACGCTTTACTCGCGACTTCTCTCTTATCCTGATGTACATGAATGAGCGCTATAACATGACGGTCATTGAGGGGCATGGTGGCATGATCAAGAGCAATATCCTGATTGCCGACGGCAAGTATAAATTCTCGCCCAAGCTGACCCTGCGCTGTGAGTTGCAGTACCAGTTCTGTAAGGGTGATGATGGAGACTGGGCATTTGGCCTTGTCGAGTTGTCCTGGGCTCCTCACTGGATGTTTACCGTGAGCGACTATTGGAACTGCGGTGAAACAGGTATTCATTACTATCAGGCACTGGTGACCTATAGCCTCAAGTCCCATCGCATCCAAGCTGGCTATGGCAGGACCAATGCCGGTTATAACTGTTCGGGTGGAGTATGCCGGTGGGTACCGGCCTCCAAGGGATTCACGTTATCTTACAATTATACTTTCTGATCAAGAAGATGAAAAAGATATTTTTGACATTATTGACCCTGGCTGCACTGGCATCCTGTGACGATGTGGCAGTCAACGATCGCCTCACCTATGTCGAACCTCCCGAGGTGCAGCGTGCTGTCCTCATCGAGGACTACACAGGACAATACTGTGTGAACTGCCCACGTGCTACCGAAGAAATAGAACGCCTCGTGGAGCAGTATGGCGATTCGGTCGTGATTGCCGTGGCCATTCACTCGGGACCCTTCTCCAAGCAGAAAGGTGAAGCCTCACCACTTTATACCGAGGTGGGTGATCTGTACTTCAACCGCTGGAACTTGTCATCACAGCCTGTGGGGCTGGTGGACAGGCTCTTTGGGTCAATGCCCTTTGGCTATACCGATTGGGGCGGTGGTGTGAACTATGAGCTTTCAGAATCTCCTTCTGCTAAACCGCCTGTGGGGTTTGTTACAAGTACAGGCTATGATCCTGAAACTCGTCAAACCTCTGTTGAAGTGCAGACCATCGGCATGGATGATGAGAGTGTCAGTGGAAAGCTCCAGGTGTGGCTTGTCGAGGACAGCATCGACAGTTTCCAGCTCATGCCTGATGGTTCCAGAAATGAGCATTACAACCACATGCACGTGTTGCGTGCCAGCATCAATGACCCCTGGGGTGATGATGTGACCGTGGCTCATGGTGAGGTCGTCACTAAGCATTATGCCATTGCTATGGATCCCGCTTGGGTGCCTGAACACTGTGCGGTTGTCACATTCCTCTATGATGCCGACGGTGTTCGTCAGGTGACGAAAACTAAATTGAACAATTAACCACAATAATCATTATTTATGAGGAAAATCTTTACTTTTTTATTTGGCTTGTGCTTGTCGATAGGATCGTTACAGGCCCAAGAGATTGATGAGAGCTTCGTCTTCATGGACGAGGAGGGAGAAATTATCGAGAATGGTGCTACGGTCATTCGCAATGCTGTTGAACCCTATGACGAAGCGAGCGAGGTCATCTATTCAGGAATTTCGGTGCTGAATATGACCGGCTCAACCGACTATCTGAAAGTGAACTACGACCTTCAGCGCATCGATAATGGAACCTATCAGATCTGTTTCCCCTCGACTTGTAACATGCAGACCACGGCAGGTACCTATCAGACGGGTGTCGGACAGCTCATGGCAGACCTGCAGGACATCCAGAGCGAGTGGTTCCCTGTTGCCGATGGTGAGTGCGTCGTGACGCTGACGATCGAACTGTTCACCAAGCAGGGCCTCTTCCCGCCCAGCTATGTCCACAAGGCTTACGGACCGACGATCACTATCCGCTTTGTCAAGGGTGATGTGCCCGAGCCGGGCAAGCCTGGTGACGTGAATGGCGACGGTGAGGTGAACATTGCCGACGTCAATGCTGTCATCGACATGATTTTGACTGAGAACGTTGATAGGGGTGGAGACGTGAATGGCGATGGTGAGGTCAATATTGCCGACGTGAACGCCCTCATCGATATGATTCTGAATAATTAATTGTAAGAATTAGGATAAAAAACCTCTGTTTAATCATGAAAAAATCATTACTGCTGTTAGCGTTAACATGGCTGCTTTATCCCGCCCTGGGGGCACAACCTATCCAGAAGATCATGGGTCATTACTACAATGACAGTATCTCTAATGAGGGCTTTTCGGTCACCTCGTCGGGAACACGTTCTATAGCTGTCATCCTTGAGCCAGAGGAACTGGCGATGTTCCAGGGTGGCAAGATTGTGGCCATCCGTGTGGGGCTTTCCGAACCGACAACGATATCAAGGATGTTTGTCATCCCCGTGACTGGCTCCAAGTACGGCACCCGCACCGATTGGGAGTGTAACATGGGCGAGGCTGGATGGAACACACTGCAGCTGGAAACGCCTTACGACATTAATTTGGAAGCAGATCAGAAACTCTTGGTGGGTTTCTACTATGAGCAACAAGTGAGTGTCAATGCTCTCTCATTTGTCAAGGTGGGTGTCCCCCATGACTGCTATACTTATACCAAGGTGGGCAGCACTTCTAAATGGAAGGCTATCGGGAGCACTGCTAACGGCAACTTGAGCCTGCAGTGCATCGTTGAGAAAGACAGCTACCCTGACTACCAGATTTCGGCCTATGACTTGAAGGCTGATCATATCGTCCCTGCAGGAGGAATGTTACCCTTCACCATGGTTGTTGAGAATTATGGTGCCAAGCAGATTGATGCCGATGCCCTCGGTCTCGACCTGTTGATTGACGGAGAACATGTGGCCAATGGTACCAATGATGTGCCCTTTGTGGATGGTTACTGCACCGTTCATGGCAGCGTGTCCACCGCTGGTATTGAACCTGGTACCCATGTGCTGACCGTGACGCTGACATCAGTTGACGGGCAGCCTCTGGAGAATCCCATCTCGCACGATGTTCAGTTTATCTCATTCCAGCAGATCTTCCCTCGACAGAAACATCTGGTCGAGCAACTCACCTCGACCTATTGCACCTACTGCCCCCTGGGTAACTCGATGCTCAAGATACTCACTTCACAACGTGATGACATCATCTGGGTGGGTATCCACGGCAATTTGGGCTCTGGGGTGGATCCCTTCCGATCCAATCAGGCCGACTCGCTCATGGTATTTATGACCGGTGGTAAGATCAGTTACCCCTCTGGCGCGTTTGATCGTTCCACTGGATGGGAAGACGATGTGAATATTGTGAATGGACTCGGCTATAAAGCTGCTTACCATCAGGAGGCCGCCAATGAATTGGGTACCTTCTTTGATTACATTACGGCTGCTTCTCCCACCGTTGTTGAGATTAATGCTGATTGCTCATTCAATGAGGAAACCCGCATGGCAACGGTAGCAGTCAAGGGCAAGATTGCTGATGAATTTGACACCCTGCTGGGCGAGGATGCACGACTCACTGTCTATATTGTCGAGGACAGCCTTGTCGCTCCTCAGCTCAATTCAGGAACCTGGATTCCAAACTATGTTCACAACGGCGTATTCCGCATGGCTCTCGGTTCGGTAAAGGGTGAGCCCCTGAATAGAACTCTGGATGTGTACAAGAATGTCTATCGTGCAGCGATCCCCAGCGACTGGAACTGGAAAAACCTGCGTGTTGTGGCGTTCGTCAGCCGTCCGATTACCAATTATCGCCAAGGTTTCACCGACATGTATGTCAACAACGCCGATGTGTTCTCCTTCAAGGTGAGTGATGCGGT
>Ga0247611_10006458_pt1 | contig 15036 bp, 1 predicted proteins | sample 177DNAGHGhighgp2_FD_192422 | JGI IMG/M metagenome (GOLD analysis project Ga0247611, IMG submission 192422) | Sheep rumen microbial communities from Palmerston North, Manawatu-Wanganui, New Zealand - 1770 DNA GHGhigh gp2 | ecosystem: Host-associated > Mammals > Digestive system > Stomach > Rumen ...
ATCCCCAATCCCCAATCCCCATCCCCAATCCCCATTATAATATCTTCAATTTTGGATAGTAAAATTATAATTTAATTTATATTTATTTAATAATGAGCCAAATTTTTAACTTCTTTAAACAAAAAATATGGGTTTCACGGCTTTCAATCAACTCAACTAAAGAGCAAGTATGTCAATTTTTTGTTGACAATTATAAAATTACTGAAAAAATAAAGGAAAACATATTAAAAGAAAATATTACTGGAGAAACTTTAATATATTTAGAAGATGATGATTATACTTTTCTTGAAATAAGTCCAGATGTTAAAGACAAAATAAAACATTATTTAGAATCAAATAAAAAAAATTTCGTTGAAAAGCCAATTGAAATATCAATAGATTTTGACTCAAATAAAACAGAAATTATAAAATTTTGTGAAAAATATCTTTCTTTTAAAGGTGAATTAAATGATGATATAGATGGAAAAAAATTCCTTGAATTATCTGAACAAGAAATGAAAAATCTTGGCCTAAATTTATGCCAAAGAAAAAAATTGCTCAAATACATTAAATATTCTAGTCATACAAACTATAAAAAAGAATTAAAAAAATATTTAAAAGAAAAATTAAATTTTTCAGAACAAGAAATTGAATCACTGAATTTAAATGGAGATAGTTTCTATTCATTTATTGAAAAAGAAAAAATAGATAAATTACAAATAGCCCAGGAAGAAAAAGAAAATTATAAAAATATATTAAAAGATTTAAAAAATAAAATTTCAAGCTCATATATAAATAAAACAGATAATAATGAAAATAATAGCCAATCTATGATTAAAAAAGACACTAAAAAGACAAAAACTGGAATAACAAATGCAAACAAATTTTATACTCAATTGAATATTTATAATGTACAATCTTTGAATACAGAATCAGAAAATAATTTATTTTTTATACTTATAATCAATGAGCAAAACATTAATTATTCTTATTTATCGGTTTATTCAATTAATAATTCTTTTTTTGGCAATTTAGGTGGATGGTTTAATTTTAATTTTAATTTTTTTTATCGTCAAACCAGTTATTATAATTATTATTTCAGTATTATAAATGAAAGAAGAGTCTTTAATAATTATGGAATTTATAGAATATTGATGATTCAAGTTCCTATTGAAAAAAATACTCAAACAATTTATATAGAATATTCATTAAATACATTTTATGGGTATAAAAATTATATCACTCAAATTGATATAAATAGTATAAGCAATTATTTTTACATAAATAATTTAAATTATTATGATAATACAGTTTATTTCTATTATTATCTTACACTAAATAATAATGAAATTTTTGCATATTTTTTAGATTTCTTTTTTGATAAAGAAAAAAATAAAGAAGAATCCCTTCAAATAAGTTTAATGCAATCTTTAATATATAAAGTGAATCAATTTTATGAAATTAAATTAAGTCCAGAAATCATTTTTAAATATCTTAAATATTGTTTATATTTCAAATTAAATTTATTCTCAATAAATGCACTCCAATTAATTGAAATGTCTTATTTCAGTATTCCAAAGGAATATTATATATCTAATGAAGATATAAATAATTTGATTATTGATCAAGCTCAAAAATCAATATTAATTCAAAAAATAGTAAATATTTATTTTTTATATGATATTTCTTATTTAATTGAATTAAAAAAAAGTCAAGAATTTAGTAGAGCAATTCTTGATTTAATAATTATTAAAGATTTTAATTTTTATGAATCACTTTTTAAAAATGAAGAAAGTATTATAAATTTTCAAAACGATTTATTATTAGTTTCTAAAACAAAAATAGAATTAAACTATATATTAAAATTATCAAAAGGATTAACAAAATATTTAAAATTTATTTCCGATAATTATGAAAAAATTTATACTATAGTGAAAGAAAGTGCCAGTTATTTTACCTTTAATAAAGCTAATTATTTATTATATTTACCAAAATTAGAAAATGATGATACTATTGATACAATTAATGAGTTGTTAAAAAGTATTTTAGAGAAAAAAAATGATGATGAATTTAATATTATCGATATTGAAAAAATTCTCGAACATTTTATAACTAAATATAATGATAAGCCATTAAATGAATTTTGCAAATTAAAGGATATTATTAGTATATGTACACAAAAAGGAATAATACTTTTAAACACAGAGAATTTATATATAAACATTCATAAAAAAGGAGTAAATCTAATAATTCATAATAAAATGACAATTGAAGAAATAATACATTTTTTATATTCACAAGATATATATTATTATGATGAAAAATATAAAGATATAAGAGAAACAGTAATATTTAAACATATTTCAATAACAGATCCTAACAAAAATAATTTGAAAAATATTCAAGAATTAAAAAATAAGAAAGTATGGGAATTATATAAAAATTCAAAAGTTACTTTGAGAATACAATTTTATGAATCAATTTTAGAACAAATTAAAGATATTAAAGATTTTCAATATATATTTGAATTATTTTCAATAGAAAACATAGAAAAAGATTTTAATCAAATGATAATTAAAAAGTTAGAGCCAATGAAAATAGCTAATTTAGACAGAGAAAAAAATTCTGAAATAATTTTTGAAATATATTCAAATTTATTAATATGTAATGATAAAAATGAATTAGAATTAAAATTATATATAATACCAGATTACGAATTCTCTGTAAAATATTTATTTTATTTGTTGAAAAATAATAAATTAAAAAGTATTGTAAGTAAACTAAAGGAAAAAATTATTGATTATTTTTTGAAGCAAAATGAGGAAGGAAATATAAATGAAAAATCTTTAATATCTTTGTTACAATCATCACCTAATAATGACTTTAGCCTATATTTATTAAATAAAATGGAAAATAAAATAATAACGGAAAAACAATTTTATCAAGAAGAAGAAGAAAAAAATTACACTTTATTTAAATTGATTTTTGAAAAATGTTCTGATTTGAAAAAAAATGAGGAAATAAAAAATGGTAAATATTTATTAGAATCATTAAAGATAAAAAAAAAAATAGAAGATGATTTATCAAATAGTAAAGTTAAATATGGATTAATGACAGATTTAATTAATGATAATAATTCATTTTACAATAAAATATTATTAATATGTGATAGAAATGAGCAAAAAGCACAAAATATTTACAATAAAATTAAAAGTGATTTAAAAAATTGTAACAATTTGTTTTTAAAAATTAAAAAAATAAAAGATTTTTATAATACTTTTTTTCAAAATACTAAAAAAGATATAATAGATTCAATAGAGAAAGCAATAGAAAAACATAAATTAAAAAACATAAATGAAATATTAAATCTAAATCTAGAAGAAAAAAAAATTATTGAAAATGATAATTTTAATTTTGAAGCAGCTGTTAAAGAAAGTATAAACTTAAAATATAAGGATTCATTTTTTTTTATGGCAATTTATTGGGAAAAAAATCAAAAAGGAGGTACAGAACAAGAAATTTTTGATTCATCAAAAAAAGATTTTATAGATTCTATGACAAAAATAATTAAGCAAAATGAAACGAAAGAACCCTTTTTTGAAATAAATAATGTCATTATAATTATTAATTCTATTCAAGATAAAGATGATGATGATTTAGGAAAAGAAATTGATTTTATATCAAAAGAATTTGAAAGTTTGGGCAAAGAAATGTATATTAAGAATAATTTATTAGATGATTTAGTTAATTTTTCCAAAAAAGACAAAGTTGAAAGATTGCTCCAAGGTCTTATTTATTTTATTGATTCATGTAAAAAATTATTTCAATTCCAAGAAACAGAATTTATTAATAAATTAAAAGAAAAATATAAAGTAATAAGTTCAAAAGGGGTGAGTGGTGAAGAAATTAAAGAATCAATAATTTTATTAACAGATCTTAATTATAATGTAAATATTGAAGATTCATTATTTAAGTTTTATGAAATATTTTTAGGAAAAGTAGAATCTATTGAATTTATTAAAAAAATCAAGGATGCAAATTTAGAAATAAGGAATTTAAATGAGTTCATTGATGAAAATGAAAATTCCCAATTACAAACCACAGATATTGATAATTTGTTAGATATATATACTTTTTTCAATAGTTTAGCTAATGAGGATATTAATACAGATGAAAAATTTCATAGTAAATTTAAAGAAAAGTTCAAATTAGAGAAAGATATTATTATTAAATTACAAGGATATTTAAGTTCATATGGAGAAATTATCCAATTATTTGAACAGTATAATGAAAATCCTGAAATGACTACTCAAAAAATAAATAAAATATTAAAGTCTTCTAATCTTGAAATATATAAAGAGGAAAGCAAAGACTTCTATATATTTAAAATAAAATATTCAAGTCAAACAGAAAAAGAATTTGAAATTGATATCGATCAAATAAACGAATTAAAAAATAAAATATTAATTTCTTCTACAAAAACAAATTTATTAAAAGAAGAAGGAAAAAATGATAAAATAAATAAAGAACAATTGATTAATCAATTTGTAAATTTAATAGATAATATAAATCAATTAATTAATACTTTAGATAATTTAATTAAAGTAGGATATCCTTATTTATCAAATATAACATTAAAAATAGAGAATTCAATTGCATTTGATCCTAATGACGGAGGAAAAGATTTACAAAAAATTATAGATGAATATAAAAAAAGAAATAAAGATTATCGAAAAATAGTTAAAGAAGCATATAAAAAATACCCTCTTTTGAGATCATTTTATGGTAAGCAATTTATTCAATTATATGAAAAAAATAAAAATAATAAAGATAATATATCACATCTAGTAAATTCTATGACTTTTAATAAAATAAATAATTTTAATGTAGCTTACCAATATGATAATAGTAAAAATAATATTGAAAATATAAATGCATATTTAGAAAATTTATTTACTATAAATAATGTTACTTTAGATGATATTTATTCCAAAAATAAAATTTTAAGTAATTTATCTTTAGAATCAGGGCTCTATAGAATTATTAATACAGAAGAAGATTCAGAATTAGCAATAAATATTTCAAATATATATATTAATTTAACTGGAAATATACCAATAATTAATTCTTTGTTAATTTGTAATGATGAAACTAATATTGAAAAAATTAAGTCATTTTTATATAGAGCAATATATTGCGAAGCTCCTATATTATTTTCGATTATTAATATAGAATATTTGGAATTATCAATAAAGCAGAATTTTATCAAGACATTTAATAATCTTTATAAATCTAGAAACAGAATTATTAAATCATATATTTTATTTTTATTTAAAAAAGCTGATTCAGGCTTATTGAAGGATATAGAAAAATTGATTCCAGAGAAAAATATTTTAAATAATTTCCTAAAGAAGCCTGAAAAATCTTTAAATTTATTTAATGAAATTGAATCTTATTCTTCAACGTTTGCAGGATATGGTAAAACTACAGAAATTAAATATAAAGTAAAAGAAAAAAATGGTAAATATTATTATTTACCTTTAGGAGGTGTTTTTACAAGAAATTATGTTATCAATAATTTAGAAAATCTTAATTTGGAATTAAAAGATGGAAAACAAATTTTCATTCATTTAGATCTATCTGAAACAGATAACGATGATTTAATGAATGAATTATTACTCAAATTATTAATTCTTAGATTTATTGATTCCAATGATAAAATATTTTATTTAGGAAATGATGTAAATATCATAATTGAAATTCCTAATGGCTTTATAGATTTCAAAAGAAAATATAGTATATTAACATTATTTAGAAATATACATATAGATAAATTATGTCCATTAAGATTGGAAGAAAATATAAAATTAGTTCAAGATTCGCCAATATCAATAGTAGCAGAAACTTTAAAATTATATGAAAATGAAGAGATAGCTACAAAAAATATAGATTTAGAAGATGAAATCAAATTAACTGCAAATGAATGTGAGCAGATAATTAATAGACATTTTAAAGTAGAAAATCATAATTATTATCAAAAAATTAACTTCATTAAAATCTTATCTGTTCAATTTAAAAAATTTTGTGATAGTATATATTTTGATTATGAAATTGCATCTCAATGTGGTAAACAAGATATAATAAGTAGTATAAGAAAATGCATTATAAAAAATTTTATTATTTTAACTGAAGTTTTTACTCGATCTCCATATGATTCTATATTAAATAAAAAAGTTGTATCTTTAAAAATATATGATAAAAGCCAAGAAAATAAAATTAAAGAAGAGGCTCTAATTTCCTTATCAAATGAAATGAAAGAAATATTCTCTTTTGATTTAATTAAACCTAGTTTAGTTTTTTTTAATAGAGATGGCTTTTCATTGAGTATTATTACAAATATTCAGGATAAAGAAGATCCAGAATATATAGAACTTGATAAATTATGGAATTCACAAAATCCTAATTCAGATAAAATTGAATTAATAAATTATAAGAAATTAAATCATGATGATTTCATCAAAGAAATTCTAGCTTTATTTTCCTTACATGATGATTTATCAAAAGAAGATATTCAATTACTATGTGAAAAATATGGAAATTATATATTTGTTTCAGATAATTATATTAAAATGGTAAGAATTCTATTAAATATAGAAGCAAAAATACCAGTGATATTAATGGGGGAAACAGGAGTAGGAAAAACTAAATTATTAGAGATATTAGCTACTTTATATGGGAAAGGAAAAGCAATGTGGAAAACTTTACAAATACATGCAGGAACAAACAATAAAAAAATTGTAGATTTCATAGATAAAATAAATAATGAAGTGCAAGAATCAAATAAAGAGGATGAATTAACTTGGGTTTTTTTGGATGAAATTAATACTTGTAATGCATTAGGATTAATTACTGAAATAATGTGTAATCATACTTATTTAGGGAAAAAAATAAGTGATAATATTATTTTTATTGCTGCTTGTAATCCTTATAGATTATTGACAAAAAAAATGAAAGAAAGTGGTTTAGTATATTATAATATGAAAGAAGACAATAAATTAAATAATTTGGTTTATACTGTTAATCCAATTCCTCATTCTTTATTGAATTTTGTTTTTGATTTTGGTTCTCTAAGAAAAGAAGATGAAAAAAAATATATTAGTAATACTATTTCTGAAAAAGTATCAACTTTTAGAAAAAAGCATTTAATTGATAATATTAATGAAACTCAATTAAAAGATATTACAGAAAATATAATAGAAAGCATTGTCATTTGTCATGATTATCTAAGAAATATATATGATAAATCCTCTGTAAGTATGAGAGAAATTAGAAGATTCGGATTATTTTTTGAATTTTTTATGAAATATTTAGATTCTGATAAAAAAATGCAATATAGTTTAAATATGACTTTATATCTATGCTATTATTTGAGACTTAATGATAAAAAAGATCGTCAAGAATTAGCCAAAGAATTAGATAAATTTTCTCTAGATAATAACTTTTTGAAATATCCTGAAGCTCAAGTCAATGAACTAACTAGATTAATGTATATAGAAAAAAGTAAAGGAATTGCACTTAATAGAGCTTTAAAAGAAAATCTTTTCACAATTTTTATATGTATAACTAATAAAATACCATTAATAATTGTTGGGAAACCTGGTACAAGTAAATCATTGAGCTTTCAAATTGTATATAATACTATGAAAGGGAAATATTCAGAAAATATGTATTTTAAAGATAAAGGGAAATTGTATAGATATTATTATCAGGGTTCAGAAACAAGTACTTCTGAAGGAATAGAACAAGTTTTTGATAAAGCTATAAGGGCACAGAAAAATAATAAGAATAATGATATTATTAATTTAGTATTTTTTGATGAAATGGGCTTAGCAGAAAGGTCTAGTAATAATCCACTAAAAGTAATTCATTATTTATTAGAAAAAGATCAAGAAGATTCTGTCCCATTTTTAGGAATTTCAAATTGGAAATTAGATGCATCAAAAATTAATAGGACATTAAATTTAAGCATAACAGATTATGATATTAATGATTTGGAAGAAACAGCTATTTCAATAGCTGAAGCTTTAAATAGTGAGCTCAGTTCTACATATAAAGAATTTTTTAAAAGCTTAACTAAAACTTATAATGAATATATAATGTCTAATAAGAGAGATATTCAAGAAAATAGAGATTTTCATGGTAATAGAGATTTTTATAATTTAATTAAGAATGCAATGAGAGAATTAATTCAAAAAAAGAAAATGTTGAAAGCACTAGAATCAAAAGATAAAAAAAAAGCAAAAAATTTATTAATAAGAATAGGAATGGAATCTTTAGAAAGAAATTTTGGTGGATTAGAGGATTCTATTTCTAGAATTAAAACTATTTTTAAAAATATATATGGAACTGAAACATTTAATTTAGGAAAAAGTGAATCAAAATTAGAAAAAATCATAGAAAAAAATTTAAATGATTCAAACAGCCGTTATTTAATGATAATTTCAGATGGAAATGATGCTAGTGATATTATTAAATATCTTTTAGAATCAAGAATAGAAAAGAAAGATAATAAAGGAAAGCATAATTATATTGAATTAGTTGGAAGTAAATATGAAAAAGATATAAAATCAGGTAAATACAGTGAAGAAATTTTGAATAAAATTAAGTATTTAATGGAAACTAATTGTATTTTAATATTAAAAGATTTAGATATGATATATGCTTCTTTATATGATTTATTTAATCAAAATTTTACTATCATGGGTGATAAACAATTTGCAAGAATTGCTTTTGAATATTCCAAAATATCTTCTGAAGTTAATAAAGACTTCCATGTCATTATTATTGTGGATAATAATAAAATTCAAGAATTAAAACTAGATCCTCCATTTTTAAATAGATTTGAAAAACATTTAATTAATTTTAGAATGTTGCTCAAAGAAAAAGATAAAGAAATTGCAAACAAAATTAATGAATATATTACAATAATTTCATCTTATAATAATAATGAAAATCTAAAAATAGATTTATCAAAGTTATTAATAAATTGTGAACAGAATAATATAGAAGGATTAATATATAAAATAGAAAATAAAGAAGAAATACCTGAAAGTATTGTATCTATGAAATATGAACAAATCTTAATTGAAAAAATATTTAATAAAATTGCACCAACTTTTTGTCAAGATATAATAGCTTCTATATTATCCTCAAATTATGATTCAAAATATCATTTAATGAATGATATTGTAATAAAAGCTTATAAAAAATATAGCTGCATTAATTTTGAATTATTCTTTGAAAAAATTGAAAAAAAGAAAAACATTATTTATACTTTTAGCAAAGTAAATGATAATATATTTTCAAGAGATCAAAGCATCAAAAATAAATTTGGAACTTATAATAAATCTTCTATAAGAACTGAAATGTTTGAATCAATAAAATCAGAAAATGATTTAATTAATTTATTAAAAGATTTTTTTAATTTAAATGATAAAAATTTATTAATATTAAGATTTACAGAAAACGATCTTTATAAAGTTAATTATGCCGATTATATAATAAATAATTTTGAAAAAGAAAATAAAAATAAATATAAAGACAAAACAGATAAATTAATAATATTTATAATTCATATGCAAAGACATAAAAAATCATTAGAAAATAAGAAAAAAAATTCAAATTTAATAACATTATTTAATGATGAATATTATCAGATATTTATTGATAATTTAAATGGAAAAAAAAATATGGATTTTTGTGAAATAATATCTAATGAAGAAGATAATTTGACTCTAAACTTTAAAAAATATTTAAATGAAGATTTTATAGATAATAATATATATAGAATAATAAGTTATTTAAACTATAAAATTTTATATCAAACTGAAGCTTTAAATTCTGAAAATTTCTCTTCAAATATCAAAGATAAAATAATAAATAATAAAAAATTGAAAAAATTTATTTTAAAAAATCTAAAAGAACAAGGAAAATCAATTAAGGATATAATAAATTTAATATTTACATCAGAAATAAATGAAGTATTTGAAGTTGATTTCATAGAAGTTATTGATAATAAATTAAATGCTAATTTTAATTTGTTTTTATTGAATATTATATATTATATTTTGGATAAAAATATATTAATACCAATTTTAAATGGAGAGAATTTAGATAAATTGCTAAAAGATTATTATTTTGAAGATTTAATAAAATCTGAGTTTAATAATATAAGTTTTAATTTTGATCCGCAATTGAAATTGGAAATTAAAGCAAATATGATTTCAATATATAATGGATTATCTATACCACAAAGTAAAAATTATTTAGATAAAATAATAAATTATATTAATGAACAAATATGCCCTAATTACATTGAAAATGAAGAATTGATGAGAAAAAGTAATATAAAAGAAGATGAAATTTCAGTATTTTATGAGATATTAGAAAGATTAGAAAGAAATATAAAATTAGAAATTAATAAGTATGAATTTTTCCAAAATTTCCAAAATAATAATAATTTAAAAGGAATGTTATTAGAAGATTATTTAAAATATTATATAATAACATTGTTCGCCAAAGATGAAATTGATTATAAATATAATGAGAGAGTATATAACTTTTTAAAAATTATAATAAAAGTTAAATTAGGAGAAGAAAATAATGCCAATTATAATTTCAGCAATACAATTGATGAATTCATTAAAATAATTCTTTTTACACAAGGATATAAAAATGATATAAAAAATCTCTTCAATACATTTATTGATATTATAAAATTTGGGATAAAAATTGAAGACAAAATATGCGAAATATTAAATAGAAATATAATTAAATATGAAATCTCAGATAGAAATAAAGAATATACAAAAAAAGTAAATATTAGTTTCTTCAATATCATTGAATCTTTATCTAGAGCCATTTTAATAAGTAGTGTTGATTTAATTAAAACAGATAAAAACAAATTTTATGAATACTTTAACATTTTTACTTTGATTGAAGCTAATTTGCAAAAATTTAATAATAAATTCCAATTATATAGTAAAGAATTAGGTAATCTAGCAGCTATCATCAAAATTCAAGAATCTTATAAATATAATAATAATGAGCAATTTATTAATAATTATGAAAATATAATTAATAACTTGTTGAAACAATCTGAACTACTATATAATAAGGATTATAATAATTGCTATAACAATATTTTAAGTTTAAACAAAATATTTAATGAGACATTTATACAAAAAGGAGAAGAATATTCTAATTTATTAATTTTTATTTTCAGATTGCAATATAAATTAATTTGTGATGATGAGACAAAAATAAAATTAATTGAAAGTTTCTTCAAAAATCCATTGCTAATTAAAAAATCAAAAATATTCTTATCTGAAACGTTAAAAGATATGAAGCCTGAAATATATAATGAAAATAATTCAACAGAAAATAAAACTGTTTTAATTAATAGCTTTATGAATTTAGAAGATAATCAAAAACTTTTTAAATATAAAAATTTAATAAATCAATATAATTCTATAAATTCAAAAGAATTTAATGAACTATTATTATTTACTTTTGAAAATCAATGCGTTTCATATTTTATGTCTATTCTTAAAAATAATAATAATGAATATACAGAAAAAGCATGTCAGGAATTATTATTAGATGTTTCATTAGAATATTTAAAAAAAGCTATTAAATACTTATACAATTATTATAATAATAATATGAATGATAATAGCGTTAATAACAATAATAATGCCAATAATGATAATATAAATGATATTAATATTAATCCTAATATTAATAATGATAATTCAAATACCAATAATAATGTTAATGAAAATAATAATAATAATTTAAATATTAATATGAATAATATTCTTAATAAAGAGAAAAATAATTTATTAAAACTGTATGCAATTGCTTATATAAAAACTTATTATTATTATTATGTTGAAATTAATTACAATCATTTTGAGAAATGCAATTTTGAACAAATAAACAACTTATTCAACATTAAAAATGAATTTAATAAATATATTAGAAATATTATCAATATTTATATTTGGAGATTATACTCCAAAAAATTTGAAAATTTCGAAAAATTTAAAAGCTTTAATTTTACCCAAAAAAATATTCCTATATATCAAGAATTATCAGATGGATTAAAAGAAACTAATGATAAATGCCTTTTCAAAGAAAACTTTATAAGTAATGAATCTTTCGAAAATTTCATGAGCAATTATAATAAAATGCTATTTTTCATTCAATATGAAAAAGCTGATATTGAATTAAATATTGAGGAAATAAATAAAAATTTTGACTCATTTTATTGTGCTTTAGTTAATATAGTGATTTCTAATTTATATGGAAGTAAAAAAAATATTATTATTAATAAAATGAAAATTATATATAATTTAACACAAGAAGGAATTAAACTCGAAGAGGAAGGAAAAAAAATTTATAAATATTTATTAAATAATGAATTACTTGAAAATAATATTATTAAAAAAATATCAGATACACCTTTAATAAAGGAAGATTTTGAAATATTATTATATTCACTTAGGTTTATTTTGAATGTGCAAATGAACCAAGAGCAATGCTTCTTCAATGATTTATTAAAAGAAAATGCTAACCAATTTATCAAAGATAATTTCATTCCTGGATTATATCCAATAATGGATGAATTTATGGCATCTTATAATAATTTAAAAGGAAAATTTAAACTAAATGAATCTTATAGTAATTTAAATAGCATAACTTTAAGATTTTTAAATTTCATTTTATACTCATACTTATTTTCTGCTTACATATTAAATCATCTCAAAGAAGGAGAAATAAAGCCATTTTTAATAGAAAATATATCCCCAAATACTTTATTTGGAGTTATTAAAAAATCATGGGAATTGCTTAATAATTCTTTAAATGAAAAAGGTATTGAAAATGCGCAAATTTTTGTAAATATGATTTTTGATAAAATAATTGAAAATATGAATTCTTTATCATTTATTGATACTCAAGAAACATTAGTTAAATTTGAGCAAACTATTGATAATTTTATTTTAGAAATAATTTCTAACAGTAGCAAAATAAATCAAATGAATAGTGACTATCATAATATGCAAGATAAAATTTTAAACTATAATCCACAAAATATTAAAGAAATAATTCAATGCAATTATGAACCATCAATATATCCACAAAGTACATATCCTAATATCCAATATTTTTATACACCAAATATTCAAGATTTGAATTCATTTGCTCAAAAATTCAATTCTTGCAGTGATAACCAAAGAAAATATACTTTGATTAATTTGCTAATTAATGAAGAAAATAATATAACACAAAATGCAATATTAGTCAATAATTTGAATAACATAAATAAATTTGCAAATTTATTATTAAATATTTATTCTTATAAAATCAGTAGAGATGATGCTAAAAAAAGAAAACTTTCAGAAGAATTGTCATTCATTTTGATGAATTATAATAAAATATATAATTCATCTATAAATGATGTTAATGCTTTTACAAATAAATATATAAATCCTTTTATTAAAAGTTGGAACCAAATAAAAGATAAATTAATCAAATATAATGAAAAATTAATAATAGATAAAACAAAAGGAGAAAATCCTTTAGAAATAAGTATTGATAATCTAATATCTAATTTCTTAGTTGATGATGATGATAAAGATGGAGGTTTATTTTTGGCTTCAGCATATGAAAATATGATTGAGTGGCAAAATCAATTTTTAAATGAAATAATCTCTAGCAACAATAAAAATGGAATTTTAAATAGCTATATATACCAATTAGAAAAGGAAATAAACATACAAGATGCAACAGAAAATGAAATAATAAATATAAATGATGATACAAAAAAAATATTTTATGATTTAATTTTATCAAGCTCTATGAGGAATATTTTTGATAACAAAAATGATAATAAAATAAATTACAGAAACTATAATGATATAATATATAACTATGATTTAATTGAAGAAGAATTGGGAAAACTAATATTGCCCGGATTAAAAAGGTTCAAAAAAGGTAAAATTAAATTTGTTACATTCTTATATGAAGGTTTCAGAAGAGGAAATAGTAATATTTTAATTGAGTATAGTAATAAATATCAGCAAAGAGAATTAAATGAAAGAGAAAGGAATTGCATTGATGCTCTGAAGGAAAATAAGAATTATATAGTTTATAATGATATATTTTCTTCTTTGCAAATACTTATGAATGAAATCATAAAAGAAAATTATGCTCAAAATTATTTGCTTTATGATATTATTAAAAAGCTACCAAAATATATTATACTAAATGAAGATATTGTCAAATTAATGGATGATAATTACAATGATAAAAATTCTTTCACAATTAATTCATTAGTTTCATTTTTCGAATATTTCGAAGATTTGTGTTGGAACCAAATTAAGAAGCATATTCCATCAAATTATCAACTTGAAATCAATGATAATACCAAACAATATATATTAAACTATTTTAATAATATTAGTCCAAATAAAAAAATAAATAAAAAAAATTTCACAACAGCTTTAAGAAAATTAATATCAAGATCAATTGCAGGTTCCCGCCAAGATATAGATATGAAATCAGATCTAAAATTAAAAATGTATATAAAAAGGGAAGATATATGGAATAATAATTTACTTAAAAATAAATCGTTTAATCAGGAAATAGATACAATTTTCAAAGAAGAAATTTTGGTTGGACATTGCTGGAAATTGTATAATTTACTTGAAGGTGAAAATAATACACTTGAAGAAATACAACAAGGTCAAAGAAATCAAACAAATAATAATAATATGAACAACAATGAAAACGCTCAAAATAATGCTAGTGTAAATAATACAAATATTAATATTGAACAAAATCAAGAAGATGCTGCAATTTCAAGTGACTCAGAAAATGCAAATGAAGAAAATGAATAAAATTCAATAATTATTTATTTGAAATTAGTTTTTATTTTCAAAATAAAATTAAATTTAAAAAAATTATTTATATGAAATAAATACGGGGATTGGG
>Ga0247611_10006459_pt1 | contig 15035 bp, 13 predicted proteins | sample 177DNAGHGhighgp2_FD_192422 | JGI IMG/M metagenome (GOLD analysis project Ga0247611, IMG submission 192422) | Sheep rumen microbial communities from Palmerston North, Manawatu-Wanganui, New Zealand - 1770 DNA GHGhigh gp2 | ecosystem: Host-associated > Mammals > Digestive system > Stomach > Rumen...
CCTCGTTAATTCCACCCACAAACATCGATACCACCACCAGCAGCACACATTGCCACCATGCAGGCTGGGCATTGCGATGCCACAGCAGATAGGCCACCAGCAGCATCGAAGCCGTCATATTCCACAGGTAGTTGAAACTACCTGTCTCCCACAACATTGTCTCGCCCGGCACAGGCATGGCCGTGACCATGTAGGTGAGCAGAACAACCAGAGCCATGACAGAGTTGCGGCCAGTCGCCATGCGACTCAGCAAATGGGCCATCACGCCAAACACCAGCACATTGCACACGTTAAAGACCGCTTTGCCCAAGATGCCATTGAAGGTAAAAGAGATGACATTGGCCATGCGAGCATCATACTGGTAATAGGACACCCATGAACGCAGCACATCCAATAGGCTATTGATGGGCTGCATAGAGCCACCTCCGATCGTTGAATGGAAGATGTCGTCTTCCTTGATAGTGGTGTAGAGGTTCATCAATATGAACAGGCCACATCCAGCAATCCACAAGGCCCAATAGACCACATTGCACCATCGCGATGCAGGTGCATTGCGATGGTTTGAGGAGATGGCATTCAAGCGGTTCATATCACTTTTTCATTATTCTTCTCACGCACGATATAGTCGGGACGGTTCTTGGTCTCGTTGTAGATGCGCCCAATGTACTCGCCGATAATGCCCAACGAGAGCAGCTGGATGCCACCGAGGAACAGGATGAGGATCACCAGCGTGGGGTAACCTTGCACCGGGTCGCCAAAGATTACCGCCTTGAGGAACACATATATCATATAGACAAATGCACACATCGACACGAGAAAGCCCACAATGGTGGAGATGCGCAGTGGTGCGCTGGTAAACGATGTGAGACCATCGATTGCAAAAGAGAACAGCTGGCGGTAGTTCCATGAAGACTCACCAGCCACGCGATCGCCCTGTTCAAACTCGACATCCTTCTTCTTGAAACCGATCCAGCTGTACATCCCCTTGGTATAACGCTCACTCTCGCGCATCTGCTTGAGGGCATTGATGCAGCAGCGGTCCAGCAGGCGGAAGTCGCCCACGTTCTGCAACACATCAAATCGAGAAGAGCTCTGCAATATCTTGTAGAACTGCAGCGACAGACGCTTGCGCAGCCAGCTCTCCTTGCCGCGAGTCTTGCGCTTGGCATAGACATCGTCATATCCCTGCTCCCACCACTTGATCATCTCGGGGATGAGCGTGGGAGGATGCTGCAGGTCGGCATCGATGATGACCATGCAATCGCCAGTCACATGGTCAAAGCCTGCCAGCATTGCCGTCTCCTTGCCAAAGTTGCGCGACAGGTCCAGATAGTTGACCCTCTTGTCCTGGGCCCGCAGCTGCCGCAAGATAGTAATCGTAGCATCGGCACTGCCGTCGTTGACAAACATGAGTTCCCAATCATAGGCAGGGTTTCCATCCATGAGCTTTACCAACTCGGGATAGAGTAAGGGGAGCGATTTTTCCTCGTTATAGCACGGGATGAGGATAGATATCTTTTTCATTTTTCGGTCGGTTCTTATTGATTAGATGCCACAAATATAGCATTATTGTGTGAAACCCGCAAACCCTCACTGAAAGGTGAGAGAAGATAAACGATCGGCAGCAAGAAAGGTTGCAGCCTGCTGGATCTGGTCGGGGGTGACCGCATTGATGCGGTCGATGGTCTCGTCGACCGTCTCTACCGCGCCATGATAAAGCATGCCACGCCCAGCCCGCATCGCCATGAACTCGGCACTGTCGGCCGCCACAACAAGCTGTCCGCAGTACTGCTTCTTGTAGGCATCCAGCCGCCGTTCAGGCAATGGCTCCAGCCCCAAACGAGTAGTCATGCGCTCAATCACCTTGAGGCTGGACCGCACATCGGAAGGATCACATCCCAGATAAATTTCAATCCATCCACAGTCGGTGAGCAACGTCAATGTTGACTCTACCGTGTAGACATACCCCCTGCGCTCGCGCAACTCGACATTGAGCAGAGAATTCATCCCAGGGCCACCCAGGATGTTGTTCAACAGCATGAGAGCATGCCGCAACGGATGCCCCATGTGAGGCAATCTCGCACCCACCACGGTGTGTGCCTGGTGAGTGCCTATCTCCACCACATGTCGAAAGGTAGGGACATCGCCAGGCGTGACCCGCTTGCGCGGCGGCAGAGAGTGATCCATCGCCGCGAAGGCCTTATCGGCCAGACGAAACACCCGCTCGGGCCGCTCGGGTCCAACCGAGAAGAACACCATATTGGCAGGGACATAGAGCGTCTTGAGGTAGTGCATGCAATCCTCACTGGTGAGACGCTTCAAGTCCTCCTCCCGTCCCAAGATATTGTGGCCCAGTTCGGATCCCGCAAGCAGTAAGTCCTCAAAGTCGTCATAGACGGCATCACTGGGCGTGTCGCGGTAGCTTGCAGCCTCCTCGAGCACCACATCACGCTCGCGGTCCAGCTCATCGTTCGGAAAGACAGACCACTGCACCAGGTCGGCCAGCAGGTCGATGGCCCGAGCCAAGTGCTGTGAGGGGAAGACCGAGTATACCATGGTGCCTTCCTTGGTCGTGTAGGCATTCAGTTCACCGCCCACTCGCTCCATGCGGTTGAGGATGTGCCAGGCACGACGGTGCCGTGTTCCCTTGAAAATCGTGTGCTCCACAAAGTGAGCCAAGCCATATTGTCCCTCGCACTCATCACGGCTACCCGCATTCACAGCCAGGCCACACCAGGCCACCCGAGAAGCTGCATGAATGTGCACCAGTTTCAAGCCATTGGGGAGCGTGTGATAAAATCTGTTATCATTCATTGCGTTGATCTACAATCTATTGCTGATGTGTAGCACATGTTGCACAAGCAGCATTTCATGGATATCGGCACGACGAACATCCATGTCGTCGTAATTTGGATTCTCGCTGCGGAGGACCACCATGTTGGGGTCGGTGTGCCGGCGCACATACTTGACCATGCGGAAGTCATCGAGCTTGACGACATAAATTTGCCCCCAAAAGATCTGGCTGAGGTTGCTCAACTCACGCACCGCCACAAAATCGCCATCCTGAATCACGGGAGACATGGAGTCGCCGCTGATGCGGACAATGCGACAATCAGGGCTCATGTTGGGCAAGTTTACCCATCCCACGATGTTCTCGCTTGAAAACAGCTCGCTGCGTCCCGACGAAGAACCCGCCGTGACATCGACATCATAGACAGGCGTTGCCGCCACGACATCGCCCGCAGCATGTGTCAAGAGATTATCGCCATCGGCATGGTCACTGTGCGAAGACGACTTGCCAAATGGCACATCGGTCCCGTCGAGCAGCCACTCCTTGGACACGCCCAAATTCACGACGATGCGGTTGAGAAAGGCGTCGCTGAGCGGCATGTGAGCGTTGAGGTACTTGGAAAGGTTGGAAGTGTCCACGCCGATGCGCTGTGCAAACTGCACTTGTCTGACCCCCATTTCCTTCATCAGATATTTGATTCTCGCTATGATTTCAGCGTTTTTTTGCGTCTCCATTATTTTAAGGGCTTGAATTGTAAAGCATGTGTTTTGTCAGTGCAAAATTACCACAAAAAATTGCATAATACAACTTTTTAGGTTGTTTTTTGCCCTGTTTGTGCAATAAGATAGGAGCACTATGACATCTTTTTAGTATTTTTGCACATCATAATCAATGAACATAACCCGTGACATGAACAAGCCGCTACTGCTATCGATATTGCTGACGACCCTGCTGCTCGCACTGTGGGGCTGCAACAAAGCATCGAACAACTACCCACCCGACGACACCACCGTGAAGCTCGACTCGACCAACCTGCCCATAGTGTGGATAGAGGTGAGCGGCGACTCCATCAAGCGCGACCAGCGCATCCAGGGCCGCATGACAATCATCGACAACGGCGAGGGGCGGCTCAACTATACCGACACCATCGAGCATCCTCATCAGCACATTGACTATCAAGGTTATATAGCCATTAGGTATCGCGGCAATTCGACCTTCAACAACAGTCCCAAGAAACCCTACTCGCTGCGCACCCTGGACGAGCCCATGTGGCGGGGCAACGCCAAGAAGAGAAAGGTGTCACTGCTGGGCATGGGGAGGGACAGCAATTGGGCTTTGCTGGCCCCCTATGCCGACAAAAGCCTGATGCGCGACATGATTACACGGGAGCTGTCACGCCCATGGATGGAGTATTCCCCTCAAGGCCGGCACTGCGAAGTGATTGTTGACGGCATCTACTACGGAGTGTATGTCTTGAGCGAGGTGGTCTCCAAGGGAGCCCACCGTCTGAACCTTGCCTCGCCAGGTGATAAGGGCGATGCCCTCACTGGCGACTACCTCATGGAGGTGGACTGCTATGACGAGGTGACCTATACATCCAGGTTCTCACCCCTGACGAGCGACGGTCGTCCCATAACAAGTCACCACATCCTGTTCCAGTACAAGTCACCCGACCGCCAAGAACTGGACAGGGAACAGGTGCGCTACATCAACAGCCGCATCGACGAGATGGAAGCCGGCATCGCGTCAGGAAAATACCGCCACCTCATCGATGAGATGTCGTTTATCGATTACCAGCTGATGACCGAGCTGTGCCATAACGTGGACGGATACCGGTTGAGCGGGAAGTTCTACAAGCGCCGCGACAGCGTGGATCCACGCTTCAAAATGGTGCTGTGGGACACTGACTTGGCCTATGGCAACGCGTCTCACCGGCAAGCCTGGCGCACCGACACCTGGATTTACCAGAGCAATGACATCCTGCTACGGGAGAAGGATGTGTACATGGTGCCAGCGTGGTGGTACTGGCTCAACAATAATATCCACTACACCTCACGACTCAAAGCGCGGTGGGCACAGCTGCGCAGCAGCTACCTGTCGGATGAACGCGTGTCGGCAGTTATCGACTCGCTGGCATACACCCTGACATCATGCGGTGCCGAGGGCCGTAACAGCCAGGCATGGCCAAGATGGGGCGTGAAAGTGTGGCCCAACCACTATATCGCCACCAGTCATGCCGATGAGGTCAACCACATCAAGCAATGGCTCAGTCAACGGCTGCAATGGATGGACCAACAACTGCAATAGTAGCCGTTTCTACAGAATGAAAGTATTTTCCTCAGGGCGATAGGGCGGCTGCAATGCCGCCGCACACGGAACAGGCGATGCTGGCGTGCACGAGAATGGCTGTGGTGTTGCTTGTCCCGGACATGACAAAAGCGCCCCGCACTGCCCTGAGGAGCGTAGTGCAGAGCGCCGCATGATGTCGATCAATTGGTGCCCTGGAGCTTGAAGGAAACTGGCAGGGCGAACCAAACAGACACTGGCTGGCCATTCTGTCGGCCCGGAACGAACTTGGGCAGTGACTTGCAGACGCGAACGGCCTCCCTGTCGAGATCCTTGTCCACCGAGCGAACAACCTTGACCTCACCCACCTTACCGTTCTTATCAACAACGAACTGCACAACGACACGGCCCTGAATATTGTTCTCGGCTGCCATGGGCGGGTAGTTGATGTGGGACGAGAGGTACTTGATCAGAGCCTCATCTCCCCCAGGGAATTGGGGCATCTGCTCGACAGACTTGAAGATTTCAACCGGTTTCTCCTCGACAGGCTTTTTCTCCTCAACAACTATATCGTTAATACGTTCCTTGAAATCGTTCAAATTTGTCGATCCCTCAGAATTCGTAACACTTCCGGCTATAGCATCTGTTTGCATTCGCTCGTCCTGAGACATAATTTCATCTTCCTCCCTAACATTCTTGTCCTCGACAATTTGTAGTTCGGTTGCCTGATAAGTCTTTGACACCTCTTCTTGAAGCATTTCGGGCTTTTCGGGTTGGATGGGTTCAGGTTCGGGCTCATCAACCTCATTGGTCATGTCGATAAACACTACCTTCTGCTCACCCTGCTGAGCCAGTCTTCTCTTTTCAAGGTACTGGTTAGCCTTGAGGAAACCAAAGGAGATCAAGCCAAAGACGATGGTACCGATGAGAGTCCACAAGACAGCCTTGTTGTGACGATTGGGCGATTCGGTACGGATCACATATGCACCGAAGTCCTTGTTTTTCCCTTCAAACACAAGGTCGCACCATTCACGCGATGATAAATTAATTTCTGTTGCCATAATCGTTTATATTTAAAAGATTAAACAATGGTACTTGTGAGCTGAGACCGCGCTGAATAATCAGTCAAATTCATCCCCAACCTTGGATTTCAATAGAGCTTAAAACCTGAAGGTGTAGTGCCATGAAAACGGGCTAACTCTCACTCGCAAAATTACAATGGATTTATGGAAAATGGGTAGCATTCAAAGGTCATTCTTTTATACTGATTTCGCTGATTTTCAATTAATTAGAAAACAAAATGGTCATTTGAGGGTAATTTGTCTTTTGGGGTTAGGGATTACCTCAAAAAAAAAGCTTATTTTTGCAGTTGAAGGTTCAAAAAAAGTCTTACGGCCAAACGCTACAGCACTATGTAATTTTTCCTTCAAAACAAAAAATATGAGAAACTACATACATATTATTATTTATGTGTTGGCGGCGATGAGTATCGCCACAATTATGGGTGGTTGCGGAAATGATGCCGATAATCGCCAGCTTGTTGACATCGACACGCTGCTGGCACATCATCAAGCCGAAGATGCCATGCTGATACTTAACGCTATCAACACCTCATCATATAACAACAAGGACAAAGCCTATTATGTCCTGTTAACAACGCAATCCAACCATGAATGCGGCATTGCAGCGACCAATGACAGCGACATCAGCGAGGCGGTGAAATACTTTAAATTTCATAACGACAAGGGAAAACACGCCCGCGCTCTGCTATATCAAGGCTACATCAATGCTGAATTAGGAAATCTGGATAAATCAGTCACCTGTCTGCGTCAAGCCGAGGACCTCGCCATCGACAACGACTTGAAGACCCGCGCCCTGGCTAAAATGATGATGGGCGAACTGTACCAGAGCCAAGTCATCGGCGCCAAAACCCTTGGCGCCAGCAAATACCGCGAAGCGCTTAACCTGTTTCAAGTCCTGGACGACAAGCCAAACCAAATCATCTGCCTGAGTGAACTTGGCGGCCTGTACCGCATCAACAAGGAGAAACAGGACAGTGCTTTACACTACATCAACGCCGCCATCAGTCTGGCCATACAAGAGATCAAACCGCAGTATGTGGTAGCAAACCTGTTTTGCCGCGCCGAGTACCATGCCTCCCGCGGCGATTACCAGGGAGCTAAAGATGATGCTGTCGAGGCCATCAGCTGGAAGGGGAAGCTCAAGATACATCCTCGGATTCATTACACTGCCGCCTCAGCCTATCTGCACCTGGGTCGCTTGGATTCGGCACGATATTACATGCGACACGCTCCAGAGATGACTACAGTCGCCGACAGCATCATGCACTATCAGCTGCTTGCCGACCTCGCCCGTCGCGAGGGCAAAGTGGATGATGCCATCAACTACCTGAACATAGCCCACAATCTTGCCGATTCGGTAGCGATGAGCGGCATGAACGACAAACTGCTGGAGGTGGAGAAGAAATATGACTCTCAACAGGCGGCACTGGAGAATGCCCTGCTGAGTTCGCGCCTCAGAGGGACACTTTTGGGTCTTGCCCTGATGTTGTTGACGGCGCTGGGACTGGCGTTTCTCGTGTGGCGTTACCGCAACCGCCTGAAAACACAACAGACCGAATATGAACTGCAAAAGGCAGACCTGGACCAGTCCATTGCCAGTCTGGAGCACATGCAGGAGACCATCAACGACTACGAGCAGAGCCTGAAAGATGCCCAAGCCGAATATTTAGGCCATGAGGCGCGCATGAGCGACGCCATAGCTGACCTTGAGGCCAAAAAGCAACAATCGGACGAGTTGAGAGCCATCGTGGACAAGCAGATGCAAGTTGTTCACCAATTGCTGCAGTGGTCCTATGAGTGCAACGAGACAACCTTTGCCAAGCGTTTCAAAAAGCTGATGACGATGCGTGGTCCCGACGAGGTGGGCACGTCCTATTGGGATAACCTGCAATCGCTGGCTAACGACCTGTATGACAACGTGCTGGTAAAGGCACAAGAGGCTGCAGGCGGCACCTTGCGCGAAGACGAGATTAACCTGATCGCCTTGCTGTGCCACGGCTTTTCGAGAACGGTTATTATGATTTGCATGCGCTATAGGAACCTGCGAACCGTCTCGAACAAGAAAATCCAGATAGCCCACAAGCTTAACGTCAATTCCCTTGACGAGTTCTTGCAACCATTCGTTGGCCTCAGAAGTTAAGCATCACTCAGGCTTAGATACGCGTTACACACCTGTTTTTTCCCACATCTCGGTCCTATTTATCGGACAGTTATTACAGTTTTTTAGGAAAACGGTTAGAAATTAGATTAATTGTGTGTAATTTTGTGGGTTGAAAAAGAAATAACCATTAACTAATAATAGAACGATGAAATTAGTTGACAGATTTTTAAAGTATGTGAAGTTTGACACACAGAGTGACGAACTCACCAACCTCACCCCGTCGACCCCCGGTCAGATGGTGTTTGCCAAGGAATTGGAAAAAGAGCTTCAGGAGATGGGACTAAGCGACATCACACTTGACGAGAACGGCTATCTGTTTGCCACCCTGCCCGCCAACACCGACTCCCCTGTTCCCACCATCGGCTTTATCGCGCACATGGACACCGCCCCCGACATGAGCGGACACGACGTGAAACCCCGCATCGTCAAGTATGATGGAACTCCCATCGTCTTGAGCGAGGATCCGCACATTGTGCTCGATGCCCAGCAATTCCCCGAGATGAACGACTATCTGGGCCAGGAATTCATTGTCACCAGCGGTGACACCCTGCTGGGAGCCGACGACAAGGCCGGCATCGCCGAGATCCTGAGTGCCGTCGAGTGGTTGCAGGAGCACCCCGAGGTGAAGCATGGCAACATCCGCGTGGGATTCAATCCCGACGAGGAGATTGGCTTGGGAGCTCACCATTTTGATGTAGAGAAATTTGGCTGCGACTGGGCCTACACCATGGACGGTGGCTCGGTGGGCGAACTGGAATATGAGAACTTCAATGCCGCGAGTGCCAAGATCACCTTCAAGGGCCTCAACGTACACCCTGGAGCAGCCAAGCACAAGATGCTCAACTCGATGCGCGTAGCGGTGCAGTTTGCCATGATGCTGCCGCGCTGGGAGACCCCCGAGCACACCGAGGGCTATGAGGGCTTCTACCACCTGATCAGCATGGAGGGCGGAGTGGAAAAGACCACATTGAGCTACATCATTCGCGACCACGACCGCGACCGCTTTGAGAGCCGCAAGCGTGAGATTGAGCACCTGTGCAACAAGATTAATGCCGAGTTCCCCGACTGCGCCACCTGCGAAATCAAGGACCAGTACTACAACATGCGCGAGAAAATCGAGCCGGTGATGAACATCATTGAGATTGCCAAGAAAGCGATGGAGAATGCCGGAGTCACCCCCAAGGTGCAACCCATCCGTGGCGGCACCGACGGCGCACAACTGTCGTTCAAGGGTCTGCCCTGCCCCAACATCTTTGCTGGCGGCATGAACATGCATGGCCGCTTTGAGTATGTTCCCATTCCCTCGATGGAGAAGGCCATGATGACCATCGTCGAAATCTGCAAGCTGGTAGCACAGTAAAACAGTGCTCAAGCAAAAAACGTCCAATAAATTTGGCTGTTATCGAAATTTGGTGTACCTTTGCACCGCTTTTTGGGAGATTCGCTAGCTCAGCAGGTAGAGCACATCCCTTTTAAGGATGGGGTCGTGGGTTCGAGCCCCACGCGAATCACAGTGGCGGGTAATTTGCCCGCCTTTTTTGTGCCCTAAATTCACTATTTATCAGCGATTTAACGCTATTATCAACGATTTGGGATATTACCGAGAATTACCGAGAATTACAAAAAATAGTACTTTTTTAGTACTTTTTTTAGTATAAAGTACTATCTTTGCACCAAACCAAATAAGTGATTTCATCATGGCAAGTGTAAGATTTGAGTTGTCAGCAAAGGAGACCGACCGCCCCGAATTGAGGGTGTGGTTACGTTATGGATCGCCACAACGTCGGCTGAGTTGCCGGACGGGTTTATATGGATTCCGCGACCACTGGAGCGAGAAGAAGCAAACCCACACCGTTAAGATGGTAAACCCGTTATTCCGTGCAGAAATTATAGAAGTAAATGAGAAGCTGGGCAAGTTGAAGGCCAGGATCGAGACCGCCGCGGCCAACACGCCCGACGAGGCTATCTGCCGCCCCTGGCTTGCTCAAATTGTCGAGGATGAGTTACACCCCACAAAGACGGAGAAAACCAGCCAGGACGCGCCAAATACTTTGATAGGAGCCTTCAAGGACTTTATAGCAGCAGCACCCACAACGATACGAGCCAAAGGCAAGCCGATGTGTGCCGCCCGCCTCAACCACTACAAGCAAACCTTAAAGATCCTGGAGGGGATGGGTGCCGATGGCGTGACGATTGAGCGAGCCGATAAAGCCTTCTATGATTCATTTGTCCGCTTCATGTTTGCCAATGGCTATAAGCAAAACACGATTGCGACCCGTGTCAAGTGCATCAAGTCGGTTATTAATTCCCTGCCAGCAGCCGAGCGGATGGGGTGCGAGTTTGTGGAGCCAAAGAAGTGTGCAGCGGTTATGGAAGATATAGATAATATCGCACTCAACGAAACCGAGCTGCAAACACTGGCCGACCTCGACCTGGCCAAGTGGCCACACCTCGACCGCGTCCGCGATCAGTTCCTTTTGTTGGCCTGGACTGGGTGCCGATTTAGCGACCTGGGCAAGTTATCCCGCCGTTATATCGTTGCTGAGGATGGCGATTACTTCTTTAGCCTGGAGCAACAAAAGACGGGTGCAAAGGTGGTTATCCCTATATTGCCGCCGATTGTGCCGATACTGGAGAAATACGATTACCAGCCGCCGCGGTCGATCAGCAACCAGCGATTTAATGACTATATCAAGGAAGTTGCACAACTGGCACACCTGGACGATGAAGTGGCCACAATCCACACCCAGCAAGAGAAGGGACACTTCACCCCTGGCCGCGTCGAGACGCGCCGCCCGAAGTGGCAAGCCATAACCGCCCACACTGCCCGCCGATCATTCGCGACAAATATGTATAAGCGAGGATTCCCCACCCTGGCTATTATGGCGATTACTGGCCACAAGACCGAGAAAAGTTTCTTAACCTATATCAAGGTCAGCGAGACCGAGAACGCCGCCTTATTAAAGCGGAAATTCATGGCACAATGGAGTTAAGGCGATGATCACAACACAAGATATATTAAAATTGACATTAGTGTCCCGTTAAAATTGGGACGAGTTAAATATTAATCAAAAAGCCCCGGAATGAGGGGACAGAATCGTTCCTTGACATGATTGAATTCAGTCTTTTCAAACAGCTCTCGTAGGGGTGTTTTGTCCGTCAGTGATATGCTGAGTATCTGCAAGACCTCATAGGTTGAGCGTTCCAGCTTCATGTCATGTTGCACAATTGCAACCAGGCAATAGACCGTAATGGCTGCGCTGATCTGTATTCTGACTGCATTCTCGGTGGTGCCCCAGAATTTCTTGATTTTGAGGTGTTGCTTAAGCCATTTAAAGAAAAGCTCAATCTGCCATCTGTTTTTGTAGAGGTTGGCCACTTCCAAAGCAGATAGGTGGAAAGCATTGGTCAGGAATGCAAACTCGCGGTCTTGCTCCTCATCATAGAACTTGACAAACCTGAGATTCTCCTTATACTTCTTTGCGGAGTTAATGTCCGTCAGTTGAATCACCGAGTCCGTCAGCACATTCTTTGGCAGACGGCGTCTCCACTTGATGCATCGGTACTGCAGATTCTTCTTAGCCCGCACGATGAAAAACGACTCGTGCAGATGAATGCGATAGAGCTCCTTGAAGGCATTGTAGGCTCGGTCGAACACGTAGTAAGATCCTGATTCATAATGAATCACCCTCATTGCCTTGGAATCGTGAACCGATGCTGTTGTTATATGGAAGAAAGCAGGCACCTGCGATTCGAGATCGTACAGGACATGGGTTTTGATGCCCCCTTTTCTCTTGCGGAACTTAGCCCACCAGAAAACGGAAAGGCAAAGCGGTATGGTTGACGAATCAAACGCATAGACGTTCCCGTCCAGTTTGAAGATATCCGTCACCCGTTTCTGCCTGGCCTGCTCCATCATGAAGAAAGCGAACTCCTCAAAGATGCGGTAGTCTCTATTCTGGTTAGCTGTGGCGAAAGTGGTTTTGGCGATGGGCTTGCGCCCCATGCCAAGGTGATAGCACTTCGACCGATGAGCCTCCAACGCAACGACCAAGTCCCTTAAACTCTCACGATTGCTGAGCTGACCAAACATCAGCGCAAGAAGCTGGTTCCAACAGGTGAAGTTTTTCACATATCGGTTGCCTCCGTATTTATCGACGAGATGACGGAACTTATCCTTGTCCAAAAACTCCACGAGTTGAGCGAAAACGTATTTGGCTTTGTTCATTGCAGTCAGATCTTTGACCGCAAAAATACAAATTCAAATCGTCGCACCCTTAAAAATGGCTGTAGTAGACTGAATTTCAATTATTTCAAAGAACGCTTTGTCCACTTTAACGGGACAGTAATGGCAAATAGTAGAAAAAAACGTTACCTTTGCAATGTCGTAAATGCATAAGCGCTGCCATAATAGGAATAACTATAGTCACATGGTTTTTGGATCCTTCAGGATTCAGTCTATTAACGGGTTTATACTCAACAATAGGTTTAATCTTAATAAAAAAGGAGGATAGCATTATGAAAAATAATGACAAGAATCAAATCAAGAATTTTATTAAAGGCAATGCATTTGGCACAATGGCCTTGTTTGGACTGTACCGGCAATGATTCAACGATTGTGACTTAGATATCCATATTGGCACTTTTATGATATGTGTCTGATGCATGAGGGGGTTCGATTCCCCCGAGGCCGCAATTAGAGAGGACTTTGTTTTATTGCAAGTCCTCTCTTTTATATTCCAATATATTACGATTTTTGTTATATCCGAATAATTCTTCCAACAAGCGGTTGCGTCCATGACGGCGTAGGTGCCAAGAACTGAATAGAGGCATTTCCTTATTCTTTTTGAGAAAACTGATGTTTTTTGAAGTTAAAATGAAGATTTTTATAAAAAGAGAGGTCGTCCTTGTTTCGCTTACTCTAATAAGCGAAATTCGCAAAAATAGCTTATCACGATAAGCATTTTTTTGCTGTTTTCCTTGGCTCAGCAGATGCTGAACACGGGACTACAATCGCCCATTAGTGCCTGTCATCGGCATGATGGGCGTTGAAGTACATGAGACCTTTTGGCGTGAGCAAATACCGCTGGCGGGGATGCCGCGGGCTGTTGGGGTAAAGCATTGCCACGTAACCTGATTCAATGGCGGGATCAAGATAATTTACACGGAATGTATGCCTGTGTTTCATTCCTAATGCTTCCATCATATCACTGACCTTAATCTGCTTGTAATCAATCACCCTGACAAGAGCCGCTACGTTGGGTGACGGTTCTTCAAACTTGCTCGGTACTTGGTCGGTACTTGGTCGGTGCTTGGTCGGTATGGTTTCTTCGGCACCAATCAGCATGTAACGGTTGCGCAATTCCCATTGCTCGCCGAGCAGCAGGTTGCGAAAGAAGCGCTCCAGGAAGACCGGTTCATAATCGACCTGGGCACTCTTGTAGTTGGCGCGAACCAGCGCATTGCGGAAGTACCAAGAGTTCAGGGCGAACAGGTCATTATCCACATCAAATCCCAGTGACCTTAGATACTGGATTGTGAATACCGCAGTAGTGCGGGTGTTGCCTTCACCGAAGGGGTGAATCTGCCACAGCCCGGCCACAAAGCGGGTGATATGCTGTACAATCTCATCATTGGAGAGCTTGGTGTAACTGAATTGGCGTTCCTGTTCAATGTCATAGTCCAGAGCACGTTGAAGGTCAGCATTACCGAGATAGAGTACCGAAGCGCCCCGAAGCACCCATTCCCGTTTAGAAATGTCATAGTCCCTAAACTCACCTGCGTGCTTAAATACGCCCTTGAAAATCTGGCGGTGCAGCATCTTGAAGCCGTGGGTGGTGAAGTCGAGGGTGGCAGTGGACAGTATATGTGCTATATTGGCGGCGGCACGGTCGGCCTCCTCGGTCTCTTGCAAATCACTTTGTTGTCTTCTCGACAGTTGCTCGTAATAGGACGCAATCAGTTGCTGCCCCTCGGCAGTCGTAATCTCGTCTTCGATATTACGGCGAGCCACATCCCTCAGGTACTCTGATGTCTGCAAACCGTCAACTTGCTGCAAGCCAATCGAGGTCGCCCATGTCAAAGCTTTCTTTCGCCTTGAAGGCTCGCCTTGACGCAGGTACTGCTCGTACTCGTTCAATATGTTCTTTTTTTCGCTGTTCATAGACTTATTGAAGTTCACAAAGTTACAAAAAGTCCACGAATTCTCTCACAATCATTCCATATTTTTTGAATTCCAACAAGGAACTCAAGGTTTCGGGTACAAAGAAAAAGCCCCCTTGCGGTGGCTCCTTATCGCCGGGTGCGCTACGGCTCAGCAGATGCGGAACACGTGACCGCCATCGCCCATGTCCAAGTCAAACATGAACACCTTGCCGCTGTCGGTCTTGAACGCCGCCGATGCGTTCAAGACGGGGATGGTTTCAACCGAGTTGAATGTCAGCGGCGCCTCAGCATAGTCAAGCGAGCTTGCCTCTGCGTTCGGCTTGCTTGACATTTCCACAATATTAAAATTTAACTCCATAATCTCGCGGTATCAAGTTTCCGCAAAATTATGGAGTCTGTTCGATAGTCCAAAAGGCAAGGTATTTCTTAGTTCATAAAGACTATATCTCCTTATTAATCGCCTTAACTACTTTGCAGAACCTTTCATATACTGCTTCAAAATCTCTATTGAAATACTGGTAAATGAAAACACCATCTTTGCTTTCATCCT
>Ga0247611_10006460_pt1 | contig 15032 bp, 15 predicted proteins | sample 177DNAGHGhighgp2_FD_192422 | JGI IMG/M metagenome (GOLD analysis project Ga0247611, IMG submission 192422) | Sheep rumen microbial communities from Palmerston North, Manawatu-Wanganui, New Zealand - 1770 DNA GHGhigh gp2 | ecosystem: Host-associated > Mammals > Digestive system > Stomach > Rumen...
TTTAGCTGTTGATTTCTTATCCCTAGTTGGGGATCTCGTATTTAGAATTCTCCTAATTGGGATTCTCCTAGTTGGGATTCTCCTAGTTGGGGTTCTCACTTTGCTGGTTATATAATTTTCTTCTGATTTGGTCATTTTCATATAACCAATATTGCAATAATATTTATAAAAAGTTCAAGGGAGGAAATGAAAATGAACAATACACAACAATATGAACTTAATAAAGGACTTGCTCAAATGCTAAAGGGTGGCGTTATCATGGACGTCACTACGCCTGAACAAGCTAAAATTGCACAAGAAGCTGGTGCTTGCGCTGTTATGGCTTTGGAGCGCATACCTGCTGATATCCGTGCAGCCGGCGGTGTATCTAGAATGAGCGATCCTAAGATGATTAAAGAAATCCAAGACGCTGTTAGCATCCCTGTTATGGCAAAATGTCGTATCGGTCATTTTGTGGAGGCTCAGATTCTTGAAGCTATTGAAATCGACTACATCGACGAATCTGAGGTTTTATCTCCTGCTGATGATATTTACCATATTGATAAGACTAAATTTAAGGTCCCTTTTGTCTGCGGCGCCAGAGACTTAGGTGAGGCCCTTAGACGTATTAACGAAGGAGCTTCTATGATCAGAACCAAGGGTGAACCTGGCACTGGAGATGTTATCCAAGCTGTAAGACATCTTCGTAAAATGAATTCTGAAATTCGAAAAATCGTTTCAATGAGTGAGGATGAGCTTTTTGAAGCTGCTAAAGAGCTTAAAGTTCCATATAATCTAATCACATATGTCCACAACAATGGCAAACTTCCTGTTGTTAACTTCGCAGCCGGTGGCGTTGCAACTCCTGCTGATGCTGCTTTAATGATGCAACTTGGAGCTGAGGGCGTTTTTGTTGGTTCTGGCATTTTTAAATCCGGTGATCCAAGAAAAAGAGCTTCTGCTATTGTTCAAGCCGTTACTAATTACAAGGATGCTAAACTTATTGCCAAACTATCAGAGAACCTTGGAGAAGCTATGGTTGGCATCAATCCTGAAGAAATCAAAATCATTATGGAAGAAAGAGGAATTTAAAGAAAGAGAAATTTAAAAAAAGAGGAATTTAAAAAAGGAGTGTGATTTAATGAAAATTGGAGTTCTTGCCCTTCAAGGTGCCTTTATTGAGCATATCAATATGATTAATAAGATTAATCAGCAGAATTGCCCTAGTCTACTCTTTAATCAATCTAATAACTTTGCTTTTTCTAATTTTAAATTACAAATTGAATGTGTTGAAATTCGTAGGCCAGAAGATTTAGCTGAAATTGATGCCATTATTATTCCTGGCGGTGAAAGTACTGTGCAAGGTCTACTTCTAAGGAAATCCGGTCTTTTTAATTCAATAAAAAAATTAATTGAATCTGGAATGCCTGTTCTTGCCACTTGCGCTGGTCTCATCCTTCTTGCTAAAGAAATAAAAAATGAGTCATCAGCCCATCTTCAAACTTTTCCAATAAAAGTTGTCCGTAACGCCTATGGTAGGCAACTTGGAAGTTTTTGTAGCACTGCTAATGTAGGCGAAATAAAGGATTTCCCTTTAGTTTTTATCCGTGCCCCATACATCAAAGAATGCCTTTCTCCTGATGTTACCGTACTTTGTAAAGACAAAGACCGCATAGTTGCCGCCCAATATAAGAACCAATTTGTCTATGCCTTTCACCCTGAAATGAGCGATAACACAAGAATTCATGAGGAATTCATAAAAGCGGTTTTTAAATACTCAAGTAAGAAGCTGTTAGCCGGATAGTCTGTGAACAAAAAAGACATTAAGCTGTTGGTCGGATAATCTGTGAACAAAAAAGACATTGAGCTGTTGGTCATATGCTAATTCCAACCTAATCTCAATGTCTTTTTTATTCTAATACATTTCCATTCTATGCATTCCCATATCAAACAAGAACTTTTGCTCATCTATACTGAATGTATAATATGGACTTTTTGCCGCTTCATATTGTTTTTTACTTACTTCTATCGTCTCAGTTTTTCCGTCTTCATACTCAAACTCTATATTGTAAACTCTTCTTTTGCTTTTTCCTGTTGTCATGTGAGTCTCTCTACTTACCACTGTTACTTCTTTTTTAACATGTGTAGAGGTTAAGTTCACTAAAGAATATACTACAACAACTGAAATAAATATCATACTTATAAACATTGCTACTTTTTCGTTTGCTCTATCTTTTTGAGTTCCCATAGTTTTTCTTAAAAATATGTAGCCTAGTGTTGCTACTATTCCTACGCACATAAACCAAGCTATAAGATTATCATAATTATAAAATTTAGCTGACCACAAACTCATTAGTAACATTATCGATGTCTCGTAAAGAAAAATGTCACAGCAAATCATATTATTTTTATAATAATAGTTATTTTCTTTAGAATAGTCTTTAGCTTTCTTCACTAGTTTTTCAGTTATATAAACGCTTCCTCTATAATGATAAATAAATACTGCATCTAGGAAAAAAATCAACAAGCAAAGAAAGGAAAATCCTTTTCTTATAAATTCTGACGGAATCTCACTATCATCCTGCATTAATAAAAAACCAATAACGAACACACACACTACTGCAAAAACACTAATTCCAACTAACCAATTTAGTTTGGATTTAGCTTTCTTTATTTCCGCTTGGGTAAAGCGCCTTCTGTTAGAGTATTGGGGATTAACTCTATTACTTGCACCACCGTTATTATTAATTATCCTGTTAAAATACGGATTAACTCCTGCATTGAACTGACTTGCCCCAGAATTGTTCTGGTTAATATTCTGATTATTTCTATTCATGCCCGAGTTATTCTGATACATACTTTGGTTGATCTGGCGCATGCTTGGATTTGATTGGTAATTTCTTGTGTTTTGGGGTGAGTTATAAGCATTACCAAATCCAGCATTGGAATTTCTTCTGTAATCATTCATTGTAGTACTGCCTCACATTTTTATTTTCTTTACAAATGTAGTTTTACCATAGGCTGTTGCTGTTGTCTATACGTATTTTGAAGAAAATAAAATGGAAACGTTTAATTTAGTGCACGTTTGGAGCACTTGAAAGTGCTGAAATAGCTGGTAACTGGCGGGGGACGCGAAAGAAATGTAGACTGGCGGGGGGTACGAAAGAATTATAGACTGGCGGGGGTGTGCTTTCTAGAACTTTTTTGTGTGTTTTTGGACTTTTTTATTGAAAAACGTCTGTTGGGTCATGAAATAAAACTACTGACCAATGGTCATTTTGACCTTTTTCTCTCGCTACACAATTTAGGTCCATTGTAGCATTTAATTACTTTAAGCTTCCTCCTATGATCATTGACCTTTTTTGTTAAATTCTTGTTTTAGTCCTATTTTTACTTTTCAATTTCATAAATTGGAGTTGACCTTTTTCCTAAATTATCGAAATAAAGTCCAATTACACAGAAACTTGCTTTAATTGACATTGACCCTTTTCCTCAAACTATCAATATAGGTCAATTTCCAGCTTCACCACAGCCATAATTCCCAACTTCACCACAGCCATAATTTCCAGCTTCACCACTCATTCTCATCCAAGCACTATTAAATATCACACAAGATGCTTTTTAACATTGCTTTTATGCCTTGAATATCTAGTGGGCTTCCTTGCATTTCATAAGTCATAATAAGATTTTTCCCAAGATAAATGCCATTTCTTCTGTATTCATCGAGTTTTTTTAGATTTGATTTCAAATAATTGTCGTCATCTAACAAACCAAAATGCTCAAGGTAGATTTCTTTTCTAGTTCGTTTATTAAGTATCGTAAAATCGGGATATCTGATTTCTCCATTTTTGAGTTTTAGAGCTTTTTCATAAAGATACGGTATTTTTAGTTCCGTAAGAATGTCAGCTATTATAGCTTCTGACTTTGATCGAACCATTTCGCCCTGCTTGGTTTCATAGGTTTTGTGCTCTTGCATAAACCCATTAGTCTTGTAAGTTTGCGACTTCCATTTTAAAGCATACAAATCATCGTTTTCAAAATATGGACTTATTAATTCTCTTCTTGGGATTTTTTCTTTAACAAATGCAGCATCTGCATCGTATTTAGATAATTTCTTAATTGAATTTTCTAGACATTCTATTTCTTTTGTAGCAGTTTTTATAAATTTTTCTCGATATGTTTTTTGTGCAAGCTTAACCGCCATTCCTCGCTCATGTTTCTTGATATATCGCTGGGATTCAGAATTTTCGCCTTTTACATGGTAATAGCGATAACTTGTGTCTGATCTTGAAATTCTCAAACGTCCATCCGGATACAAATCATCATCGCGTAAAGCAAGATTTAGCGCCTTTTTCGTGGCTTTTAGCCGCTTTTCCATTAATTCTATTATTCTATTCATCTGTCCTCCTTTGTTATTTTTGAAGTTGATAATATCTTTTGTAATATAACTTCTGAAAAAGTATATCATATATAGTTTTCATGCACAACTCTTCTTGCTAAACCTACCATTATAAAAAGCATGTCGACTAAACCCAGTAAAAAATTGTAAAGTTTAATTGTACACAATTTATTTTTTATTCATAATTTCATTCACTACTCGCTGGCTGATTTTTCTAATCGCAGGTTATAAACGTGTAATTAAATACATGTTTTTATGACAATATTTTATTTATGTGTTATTATATTTATCGCGAAATATATTTTTGTTATTCTATTTTATTAAGAAATTGGGGGAATTATAGGAGAATTTATGAAGGACAAAAAGAATATTAAAGATTTAGTTCTACGATATCTTATTTTTCTTGTGGGACTTTTTATTGCATCCATCGGGGTTGCATTCTCTACAAAGGCTGAACTTGGCACTTCGCCAGTTTCGTCTGTACCCTATTCTGTTTCTTTGGTGAACCATTTATTTAGTTTTGGTGGTTGGATCAATGTTTTGAGCATCTCTCAGATTATTATCCAAGTTATAGTGCTTAAATTTAAGTGCAATTATGTTGAAATCGCGATTCAAACTATGTTGGCATTTGTTTATGGATATTTAACCAATCTCTCATGCTACTTGCTTAGTGGAATTAATCTTTATTCATATCCTGCAAAATTCACATTTATGATCTTAAGCTGCATAATTCTTGCTTTTGGTATTTGGATTCAGTTTAAAGGAAATGTTGCTATGCTTCCTGGTGAGGCCATGAACCGCGCAATTAGTAGCGTTACAAAATTTAGCTACGAAGCTGTGAAGATTTTCTTCGATATTTTATATATTATTATTTCTGCAATTATTTGCTACGTTGCTTTCCACAAGCTTCTTGGAGTACGCGAAGGCAGTATTATTGCGGCTTTATTAGTCGGCACAATCATTAAGTTTTATAATATGATTTTCGATAAAATTGCATCTGCAAAATGTCCAGATCCAAACCCAGACACACTATAAATATAAAGACGCCCACATTAATAAATCTTTAATGTGGGCTTTTATATTTATTATTTAATTTACCGCTAGTTCACTAGATGGCATACCTGATTTAATTCGCCAATTCTTTACTTAGCAGGTAACCGTGATTTAGTGGGCCGTTGCCCTTGCCTAAATTAAGGTTTGCTGCAATTGCGCCTGTAATGTATTCCTTTGCTTTACTAACAGAAGCTTGAAGTGTCATGCCTTTGGCTAAGTTAGAAGCTATGGCACTAGATAGAGTGCAACCTGTTCCATGAGTATTCTCATTTTGAATTTTCTTTGTTTCATACCAGATTTCCTCGCCCTGGCAATACAAAAAATCATTGGAGTCGCCAACGCTGTGTCCCCCCTTAACAAGGGTTGAACAGTTATAATTCATACTTATTATTCTTGCCGCTCTAACCATATCCTCTTCGTTTTTTATGTCAATACCAGAAAGCACACTGGCTTCAGGAATATTGGGTGTTACAAGACTTGCCAGCGAAAAAAGCTTGGAAGTCATAGCTTTTATGGCATCACTTTTAAGAAGACGCTTGCCTGATGTTGAAATCATAACGGGGTCTATCACTATGTTTTTAGCCTTATAAAAACTAAGTCTTTCAGCCACAACATCCACAAGTTCCTTAGAAGGTAACATTCCAATTTTTATTGCATCTGGATAGATATCTTCAAAAACAGCATCAATTTGCTCCCTTAAAAGCTTAGGACTTGTCTCTTCAACATCCTTTACTTCTGTTGTATTTTGCGCTGTAATTGCTGTGATTACGCTCATGGCATAGACATTATTCATAATCATGGTCTTAATATCAGCCTGAATTCCAGCTCCTCCACTACAATCACTGCCTGCAATTGAAAGTGCGGTTTTTAATTCCATATATCATCCTCCCGTTTAAAAAACTAAAGATTATTATATACATACTATGCAAAATTTTAAAGATATTTATGGCAAAATATCATAATTCGCGCCAAGCTAAATACTGACAATGCGAGATAAATGGCTGATTAAATCATAACCATCCCATACTAAATCAAAATCCATGGTGTGTCCAATTTCTACAATTCTATCAATACCCTTAATGCCAGATGTTATTAGTTCTCTAAACATATCTTTATTGCCAATAACTGATAATGTCTGGCAAGAATTATTATCTGCAATATCTCTTAATTCTAATATGTCACTACAATTGTATTCATAGAAAAATCCACAGCTTTCCATATAATCCATCAACTTAGAATCAACCCTATCTACCTCAACTCGATATAGGCTGTTATTATCAACCACTGTATTTATTAATTTAGCATTATAATCCTTTGTAGCAATAATTGAAGCTGTTGTTAATTTATTTATTGCAGATACTGCTTGAATCGTATATTTTTCATGTATTATCTTTAAATTTTCTTCCCAAAAAATACTTTTAGCCTCATCAATTCTACTACCAAGCCAAATCACAATTCTTGGACTTGTACATGCATTTTGATCTAATAAATAAGTATCATTATAAAAATTAATTGCTACACTTTTCTTGTCCGATTTTTCCAAATAATAATCCGAATCTATAGCAAGTAGTGAATATCTGTTGGCAAATGTGATTTCATTAGATCTTGGCTTTATCTTGGATGTTCTTAACTCATTTATAGTATCATCCCCACCCCATATTATTCTTGTATCAGCCATTAGAGATAAATAATCGTTAATATCCTTATTCCTCTCATAACGAATCAACACTATATATTGTCGTATTTTTTCATAGTCTTCTAATAGTTCATTAATAGCATCTACAACTATATCAACCTGTTTAAAATCTTTAGATGAAAGTCTTACCACATTAGCATTGCCCGAAAGTAAGCCTGCTACCAAAGAATAAGCAAAATTCATAGCTACATTAGACGGTGCTATATGAAAGCACACTCCTCGTCCAAGCCTGTAAAAATTGTCTTTATTATTCCAACGTGTTTTTAAATTATTAAGGGATGCCTTTCTAATCCAAAATGCAAAACTAATAATATCCGGAAATTTTTTAGCTAACTTTGAGTGCATAAGCTTAGCTGACAATTTGTTTAGCATTTCCATTATCTCATCATCAAAAATGGGTCTTGTTGCTAGCTTTGACATGTTCTCCAATATTGCTTTATTCCCCACTAAATAATCTATATTATCTAAACTTGTCGGCATAGGTATCACTGCACCCCCTTATTTCAGCATTTTTTAATCGTCCAAAAATCTTAAAATACTTACCCTTTCTACCACAAGGACAATCATCTTCGCCTAGGATTACACCCTCATCCTCTGTTAGTAGACTATGTCCTGGATATGAGGTTGGAATTGTAGAAAGCACCTGTACAATGCCTCTTTCTCCTATCTTATTCACCGAAAAATCCACCGGATTTCTCACTATAACATCAGAAAAAATACTAGCATGTAAATGTCCACACTCACATTCCATATATATGCAGCCTGTCTGCTCAACCATACCATAATAATCATGAATGTCTTTTATATTACATACTTCAGTTAGCTTCTCATGAAATTCATCTCTAGATACAGCTTCGCTTGTAAGTTTTTTCCATCCTCCACCATGAATCATTATTGCATTAGATAAATCAAACTCTATCCCTGACTTTTTAAGCTCTACTAACTCCTTATAAAAATGTTGCCAGATCATAAAAGTAAAACCAAATATAAAGATTTTCTTATCCTTATTCACTTCTAAAAAGTTTCTTAAACCATCTAGATCTAGCTTCATTTCATCATCTAATGCAAAAAATCTCTTAGATGCAAAAATAGAAAATCCAAGTATTCCTGCTCCTCTTGCTGAAAATAGTGCTCTGTTTTTTATAACAGATGGGCAGTCTATTATAATCATTGGCAGTCGACTTGAACCTGTAAAATCAGAAACTATCTTAACCATAGCTTTTTGCTGATTTGCAGAGGTTTCTTTGTCTAAATATATTTTTGAAACTCTTTGATTTGTTGTTCCAGAACTATGCATGGTCTTTATAATCTGGTCATCTTTTACAGACTTTAAATCTAGTTCCTTAAATAAGCGAACAGGTAAAAAAGGTAAATCTTTATATGTTAATCCCTTTGATTTAAACTCATCTGCGCTTTCAAAATCTTTAAAATGCCATAATCTATTAATAATTTCCCTATACTCACTACAATTATTAAGATGTAGCTTAGACAGCCAAAGAAGACGATCAGTTAACACTTCCGTTTTTTTTGCGCTATCCAGTTCAAAGGGTTTTATACTTAGTATTTCCTCAAACGTCATAATATTTCTCCAACTCTTTATATGTGGTCTTTCCTGCATCATTTTTAGGGATTTCATCTATTACTACTGTTTTAAAAGCGGCTGGATTTAGTCTTGTTTTTTCAGAAACAAATTTAGCTACTTCACTTGCTTTTGCTTTATCTGTTAGGAATATATACATACAATCATCAATCCCTGCACAGGCTACCTCTATCTCAAATTTTCCCTTTATTAACCTATCCACTTCATCTAAATTTACTCTATTTCCATAGATTTTCAAAAATCTTTTCTTTCTTCCAACGATGTAATAATATCCATCTTCATCAAACTGTGCCATATCCCCTGTATAAAGGATTCCATTTCTTTCATCTCCCTTACTAAGGTCTGAGAGCGTAGTTGCATAACCTAAAGTTACATTAGCTCCCTCATATACCAACTCTCCTGTTGTATAACTTGTCGTAATTAGCTGTCCTTTTTCATCAATTAGCTTAAAACTACCACCAGGAATTGCTATTCCCATGGAACCCTTCTTTAACACTGCCTGATCTGGTGGTAAATATGCCATCCTTGCAGTTGCTTCACACTGTCCATACATTACAACAAAGTTTCTTCCTGTATTCTGTGCGAATTTTGCAAATTTCTCATGAAGTTCTGGAGTAAGCTTTCCACCAGCCTGTGTCATGGTTTTTAAACTATCAATGTCCATTTTGTACACTTTCAATTTATCAAGCATTTCATATGTATATGGAACACCGCCAAAGGATGTGGCTTTTTCCTGCTTAAAAAAATCCCAGAATCCCTTCTGCATTAATGTCTTATCTGTTAAAAGTAGTGATGCTCCTGCCTGCAAATGAGTATTTATTATTGATAATCCATATGTGTAATTCATTGGCAGTGTCGTAATTGCCCTTTCTTTGTCGTCAATTTTTAAATACTCTATTATTGATTTTGTGTTAGATTCTATATTTATATAAGATTGTCGCACAAACTTAGGAGATCCTGTTGACCCAGATGTTGTTAGTAATAAAGCTAAATCATCGTAGAGCTTAGCATCTTCCACAAAGCCTGAACTAAAAAGCACATAGTCACTAAACTCATAAATTGATTCTAGCTTTCCATCCCTAAAAACATCTAACTTTAAAATGTCATCTTCCATATTTAATGGCACCATAATAAAAGCCGGTCTATAGTTCTGAATTAGTGTATCTAGCATTGTTACATCCAAATTTCTACTAATTAAAGCCGGCACAACTCTTTTCTTTAGACATGTTACATATGAAATAATGGAGCCAATTGTGTTAGTTGTTAGTATAAAGCACAGACAGCGCCTATTAATGTGCTTAAATAAGCTTTCTACTTCTTTATCTAACTGTCCATAGCTTAATGTTTTGCCATCGTCCTGATAAAGGGCTATTTTCTCTTTATTATTAAATTCCCACATCTAGAATCCTTTCTGCTATAGCTTCTGCCGTAAGTCCATATTTTTCTAACATATATTTATAAGTTCCTGCTACTAAAAAATCATCTGGTAATGCTATATTTATGACTTTTCCTTTATAGCCCATCTTTACAATCTCAGAATTTATTATTGAAGCCAATCCTCCTATAATACTATGTTCTTCAACTGTAACTACCATTTTATATTTATTACTCAATACAGACGTATCTATTGGTTTTAAAGTATGCATATCAACTACATTAGCCTCTATGTTGTTTTCTGATAAAATATCAGCAGCCTTTAAGGCACTATAAACCATGCTTCCTGTTGCAATAATAAGAATATCATCTCCCTCTCTTAATTGATTGGCTCTGCCAATTTCAAAAGGAAATTCCTCCTCATAAACCCTAGGCATTGAAGGTTCTCCAGTCATTCTAATATAAACTGGGCCTGTATAATTAGCTGCTGCCTCAATACACAAAACTAACTGTGCACAATCACTTGGGGAAAGAATTACAACTCCAGGAATTGCATTCATTACCGCAACATCCATTAATCCATAATGTGAATTTCCCAAAATACTCATGGAAATTCCGCTTCCAAGAGCTACTATCTTTACATTAAGATGCATATATCCCAAATTCATTCGCACCTGATCCTCACAGCGATGACTTATAAAAGGGGCAAAAGATGATGCAAATGGGATTAATCCTTCTTTTGCAAGACCTGCAGCAACTCCAATTAAGTTTTGCTCTGCTATTCCTACATTTATATAATGATCTTTACTTTCTGTCATTAAACGAGTAAGTCCTGAAGAAGCTCCTAAATCTGCAGATAAAGCATACACTTTATCATTTTTTTCTATTAAGTCTAACATTGCTAGTCCATATGTTGCCCTTGGACCCATACGTGACCATATTTTAGCGTTTTTCTTAGATAATTCCATACCCTCTCCTTTAAAGCTCACTTAAAGCACAGTCATATTTTTCCTTAATTAATCTATTATGGTGCCATTCGTTATTGTTTTCCATAAAAGATATTCCCTTACCCTTAATAGTGTTGGCAATTATAATTTTAGATTTTCCATTAAAATCAGCAGTATAAGCCTTTCTTAATTCATCCTCATTATGTCCATCTACCTCTATGATTTCAAAACCAAATCCTGATAATTTAGTGCTTAAATTTGATAAATCTATAATATTCGCACTATCACCATCGCTTTGAAGTCCATTATTATCTATAATTATTGTAAAATTATCCAATTTCCATTGTCCTGCTAACATAAATGTTTCCCACACAGAACCTTCATTACACTCTCCATTTCCAACTAAAGTATAGACTTTAAAATCTTCTTTTTTAAGTTTAGCAGCCTTTGCTATTCCTAAAGCAAGGGATATTCCTTGCCCTAAACTGCCGCTAGAACACTCTATTCCATGAGCCAAATTCATTATAGGATGTGAAGAAAAAAGACTTCCATCCTTCATATAGCTTTGAATTTCATCTTCTGATATAAGACCATTCTCTACAAAAATTGCAAAAAGAGACATAACACAATGTCCCTTACTAAGTATAAATCTATCTCTTTTTTCCCAGGTTGGATTTGAAAAATCATAATTTAACACATCTCTATATAGTACTGTAAGCATATCAACAATGGACAATGCCCCGCCAAGATGCGTACTTACACCACTATAATAAGCCATATCAAGTATTCTTTTTCTGACATTCTTAGCCTCTACACTCATATTCATTCCCTATCTTCCACCATCAATTCTTATAATTTGACCTGTTATAAACTCGCTATTATCTGACAATAAAAAAGTACAAAGTTTGCCAATTTCTTCAGGCTTTGCCAATCTTTTTATTGCTAACTTATTTAACATGTCCATCTTTAATTCTTCTGTCATATTAGAAAGCATGTTAGTATCAACCATTCCTGGTGCTATGGCATTTACTCTAATATTAAAGGGTGCCAACTCATTTGATAACTTTTTTGTTGCACCATTAATTGCAGCTTTACTTGATACATAAGCAAATTGACCAGGTTCGCCATCCAATGATGCTATAGAGGATATATTAACAATGCTTCCCTTTTTCTGTCTCATTAATCTCTTTAGCAGTCTTTGTGTAAATTCCATTGGGCCGAAGAAATTAATTTCAAAAGTTTCTTTAATATCATCCATTCTTGTCATAGAAAATAACTCTATATTTCCCACTACACCGGCATTATTCACAATACCATCAATACTTATCTTCTCTTCTATAATTTTTGAACTTGCTTCCCTTATGGATTCTCTATCTAAAAAATCTATAATAACAGGCTTAATTTCCACATTATTTTTTATCTTTAGCTCTTCTATCCACATTTTTGTATCATCATCAACTTTTCTTAAAAGAGCCCATACATTTGCGTGATTCTTAGCGCATTCATTTACTATTGCCCTTCCTATTCCACCATTTGCACCTGTTATAACTATATTTTTATTCTTTAGCATCTTCTATATAATCCTCTTTTCCAAATATTTCATGAGCGTCCCTTGGCGTAAAAATATTTCCCGCATCTGGTAAGTATTTCTTTCTAAATTCTCTATTATGCGCACTTATGCACATTGGACTATAATTTCCAAAATACTTTATAGAAAAACCATAATCTAATATTTCTTTTAATGATTGCTCTTTTATATTACCTATTTTTATATTGATATATGGGCAAACCAAAACATCACCAAGTGGAGTTATATAGGTTCTATTTACTGTCCAACATCCTGATATTCTTTCCTTTTTAGGATCGTACATATCCCAGGTATCAAAGCAACAATCATATTTTTTTCTAATATCAGCTAAGATTTTTAAATCATTTGCATCCATTATGTTATCTTTCCACGTTCCAAAAGGCATTGCCATCATAAAATATGTTGTATATTCTTTGCTTTTGGCATAATCAAGACATGCATATAAATCTGGATCTGTAGAATTATGGTGTCCAAATATTAAATTAGGCCACGCAGCCATTCCCGCCGCATGAACGTTATCTAAGGCTTCTAGTGCCTTCTTATGTGCATCTTTTACGCCTCCTCTTTCTTTATTATGTTTAGTCTCATCCATTCCTGATAATGATATTCCTACACAATCTATCCCTTTGCTTGCTAATTTTTTTGCCATTTCCTTAGTCATTAAATATCCATTTGAAATTATTATCATTTGAAAGCGTTCTGGTTTAAAAGCATCTATTAACTTAAAAAGTTTATCTGGTGCTACTAATAACTCTCCACCTGTTAATACGATTTCCCATATTCCTAATTCGTCAGCCTGATCAGCTAAATGTCTAATTTCTTCAAAACTAAGGCAATCGTTTAAATGCGCATTGTTTTTTTCAGCTGAAAAACAAAACTCACAATTAAAATTGCAAACATTATTATAATTAAGAGTAATTGCACGAGGTAATTTTCCTACTTTATTATCGTTTTTTTTCTGAGCCTTCATAAATTTTCTAACTTTTTCCACTACTCGTGGTTTATTCATCATTGCCATAAGATTCTCCTATTGTTATAGGCTAATTACATCATCTAGAACAACTAATGTGAATTCCGCATTCATGCACAATTCCGTAGCTACATATATTTCGCCCTTCATAAATCCTAGTCCACGTCTAAATTTTTCTACATATGTTTTAATATAAATCTCTTCATTGGGTAAAATATGCCTTCTATACTTTACCTTGGAAATATCTGATATATTAGTTGTTTTATCCTTATTTCCATCAATTGTTTTTATTGCTAAAGCAGCAGTATTAAATAAAGCTTCTTGCTGTAAAACCCCTGGCATCATTGGATTTCCTGGAAAATGGCACTTAAAAAACCATTCATCCTCCTTTAATACTCGCTTACTTGTTGCAATTTCTCCAGGTTTTACATATGCTTCATTTATCATTAAAAGTGGTGGTCTATTTTTTAAATACTCATATATATCTTCTTTATTAAGATATAAAAAACCATCTTCGTTTTTTTTCATATTTCTACACCATATTTACTAAGGATTTCCTTGCCCTTCTCATAACTTGAGAAAGCGATTACATCATCTGTTTCCATTTCAATATCAAAAGCATCTTCGATTTCACCTATTAAATTCATATGTCCTACTGAATCCCACGAAGAAACTCCCTGATACTCCAACCCATCTAGTTGATCCTTTGTTACTTCTAAAGCCTCCATAAATATTTCGTTGTACTTCTCTAAATTCATAAAATCCCTCCTATACTTAATTATTTATAATACTTGGTCTATCTTGATCTCCATCTGCCTTAAAGCAAAATGTTTCATCATCTCTTCTATTCACCCATATTTCCTTATTTTCTTGTAAAAAAGGTTCAAAATAATTTGGAATTATATTAACATCATCTTCTAGCCTTTCTACAAAGCCTGCTGCCAATAAGTCCTCATCATTCATCTTTTGCTCATATAAGTCTATATATTCATATTCATTGTCATTTATTATTTTTTCTAGGGCATCACCTACATACTTTATTGCAGAAGGATCTCCTAAAATATCTACTATTCTTAATGCCTTAGCTTTATTTCTTTCAACCTCTTTGCAAACTAAAACCGTAGAATCACCTATGCCATACATATAATACTTATATACTGGATGATTAAAGTATCTTCTCTCAACATACCATCTATCCTTATATGGTCTTCTCTCTTTAAATCTTTCATCACAAAATTGTTTATACATTTCATCAGCTGTATTAAATAAAACTAAATCCAACTGTGTATCATTTTTTTTAGCATTTGATTGGACTTTTCTTACAATTCTTGATATTTCCCCTGTATCATTACCTGCTATATAAAAATGTCTCATTCTTTCAACCTTATGCTTTAAAAAGCGTTTAATTAGTGGGGCTGACGTCTTC
>Ga0247611_10006461_pt1 | contig 15032 bp, 14 predicted proteins | sample 177DNAGHGhighgp2_FD_192422 | JGI IMG/M metagenome (GOLD analysis project Ga0247611, IMG submission 192422) | Sheep rumen microbial communities from Palmerston North, Manawatu-Wanganui, New Zealand - 1770 DNA GHGhigh gp2 | ecosystem: Host-associated > Mammals > Digestive system > Stomach > Rumen...
AAAAAATATTTTTATTATGAACGCCTTTAATAATAATAAAAGTTATTAATCTTTAAGGCGAACTTTAAAAAATATTTTTATTAAAACTTGAACGCCATCAATAATAATAAACGATATTATACTTTAAGGCGAACTTTGGAAAATATTTTTATTATTATGAACGCCATCAATAATAATTATAAAGTAAATATTTAAAAATACTTCAAATTATTTTATATCCAATCTAAAAATAATAATTTAAATCAATTATATAATATAATCTATAAAATAATAGTTTCATATTGATTACTAAAATTATATGACAAAGATAATTTAATAATAACAACTAATTATGAGAGCAACAAATAAAGTTTTAAACATATCTAAAGGATTTTATAATTATATTGAATATATACATAAAAAATAAAAATTATAAATTATTTGATGAAATTACTGTTAAAAATATTTTAAAACATAAATGTATCATTAGATATTATAAAATATATAATAAAAAATACTGATTATGTAAAATATGTTTATAATATGTATAATAAATAAAATATAATATTTTAATTAGAAAAAGTTTTTAATTAAAATAACAAAAACTTTGAATTAAAACTTTGAATTAAAATAATAAATTCAAAAAATTATATTTTAAAATATAATTTTTATTAGTTTATTATTTACTTTTTATTATTTACTTTTTATTATTTAACTTATTTATTCAGTTTTAAACATTTTTTGTTTTTCTTGAAATTCTATTATTTTTGCTTCAAATATTTGAGCATTTGCATTTATATACTTATAAATTATAAAAACTATTATTATTAAAACAATAACAAAAATTATAGTGTGCATATTTGGTATATATTTTTTATAATTTGTTGGTTGTTCTGAATTTATTAAGTGTGTATTATTTTTTAAATTAGGTTTTAGTTCAATTTGATCATTTATATGTTGATTTCTTTGAATTAATTGCTTATTTGTAGTTTGATTTTTATTATTGGAAATAATAATTGATTCTTCTTGATTAGATTCTTGATGAGTATCATTTTGATTATTAACTGTATTAGTAATGTTTTCTTGTTCATTAATTGGTTGAGTTTTAAATAATGGATTATCATTATTAATAATAGTAGTTGAATCAATTTGGGATGATTCAGATGGTTCTATTATTTCATTAGTTTCTTTAAATTGGACGTGAGGCTTTTCTGGTATAGAAGAATTATTTGAAGATTGAGTAATATTTTCATTAATATTAATATTTTTAATTAGTTCTAATCCTAAAGAAGACATTTATATTAATATATATAAAAAATGATTTTTAAAATATTTGTTATTATAAAACATAATTAAAAATTATAATACTTTTTTTAAATAAATTTAAAAATATTTTTATAATAATAAAAAAATTAATTTTGATTAAATCTAATTTATAAAAATTTTAATTTTTATAAATAGTTTTTTAAATTTTAATGTAAAAATGTTAAATTTTAATTTTTTTAGAAATTTTAAATAATAGATATTAGTTAAGTTTTATTTAAAGTTATTAAACCTTTAAAAAATTAATAATAAAAAATATTATTTTCAATTTATGTTAAAATTTTATGATAAATTTATTTTTCTGAATTTTATATAATAGATTTTTAATAAATATTTTTAATTACATTTATTAAATAAGATTAAAAATATTAATTATACTATTAATTTTTATGATTAAATTACAATTTTTTATGATAATTTTTATGAAAAATTATTTTTCTAAATTTTTGACAAAGTTTTATAATAATATTGGATATTATCAAGATTTTTAAAAATATTAATAAGTAATTAAAAATAAAAACATTACTAATACAACTAATTTATATTATTTTATTAATAAGTTTTATGAGAAGTTTTATAATTTTTAATGTTATCATTCAAAATTTAAATTAATAATATTAATTATTTAAAATTAAAATACTAATAATACAATTAATTTATATATTTTTCAATCAAATTTTTCAACCAATTTTTAACCAACTTTTTCAATCAACTTTTTCAACCAATTTTTCAACCAATTTTTTCAATCAACTTTTTCAACCAATTTTTTCAACCAATTTTTTCAACCAACTTTCTAATAAACTTCTTAAGCAAAACTTTTTAATAAACTTTTTCAATCAATTTTCTAATAAACTTTTCAGCAAAAACTTTTTCAGTAAATTATTTTTATTTAAAAATAAATTATTTAAATATAAATTTAAATAATTTAAATTAATGTTTTAAATATTTTTTAATCTTAATTTTCATTAATTTTGTTTAAAAATTTTAAATAAATACTTTAATTTTAATAAAAAATAAATTATCGTTTAAATATTTAAATTATATTTTATGTATAATTTATAATTTATATTATTTACAATGGTCCATATTAGTTATGGAATTTTATGTATAAAAACATCAAAAGAATATTATAATACTATTAATAGAATGTTATTATCTACAGCAAATATTTATCCATTAGGTAGTATTTGTCATAATACTAAACTTGATTTATTTCAACAAATGAAAAAACATATACAATTTCTTATTATTTCAAAAAAATACTCTTATTCTTTCTTTACAATTTTAATGGGAAAATATGATTCAGATAATATAGAATATGTTAAAATGTTATTAGATAATTTAACAAAAACAGAATTAATTTTATTAAAAACTAAAGATTTTAAAGAAATAGCAAAAAAACATATAAAAAATATATCTGAAGAACAACTTAATAAATCTTTAGAAAATTATAATAAAATTAAACAAACTTTACAAAATCAAGATAGTTCATTTGAAACACCTGAATGGGAAATTCCTAAAGGAAAATTATTAAATAATGAAGAAATGATTGACGGTGCTATAAGAGAATTTACTGAAGAAACATCTTTGGAACGTAAAGATTTTACTGTTTATAGAAATATAGAGCCTATTGTTGAAATTTTTAAAGGAACAGATGATAAATCTTATATGTATGTTTATTATATAGCATTATTAAATAATAATGTTAATATACATAAAACTTCAACACAAGAAGCAAGTATAATTAAATTTATGAATTTAGATGAATGTCTTGATAATATCAGAATAAATAAAAGAAAAAAAATAATTTATTCGTTATATTTATATTTAATATCAAAATCTATTAATAATAATAAATTAATATTTTAAAGTTTAATTAAAAATTGATTTTAATTTTAGATTTAAATAAAAAATGTTTAAATATAGGTTTAAATATAGATTTAAATATAGGTTTAGTTAGGAAATATATGTTTTAAGTTTAATTATATTATATTTTATTCATAAAATATAATAATTATTAATATTAAATAATTATTTATTAATAATTAAATATTATTTTTTTAAAATGATTTTTATAAGATAATTTTTTATAAATTTTATTTAAAATAATATTAAAATGTTTTTGAAAATAATATTGAAATTTATTTTTTATAAAGTGTAAATATATTATTATTTTAAATAATTTAAACAATAAATAAAAATAATTATAATAAAATTTACTTTAATTGTTTAATTAAAACTTTTTTAAATAATATTTTTAATAAAATTGTTTATTTTTCGTTAAAAATATTTATTAAAATTTTTATTTTTAAATAAAATATTTTTAATTAATAATAAATATTATTATTATTGTCAAATAATAATAATAATACTTATATATATTAATTTATTCATCATCAGCGGCTTCTTCCTCCTCAATAACTTCTTCAACTTCCTCCTCAACTTCTTCTACTTCCTCTCCTGCTTCATCTGGATCTGGTTCTGGTTCTGGTTCTGGTTCTGGTTCAGGTTCAGGTTCAGTTTGATTCTTCTTTGCTACAGGTTTCTTACCTTTTGTTGATGCTGCAGCCTTACCTTTTGCTGTTGTTGCCTTATCTTTTACTGCTGGTGTTGCTGCCTTCTTATTATCAGATTTTTTTACTACTTTCTTTCCTTCTTTATGTGCTGCTTCCTTTTCAGTATTAGTCTTTTTTGTACGTGTTTTTACTTCTTTAGGTTGTGGATCTACCATATCAAACGTTCTTAATTCAGGATTTTCTTTTTCAAATTCAGCAAGCATATCTTTAGTTAAAGCATTCTTGATAAGATAAACTTCATGTGCTTCATTACCATCATTAACCCTATTAATTTCAACTAATTTTTTAGTGATTGTAATAGTCTTAGTAATTTCATTTCCATTTTCATCCTTTCTTATAACTGTCCTTGTACTGTTAAGCTTATCATCAGTAAGCTTATCTACATTTGCAAGATAATCGTTTACAACTTTATTATCAATAATAACATATTTAAACTTAGTTACACCATAAAAATTTCTTAGAAATTGTAATTCATTTTTAACAATATTTGTATTACTAAGTTCACCTTTAGGATTTAAATGCACATCCCTAATAATTGAAATAAGGTTTGTATTACGAATATTAATGCAACTAAAAGATCCGTTAGGTAAAAGATATGCAACAAGTGTATAAGTAGTAGTCATTAAATTTAATATATGATAAATGTTTTTAAAATTTATCTTTTAAAAATTTTATTTTTCATTTTTTTATAATATATAATAATTATTTATATTATTAAAAACTGTTTAAAATATAAAAGAAATAATACTTATTTTTATTGAAATATTTTAATAAGATTATTAAAAATTAATAATTTTGGATTATTAATACTTTAAATTAATACTTTTAAATTATCTGGTTTAATTAACCTTTTAATACTTTATTTTAATACTTTGCTTTAATACTTTTAAATTATCTGGTTTAATTAATCTTTTAATACTTTATTTTAATACTTTATTTTAATACTTTTAAATTATCTGGTTTAATTAACGTTTTAATACTTTATTTTAATACTTTTAAATTATCTGGTTTAATTATCGTTTTAATACTTTGCTTTAATACTTTTAAATTATCTGGTTTAATTAACGTTTTAATATTTTGTTTTAATACTTTTAAATTATCTGGTTTAATTATCGTTTTAATACTTTGCTTTAATACTTTTAAATTATCTGGTTTAATTATCGTTTTAATACTTTGCTTTAATACTTTTAAATTATATGGTTTAATTAATCTTTTAATACTTTATTTTAATACTTTTAAATTATCTGGTTTAATTAACGTTTTAATACTTTATTTTAATACTTTTAAATTATCTGGTTTAATTAACGTTTTAATACTTTGTTTTAATACTTTGTTTTAATACTTTGTTTTAATACTTTTAAATTATCTGGTTTAATTAACGTTTTTAATATCTTGTTTTAATACTTTTGAATTAATACTTTTAAATACTTTGCTTTAATACTTTTAAATACTTTGCTTTAATAATTGAATAAATAATTTAAAATTATCTGGTTTAAATTAATATTTTCATTTTAATATTAATTTTTATTAAATATTTTATACTTATAACAAATAATTTCAATTTATTGAAAATGTTTGATTAAATAAAATATATAATTAATCATCTTATTTATAATTTTAATTTTAAACATTAAATTTTATATTTTTTTATTTATTTTTTTCATTTTTTATATAAACAATATTAAATGAGAGAAATAATAAAATATTTAATTTATGGTATTTTTATACTTATTTTATTAAAAATAGTAATTGAATTAATAAAAGGTTTATATCATACTATTTATGATGATAAAGAAGATTTTAAAAGTATAGATTATACTAAGAATTATGGAAAATTTGGAGATCCTTTATCTACAACATATAGATATAAAACTTTAGAAGAACAATTTCCTGAAATAATTGCTTATGACAATGATTATAAAACTTTAAGAATGGGTTTAGATAAATGTGCTGAAGAATGTATTCCTAATGGTGGTCAATGTGTTGAATTTGGACTTACTGGAAATGCTTGGTGTTTCCCTAAAGTAGAAAAAAAAGAAATAAATTATAAAACTGACTTAGACGATCAATATCAAACAAAATTATCTTATCCTGATATGTAAAAATAATTTTTAAGATTAAAATATAAATTATATTATTTAAAGTAATTATACAAATAAATATTGATTATTTTAAAAATAAATATTGATTATTTTAAAAATAAATATTGATTATTTTAAAAATAAATATTATTAATAATTTATTTAAAATAAAATATTACATATAATTATTCATTAATCCTATAAGTTCTAAATAATATAATTTTTATAAAATTATTTATTATTGTATTATAAATTTTATTAAAGAGTAAATTTATTTTTTAGTAATATTATTTTTAATAACTGATTAATTTGATAAAATTTATAATTTTTTATTTTTTTTTAATTAAATAATATCTATATTTTCATATTCTCTTAAAAAATCAATATACATCGAAAATAAAAATGTATGTGCACTGCCATTATAAATAACATGATAATCATATTTATTTAAATTTTTGTGTAAATTAATATATAAAATTATATCATATATCCAAATTGGTTTATAATTAAAATAATTTTTACATACTTTTAAATAAGAATTATAATAATAATTTATAAATTCATATATACAATTATATTTTTTAACATCATCTTTATAATAAAGGTATGTTTGAATATTAAATAAATCTATTGACATTTGTGCAATATCAATATTTTTAAAATATTCATTTAAATTATCAGAATTTTGACTATTAATAAATTTATAATAATTAATATTAAAGTATTTTTTCAATAATTTATAAATTTCTTCTAAAATTTCTTTATTATAAGGTGGATTATAATTTGTATCTTTATCATTTTTATGTTCTTGTTCAAATTCTTCTAATGTTTTTGGAATAATTATTTTAAATTTATCAATATTATCATATCCATAATAATTTATATATGTATTAAATGGGTTATTTTGTATAAAATCTTTATTTAATTCATTTTTTGAAGTAAGATAATAATCAAGTATCATATTTAATAATTCACATTGATATTGATAATAAGCAACTCCATCTCTATAATCACAAGGGTAATATCCCCATAATTTATTAAATGGTTTAGATTCATTTATAATTCTTTGATCATCTTTATCTTCAAAAGTATAATTATTATTTTTATAATAATAACTAAAATATTTTTTAATATAATAAACATTATTATAACCTTTTGAATTCCATATATCCATTCCCGCTTTTTTTCTATATTTAATATCTTTTTTTGATCCATGCTTAACAAAAAATGGATACGTAAAATGTTTTTTAAAAAGTCTTATTGGTGTTTCTACATAAAAACAAGTTTTTAAATTATTGAATATATTTATATCAAATTTTGGATCTAATCCATGCGCTTCACCAAAATTAATAATATTTATTATATTATTATTTTTATCAATTAATTTATAATTATTACAATCTAAAAATAAATATGGTTTTTCCATCTTATATTAATAATTTATATTTTAATTATATTAAAATATATTATTAAAATTTAATTAAAACAATTTTTAATAAACGCTTAATTATAAACAGATTATTATAAATAGAATATTATAAATAGAATATTATAAATTTATTTAATAATATAATACAATAATTAATAAAATAAATATTTCTATAAGAATTTAAGATTTTATTATTGATTTTATTCTGTATGGCGGTCAAAACTAATAAAAGTTATTTTCTATCAAAATTTTTCAAAAATATAATCAGTTAAATTAATAACTTGTTTGCCTTTAAAAATATATTTAATTAAACTAATATTTTGTTCGCCTTCAATAATAAAACAATTAATAAAATAAATTTTTCTTTAAGAATTTAAGATTTTATTATTGATTTTATTCTATATGGCGGTCAAAACTAATAAAAGTTATTTTCTAATAAAAATTATTTTCTATCAAAATTTTTCAAATGTTGGCACAAATAATAAATAAAATATTTATAATATCTAATTATTTATAATAATAGTTCATCCTCTAAGGTTTGTTCAAGTCTTAAAGGTTTTTTATCTCTAGATGGCAAAAAAAGATTATTATCATAATAATCAGGTCCTTTATTTTGTTGTCCAATAATTGGGCTAAAATCATATTTCATATCAGAAATTCCTTGATCTGGTAAAATTCCACCATTTTTTATAAGTTTTCCTGAATTATCTACTAATATATTTCTATTACCTGATTGTCTTGGATATTCACTTGGTAAATATCTTACATAACTTTTTTGACTTCTTACTGAATAACCAGGATTAAAAGTAGGTCTTGTATAAGGGAAATCCCCTAGGGGGATTTCCCTTCTAGAAGTCCTGCGCAATTGCGCAGGACTTGTATAAGGGTCATTCATTGAATTATCAGCATCTAATTGATATTCATCATTATCATTTAAAGTATTTTTAAATTCAAACATAAAATTTTCTTGTTTTGGGTTATCATTTAATTCTTTATTATTAATATTATCATCAATCCAACTTCTTTTATTTGGATTTTTTTGTAATTCTCTATATTTATACCATAAAAATATAATAATACATATTATAATAAAAGTTATAATCTTATGTTCTTTCATCCAAGCGAAAATGCCTGTTTCATTTCCTTTTTGTGTATACAATAATAATGCTATATCATTTAATGTTTTTGAATTAACTAAATTTGTGTTCATTTATAATATATAAAAAAATAATATAATAAAATTATATTAGTATTAAATATGAATGATACAAAAAATATAAATAAACTTAATATTTTTAAAAATAATGTTAATAAAATCAATGATAAAAAAAATATAAATAAACTTAATAATTTTAAAAATAACGATAATAATGAATATAATATATATATTAATACTATTAATACAAATAATACTAAAGATATGAATAAAAATAAATTATTATATAAACAATCTATTAATACATCTTCAAAAATAGATAATAAATTTAAGGGTATTGTTAGATTAAATAGTAAATATTCAATTAATCAAGAATTAAAACCAGGTAATTTTGGTAAAATTTTATTAGCTTTAAATAAACAAACTAATAAATATGTTGTAATGAAAATAACACCACCACATAATAAAATGTTAATAAAAGAAGCAAAAATTTATATTTTTCTACAAGAAAAAAATTTTGGTATAACACCTGAATACTATGAATATAAAGAATCTAAAAAGCACGATATAATGATAACAGAATATTATGGTCATGATTTATCTTATTGGAAAGATCAACAAACATATTTAAATGAATATTATGATAATTATTTTACTCATTTTGATTTAAATACAAGTTTAATAATATTGTATGGATTAATTAAAATTATACAAATATTACACCATTATAATGTTATTTATCATGATATTAAACCAGAAAATTTTTTAATAGATGATATTTCAAATTTAACATTTGATAATATTAATCAACATTTGAAAATAATTGATTTTGGATTAGCAGAAAAATTAACAAAAGAACAATTACAACAAACTGATTATGTTGTTAAAAATGAAAGAGGAATGATTTCAGGAACATTAAGATATTGTAGTAAAAATGCTTATAATGGGTATGAACAAACATATAAAGATGATTTTGAAAGTATAATATATCTAATAGTATATTTATATAAAGGTTATTTACCATGGCAGTCAAATCTTGGAGAAAAAAAGAAAAATAAAGAATCACTAAATCCTGAAGATTTTATCCCTGATGAATTGTCTTTTTTAAGAGAATTATATAAACAAAATTTTAATTTACAGTTTAATGAAAAAATGGATTACACTAATATTTTAAGAACAATCAGAAAAATTTATATGATGAATAATAAAAAAGAATAAAAAATTTAATTTTGAATTATTATATTGTAAATATTTTTAGTATTTTTAAATAATACTTAAAATTTAAAATAATTCTTAAAATATCATAATTTATTATTAAGTTTATTAAAAAATATAATTATATTGATATAATTTGAATATTAAATATATTTTAAAAAGATTTTAATTTTTTAATTCTTGTTATTAATTAATCTATAAAAATAATTTTGAATTTAAGGTATTATTTTAAATAAATGTACTTAAATGATACTTAAGGCATTTAATAAAAATATATTTTTTAAAAATATATTTAATAAAAATGTTTTTAAAACACTTTTAAACTTTATTTAACTATTTTTAACTTAATAATCTAAAAATCAAATAAGTTAAAGGTTTTAAATTCTTTAAGGCGGCCTAAGAAAAAATATATTTTTTTTAATGTGACGCCAACAATATTAATTTATTTTTTATTATTCTTTAAGGCGGTCTAAGAAAAAATATATTTTTTTAATGTGCCGCCAACAATATTAATTTATTTTTTATTATTCTTTAAGGCGGTCTAAGAAAAAATATATTTTTTTTTAATGTGCCGCCAACAATATTAATTTATTTTTTATTAATCTTTAAGGCGGTCTAAGAAAAAATATATTTTTTTAATGTGCCGCCAACAATATTAATTTATTTTTTATTAATCTTTAAGGCGGTCTAAGAAAAAATATATTTTTTTAATGTGCCGCCAACAATATTAATTTATTTTTTATTATTCTTTAAGGCGGTCTAAGAAAAAATATATTTTTTTTTAATGTGCCGCCAACAATATTAATTTATTTTTTATTAATCTTTAAGGCGGACTAAGAAAAAATATTTTTTTTAATATAATGCCAACAATGTTAATATCAATTTTATTAATCTTTAAGGTAGTCTAAGAAAAAATATATTTTTTTTAATGTGCCGCCAACAATGTTAATATCAATTTTATTAAATGTTAAGGCGGACAATTTAAAAATATAATTTTTATATTCCAGCCTAACAAACTTTAATATTAATTTTATTCTTTAAAGCGGATAAATTTAAAAATTTATTTTTAAATGTTTTCAAAATTAATAATATTCTTTAATACAATAATAAAAACATTTTTAAAATACTTTTAAAATTAATGATTATGTATAATATTATTTATAAATAATGTAAACGGTTATTAAAAATATTTTATTTAAAATTAAAATATTTTAAAATATTAATTGTTAAAAGAAAAATAAAATAATAAAATATTAAAATTATGATATAAATCTTTTTAATTTAAAATATTTTAACATTATTTATTAAAAAATGGAAAAAAAAAATATTATAATCTAAAACTTATCAATTATTATAATAAATATGAGTAAAATAAATGAATATTATAATTTATTATCAGAATATAATACTTTAATTAATTTAATTTCATATCATTCAAAATATTTAGAAAAAATAGAAAAATTAAAAAAAACAAATTCCTGAAGAATATTTTAATAAATCAAAAGAACAAGTAAAATCAGATTTTAAGAATGTTATTAACGAGTTATTAAAAAATAATGATAATAATATTGTATTTAGAAGTTTTTATTTTACTTTTTCATTAGATATTTATATTATGACGCAAAATGACACTGTTAAAATAGATTTAAATAAATTAACAAAAGAAGAACAGCTTAATTTTATAGATAGAACTATTGATTACTTATTAATATTCTATAAATATAATAATTTGATAATTAAATATTATGATAAAGTTAATTTTTCAATATTAAATTTAAAAATTAATGATGATACTGTTAATATAATTAATTCTAATAATGATGTATATGAAAATATAAAATCATTTGTATTATGTTGTAAGAATTTTTATAAAATAAAACAACAATTTATTAGAAACTATACAAATTATTTTAAAGATATAAATTTTGGTAAATTTTATGATTATAATCCTTTTGATGGTAATGACGCCAATTTAGATTTTGAAGATGAATATCAAGATATGTTAATTTCTTATTATACAAAACATATGAATTTCAAAGAAAATATAAAAAATTTAGTTATTGCATATATTGCAGGTAATAAGTTATTTATACGTGAAAATAAATATTCAATTGCATTATATTATGAATTAGATTTTGTAAATTATTTATATTTATTTTATATTTTTGAAATTCCATTGTTTGATCAATATTTTATTAATACAAACTTTTATAATAAAGATAAGTATAAAGAATCAATAGATTATTTTAATAAATATATTAATAAAAATACACTTGATGATATATTTAATTTCTATTTGAATAAATAAAAATGATTAATTTTAAATTTAAATTGAATCTTGATTAAATCAAATTTTTTTCTAAAAATAAATTGTAATTAAAAAATATTATTAAACTTAATTTCATTTGTAATTGTCAATAAATTTTATATCTTAAGACAATACTAAGATAATAATCACTATTATTATACTTATTGGTTATATTTTCTAAAAATATTTTTAATCTTAAGACCCATACAAGATAATAATCACTATTATTATTCATATTAGTCAAAATATAACTATTTTTTTTCTAAATTAAACTTATTATATTTAATCATAATATTAATAGATTTTAATAAGTATTTAGAATTCATACCCATTCTTAAAAAGAGTAATAATTAAAAGATAATTATAATATATAAATAGAAATTGTATAAATAGTTATTATTTTTTTTAATAAAATAAAATTAATCTTCATTAATAAACTTTTTATTAAAAATAAATAAAATTACTATTTTTAAAATTTATAAAATTTACTATTATAAAAAATGATTGAAACTTTTCTTTCAACATCGCATAAACCATAAATTAAATTATTTCTAAAAGACATTTTTAATTCTTTAGTTAAATAGTAAATTAATTTATTAAAAGTATCTTGATTAAAATCTGTAATTTCATCGTTAAAACTACAAAAGAATAATCCACCTAAATATAACCTTTGAACGTTTAATTTAATTTTAATAGTTTTTATTATATCATTGATGATTGAAGAATTTTGATTTTCTATATATACTAATGAAAATTTTTGTCCATCTTTACAAATAACTTTATAATCACTTTGGATGCAAATATTTGGATCATTTGTTATTAAATCCATAATAAAAGTATGATGATTAAAGTTAATTAAATTAACGTTATATAAACGTTTAAAATCATCAACATTTTCTGGGTTTAATCCAGATACAGCTAAAGTATTAATTGATATCATTTTTAAAATAAATAATAAATTTTAAAATATTATTTGAAAATTATTTTTCATTTTTTATTTTGTATGAAAGATAAAATAAAAAATGAATATTTTATTTTATTAAAATTAATATAATAATATGTTTATTATTATTTTGAATGACTTTATTATTATTAAATAAAGATATAGAAATAATAGATGAAAATTTTCCAGATATTACTAAATATAATAAATTACAAATAGAATCTTGTGTAAATTTAAAAAGTATAACTTTATTACCTAACATTGAAAAAATATTTATATCAAATTGTCCAAATTTACAGTTATTAATCAATAATTTAGATTATATTAAAATAATAAAACTAATAAATTGTTATAATTTAAAAAGTTTACCAAGTAAATTGACAAGTTTAAAGTATCTTGAATTACATGATTCATTTATTAAAAAAATTCCTAAAACTTATACTAATTTAGAAACTTTAATTATAAAATATAATAAAAATAGAAAACATCAAATAAAAGAATTACCTATTTTTAATAATTTAATAACCTTAATATTAGAAAATTGTAATCAATTAAAAAAATTACCTGATGAATTACCAAAAATAAATAAAATACATATAATATCTTGTATACATATTGAAGAGTTTCCAGATTCTTATTTAACAATTAAAGATAGTTATTTAAGTTATTCAATTAATAACTTATTAATAAAATCAATAAAGTTAAAATCTGAAGAAAATTATGATGATTATGATGATGATTAATATAAATTATTTTTAGAGTTAAGACGTTAAAAATAATTTAACTTTAAAACTATTAAATTACTCTGAACTTTAATAGTTTTAAATATTTGTTTTAACCAAAAAATTTTTAATTTTTAAATAAATATTAAATTTTAACAAATATTAAAAATTTTTGTTAAATTTTTCAATGATTTCATAAAATCATCAATATTAAAATTATCTAATGAACTCATATAATCAATAATTAAATCATCAATTTTATCTTTTTTATCAGACAGTTTATCACTATTTTTTTCAACAATAGAATATAAATAGTTATATCCATTACATTTAAAATCAACATATTTTGTTAAAAAAGTCAATTCTTCTGGTTTCATAGGTTCTTTTCGTGTAAAATCTTGTTCTTTTTGTGAAATTTTTTTTAGCAATATCAAATACTTGTTTTATAGTGCCTTCATCATTAGTGTCAAAGAGATCATCTTTAAAATGATTAAGTAAAAATATTTTAAACCAATTAATTATATTAATAGTAAACATTTTTTAAAAAATAAAACTTTGTATAATCTTATAGATTATAATGTATTAAAAGTAAGTGAATATTTTTAAATAAATTTTAAATATTATTAGTTTCATTTTTTATATTATTAAAAATAATATAAAAAATAACCTTAGATAGAGGTAATTTTATTAAAAAAATGTTAATTATTAATTTATTGTTTTAAGAATTTTAAGTATTTTAATAAAAAATGTTATTTAAAAATTTTTAAAAGGATTTTAATAAAAAATCTTAAAAATCTTTTTATCTAAAATTCTTTTTAAATAAAAAATTAATTATGATTAGACATAATCATATACATCATCAAAGAAAGAATGTCATTTGATTGATCAATTACCTGAACATTCTTAATCTTCTTAGAAGTATAAACTTCAGAATTATTCTGAAGACTTAGACAATCCTTAACATATTTCCTATGAGTCTTTTCAAGATACATAGGAACACGAATAGGTGAAGCGCGATAAGTATTAGCAAAACGAATTGCAGACATATTGTAAAAAGTAAGTTTAAGTTAACTTGTTTAGTTGAATATTATTTTTAAAATAAATTTTAAAAATTAAAATTTTCAATTTTTTATAATTTTAATATTTTTAAATAAAATTTGTTAAGTATCATTTTATATTAAAAAGTTAAATAAAAGTATTTTTAATATCCATTTTATATTAAAAATTTAAATAAAAGTAATTTTTAATATTCATATTATATTTTAATATTCATATTATATTTTAATATTCATATTATATT
>Ga0247611_10006462_pt1 | contig 15031 bp, 15 predicted proteins | sample 177DNAGHGhighgp2_FD_192422 | JGI IMG/M metagenome (GOLD analysis project Ga0247611, IMG submission 192422) | Sheep rumen microbial communities from Palmerston North, Manawatu-Wanganui, New Zealand - 1770 DNA GHGhigh gp2 | ecosystem: Host-associated > Mammals > Digestive system > Stomach > Rumen...
CCCGGTTAACATAAATGCAACGATTCCTTAACGTCGAATTAAATTAACACAATCTTAACAGTTAGTGATAGCTAACGAGCGTTAGTGATAGTTAACTATTGTTAGTATTAGCTAACAAGCGTTATATTATACTAACTACACTGAAGGTCAGTAAAGGTCAGTAACAAATAAGTATGCGATACTTGTAAGTCAGTAAAGGTCAGTATAGTAAAGGTCAGTAAAGGACAGTATAGATCAGTAAAGGTCAGTAAGAATTTGTATGATATTTATGTAAAGGTGTTTTGTGCAAGTCGTACAATATACAATATATAAACTATATAGATTGCACAACCCTATACAATATGCACAAATAAATCAATCAAATGTATACATATTGCACAAGCTAATAACGGAAAACATAATACAAACAAGCGTAAAACTAAACATAATTAACGTGAATTTGATAGAAAAATGCCGCGAAAAATGTTATAATTAGCTTGCGCTAAAGCGAAAGCTTAAGCGCAAACTAAATACAGTTTTTCCAAGGGACGCAATGAGGGGAGGTGACAGGAACATTAAGAAACTGTTAAGGGAATAGAAGCCCTTAATAGCTTATTAACTATGCCTTAAAAAGGTTGTAACAGTTCTGTAACAAGTTCGTAACAAGTACCACTGCAATGTATAGTCAACTATACAGCATGACAAAGAAAGTGAGGTTAGCACAATGTCTGAAATGATGGTTTTTGAGAACGTCGAACGGCCGTCCATGCTTGACAAGTATTTGGAAAGCATGCGCGCCAACGCCCTGCCCGATAACGCATATGTCAAGGTTGGTGAAAATCCCGACGGTTCGGATATGACTATGGTTGCGGCAACGTTCAAGTTTGCCGTCGAAAAGGGCAAGAAAACCGAGATTCAAATCTCGGACAAGAACGTTGCTAAAGTCATGTATGACTTGCAGAACGCCCACTTGGCGAGGGGAGAAGTTGACAAGTACATTGCTCGCAAGCTGTACACTCTGTCAACCTATGACGAAGCAATCAAAAAGATGAATTTTGATAGCGCGATCGACCTTTACACCACTGTCTTTGGCGTCTCCAAGGATAAAGCAAGCAAGTATTTGAGGATCGGCAAATACTTCATAAACGACGACATGTCCTTCAACCCTGTTATCCCTGCCAACTGGACAATGTCCCATGTTCAAGAACTTCTCCAGTATCTCCCCAAGAACGACGCTGGCGACGTCGACGACAAACAGGTTATACCAACCGTTGTCAAGTGGGTGAACGACGGCACTATTGCCGACGGCATGACGACGAAGAAAATTCGCGAAGCTATGAAGGCGTTGTATCTCCCCGAGGGAAGCAAGGCAAGCAAGGCAAGCAAGGCAAGCAAGGCAAGCAAGGACAACACGAAGGAAGGCGAAGCAAGCAAGGAAAACAACAGCGACGTTGACGTTTCCGTGATTGACAGGTTGGCTGAAATGGACGTTGACGCCCGAGTGGGACATGCGCTCAACGCATTGGACGTGCTGTCGGCGGTATTTGCAACGTTTGAGTTGCCCGACGACGTTCGCGCGCTTGCAAGTGACAGCATTGAGGCGTTGCGCGATATGGCACACAAGCAGATTAAGGGATAGTAAAATTCAGGTTAACGCAAGGGATTAAGGCTGTGTAAACAGCCTATTCCCTTTGCGTTAACGGATTGACTATCTTTGACCTTTGACCTTTATAGTTGACTATTAACATGCTAAAGCGTTGGCACTTTAACATGCTAAAGTGTTAGCATTTTATCATGTGTATAGTCAACTATATTAAGGCGTTACCACTTTAGCATGTTACCATGCTACCATACCACCACTTTAGCATGCTACCATGTTAAACCTTTAGCATGTTAATTCATCACTGCATGTTACCTTTTATACCCTTTGTATAGTTGACTATTTACCCTCGTCCACATTGCACAATGTAGCATTTCTTCGCCACTTTTGAGGTGTTTATAGTCAACTATATGGGAGGGTTATAAAAAGCGACGGTTGAGTTTAATTTCAACAACTTTATAGTCAACTATATGGGAGGGTATAAAATGACTGACATGGAAAAAATGTACAGTGTTCTCCAGGCGTTCAGCTCTTCTGAGGAGAGCAAAAAGCTTCTTCAATATCTCGATGAGATTGAGGAGTACATCGACCGCGATTTCAGTGAGGAAGAGTATGGTGAGTCCATAGCTCACCTTCGCGATCTGGTTGTTAGCACCAATGAGAGCCTGTGGAGGGTTTATTTCCGCGAGCCTGTTAACAAGGAACGGTTGGAGGAAGTTGAATAGTCAACTATATGGGAGGGTATAAAATGCAATTCCTCTCTTATGACAGCAAGATGACCTTGTCAAAGGCTCGAATTTTGCTGACCAATCTCACCCCTGAAGAGGTTCACCCTGACGACCTTAAGTACATCCAAGACCTGTACGACCAACTTTTCAAGTTCTTCAAGTCCAGGTTCAACAACTGGCAGTTTGACGTCTGGGCTTCAAGATATCACGACTGAATAGTCAACTATAAGGAGGGTATTTCAATGGCATTCCGTTATTCTTTCGCAAACGAGTTCAACCGTGACAAGCTGTTCGACATCGACACCAGCAACTTTGAGTACTTCAGCCTTGAGGACATCTGGGACGGCAACGAGGACACCGTGTATCCCTGCAACGGCATCTACATCTCGACCAAGGGCTACTATGGCAAGCATCCGATCATTGCCATGGATGATAAGTACGTCAACTTGCCCGAGCACATGATGGATATGTGCAATGACATTCTGGACGACAAGAGGGCTATAAAAGCCATCAACGATGGGCTGGTGGGGTTCACCATCTACACCTACGTCCAGAAGAGGTTTGGGACCACCTGCTATTCCATTCGCTGGGTCGACATCAAGCCCGGCACATATCCCAACACGAAGAAGGCTGACTAAATAGTCAACTATACGGGTGGGGGTTTAGGACCCCCACCCATTCTGTGTATAGGAGGGTTTGAATGAAGGCGACCGAACTTAGTAAATACAAGCGAGATAGATTCTCCAAGAATCGTATTTGTATTATTTGTGGGCAACCAATTTCTGATAATGAAGAATTAGAGTACGAAGTTCACAAATACGGTCATTGGAAAAAGTATTTCTTCATGCATGGGAGGTGTTATCTTGGCACGCATGAAAAATCAACTCGACAGGTTGAAAGGCTCATACCGTAATGAAGCGAGCAGAAAGAAGGTTCAACAGGCATCAAAACCGTTAACTCGTAAAGAGTTAAAGTTTGAGCGATTGGCTGAGCAGTTGCCTCCTAATAACAGATTAACCCAAGCCGATATAGTCAACTATAAGGCTCGCATGCAGGAGGTTATAAACTACGCAAACTCTCGTATAGACGCAATGATGCTCAACCAAACAGCGTCCATTGAGCTGGATAGGTTCCTTCAAGGTGATCCCTATAAGCGTTTTGACATTTCCGATATTGATGATCCAGGTGAACTCCGGGCTTATATGACGATGGTTCGAAATATAATTCCAACAATTTCGGAAACGTCTGATAAAGCACTCATTGACACCGCGTTTCTCGCTCGAGCAGAGTATGAAGGTCAGTTCGGAGGCAAGTGGCGTGAAACCTATAAGGACGAAGAAGGCAATGTCCATTATAGGCATTTCAACATTCACGACGTTGTTGATCAGGAGGGTAATGTAATTCGTAAAGGAATTGACCCTGAGATTGCATCTAAAGCATTTTCTGCGTATCGCAAAATTGAAAAGGAGTTTGCGGGTTACATTGGCCATCAGGGAGCTGAAGGTGTATACGGTTCTGAAAATTTGATAATCGCCATATATGACAGCTTTGCTCGCGGTGAAGATGGTCAGATGTTTGCTCACGATCTCATGAATGCATGGATATCCAGGGAACTGGGTCATCTTGAAGGAGTACGTTTGTCTCTCGATGATGCTACGGCAATAATCACCTCATGGGATGACTACATCGGAAGGAGGGCTTTCTAATGTGGGATGGTTATAACGGTAACGTCTTTTCGTATAGTCAACTAGATGACTTCTACAACGAGGCCATTGAGACTAAGGACATTGAAATCATCAAGACTCACAAGTGTGAGTATTTCAACATTCCAGCAGCGTTCGACATTGAGACAACTTCGTGGACTGATGGCAAGTATGCGAATGGCTCGCCCATTCACCTCGCTACCATGTACATCTGGCAGTTCGGTCTAAATGGCTCCGTCATCTATGGTCGTACATGGGAGGAGTTTGAACAGCTTTTGGCAATTTTGGAAATTCGTATGGGGCTTTCAGAGTACCGCCATCTTATAATCTATGTCCACAACCTTGCATACGAGTTTCAGTTTATGCGTAGGCGTCCCGCGTTTGAATGGGATAAGGTCTTTGCCATTAAACGTAGGCGTCCTGTGTATGCTACGTGTGGAGGGTTTGAATTCAGGTGCTCGTTATTCCTTTCTAACTATGCGCTGGAGTACATAGGTGACCACCTTCTAGTCAACTATAAGGTTAAGAAATTAGTAGGTTCTCTGGACTATTCTCTCAAGCGTCACAGCAAAACGCCGTTAACCAAGGCAGAACTGATGTATTGCGTCAACGACGTCAAAGTCGTCATGTGCTACATCCAGGAGAAGATAGAGCACGACGGGGATATAACTAAGCTGCCTTTAACCAACACAGGATATGTCCGCAACTACTGCCGTAAGGAATGTTTTTATGAGGAGGCATCAACTGAAGAAGAGCGTAAGCGTATCAAGTTAGCGTACCGGGCCATTATGAAGTCTCTCCAGGTATCTACCGAAGAAGAATATGAACAGCTTCATCGAGCGTTTATGGGAGGATTTACTCACGCGTCAGCGGTTTATGCCGCTTCAGAACGTGCAATCAATAATGTAGGGTCTGCGGATTTAACCTCTTCATACCCCTTTACATTAGTAGCAGAGTACTTTCCTATGTCGTCTTTCACTCTTGTTGGAGCATGCAACGATGTAGATCTGTTCATACACTACCTTAAGAAGTATTGCTGTCTGTTCGATATTCAATTCCAAAATATCAAGCCCAGGGTTGAATTTGAGAATATCATTTCTGTATCTCGATGCTGGGATACAGAGAACGTTCTTCTTAACAATGGCCGCATTATTTCAGCGTCTAAGCTTTCTACAACTTTAACAGAGTTAGACTTCGACTCCATAGCCAGATTCTACACCTGGGATTCTTTGAAGGTGACCAATCTTCGTATAGCAAGGAGGGGGTATTTACCTAAAGCATTGATTTTGGCAGTTCTTGACCTTTATGAGGACAAGACCAAGTTAAAGGGTAAGGCTGATAAGGCCATGGAGTACCTTGTTGCCAAGGGCATGATCAATGCAGCCTATGGTATGATGGTCACAGCTATAATTCGTGACGAGTATCTGTACGACAATGACGAAGGATGGGAGCGCGTCGCGGCGAATGTGTCTAGCCAACTAGACGGGTACAATGCAAACTTCAATCGCTTCCTTTACTACGGCTGGGGAGTGTGGGTAACTGCTCACGCAAGGCACAATCTCTTCAGTGCCATCCTTGAGTTCGGGGAGGATTATCTTTACAGTGACACAGATTCCATCAAAGGTATCAACTTCCGTGATCATGTTAAGTACTTCATACAGTACAACTCCAACGTTTTTGACAAGTTATTCCGTATGTGCCGTTTCTACAACATCGACTTTAGAAAGGTACACCCTCTCGACAAAATGATAGGTGTTTGGGACATAGAACCAGGATACCTCCGCTTCCGGTCGGCGGGTGCCAAGAGGTATATCTACGAGAACCCTGATTACTCCTTAGGACTTACCTGTGCAGGTATAAACAAAAAGTTTGCATTGCCTTATCTTCTCTATGAATACGGAGGTGGTAAAGAACTGGAGGACAAGGCACATCAGTGGCTCGAGGATTACAACTACCGTGTCTTAAGTAGAGACCCCGGGGCCTTTATAAAGCTTGCTCGTATGGCCTACGCCCAAAAGGATGATACTCCTTGGAAAGAAGCAAAACAGTGGTTAATCGACATGCGTCTAGCCAACTATATATACTACGAAAAAATCTTCTACGTGTTCAAAGAAGGTCTCTACATTCCGCCAGAGCATACAGGTAAGATGACTCTTGATTACATAGACAGGCCCTTAAAGGCGATGCTTACTGATTTTATGGGCCTGCCGGCTGTTGTAGAAGAGTACTCCGCGGTATACATGGAACCTCAACACTATTATATGTCGCAGGCAGCTGATTACCTCAAGCTTCTGTCTGGCATAAGAGAGGAGTTATATTGATGGCTTCGCAATTCTATTCCTTAGACTCAATTTTGAGTCAGCACGCACAGTACAATCTCATCATCGGAGAGCGGTCGAACGGTAAAACGTTCGCCGCTCTCGAGCATGGTATACGTGACTGGTGGGAAAATGGTAAGCAAATGGCGTACATCCGTCGTTGGAAAGAGGACTACCGTGGTAAGCGCGGTGAAAACCTCTTTGCCTCATTGACATCTACCGGTAAGATTGCTGAGATAACGGGAGGGGAATATACTCAGACCAGGTATTATTCCGGCAAGTGGTATCTCGCTAAACGTGATGACCAACTTGACAGTTTAATATCTCAAAACGACCCCTTCTGCTACGGATTCGCCATTTCTGACCAGGAGCATGACAAGTCCTCGTCCTTCCCAGGTATCTGCAATATTGTATTTGACGAGTTCCTCACCCGTCAATACTACCTTCAGAACGAGTTTGTCCTTTTCATCAACGTTCTCTCTACTATCATTCGTCATCGTAACGACGTTACCATCTTCATGCTGGGTAACACAGTCAACAAGTACTGCCCCTATTTCAAAGAGATGGGCCTTAAGCACATCACTGAAATGAAGCAAGGTGACATCGACGTCTACACCTACGGAACCTCTCCTCTAAAGGTCGCAGTGGAATATTGCAAACCGTCTGAGAAAGGGAAGGCCTCTGACGTTTATTTCACGTTTAACAACCCGGCCCTTCAAATGATAACCGGAGGCGCTTGGGAAATCGACATGTATCCTCATCTGCCCCGTAAATATAAGCGTGCCGACGTCGTCTACAACTTCTACATCAACTTCGATGATGTCCTGCTGGACTGCGAGGTTATCGCTCTCCCAGATTGTTCCTTTATCTATGTCCATGAAAAAACAACTCCAATCAAAGATGACAGTTTATCTCTGGTATTCTCCGACACATACGATCCTCGTCCCAACTACATTCGCAACATTCGTAAGCCTCCGAATAAAATTGCTAAGCGTATAGCCGACTATTTCAGAAATGAAAAAGTGTATTACCAGGACAACGAAGTAGGCGAGGTAGTACGTAACTACCTTCAATTCTGTACAACTCTCTAACCCCATTACCCTATACGTGTTTCTCCCTACTGCCCCAATATGGCCCATCACGCGCGGGCCGTATAGCCAACTAGACAGGGACCACAAATGTGGCCCCTGTTTTTTATGTTGAAGTAAGCACCTAAACCAAGCGGGAATACCTGCGAGAAACATAGCCAGTAGATACACCAAACTGGATACGGAACCAGCCGGAGCCACTGTCAACTGTTTCATTGTCGAAGGGATATGATTCACCACGGTGTGCAACAGCCAGGGCAGGTGTTTTTGAAGAGGGGCCTTGACGAATATATACAGAGCCGCCTGTGATGATTACATTCTTAGGGCCCTCACCTGTGGAACCGTACTTACCAACGGTAATGTTTATTGCAGCATGGTGTCCTTCGTAAAGAAGAATATCTCCAGGATCCAGATAGTCACCAGACGTAAGGTACTTGGAGAGAGTACGAACAGTGAAGCCAGCTTTCTGAAACTGTTCTTTCATGTTACGAGAGGTGATAGAGAGGGATAAGTTCTTCAGCCCCGCAACATCGGTAAGGTAGCCTGCACCTTTGCAGATTGCGGTAGTTGTGGAGGTACAGTCACCTTCACAGGGGGTATGAATCATGACAGGATTGTAGTTGGCCTCTTTAAGAGCCGTCCAAACAGTTACGCGCTGCCCCTGGTCATAGCCTACCTTATCGTTGAGAGCCATAGCAATTGCCATACGGGCAATCAGCATACGTACGTCAGGATCGGAGTAGTGGAGTACACACGTCCAAGGACGGTTGTACCAGGAGCGAAGGCAGCATTCAGTGCCGGTCTGGTCACCAGCCTTGCCACCTTTATAGCGCTTGTTCTCATCATGACCACAGTTCTCAATGTAGTGTACACCTGTTGAATAGATGTACTTCGGAAAGTCAATAGCCAACTAGACAACCTCCTTTGGCGATGCATCAACATCCAACTTGTTGCAGATAAGCATGAGAAGTCGATTGTTCTCAGCCATGGTAATGGTGAACTTGGTGATGACGTCGGTCAACTGCTTGTTGTTGTCACTGATGTATTTCCACATCAGCAAGCAGAAGACAATGGGGAAACCGATTGAAGAAACAATGTTGGCGATGTCCTGCATAAGCATACCTCCTTATTATGGGAATATAACTCCCTCTTTGAGAAGACGAGTAATCTCGTCAAGCTCATCTTTATAAGCACCGGGGACATTAAGATGGACTTCCTTGCACTTGGTATAGCCGGTGCACTGACCAAGCATAGATGTGTAGTTGGAGCCGCGGCCGTCGTAACGTTCAAAGTTAATTGCCATGTTGGTCTGGGGTCGGCGGATAATGAGGTAGGGCTTCTTTGCTCCCATAGCACCTGCGTTGCCAGCGAAAGATCCTGAACGTTGCACAGGCATCTTCTCACCACCTGAGATAAAGGTAGTACCTGCAGCTGCGGCTCCCATAATGGGATTACCACCAGTGGCAATGCCTGAGCCAATAGCGGATACAGCAGCCCCTAAAACACCTTGTAACATACGAGAATAAGAAGCACCAGAAATAGGATATTCAACAGAGCACTTACCAGGGTATTGGTAAACGACGCCGCCAACACCATCACGAGTAACTGAAACCTGAGCAATACAAGCCCCAGTGTACACATCAATATTATATACAACACCAATTTCAGCACGCATCACATCTCCTACATCAAGATCTACTATGCCGATGAAAGGCAGGAAAAGGGATACTGACGTATAAGGGGCGTAGTCAAACACATTACCGAAGTACTCAGTGAGCCATATTGAACCACAATCTAGTTGACTATACTGCTTGTCTACTACACGTGATGATACAGAAGACGTAAGGTTACCCACAACAATAGAAGCTGAAGAAGTAACATGAGGTTCACCAAATATAGCATGAAGACCAATCACCGCCTCAAGAGGATTCTGGAACAGACGAATTATCTGGTCAATAACGTTAGTCGACCACAACCACGCACCAAACGCGGACACCTCAGCTGATGACGGGTTATAGACATGCCACATGCCCTGCACGGCAGTTTCAGGAAGAGCTGTCTCTGGCGTAACACCAGTACCTGTATTAGGTACAGTAGGTGTCAAAACTTGAACATCTCCTCCAGGTTCTTCTGATGGATCATCAGGATCGGTTATCACTTGAACCACATCTCTACCAGCACCAGAACCTTGAAGCTGAAGTATTATCTGGTCAATAAGACGGTCAATGTTGATAGAAGGATCAAGAGATATATCAGGATTAAAAGAGGGATTTACTTGTAATGTACCGGTGACAGGCGCATTGACATTAAGGTTAGTGGGAGAATAGTTGATAGGAATGGAGAAGTAACGATTAGTTACCTGATTACAGGAATCATCCATCACGTTAATCAAGAGAGGCTCTCCCATAACCTGGGGGTATTGATTGTAAAGATTCTGACCAACTACATGAGGGTCAGCTCCAGTAATAGCGTCAACTGGAGAAGTTGCTCCAGACTGATCTGAAATTCCATCTATTTCGCTCCCCCCTGAATAAGTTGAACCAAAATATATAACCCATCCCACTGCTGGTACAGATAATCCACTTATATTATTAGACATTGATAAACTACTAAATGAACTTCCTGTAAGAGCATAGCCATATCCGCATCGTACAGTCTTATTGTCATAGGTATATGAATCAAATGATTCAAAACCAATATTAACAACAGTCCAATGAGATCCAGATAAATTATCAGTATAAAGCCATCCATATCCTAAACATCTAACTGAAGAACCTGTAGCATTAGCATTGTCAAATAATAATAATGTTTGATAATATCCATTATGGTTAATGGGCAGCAATATATATGGAAACTGTAAAGGGCTGTCAAGGAAAATAGCATGTATTACTGGACGATTATTCTGAACTCCACTAATTGCTGTATACAAATAACCAACTTGTCCATTAATTAAAGTAACTGGACCAATAACAGTACCTCCTGTAACATACGCTATATCATATGCCGGACCAAAATGCTCAATTGTGCTTTCTGTAGGCGTGTATTCGTCTGAGCTATTAGCAAAATAACCATCATCACGAAGAGTTATAGCCATAGCTCCTATTGTATCTTCATCAAGATACATAGTAGTATTTCCATTACTATCTACACCAAATAATGCACGTATAGCATTAGCACCATTTTCAGTAGATTGCGTTAACAAATCATCAAAAGCATCACCAAATGCTGCTCCAGTAGCTTGGATTGTATCAGCAGCTATCCCGGCCACGTTTTTACCAAGTTTACTCAATATAGATACAGCACCCCAAGCTGCATCAATAAATCCAGATATTAATCCTGTATTCTCAACCTTATCATCATCAAGATTAACACCGCCTACGTATCTAGCCGACCGTCCTGCTCCACCACCTCGAGTAAATCCCCCGCCACCAGTTGCATATCCAAAACTACCTGAATCATTATTTGAATTAACATCAAGAGCAGGAGTGTTAGGTGCTGCTGGGCCGGTATATTTATAATCATATCCTAAAACCCTACCACCATTATCTCTAACAACTGTCATATTAGGGTTATAGTTGACTATTTGATTGACATCACATAACGTAGATGCTCCGGCATTAACTTTCTGAAATCCTTCATCTGCAGCATCTGCATTATCAAGAATATTAGATATTAAATCTAAATACTCTTGCTTTTTATCCTCACTTACACTCATGATACAATACCTCCCGCAGTTATCAAAATAAAGAAGGGACTATCTTCAAAACCACTAGGAAACTGAATAATATCAGTTTTATCTTTCACAAGTCGAGCAAAGGAATCATTAGATACATAGTTGTTTACACGGTCATTGCCTTCAACTGTAGTCTCCTGTACAATAGCCATAGAGGCTTTAATACCAGTCGCAAATGACATAAGCACGTCACATACCATATCAAGTTTCCATAAATGATTACGAATTTGCGTGCACTCACGAATATAATAGTATCGACCAAATTCAGGAATATACGCATAATTCGCACGTACTACATCACCAATTGCAACGGCATCAGATTCAATAAGAATGGAAGGATTCGAAATAGGAGAATCGTTACGAAGAGATCCCTCCAAAGATGTAACATCAACTATCGTTTTCTGCAGCACATTAGGTTCAGAAATACTTACCTTCAATTCTATTGTCATAGATATGAGGGGTATAGTTAACTATACCCCTCGTCACCTCCTTATGCAACGTAGAATACGATGAAGTTCTCGTTGGTATCATTAAAGTATCCAGCGTCGAACTTATACCAGTTGTTGTAGAACTCAGCCCTGGCGTTCCAGTTCGTAGTAACTCGCCTGTCGAGATTGCACACGCCGACAGCATCCCGGTCAAACATAACACCGAGAATGCCAGTAGCCGCAGTGGCAGTCTCATCGCCAGGTACCACAACATTGATTTTGGACGTAGATGCAAAATCATACGCAGTACCCGTGCCCTGCCAATACGGAACAGTTTCAGCCTTGGTCAGATGAACAAACTGATCATGGTAGGTAGTGGAATAGAGATATGCTTCAGCAGCCGCCGCAAACTCAGAAAGCAGAATGACATGAAGCCTCTCAGAAGATGTGAAACGCTCCTTCCCTCCCACGTTAAAAAGCTTGGACATACGCTGAAGCCGCTCAGAGTAAAGCTTCATAATGAAAGAAGCATACCGAATGAATTCAGGGTCCTTAACGGCCTGCGCTGCGGTAAGGGACTTTCCGGTGTCAGTATTGAACGGCGTAAGCAAATTAACTGCCCTGTTGCCGTTGCCGTCCTTGATGGTCATGGCAATCATGTTGTTAATGGCGGCCTCAGCCAACTGGTCAATCTTAATGGTCATGCTGTTCTGAATAACCGTCTCAATCATGCCAAAGAAGGCATTAAGCTGAGTACCACTCGAAAATGCCGATTTCACCTGCCTCTTGGCAAAGGACATAGGGATGTCGAAGGTGTTCCTCTTCTCAAAGAACTTCGCAGATACAGACGGCTTATAGAAAACATTGGGGTCATAGGTTTCCCCATCCTGCAGGTTCCACGAATCATTCTGCTGAGCCTCAGGATACTCATCATAAGTGATTTTCTCCAGCACAGCACCGTACTCCCAACCGTCCATAACCAAAGAAGGAGTCTTGCCACGGTAAGCCCGGTTAACAAAGACAACCTTACCAATGTGGTCAATGAGGTCATGGACATAGTGGTCAAGACTGTCGAGACCCATCACCTGAGTGCCGATGTCCACCACATTAGACAGATCCACCGTGTTGACAGCAGCGTCGCCCATATACTGCGCCGACAGAGCATTCACAATGGTCGCAACCTGGTTCATTTCCATAATTCTTACCTCCTTATAGTTGACTATTCGTAGACAGGAATAGTAAGGAAATCTTTAACATCATTGAGAACTTGATTAATAAAATTCCAATGCCACAACTTGATTTCCTGGTCAATTAGTTGCTGAGTTGAAATGTTACCAATGTTACCCAAATGTGTGAAATCTCTAAGCCTGGTTCTCTGATTCTCCCTTGCAGTAGATTCTGTACCGGTAGTAGCACGAGTTCCTTGAGTAGCATTAGTCTCATCCGTAGTCTTGACAAGCCCGCCATATACAGTACTTTCATGACTACTAGTTTTGGTTTCATCCACATCAGTAGACCTGTCATCATTAATCGTGTGCACTAAATTTGCAGTACGTGTAGATGATTCAGTGCCAGACGTGGTTGTACCCTGTGTACCGGTGTTAGCGGTAACTGTATGCGTAGCGCTTGTATCTGCGCCTACAGCCTCTTCAGAATTGAATCCATATAACCCATCATCTTTAGTTCCCTCCACATCCTCATGAAGATTATCAGTACGAGTAGAATTATCAGATGATTGTTTAGATATTGCATCTGTGCCAGTTTCAGCATCAGATTTATCAATGGTTATGGCTTCTGTCCTGTCAACAGTATCAGAACCTGATTTTACTGTTCTCTCTGTGCCACTATCTGTTACAGTTTTGTCAATATCAACAGTTGTATTATCTGTAACAGTAGTATCATGAGTAACAACATCATCGCCAGTTCCATGCTCTTCAAGCTCCTCATGATAAGTATCAGAATAATTATGAATGGGATCATACTCTAATGCAAGAACATTTGCAAGCTTATCCCATTTATACTGATACATATTCTTGATAAGAGCCCCCAAATAGGTTAACTCCTCAACGGATAGTTGACTATCCTGCCATGGGTCGTCTCTTAATACCAATACAACAGGGGCAACCAACCTCATTCCCCAACTTGATATAAAAAGTAAATCAAGCTGATCCTCTGTTATTTCGATTTCCTCAGGAAACTGATACTGTATATAATGAAATATACCATTAATCAAAGGAAACATCCTCTTCACTTTCAGAATCTGATTCTTCATTATCATCACCCCCTTCAACATTCTCATCTAGTTGACTAGACGTAGCTTCATTTTCAAGTTTTTCCAACTCAGCATCCATCTGCTGAACATTTTTCTCCCACGCCGAATCAAAATCAACAGTAATAGGAGGGTCAAGCTGGAACAATTCAGATACTTTTTCCATATCTTCCTTCCTACACTGAAGCATATCTTCGCACAATGGTAACAGTGAGTCCTCATTTAATGAACTTTCACCTTCACCAATGGCTTCTCGCTTCATATTGAAATTAGCGTTAAGACCAATCTCATTATAAAACGAGCCCTTAAGATATTGTTGAAGTTCAATAAACTGTGTAAGATAAGAACCATTATTAGATGGCGGTGACTGTAACTTGATGCCATCAAAAACTGGAGACTCGCCAATAACACTTAACTCGCCCTTCTCCAATTTCCTAATAAACATCTCACCGGCTATCCGTGTTTTATCGTCGGGTGCTGATATCATTGCCGTAACACGTAGCATAACATCTGCCGTGCGTATAGTTAACAGATTTTCTGCCAGCATTGTAGCATAACGTGACATCAACGGAGCCATGCCTAACCATATACTATCATTGCGTACCAAAACACCTTCATGGCCTACAGTAAACTGCAAAGAATCAGTTTTTCCATCCGCATCACTGTTGATTTTCGCAAAAGCCGAATAATCAAGTGCAGGATTAGCAACTGTATACCGGGTAGGACGATAATAAACATCAGGTTCACCGCCCTGCCCGCCTACAAATGCATATAGTTGACTATCCACCTTAGTTATAAAACACGAGCCATTCATGAGTAAATAATATTCAAGCATTTCATGAGGTATCGAATCCGGAAGATTCTCATACTTGAACATTTTCATCAGTCGCAACAACATATAACGCATATACGACTTTGCCGAAAGCCGTTTATCCGTTACATATTCCTTAATTTTTGTATCTGACATAAGTCTGTCAAAGGGAACACTCATGCACATTCTCCTTTCTTATCTAGTCGACTATACAAGCACCCAATCATCTCCTCCCTTTGTATAGTCGACTATACAGAGGTAACAGTCTGTGATTCCCGCCAGTCCTGTTCCCCTCATAACCATTTTACCATATATATATATATATGTCAATAGGTTTACAAAAATTTAACATGAAAATAGTTGACTAGATTCTG
>Ga0247611_10006463_pt1 | contig 15031 bp, 1 predicted proteins | sample 177DNAGHGhighgp2_FD_192422 | JGI IMG/M metagenome (GOLD analysis project Ga0247611, IMG submission 192422) | Sheep rumen microbial communities from Palmerston North, Manawatu-Wanganui, New Zealand - 1770 DNA GHGhigh gp2 | ecosystem: Host-associated > Mammals > Digestive system > Stomach > Rumen ...
AATTTGTGATTCTAGATTTAGAATCACAAATTCAAGTTGAAAATGTAGAAATAAAAATAAAAGAAATAGAAAAGCCTAGCTCAAAAAACGAAGATAAAAAATTTTTAAAAGATAGAAAAGAGAATGAAGAAAATCAAATTACTGATAAAATTTTAAATGATTTATCTAAAAATTTCAAAACTTATAAAGGGCAATTAGATAAAGAAATGAATGAAATAAGAAAGCATAAAGAATTTTTTGATAAAAATAATTTTATATTAACAGATTTATCATGCAAAAGAATGGCACAAATAATTCATTATATTAAATCTGGAAATCCTGTGCTTCTTGAAGGAGATACTGGAACAGCAAAAACAAGAACTTCAGTCATTGCTTGTGAATATTTAATGGAATTTGATGAAATGTTTAATACAGAAAATGAAAATAATGAAGAAGGAAACAATATAATTGAAGAACATTTGAAAAATGAAATTAAAAATAAAGATAAAAATGAAAAAAAAAAGTAAATTATATTAAATTTAATTTAAGCGCTGAAACTAAAATTGATAATTTAATGAATAAATATGTAGGCGATAATAAGTCTGTTAGTGGTATAAAAATTGAAATGGGAGCTTTTTATAAATCTTTCAAAAGAGGAAAAATATTAATTTTAGATGAAATTAATCTTGCTTCAAAAGAAGTCTTAGATTGTATTGGGCAAGCATTAGATAATAAAGTTTTAAGTACAGAATTAACTGGAAAAGAATTGAAAAGTTGTAAAATGCATAAAAATTTTGCTTTAATTGCAACACAAAATCCTCTAAAAGGTTCTTTTCTTAATAAAAGGCAAAATCTGGGATATGGTTTTTTTTCTCGATTTCAAAAAGTTAATTGTGAAAAATTTAATGAAGATGAATTATTAGCAATTGCAAAAGGACTTGCTAAAAAAGAAAATATTGATATAGATGAAGAAATTCTGATAAATATTATAAAATTTCATATGGATTGGGAAAAAGAAAGCTCTAAAGATTCAGAAGAGATTTTTTGTTTTACAATAAGAGAAATTGAGACAGTTTTAAATGCATTAAAAGATAAAAATAATTCACCATATTCAATAATTATGAATGTATATGGTGCTAGATATTCAAAAAATGAAAAAGAAAAAATGAAATCATTAATAAATAAATATGAAAATTTAAAAGAAAATAAAAATAAAGAACTAAGTTTACCTAGTAATTTTCCTTTATGCTTTAAGAATGATAATTTAATTCAAGCAATAAATTCAATTTTATTTTCTCTAAATAATCTTAGACATGTAATTATAGTAGGAGAAGAAGGTTCAGGAATAACTCAAGTAGCAAGATGGAGTGCCGAAGTTTTTTCTTATACCCAAAAAAAAGAGAAAAAAAAAATTGAACCATATTTATGTATCTGCTCAAAAAAGTTGCAATGTGAAGATTTAATTGGAATTACAATTCCAAATTTTTCAAATCAAATAGAAAGTGATACTAGTGGAAATGAAGGAATTGGAGAAGATCATAATAATAATGAAATTTTAAAATTTAAAGAAGGATTTCTTGTTAAAGCTATTAAAAAAGGAAAATGTGTTATTTTTGATCAAATTAATGAAGCACCTTCTACTGTTTATGAAAGATTAAATGGGTTATTAGATAAAAAATATAATGATGAAGATAATACTTTCCCTATTCCTGAATATTCTGACAAAGTAAAACCTAAAATTAAAAAAAATTTTAGAATAATTTGTACTTGTAATAGTAAAAAATTAAAAAATATATCTCCTGCTTTTTTGAGTAGATTTGATATTATTTATTTAGAAAATCAATTAGATAATGTAGAAGAATATAGAGATTTAGTTGAAAAATTATTTCAAAGGTTTGAAGTATTAGAAAAAGATGAAAGAAAAAGGAAAAAAATTGAAAAGGATAAAGAAATTAATTCAATTAATAATGCAATAGAAATTCATCAAAATAATGAAGATAATAATATCGATTATTCTGTGAGTGATAAAATGATAAGCAAAGTAATAGATAAAATAAAAATATTAAAAAATGTTGATTCAGAAGAAAAAAAATATTTCTCTTATTATTCTATGTCATCTATAAGCAGATTTTGCTCTTCAATATATAAGCTTTTACTAAAATTTAGAGATAAACTAATAAGAGAAATAAATGAAGAAGAAATAGTAAATATTGTATTTGATTTAAGGTTTTTAAAAAATCCAGACGAAATAAAAATAGTAAAATATCCTTCAATAAGGAATTTTATTGCAGGAATAATTAAAAATATAAAGAAGTCAGAATTAGAAGAAAATTATTCATTTGAAAATTCAGAAAATTTAGAAAACTTTGTTGGAATAGTATATTTATCATCTTTAATCAATTTATATTTATGTGTGGAGAGTCCTCCTGGATATGGTAAGACAACAGCTGCAAGGGCCATTGCAGAAATGAGGGAAATAGATGAAAATTTAGAAAAAAAATTTTATATTCAAACTTTCCATTCAAGTACTTATCCAACAAATTTATATGGAACTTCCACTATTAATAATAATCAAATTACTTTTAATAAAGGTCCTCTTACAAGAGCTTTAATTGAAGGAAAATTTTTTATTGCAGATGAATTAAATATTTCTCCTTTATCGACAATACTTTCAATAGTACCTATTCTTGATTTAATTTTTGATACGAGATTATTTATTCCTGGGATGAGTTCATATGATAAAGAATTTAGAATTTCTTCTTCTTTTTTCTTAATAATATGTCAAAATAATGTTGGAATTATTGGGAGATCAGAATTACCTTCATCTTTGATGAAAAAAATAAGAAAAATTAATTATCCAGAATTAGAAGATAAAGAAATAATAAAAATTTGTAATGATATTGATGTATTTTTATCAAATAATAATAATAATAAGATAATGATTGGAAAAGAAGAATCAGAAAAGATAGCAAAATGTATGATTCAAATTAAAAATGATAAAGAACATTTTCAAGAACCTTGGTCATTAAGAGATGTTACTAAGCTTATTAAAAGACTACAATATCAAAAAGAAAAAAAAAATGAGTATCTTAATTTTCAACTTCAACATAATATTTTATTTTATGCATTATCAAAATATAATTTTAATGATAAGAATAAATATTTAGATAATTTTAGTGATATGTTGAAAAAAGAGGAAGTTTTAAATTTAGATGAAATTAAAATTAATGATTTAAAAGAAACATTTAAGACTAAGGCAATACTTAAAGAAGATACAAAAAATGATAAAAAATCTTTTATATTAAAAAAAAAGGATTTATCAATTGTGTTATATGAAAATGAAATAACTGATAGGAATAAAGAGGATATTTTAAATATTCAAAAAAAATATAGAGATATTCAAGCATTAAATAATTTATTAGAGTCATTATTTCAAATGAAATTAACAAGTTATAAAGAGCCAATTTTACTAATTGGGCCTACATGCTATAAATCATATGCTTCTAAAATTATTTTACAAAATGCAGCAATAGTTTCTCTAAATAGAGAATCAACTGTTTTACAATTATTAGGAAGTCCGTTTTTCTTTTCTAAAAATGAACACAAAGTCTTTTGTATTTCCCAAATATATGAAATTTTAGGATTGAAAAATTTAAAAAAAATATTAAATCAATGTGAAGATTGGGAAAACAATAAAAACCAAATTAGAAATGAGATAGAAGGAAAAATAAATCAAGAAAAAAATATATATTCTAATTTGAAGATAGAATTAGTGAACAATGTTATGAAAAAATTATTTTGTGATGAGAATGAAAATAGATTAATAGATTTAAAAATGGATTTTAAACCAGGCTTAATATTAACTGCTATATTTAATGATAGATCATTAATATTAAAAAATCTTTCAAAAGTAAAAACTTCTGTTTTGGAAAGATTTAATGAATTATTTTCTGATAAAAATATTTTAACTTTATCTGAAGATACAACTAATACATTTACATCTGATAAAAATAAAGAATTAAAAGATTTTCCCAATTTTAGAATTATTGCGACTAGCACTTTAAATGATGAAATAACTCTTTCTGAAGCTATACTTTCTCGTTTTACTATAATTAATGTTGACAATTATGATGAGAAAGAGCAAAAGATGGTTTTATTTAAAAAGGCAGGAGAAGATATTAATTATATTAATGAGCTTAAACCAGATTTAACTTTATCTGAAAAATTAAATTCAATTGAAATTGCAAAACTTTTAGATAAACAAAGAAAAAATCATAAAAAGAATTTACAATTAATTTTTTATATTTCTGAAAATGGTAAAAGAGAAAAGAATTCAAATTCAGATAATTTATTAAATAAAAAATATGAAATTCCTGAATTTATAGATAATGAATTTCCATTTGATATAGATTTTGAAGAAAATAAAATTATTTCCAAAAGAACTGAATTAAAATATGATTATAAAAATATTGGTTCTGACATATTTAAAAATATATATTTTACAAAGCAATTCTCCGAAATTTGTGATTTAATTCATTTTTCTTGTTCCTTACATATTCCATTAATTTTAGAAGGAGATACTGGGCAAGGAAAAAAAACAGCAATTAATTTAATGGCCCAATTTTTTGGATTAGAAGTAATTCATAAAGTTTTATCTAAATCAACCAAATCAGATGAATTATTAATGAATATGATAATAACTAAAACTGATACAAATGAAACTAAAATAGAATATAAAAAAACTGATGTTTCAGAAGCTCTTGAAGGTACCAATTCTTCAAAGGTTATTATTTTTGATGAAATAAATAATGCATCTCTACCAGTTCTTGATTTATTAACAAATATAATAGTTGATAAAAAAGCTTTATTTCCTGATGGTTCTGAACTAAAACTTGGAAATCCCATTATCATTGGTATAATAAATAGAAGTCATAATGAAAGTTTATTAGATAGAATTCCTTTAAATTTAAAATCTAATTGTATTTATCATATTGTAGAAAATCCTAATGGTAAAGATTTCAGTAATATTATAACAAAATTATTTAGTCTCATTGATTATGATGAAAATTCAAAAAAGCAGTATGTTGAAAATTATATTCTAAATCATGAAAGTATGAATGAAGAACAAAGGAAAGATATTTTAAATGATAAAGATAAATTTGAAGAGTATTATACAAAAGGTGTGGGGTTTGAATTTAGCTATTTTGCAAAGAAATTTATTGATACTTTGAATTTTATAAAAATTAATTCTATTGAGCCAGTTTTTAATTTAATTGATGTCAAAAAATATATTGATTTTAGAAAAAATTTCCCTAAATTAGATTCATTATATTTAATGCTATTTATTTTTGTTTATAGATTTGATAAGATAGAAATTCAAGAAAAAATTATGAAAGCTTTAGATCTAAATTTAACTTCTGATTTTAACCCTTATATTGATTATGATGATAATAAAAAAAAGCTCATAATATATTTAGGAAGTAATATTTATGATAACATTGAAATAGAAATAATTAATTCAGATAAAATTAACAAAAAAGAAAATATACGTCTATTTAAATCATTAACAAAAATTCAAAAATTAGGAATAATTTTTTTAATATGTTGCATCAAATCAGGAAGAATACCTTTAATTCAAGGAGAGACTGCTTCAGGAAAATCTTATTTAATGAAGATTTTTGCTCAACTTTTTGGACAAGAAATGATTTTATATCAAATAACATCAAATTCTGGAATGTCTATTATAACAGGTCAAGATATTATTAAAACAGAAATTGAAGAAGATGAATCAAAAAAATTAAAACAAAATTATAAAAATATAAAGAAAATAATAAAAGAAAAAAAAAAATTTGAAGATTTTGAAGAAGAAGAATATCATTCAATCTTAACTAAAATATTAAATATTTTAAAAAATGATAATATTCCTAATAATAATAATTTAAATAAAGAGGACAAAATTAAACTAAATAATGCTAAAAATGTATTCAGAGATATAGTTTTACTTCCAGGTAGACTTGATCACAAAAAATCATCTTTTATTGAAGCAGCAGAATCAAAAGATGGAGGATGGGTTTTTTTTGATGGAATAGAAATGGGCCAATCAATTTTATTTGATACTATATCATCTCTTTGTGGAGAAAATCCTCAATTAAATGTTTTAGGCTCTGAAAATACAATTATTCTCAATAAAAAAAATATTTCAGATAAATTCAAATTATTTTTAACTTTTAATCCTTCTAATTTAGGAAAAAAAACCCTTAATCAAATTTTATTTAATTTATGTGCTAGATTTTCTCTAACTTCTTTAGATACATATACAACAGATTCAACAGTAGTAATTTATAATTCTAGATATGAACATAATATCAATAAAAAATTATGGTTAAAGATATCCACTAAACTTGCATCATGTCATAGAATTAATGTTGAAAAAAGTAAAATTTTTGTTAATTTAATGGCTGGAGGTATAAAATTTTCCCCAAGGCATTTGACTTTTCTGGGATATGATGGGAAAAAAAATAAAATCCCAGAAAAAAGTGAAGAAATTGGTAATTGGGTTAAAACAATTTTTGATCTTTATTATTTTAATTCATTTTGCCAAAATAATACTGAATTTTCATTGAAGGAGCATGAGGAAGAAGTTTTTGATGAATTCATTAAAAATGAAAATTTTAATGAGTTAGAAAATATTTATGAAAATAAATTAGAAGTAGAAATTAGAGATGTTCTAAAAGATTTAAGTAATATTCAAAAATCAAATGAACAAAATCTTTTTAATTTTAATTTTAGAGGTTTTGTTAAAAAATGTATGAAAATAACAATAAAGGAAGAAAATATTCAATTAATTATAGATAATATTGAAGATACTATAAATTTACTTAATTACCAAAATAAAAATAAATTTGATTTTTATGATGAAACTTTATCTAATTATTTTCAAATTAATATTATTAAAAATTTATTTATAGAATTAAAAAAAAAAATGTCTCAAATAGAATTAAAAGATATTCGCCATTTATCTTTAGATTCAAAAGACTTATTATCAAAAGAAAAAATAAAAATAATATTGCTTAAAATGAAGCTTCTTCTTTTATTATTAGATGATGAAGAATTATTTACTGATAAATTAAATTATAAAGTCTATGACCAAAGATTTAAATTTTTAATAAGTATTTTCCAGGATTTTGTTGATAATAAAAATACAAAAAAAGCCTTTAAAAAATTAATTCAAAAATGCTCGAACAATTCATCATTATTTGAAATACTTGATTTCTTTTTCCCAAAGCATAAGATATGTAATAATAAAGATTATTATTTAATTATTTTATATATTAATATAATTTGCGAATTAATAAGAAATAAAGTTAATTTTTCAATTGAAATAGATAAGATTAAATTTAACTATAATCCAAATAAAGAGATAGAATATGGAAGAATTCATCCAAAATTATGCTTAAATAAGCCTGATTCTTTTATCCTTACTGCTGGAACAAAAATAAGTATTCCATTAATTAATTCTAATCTTAATGAATTTGAAATAAAAAGAGATTTTGAAGATTCAGAAACCATATTAAAATTTATTAAAGAATATGCACCAAAGAGAAATTTAAACAAGAATATAGCTGAAATTTATAATAATTTCCAAAAAAAAGGAAGAAAAAATGAAGAAAAAAAAGAGATATTTACTTCTGAATATTTTTTTAACCCAGAGAAAAATAATAACATATATTCAAGAGCATGGAGTATTATATATGCATTAACTCCAAAAAATGAGGTATATAAATTTTTATTAAAATTTTATTTTGAAAAAGAAAAAGTTTTTTTTAAAAATGTAGAAAATCATTATAATTCGCTTGATATTGAAGAAATTATAAATTATTATAAAAAAAGATTTTTTTATTATAATAAAAATAGTTTTCTTTGGTTGAATTTAGTTAAAAAATTAAATATTGATTATTTAAATAAAGAAGATATTAATAGTAAATTAATTGATATTAGGAAAGAAATAGATAATTTAAAAATAGTTGAAAATAATGGAAATGAACAAAAAGATGTATCTGAAGATAAATTAGTTCTAATAGATATTCAAAACAAATTAAAAGAAAGAAGAAACCAAATTGAACTAGATGAAGAATACAGTAAAGCAGAAAAAGAATTAAATCAAATAAAAGATGAATTAAATAATTTAAATGTTCAAAAAACTTTTGAAATTTGGAAAATAAATTTAATAAAGGAGATTAATAATGCATTTAATTTAACAAAAGAAGATATGATAAAAAAAGTTATTATTTTGCAAAAAGATTATGAATCTTTAGTGACTATAAATGAGGAAAAAATGTTTAAGAATAATATTGATTGGAAAATTCCATCAATAAAAAGTGCTTATGATAAATCATCACATATTAAATTATATGATATTATTCTCCAATATAATAGTAGTTTAGAAGTGATAAAAAAAATAGAAAAATTAAAAATGATAAATAATAAAACAGAAATAATGAAAGTTTCTTCAGATTTATGTAAAAAATGTGAAATTAATAATTTAATAAAATATATAATTTCATTCCAAGATTATCAAAATTTTAATTTTGAATATGCAAATTCCATATGCAGAGCAACTTTAATGTTAAATCTTTATTTAAATAATATTTCTATAAAAGATTTATTAAATTTTTTTAATGAAATTGATGAAAAAAAAAAAAAATTTGGGCAACTCTTAATAAAAGAAGAATTTGATGATAAACAAAAAAATTTATGTATTGAGAAAAATAAACTTTTACAAAGTGAATACATATATATTTGTAAAATTTCTGGTTCATATAACCTTGATATGGATATTATAATACCAAATTTTAAAATTAATGATATTATTCATTTATTCTTCACTTTTGAAAATAAAGAGAAGTATTATTATGGCCCTGCTTTTGATAATATAGAAATGATAAATAAAGAAAATTTATATGAGCAAATATATAAAAATGTAAAAGAAGAAATAAAAAATTTAGATTCATTTAAAAATGTTGCTGGAAAAATTGCTTTGATGTTTTACAAGTATTTTAATAAAGATCTTATTGAAATGCCTGAATTTATAGATGGAGAAAAAATTATAGAATATATTGATAATAATAATAAAGATAAAACATCAGAAAAATATCAAAAATTAAAAGTGTTAGTTGAAATTATAAAATTAGGAATTTTTTTTGATGAATATAAAATTTTGAAAGAAGAAAAAGAAAAAAATAATAATGAATTTGGAAAACATTTAAATTTTGAAGATTTTAGATTTTTAAAGGAAAAATTTGATATAAATTCGATTTTAAGTATTAAAAATATGCCTTCATTTCAATATTTTTTAATTAATAATTATAATAATATGGAAATTTTATTTAATATTTTAACAAAAGAAAAAATAGATAAAATATTTGAACCTTCTCCATATACATATATTCCTTTTTGGGTATTTATTATAAGAATAATGTCATCAACAAATTGCCTTATTTTTGAAAATAATAAAAATCAATTTGAAAAAGAGTTAACAAAAATAATTAGAAATAGAATTATATTATCTATGAGTGAAGGAAAAGATTTTAATAATAATTTATCATGGATTAATTTAACAACTGATAAAATAGAATTTGATAATATATTTAATAGGAAAATTCATATGTTTTACAAATTTTTTAATAAAATTTGTTCTATAGATTCATTTTCCATTCATATTTCAAAATATATTAATAACCTTTTAATTGATAATATTTATAAATCTTTATTTGAATTGAGTTTTTCTTCTCAGTTTGAAGATTTATGCGAAACTGATATTAAATCAAATAAATATATAGTTTTAGAATTTGTCAAAAATCCTAAAGAATATATTAAAAAACATATTAATGAAAAATTATCAAAAATTATGTTATCAAAATTAATAAAATCTAATAGCTCCAATTATTGGAAGTCATTAGAAGTTTTTATCTCTATAATTAATCAAGCACAAAAAGAATTAAAAGATAAAGTTGAAAAGTTAGAAGAAAAATTAAGATTTAAAAATGAGAATGACATAATCCAGAAATTCAGAGATAAATATAAAAGAGAAATTAATGCAGATGAAAAAGAAGAATTATTAAGGCATTTTGAATCACAAAAAATTTATTTTGATCAATTGACAATAGATGGAGTAATTATATTATTTTCAAATACAGAACAACTTTTAAAAAAAACTTTAGATGATATTAAAAAATTAGAAAATAATGAAATAATAGAATTAAATGAATTTAATCATATATATATAAAATTAAAAAAAAATTTGGATAAATTTGAAGCTATTTATAATGTCGAAGATGAATTTTGTGACACAGACTTTAAAAACTATTTAAATAATTTCCGAAATAATGTAAATACTTTTAAGAATAATTTTAACATTTTTTCATCCATTTATAATACTTTACCAAAAATTGAAACAGATAAAATATATATGAAAGATTTTTCATTGCCTGAAATTCAAAATACATATCAATATTTTGATTTAAATGAAATAGAAGATAACCCTAATATTTTATCCCGACCTTTACTAATACAAAAAAATAATAAATTATTTTGTAATTATAAAAAAATTTATTTTAATTCGGGGCCAATAAGTCCAGAATTATTTAATGAATTATGCCATTTAAAAATTTATTCATATGCTGAAGATTTTTTAAAAGTAGAACTTGAAAATATAATTGAAAATAATCAGCAGGAAAAACAAAATGAAATTAATGACAATGTTATTAATGAAAATAAAATTAATGATAATAATATTAAAGAAAATAGAATAGAAGTAAATTTTGAAAGAAAAATAATAGATTTATGCGATACAAAAGACAAACAATATATAAAATTAAAAAAAACTAGAATACCTCCAGAAAGTTCAATTGATATAGATTTTTCTTTTCCTCCTCCTAATACATCTAAAGAAGAAATAATATATAGATTAAGGAGGAATTTAAAAGTCTCTAATAATTTTTCCAATACTAATATCATTATAGAAATTATTTTTATAGTTTGCCCTATCCAAATAGATTTTTCATGCCAAAAATATTCTCTTACTTTTGAAGATGAAAAATATAAATTGAATGCAAAGAAATTATTAAAAGGAGAAATAATTAATTTTAAAATTAATAATAATTACAAAGAAATTCCTTTTTCTTTAAAGCATAGAATTATATCATTAGATAAAAATACATATGATGAGCCAAAAATTGAAATAACAAATTCAAATGAAATTAATTTAATAATAAAAAATGATGAAAAAAGTATTGAAGATATAGATATATTAAATTGCCTTTTAGAGATATATATTTCTGAAAATATTAAAATTCCAATATTAATAGATTCTTTAATTATTCCAACTTATTTTGATTTCTATATATATGATTATGAAACAAAAAATTTTGTAACTGATAAAATGTCTATATATATTCCAACTTTTGAAGAAAAATGCCAAATTGAACTACATTTTTTAGTTAGTACAATTAGTGGAGCGAATATTATTGGATTATTCTTAATATCAGAAATTTCTGAAGGAATTTCTGTAATTGATTCACCAAAAGAATTAAAATTAAATTTAATCGAAAATAATTTTTCAATAAAATTAGAAATTGATATGAAAGTATTCAATGATAATGAAATTGCAATATTTGATTTTTCAATTAATAATGTTGTAAAGAAAATAGTACTACTCCAAAAAATACAAAAAATAAAAAATATAGATTTAAATATAATTAAAAAAGTAGAAAATAAGAAACAGTTAGAAATTCATAATTTAAATGATATAGATAAGAGTTCATTCCTTATTTCTCCATTTACTTGCTGGGGAAAAGAAATTTTTTTGTTTAGGGAATGCTATATTAATGGAAAAAAAGATTTAGAATTAGAAATTCCTCAAAATTCAACTTTATATTATTTATCAAATGAAGGCTACCTAGAAAAAAATAAAGATGATAATTATCTTATAATTATTCAAATGAAAGAAAAGTGGTATTCGACAATTGGATTTGGCAATTTTATTTCAATAACTACTTTTCAACATATTCTTATGACTAAAATAAATAATTTCTATGATGATTTTTCTAAATATTTTCCTAATGAATGCAAAAAATTAAGTGGAAATATGTTTGAATACTTATCAAAATTACTTTTGGATAAAGCAAAGGATTTAATCAAAGATAAAGAATGTGCTTTTAACCTAATAAAAAATAATGAGGATATGCTTCATTTGAATAATAATATTTATTATTATTTTAACAAAGATAATTATATTTTTAATAATTCTAAGACATTAGAAAATTTATTAAATACGATAAAAGATAATGAGGCAGAATTTGATTTAAATAATAATAATATTAATAAAAATGATAATAATAATATCATTGAAATTAATGATGATATAAATAATAGTGATAGTGATTCTGAAAATGAAAAAGAAATTATAAATAATTTAGAAGATAAACAAATAAAATATAAAATAGAAGATAATAAATTCCTTATTCATAATGGAATTCCAATAAAAGGAATTAATAGAAAAGATTTAATTTGTGGTTATGATTTTGGTAAAAGTGAAATAAATAAAATAGAAATATCAGAAATCAATTTTATTCAAATTCCTAAAATTATAACTATTAATTCATTGATAAAATTTTATGATGATTGTGATTTAGGAACCATAATCTTTCCATTATATATATATAAAGCAAAACAATCAAAAAAAAAGAGGATCAAAAAAAAATTAGTGATTATTTTTCAATATTATATAATGCATATATTTCATTAGAAAGAAAAGATGATATTCTAATTTCAGAATATACAAATCATTTTAAAAAATCATTTGAATTTATGATATCCAAAATTATGGCAGTTGGATTCAAATCAAAGCATTTTAATTTTTCAATTTTATTTAAATTTAAAGATAATGATATTGCTAATGATTTGATGTTTACAATACCTCAAAAAGGCCAATATAAAATACCACAAAGCATTTTTATTAAAAAAGATAAAAAAGCTATAATGAATAATGCTAAACAAGAATTTTTACCAAATAAAAATATAATTAAAGATAACAAAGAAGAAAATAAAGAAAAAAATGAAAATATTGAAAATAGTGAAAATCTAGAAAATAATTCAAATAAACAGGAAAACTTAATAAATTATAATAATAATTTTGAAAATAAAATAAAAAATGATTTTAATAAAAATTATATTAAAGATAATCAAAAAAAAAATTTAATTAATATTATAAATGTTACTGAAAAGAAAAATTTAGTATTTTGCCTTCCTTTACCAATTATTCCACTTGAATTACCAAAAGAAATTCAAAAAATATATCTTGGATATGATTTGGAAAATGAAGTTTCAAATAAGAAAAACAAAAAAAAGCAAGAACTTTTCCAAAAGGAAATACATTCTGATATTCCAATCACAGGAAATGAATTTGAAATCTCAGATTTTAATGTTGTAAATGAAATTAAAACAATAATTGAAAATATGAAAAATAGTAATAAATCACAATTTATGTATAAAATAGATAAAAATTTTATTTCTTTAAATAATATTAAAGAATTTTTAAGTGATAAAAAAGAAGAAAAAAAAGAAAAGGATGAAATGGAATTTTTAGAAAATCTTATTTATTTATCAAATCCAATTACTAAAAAGTTAATTAAAGAAATATCAATTCAAAATATTCAAAAGGATATTAATTTTAATGGTTTAGAAGTCAATATATTATTTGATTGTGCAAGAATAATAAATATTTATCATAAATATATTCTTTTTATATTTATAATAGGATTAACTAATGCTTTATCTTATCTTGAAATTAATTATATTTTTGCAGTAATTGGAGACTGTCATTTTAAAGCTATAATTAAGGATTTCAATGAACCTCACTCTAAAGAAATAATAAAAAGAATTTTTGAATGTATTACAATTGAGAGATATAGGACTAATATTGCATCTTGTGCAAAAGTTGCTTTAGATAAATTTCCTATAATAAATGAAAATAATCAGCGAATTTTTTATTTTTTTACAAATGGATTAGATGACGAATATAAGTTATATGATGAATGGAATAAAGAAATATTTGATAAAGATAATAATTTTTTTTCCTTTTTATTTTATTTACCTTCTGATGAAATTAAAGAAAAAAATGATTTTACTTATATTTTGGAGCAATTAAATGAATTTTCAATTAAATTTAATAAGAAAAGAAATGTATCAACATTTATAATTAAAGATAAAAATGATATTTTTGAAAATAATATTTTAAATCAAAATTTACTGAATATATTTATAGCTCCATTAATTTCTTTCCAAGAACAAAATTTAGATATTCTAATTTATAAATCAAACTTTGAAATAATAAATGATAATGCATTTAAACAAATTGACAATTTTATAAAAGATTTTATTGAATATGAAGATATAAATTATGAAGATGAAGAAATATTTTCTAAAAAGGTATCTTTTAACTACAAAATATCAATACCTAAGATAGACATTGAAGAAACAAAAGAAGTAAAATTAAAAGTAGGTAAAATAATACCTATGCCTATAATACCTAATTTGTCAGATTTCATTAAAAATTCTTTTAAAATCCCAAAAGATAAAATAAATTTACAATTATTAGAAGTTATATTTGAGCCAAATCTTCCAACTGAAACAATATTAACAGATGTAGGAACACAAATTGATATATATGAATTCATAAAATTATGCATCAATCCAACTGCAAACCCAAAAATTTATAGACAATTAGGTGATGGATTTGTTAAAAACTATGGACTTACTATAATAATAGATTCATCTTATTCATGCTTGGGGGGGGTATCTAGAGAGCATACAATTAATACAATCAGATATTTATTAAGCGCTTTATCATATATTGACCTTCCTTCATTTAATTTAATTATTTCAACCGAAGCAAATCCAATAGTAATATGTTCTGAAAAAGGAACATTAGATGCATTATCTAATAAATCTCAAATTTGGGGATGTTTATTATATATTTTAAATGAAGAATATA
>Ga0247611_10006464_pt1 | contig 15031 bp, 13 predicted proteins | sample 177DNAGHGhighgp2_FD_192422 | JGI IMG/M metagenome (GOLD analysis project Ga0247611, IMG submission 192422) | Sheep rumen microbial communities from Palmerston North, Manawatu-Wanganui, New Zealand - 1770 DNA GHGhigh gp2 | ecosystem: Host-associated > Mammals > Digestive system > Stomach > Rumen...
CCCGTTTACGGGGATAAAGAATAAGTAGGCAAAAGGAAACAGCCGCTTTCGTAGCGGCTGCCCGAGATAGTGATGCGTTGCTAACATTCGGCGCCCGTTAACGGGTACGCCGGCAATCTACCCTTTTAGGGTATGTGCAAACCACCGGTTTACCGGTGGTTTTGACTTTAAAATAACCACTTTGTCAGCCAAAAACGTACTGCATTGACCACCACGCATAAAAATCATACCATTTTAAACTCGATTTTGGGCAAAGATTTGGGCAAATCTATTGAATTACACCCCAAAAAGTATACATAACAATTTTGAGCGGATATGGTTTTAACAAAAGCATAATAACTTTTTTATGCATACAAATAAAAATTATTGGTTAGCAATCAATATATCGGCTCGTTTTTGAAAAATACGGTTTCACCCGACTTTACTTTTACAGGTATACAATCTATCTGCAAATACACATCGAAAAGCGATGGATTGTATATGATTTTATTGTCCGCAGACCAAACGAGTGAATTATATGCTTGCGTATAATTATATAATTCTATATTCGTGCAATACCAAACGTCGTCTTTACCGCCTATTTCTTTACAGAATTTTTCTATTCTGTCCCAGTTATCGAAATCGTGAAACTCGTAACTGTGTCCCCATAGATAAAACAGTATGGGGTCGGCAAAGGTGTTATTATATTGTATAGCGTTAAATTCGGCAACCAAATCAAACAATTTTTCGTCGTTATGGTGGCAGGTCGGATTCCATTTTAGCCACTCTCTCGGCATTTTAAATTCGTGCGTTGCATCCGTCGTGCGCGAATAACAAATATCAAGTTCTTTAAGGTATTTTACAACTCTGTCGTCGAAAGACGCGTTGGCGTAAGCCATACCGCGAACTAAACGGTTAAACATAGTTTCAAGAATACGCCTGTTATCGACTATATCTATAATACCGTCTTTTTCACTACAATTCGCAAGCGACAAATGTTTGTGTCCGTGAAGAGCCACTTCGTGTTCAGGATGCGCGGAAAAGAGTTCGGTCGCTTCCGCTTTACTTAACCTTTTCTGATCCGGAAACTCATCACGAAACATACCCGTATTTACGTTAAACGTACATTTCAATCCGTACTTATTTAATATTTCTATAAGCGGTCTGTCATAGATAACACCGTCGTCATAAGAAAGCGTTACGGCTTTACCCTTAAAATTAGGGAATCTTAAAAATTTGAACATCAACATATCTATTCACTCCAAGTTAAATTTACAGAATTGCCTTCGGGCTTTATTTCTTTAATTTTTTTCTCACCGTTTAAATAGTAGTGCACTACGATCGGTTTATCGATTACGAACTGCGATCTTAAGGAAAATTCCACGGTTTTTCCGACCTTTACGAAGGCGGACGTTTTACCGTAAGCGGTACGTAAATTAATAAACCCGACTTTACCTTTTGAAAACCACTCTTTATCCGCGCCTGCGAATAAATGTACCTTTTCTTCGTGCGTAAAGCACATGGCGTCTATCATATACATAACGATCGCAAGCGGTGTCCATAAATGCTGCATATCCCCCGTTTTAAGAGAAGAATTCTTCTCAGCACCCCGTTCTTCGCACCAGGTCACGAAAGGCGTCGCGTGGTTGATGACTTTATATAAAAATCCGGCGGCGTCTTCGTACATACCCATACGCAAATAGGTGCGGGAAAATATAAATAACGCCATCCCCGCCCAAACTCCGTCTTTAAGCCATCCCGTTCCAACGGGTAATCCGCCTTCGCTTAATCCTTTCGACTTAACGTATCTCACCGTCCCGCTTATAAGCGGATCGTCTTTAGAAAGCACCCCCGCGGGAAAATAACCGTTGAAACACTCGTATATGGACGTCGAAGGCGCATTCGCTACGTTCGCTATCCTTATATATCCATCTTCTTTTATGGGATTGTCTCTGACCGAAACAAGCAGATCTTTTTCGGCTTCGTCGCATATTTTCGTAATCTCTCTATAGTCTTTTTCCTTGCCGAGAATCTTTGCCGCTTCCGCCGTCAGTCTGTCCGCTGTAAGACAGCTGAAATTCGTGGGATAGAATACGCCGTAAAAATCCGAATAGAACATTTGACCGCTGTCGCCCATCCCGCGTATCATAAGCCCGCGCAACGCCTTCGTTTCGGAATTTTTCGTCGATTGCCGACAACGGTGGTTAAACATCGTCGAATCTTTCATTTTAGCGTAATATTTTTCCAAAAAAGACAGATCGCGCGAGATATTATAGTGCGTCATCACCGCTAAAGCCTTATTGTAACAACAGCCCCAGCCTTCGTGCTCCCAACCTTTTCTGGATATCCAACACCCGTCGGGTTCTTCTACGTCAAGGTACATTTTGTAGTCTTTTACCGCTTCCTTTCCATAACCCAACTGATCTATAGCCATTTCCGCGTAAAGCGGTTCTCCGCTGTTTGCCGAGCGGTAATGACTTGTCCCACAGGTTATTCCGCTATATTTCTTGCCGATTTTTTCGCGCATTACGAATATATCCGCTATGCACGAATCCACTACTTCTATTAAGTCACCGTCTCCGACAACGAACTTCGCACTTTTATTTAAGTGTTTTTTCCACTCTTTTATCGAGTCGGCCATTTCGCTTTCGAAATCGATACGGTCTATCTTTTCAAGGTTTTCGAAATACTCTTCGTAAGGCAAATAGATATAGCCCGTTTTCCTTTCCTTCGGCGCTAAAGCAAATTCCATAGTTATCTTCTTCATGGAATCTTCCCGCAATCCCGCTTTTTCGTTGCTGTACGGAACGCAACCGTCTTTCGCTCTTTCTTCCTTTTTATAAATAGGATAACCGTCGGCGCCGTATGCGACCGCAATAAACCTATCCGCCCTTCCCTGATTCATCGTTAAAAGAACGTTGGTATTTATCTCGTCTATCCACCCTTTATTGCTTATCACCCAACCGTTGAGATGATGTAGCGAAACGAACGTTTTGCCGCTTTCCGCACCGTCGTTTTCGAAAATTATTTTGACGATCACACCGTTTTTGGCGGCGATCGCGTTTACTTCGTAATTTACGTTTTCGTTTTTCCCGTCTGCGACAAGCATGGGAATACCGCCTTTTTCTCTTCTCCAGCGGTCGAACACCGAATTCTTACCGTTGACGGATATCATAAGATAGGTCTCGACGTCAAACGGGACCATCTTCCAAGAAAGCGGATACTTGTCCTTTAAGGACTCGTACATATAAAGGAATTTAAGCCCTTGTTTATCGACGGCGCAAACGGTTTTTTCGCTTGCCGACGGTCTTGAAAGCGTAAGAAAATGCGGTTCTGCAAAAGCATATCCAAAATCGATTTTTTCCATTTTTTTCTCCAGAATTTAATGCTTATTCAAAAATTTTTTTAATATGATCGCAAGGCGTTCACCGTAAAAACTAAACCCTTCGTCGTTAGGATGAACCAGACCGTCCTGTAAATATTTTTTGTCGTGCGGAATAAGGTCATGTCCGTCAACCGTAACGTCGCTGTAACTATCGAAAACTTTTTTCAGGCGTTCTCTTTCCAATCTCTTAAAATTTTCATCTTCGTCCCACGCCGTCCAAAGCGGAAGCACTGAAACGATTTTAGCGTCGGGATACGTCCTTCTCGTTTTAATTATAAACTCTTTTGCGCTTTTTTCAAGAGTATCCGCATCTTTTCTGCCGTAATCGTTTATTCCGTATGCCGTTACGACGATTTTCGGATCGCAAACTTTTTCTACCGATTCGGCGTCATAGACAAACCCGCTTACGCCTTGATTTATAATTCCGACGTTAAGCGCCCTGAAAACGCGCATAACGTAAGAGTTTGACGGATGCTCCGCGATTCCGCCGTGAGTTATGCTGTCGCCTAAAAAGAGTATTTCCGCATCCTTTTTATGTGGTACAAACTCGTTTGCCCCCACTAATTCGACCGAAGATATTATAGGAAACAAATAAATCGGAAGATATAGAGTATATCTATGCAACCCGCCTGCCGTTTCGTATTCTATCTTATCGCCGATTTCAGCCGCTTCGTACGATTTTTCAAAACTACCGTCAATATATAAATCAAACAAACCTTTCGTTGCTCCGCACGGAAATTCTATTGTTCCGAAATTAAATACAAGTTTTTCCGCGTCGGTAGAAAAGTCCAGAGTTATCCCGCCCGTAGTTCTTATAATATGCCCGAAATACCCGTTAAAAAAATACTCGTGGCAAAATAAAGGATGAGTCTTATAAAAAAATGCTTCCTGTTCTCTCGTAAACCTGTGTAGTTCCAGTCCTTTATCGTTGGTTTCGGATCTTACTGTTCCGTTCGCCGCGGACAATATTTGTCCGTTGTTCAGTTGCATTTTAACTCACCTAAAAATAATGTTATAAATTTCAGAAACCGGTTTCCAACAGCCCTATAATGCTTTTTGCCGTCTTTTTATACAATGTTGCCGATTTGTAAATAATTTCGGACAATTCCGACGGACTGTCTATAATAGAAAATACACCTTCAAGACCTTTATAATTAAGTAAATCGAAATCTTCCCCGACCGTTCCGACAACCGCGATTACGGGTACGCCGAATTTATTTGCGTGTTTTATTATACCCGAAACGACTTTTCCGTCTTTCGATTGTCCGTCTATCTTACCTTCGCCCGTGATAACAAGGTCAGCGCCATTTACGATTTTGTCGAACCCGACTATATTCAGAATTTCTTCAACGCCCGATTTTATTTTAGCGTTTAGCATTACGGAAAGCCCTGCACCCATACCGCCTGCCGCGCCGCCGCCACGAATTTCGTTTACTTTTATTTTAAAACGATTTGCAATCACTTTCGCAAAATTAAGCATACCGCATTCCAAAAATTCAATCTGTTCTTGTGTTGCGCCTTTTTGCTTGGCAAAAGTACGCGCAGCGCCCTTCTCACCCGTTAAAGGATTGATAACGTCGCTTAAAATTATAAATTCCGTACCTTCGGTATCCGTTTTTTCGCTATCGTCAATATCGATTATCTCGCCGAGTTCTTCGCCCACGCCTTTGGCAATAGTCCCGTCTTTCTTTATAAACTTATATCCGAGTGCGGTAAGCGCGCCTATACCGCCGTCGTTGGTCGCGCTGCCGCCAAGAGTGATATATATTTTCTTCTTCCCCGCCAAAAGCGCTTTACGGATTAGTTCTCCCGTTCCGTAAGAAGTGGTTTTAAGCGGATTGCGCAAACTTTCAGGTATCAGGGTAAGTCCCGAACATTCGCACATAGATATTACAGCACTATCTTCAAACACGCCGAATCTCGACGATATTTTTTCAAACAGCGGATTACTAACCGTCTCGGTTATAAGATTTCCGTGTTTTTGCTTTATAACAGCGTCAAGGGTTCCGTCGCCGCCATCGGCAATAAGCAACGGAACCACGCTGAATTTATCCGACTTGTCTTTAACCGCGTCAAGCCAGATATCGTTTATTTGCTCGCCTGTCAAACTTCCTTTAAAGGAATCGCTCGCTATTACGATTTTCATTTATAATTATTAAACCGAATTTATCTTCTTATATCGGTTCCCGCAAGATATTCGTAATACTGAACTATCGCGCTGTGGTCCAACGTTTCCTTTCCTTGCGATTTAAGCCATTGCATCATATCCATAACGGAAGAAGTAAGCGGCATTGGCGCGCCTACCTTATGCGCGGTATCAAGACAGTTATTTAAATCTTTGATATGAAGGTTAATTCTGAAACCGGGTTTGAAATTCCCGTCCATCATCATAGGCGCTTTTGCGTTCATAACCGTGCTGCCCGCAAGTCCGCCCTTTATCGCGTTGAAAATCGCTTCGGGCGCAACGCCCGCTTTTTTACCCATAACGAACGCTTCGCTTACTGCTGCGATATTGACCGCGACTATTATCTGGTTTGCGAGTTTCGTCGTGTTGCCCGCGCCGATATCGCCGCAACGCACTACCGAACTGCCCATAGCGGACAATATATCCTTAACTTCGTCGAATATTTCTTCCCTTCCGCCTACCATTATCGAAAGAGTACCGTCAATGGCTTTCGGTTCGCCGCCCGACACGGGCGCGTCTATCATAAAGCATCCCGCTTTTTCTACTTTAGCGCACACTTCTTTTGAAACTATGGGATTTATGGAACTCATATCAACGATTATCGTGCCTTTCTTTGCGCCGCAAAGCACGCCGTTATCGCCTAAAACCACTTCTTCGACCTGCGGCGAATTAGGAACCATCGTTATAACGATATCGCTTGCTGCGGCAACTTCCGCGTTCGTTTTCCCTTCTTTCGCACCGCAAGCGACTACTTCCTTAACGGCGTCTTTATTAAGATCGTTGACCGTAAGTTCGTACCCCGCTTTAAGCAAGTTCTTACTCATGGGTTTACCCATGATCCCCAAACCGATAAAACCTATTTTTTTCATAACAATTTCTCCTTTCTATATTTTTTTATTCTTCGTCAACCGTTTTAAATGATTTACCCCAGAGTTTAACTCTGTATTCGTAGGTATCGTTAAACCTGTAATCTTTCCACATCGTCAAAAGCGTCAATTCTTCGTCGGAATCGCTGTTGTCAAGCCTGTGAAACACCCCCGCGGGAATAAATATCACTTGGTTCGCGCTAACGTCTATCACTTCGTCGTCCAACTGCAATTTGCCCTTTCCGCTTAATATGTAATATATTTCGTCTTCTTTATGAAGATCGCCCGAAAGTTTTGCGCGAGGCGCGACCGTGCCGTGATTCATCTGTATCACCCCGTCGCGCCCCGTGATTATATGGTCCAGAATCATCCGCGATTTATATACGCCGCCGAGTTCCAACGGTTTTACTTTATCGACTTTTACCGATAACGCTTTAAGTTTTTCCATGTTTTTCTCCTAATCGAAATCTATTATTATTTTTGTTTTTTCTTTCGCATACTTTTCCGGATGATAAAAACAATCAAGACAGTCGGCGAATTTAACATGATGTGAAATAACGTTTGAAATTTTCACATCGTACTCGGACATTATCTTATGTACAACCGCAGGATAGTCGAAACAGCCTGCCCCGCCGCGAATATGAACGCATTTCAATACCGCTTGGTCAAGCGGTATGTTTGAAAGCAGTTTGTCATAAAAACTCAAAATAGATATACGCCCATGTGCTTTTACGGCTTGCAACGATTGAATAAAAGCCGCTTCCGAACCCGTCGCTTCGATAATCAGATCCGCGCCTTTGCCGCCCGTCATCGACAGGATTGCACTCGCTGCATCTTTTTCTTTTGCGTTTATATAATCGTCTGCGCCGATTTTTAACGCTTTTTCGAGTTTATTCGTATTTCTGCCTACGATTATAACTTTTTTTACGCCGAAATATTTGGCAAGCCAGACCGCACCTAATCCTATCGCGCCCGTTCCGAAAACGACGACGGTATCGTCTTTCGATAGTTTATAATCGGTAAAAGCGTCATAAGAAATACACGTCGGTTCTATAAGCGCACCTTCGTCAAAAGAAACGTTATCGCTTAAATGATACAGGTTTCTTTCGGGAATATACATATATTCCGCATAGCAACCGTCCCACGTATGTACCGTGCCCAAAGAGCGCACATCGGTACAACCGGATTTGTTGCCCGCTTTGCAAGCGTCACACTTGCCGCAGGTAACGGCACAATCGCTGAAAACCCTGTCACCCGCTTTAAATCCTTTTACCTTATCACCTACGCTTTCGACTATTCCCGACCACTCGTGTCCGATTCTGACGGGATATTTTATTTGACCGTCTTTAACGAAACTCGTACTTCCGTCGAATATCGCCATATCGGTGGCGCACAACCCGACTTTTTTAACTTTTATTACTATGTAATCATCTTTCGCTACGGGCTTATCTACTTCCGTTATTTCCGCATCGTAAGGTCCTTTGACAACCAAAGCCTTCATCTTTTCCATAAATTCTGCCTTTTTAATGTTTTTCTTGATTTATAATTTAAAATTTCCTATCGGCGACCAGCCCGCTTCCACGAATTGCGACAACGTTCTCTGTTCAACGCCGTAAGTAATGAAATCTTCTTCCTTCATACCGTCGGGTTCGTACGCTTTTATAAATTCGGGCATCGTCATAAGCCTGTCGATAATCTTCTTATCTATGGGTATATTTATTCTTTCCGCTTTTTCGGGATTAGCGTCGGATAACATCTTTTGTATCTTCGGCGCGACGGAAAACACCATTTTAGCCCCCGCGAGTTCGGTAACGTGATACGTCCCGCGAAGTCCCGCGGGCATTATCGTCGGTTCGAAACCGTTTTCTTCGTAAATTTTATAAGCGCGTTTCGCAACGGCGTTGCCCGCGCAACGGATATCTTCTTCCGACACGGAACTGCCGTTATCGTGCGCAACGTCTCTTAAATAGTCATCGAGTCTGCCCGTCATTAAAACCGAAAAACACGGCTTCGGCTGTTTGCCTTCCTTCCTTAAAATATCCGCGCCTTTTTTATAGTGTTCCGCTATCGCTATCGCTTGGGGAACGGTATAACTTGCGGTTATGGTTACGGGAATACCTTTCGCAACGCATTGTTCCATAGTCGCAAGCCCCGCTTTCGTTGCCGGCAGTTTTATACAGATATTTTCGCCGAGTTGATGGTAATATTCCGCCAACTCCGCCATCACTTCGATATCGCCTGCGTGCGACGGATTTGTCTGCGCGCAAACGTATCCTTGCTTGCCTTCGGTTTTAATAAATATATCCTTGAAATATTTCGCAAGATTTTTTACCGTTTCTCCCAAAACGGTTTTAACCTTTTCGTCACCCTTTAAGTCTTTCGGAATAAAAGAAAGTTCTTCTCTCCAATATTCCGCGTTATCGGACAACGTCTTGTTGATAAGAAACGGGTTTGTAGTCGCTCCGACCGCACCGTTTGCAATCGACGTTTCGATTTCCGCAGGATCTGCGGAATCGTGCCACCATTTCGATTTCGTTGTCGATAACCATTTTAAATAATCGTAATTCATTTTTCTGCTTTTCTCCTTAAATTATTATTCCTTCGCCCATTTGCATTAAATAAAACTTATTGTTAGGGGCGATCTCTTGCATACTTTTTATAAACTTATAAGGATTACCTTCGTGTTCCGCAAAATTCCAGAAATGACACGGAACGGTCAGTTTCGCGCTTAGTCCCAAAGCCGTTTCTGCCGCTTCTGTTTCGTTTATATTGCCGAACGCTCCGTTTATCGGTACTAAAAGCAAATCCGCATTGCGCTTTCTTTCGTCACGGAAATAATCTTCCCTAAAACACGTGTCGCCCATAAAATAAATCTTCTTATTTCCGTAGCGTATAAGAAATCCCACCGCGTAAGGCGTGTCTTTGCCGTGATCACAGGGAACGACTTCGATTTTTAATCCGCACGCGTTAAACAAGTCGCCCGTTTTTATAACTTCGTATCCTTCTTTAATATTTAATTTCGTCAATTCCGAAACGCAATCTTCCGTGCAGAAAAGTTTGGTTTTTCCGCCGAGCATCAATGGAATCGCGTCGCAATCGAAATGGTCGGGATGCGCGTGCGACGCCAATATTACGTCGAATTTTAATTCCGAAGGCTCTAATATCTTTGCCATTAAACGCTTAAATCCAACTAATCTTTCGCAATAATCGGATAAATACAAATCTATGGCGACAAGACTACCGTCGGGCGTCTTTATTATATATCCCGCTTGTCCGAGCCAGAACACCGCAAGGCTTCCGTCTTTTACGGGCGTTGAAATCACTTTGTCAGCAAAACTCATAAAAATCTCCTAAAATTTTTCACCGTAAACTTTTTCGTAAAAGGCTTCGGTTTCTTTTCTCGTCGGTATAGAATCAGACGCGCCTTTTTTGGTTACCGAAAGTGCGGCGGCACAGTTTGCAAAACGCATCGATTTAAGCACCGAATTACCTTCCGCAAGCGCGCAAGCGAAATATCCGTTAAACGTATCGCCCGCACCCGTTGGATCTACGGCGTCCATTTTTAAGCCGGCAACAAAAGATTCAATCTCACCGTTCGTATAATACGCGCCGTCTTTACCCAGCGTTATTATTACGTTTTTAACGCCTTTATTTATAAGAATTTTAGCCGCTTCGCGCGTTCTATCCATATCGGTCAGTTTGATACCCGTATAAAATTCCGTTTCCGTTTCGTTAGGCGTTATGAAGTCCACCCCGTCAAACAAATCGTCGCTTACGGAAACAGCGGGCGCACAGTTAAGAATAAACGGCTTTCCGTATTTTTGCGCTAACTTTTTGCATGCATAAACCGCGCTTATGTCTGTTTCAAATTGCGTAAGCACGATGGAACAGTCCTTAAAATCTTCTTCGGCGTCTATAACGTCGTTTCCTTTTACGAAAGCACTCGCACCTTTTACTATGTACAATTTATTTTGTTTTTCGGTTCTGCTTACTTCCATATCCGCAAAACCCGTCGAAACGCCGTCGGTTTTTACGATATATTTTTGCGAAATACCGAATTTATTAAAATGTTTTACCGCAATATCAGCCAAAAAATCGTTCCCGATTTTCGCGATGGGAAAAACCTCCGCGCCGGCTAATCTACAAGCCGTCATCTGATTGTTGCCCTTGCCGCCGACGCCGAAGAACACTCCGTCCGCAATGACGGTCTCGCCCGCCTTTGCAAAGTCGGAAGTATAGACGTAAATATCGATAAACACGCTTGCCGCGCCTATGACTTTTACCATTTTTAAATATTCCCTTCAAGAATTTTCGCACCCGAAGACGTCCCTAATCTTTCCGCACCCGCGTCGATAAGTTTTTTAGCATCTTCAAACGTTCTTATCCCCGACGACGCTTTGACTTTTACGCCGTTCGTAACGTGCGCTTTCATAAGTTTAATATCGTCAACGGTCGCAACTCCTTCGTTAAAGCCCGTACAGGTTTTTACGAACGTCGCGCCCGCTTTGCAGGAAAGTTCCACCGCTTTTATCTTTTCTTCTTCGGTTAAGAAAAAGGTTTCTATTATAACTTTTACGGTATGCCCTTTCGCCGCGGCAACGACGGATTTTATATCGTTTAATACGTAATCGTATTTACCGTATTTCAACGCGCCGACGTTTATCACCATATCAAACTCGTCGCAACCGTCCTTTAACGCCTGTTCCGTTTCAAAAACTTTGGTTTCCGTTTTGTTCGCGCCCAAAGGAAAACCTATTACCGTGCATACCTTAACGTCCGTACCTTTAAGCAGTTCTTTTGCCAAAGGCACGTTGTAAGGGTTAATGCAGACCGACGCAAAATCGTATTGCTTTGCCGCGTCGCAAAGTTTTTTAATATCGTCTTCGGTAGCAAAAGTCTTTAAGATAGTGTGGTCAATGTACTTGTTTAAATTTTTTATCATAATTAACGCTCCTTTATTTTAAGTCTTTTTTTTAAACTAAAAATTCCTTGCGAAACCGCCGCAAGTCCAACCGCCATCAACAGGTAGAACCGCGCCAGTTATGTATTCCGCGCAGTCAGATGCAATAAACATTGCCGCATCGGCTATAAATTTCGGCTGTCCCTGACGCCCTTGCGGAATATGCGCTAATAATCCTTTCATACGCGCGTCGTCTTTCCACAATTCGTTGGTTACGGCAATACCGATAGTGCCGGGGGCGATTGAATTCACCCTGATACCTTTCGGGGCAAGTTCCAACGCCATCGCTTTCGTCATATTGATAACGCCCGCTTTCGCGGCGGTGAACGCGCATTGATCGCGCAAAGGCACCATACCCGTTATAGAACTTATGTTTATAATATTCGCGCCCTTTTCGGTCATAAACGGGATAGCCGCTTTACTGCAATTATAAGTGCCGATAAGATCAACGGAAACTATGCCGTCAAACCATTTATCGCTGAAATTTTCTATCGTGTTTCTTTCGTCCGGACCGACGTTTATACCCGCGTTATTGATAAGAATATCTATTTTACCGAATTTATCGGCTATCTCTTTCATTATTTTACTCGTTACCGTTCTGTCGGTAATATCGAAATCGTAACCGACGGCTTTATAACCTGATGCAACGATTTCGTCAACTACTTTTGCGGTGTTTTTCAAATCGCAAACGACGGAGATTGCGCCGTTTTCCGCAAACGCTTTCGCCATCGCGCTGCCGAGTCCTCCGCTCGCCCCCGTAATAACAACTGTTTTACCTTTAAATTCAATGTTCATAATATTTATCCTTCTTTTTTATTTATCCTTCTTTTTTATTGATAAACGGTGAAAAAGACAGCAAATTACAATCTATATTCTGTTCTGAAAAGACCGTAACCGTTTCTTCGCAACCGCTTTCGATATCGAGATAGTTATCGCTAAAAGTATATTTATAATTATCCTTAAATGAAATAAACAACGACTTTATAAACGAATTCGCTTTAATCGTGATTTCGATTTGATTATCGGATATTTTGTTAATTTTATAATCAAAATCGTTTCCGAAAGTATTGTTCGCCCAAAAATCTTTTGAATACAAAAATTTTTGTTTTTTCTCACCGTAAAAATATTCGGCAAAATAGTAAGCGCCTGAAAACTCTTTCGTATCAAATTCCACAGGAATAGAAAATACAGCGTCCGATTCCACGCAAACGTCTATTGTTTTTTCAAAAATCAAATTGCAATTATTGTCTTTTATGCCATAATGCACTTTGACTTGTTTACTTTCAAAAGAAATATTTGACGCAAAAAGATAAGTTTTTCCGTCGTTTTTTTGCGTAAACGAAACGAGTAAAGGTACAAAAGACCTTTTCATTTGATAATAAGCCTGTTTAGGTGCAAGATAGTAATCAATTAGCGCCCAAGTACCGGCAGGCCACATTTCGTTATACATCCAATTCATAAAACCGGACGTAATACCGGTCGAACGTGCATATTCGTATTCTGCCCTTAACATTTCCGCTTGCGCCTGCATACCCATTTTGGTAAAGCACTCCAAGGAATCCGCTTATATTTCCTTTCTATATCCAAACGGTCTTATTGTTTCTGTTCCGCAAATACGGAATATCGATTCGACCGTCCTATTTTCTTATTTTACTTAACAATCTTAAAACGTTCTATATATTTTTCTTTTACAATATGATTTTTAACCCCGTTGCATAGGCAGCCGAACGGCTGCCTATGCAACAAAGGTGTTTAAGTCTTGCGGTTTAACTCTGTTTATCGCTTAACTTAAAGAGCAGTATTTATTTGCTTATCCGCATCCCACTGTGTTGCATCGTAAAGCGTTACCGTGGGCGCAGATTATTTTAAGTAGATCTGGTCGATAAATACACAGTCGCCCGCACTATCCGTCGCTATCGTAAGATAATACGTTCCGCCTAAATCGAATTCAACTTCGCCCCATTGATTGCGCGTCGCGTCTGTTATAAGACTTAATCCGTCGTTGTCGTCGAATACCGCTCTTACACACTTCGTCGTGTCTATCTTTACCCTGACTACCAACTTGGTGTAGCCCGTCCCGTCGAACGAAGGTACGCTATTCGTCCACTGCGTATATGCCCTTGATCCCTGATTCGTCCCGTATGCTAAAACATTCGCTCTGCCGTCGTATTCGGCGTATTTGTTTACTACACCGTTAGCACCGGTTCCGTAACCAGGATTGTTCCAAGGATGCGCTCCATCAAGTGCCCAGTTGGAAATATCCGTTACCATTAAAGCACCTTCGGGAATCGCAAGTTCAGGCGTAACGTAAACCGCGTCAACAGTAGTGTTTTCTGCGGGCATATTGAAAGTGTTACCCTGTATTTCTACGCCGTTTACAGACCAATAACTGAATTCTTTGCCTTCGGGAATAGCATTTTCATCAACCGTCAAGGTTACGGTAGCATTTACCGCATATTCGCTTGCATCTGCCGAACCGCCGTTTACCGTAAGAGTATACTTCGGAAGTTCCACAAGATAAACTTGGTCGATATAGATAACTACGTCGCTGCTCGACGTCGTAAGTATAGTAAATATCGCTCTGGGAGCCCAAGCGACCATCGGGAACGTTATCGTCGTCCATTCATTCTTAGCTACTTCACCCAAGTGACCGAATCTCGTACCATTGGCGCCGTCAAATGCCAACACTATGTCGGATACGTTGTCGGTTACGTAGCAATTAAGAACTATTCCGTAGTTAGCGGGATTAGCGGATACCATTGTTTTAACGGCTTCACTCAACCCGCTCATATCTTCGTCAGGGACTATCGTGCACGCTATATAGGTGTTAGAATGTTCTATACCTAATACGCCTGCTCTGCCGTTGTATTCTTCATATTGTACCGAGTTGCCGGAACAGCCACCCCAGTTTTGTACCCAAGACGTGAAAGGCGTAGAATAATCCTTAATAAGCGTTGCACCCTGCGGTATCGCAATTTCATTCAGTGCATAAATCGCTTTTACGGTGATATTTTCCGTCACAATTTCGTTTCCGACAAAATCAACGTAACTATCCACGCCCGTTTTCAACTGCCATTTTACAAAATGATAGTTCTCCGGTGGCGTAACGCTTATTCCGGCAAGCGCACTGACGGGCGTACCGTAGTTAACGTCTATCGGAGATATCGCCGTACCCGCACCCATTTCAAACGTTATAGTGTACTGCGTAATTTCGCCGTTAGCATAAGTCGTAAGCAAATCGTTCGTATCTGCCACGTCTTCAAGGTAGAAATACAAGTCCCCGTCCGACGCAAGTACAGTCGTTAACGCGGCATAGTCAGCCGCATTCGCCGCTATTATCGGATTATCTTCCGTACCCAGCCAACCGTAAACGGTTTTTATGGTGTCATAATAGCCGCCGCGAAGTGCGCCTGCCGACGCTACGTCTTCCATAGTACGTGTGGGCGATGCAACCGCGTTGCCGTTCCACACAGCCGCCGCGTAAAGCGATAAATCCCTGTACGTTGCCACTTTATTGATGTCAAGCAGACAGTTTGCGTAATAATATCCGTCCGCTTCGCCGCCTGACGTTTTGCCCGCATATATGGTGTTCTTGTCAACGACCGCTTTCGTTGCGTGATTTTCGGATACCAACGCCTCGTAATCGTCCCCCACAA
>Ga0247611_10006465_pt1 | contig 15030 bp, 20 predicted proteins | sample 177DNAGHGhighgp2_FD_192422 | JGI IMG/M metagenome (GOLD analysis project Ga0247611, IMG submission 192422) | Sheep rumen microbial communities from Palmerston North, Manawatu-Wanganui, New Zealand - 1770 DNA GHGhigh gp2 | ecosystem: Host-associated > Mammals > Digestive system > Stomach > Rumen...
AGAGGGGACTAATACCAGGACCCAACGAGAGTAATTTGATATTTTGTGGAATAAATTTCAGTTGCACAAAGTTGCAACGAGTTGCGGAGAACTGTGCCGAGTGAAAAATTGTGGGTGGCGGTTCTCCCTTTATTTTGTGGATAGGATAGGTAAAATTGAATGAGCGATAGGAAAACATTGGAGGAACAGGCAGAAAAGATACTGAAGATGGCAGAGGAGAGAGGAGTTCAGGGCAATTTCTTTTTCCGGACAACATTTGAGCGGTATCTTGTGCAACTCAAGATATTAGATGACCTTGAACAGGCGATTGATGAGTATGGTGCGACAGTAACCAAGACATATGTCAAAGGCAGAGAGAATCTCATGTCAAACCCTGCGATCAAGGAATACAACAGGACAGTATCTGCGAGTAACGGAACAGTATCCGCACTCATCAACATCATCAAGGCATTCGGCAAGGAAGATGATGGCGGTGGGAAGCTGGATGAGTTCATGTCTGCGTTAAATGGATAATTACATACTTGCATACTATCAACAGATCCAAGACGGAACAGTTAAGGTCTCCAAATGGGTCAGGTTGGTATATGAATACATAATCAAGGGACTTGAAAACAAGTCCTTTTTTTATAACCACAAAAAGGCACAGGCATCTGTGATGTTCGTTGAACAGTTCTGCCATCATCATGAGGGAGAACTTGCACCTCAACGGATTAAACTGGAGTTATGGCAAAAGGCACTCCTGTCGGTGATATTCGGCATCTTGGATGAGGACGGATATAGACATTTCCGAGAGGTGTTCATTGTCATGGGGAGGAAGAACGGCAAAACGATTCTTGCATCATGTATTGCCGAATACTGCACATTCCTTGACGGAGAGTACGGAGGCAGGATCTATTTTGTCGCACCCAAGTTGGAACAGGCAAGGTTGTGTTTTGATGCGTATTATCAAATGATTCTGCAAGAACCTGAACTGTCACGGATGGCACAGAAACGCAGAACTGATATATACATTGAGAGTACCAACACAAGTGCCAAACCCTTGAGTTTTAACTATCAAAAATCCGATGGTTTGAACTGTTCCGCAATAATTTGTGACGAGCTTGCGAATGGATGGAAAGGCGATGCAGGGTTAAAACAGTATGAAGTTTTGAAGTCATCGTTTGGTGCAAGACGGCAGGGGTTGATGGTTTCAATCACAACATCAGGATACATCAACGATGGCATCTATGATGAATTAATAAAGAGGTCAACAAGGTTTCTTTTAGGTGAATCCAAAGAGAAACGATTGTTGCCTTTTTTATATATGATTGATGACCCTGACAAGTGGAATGACATCAACGAACTCCGCAAGGCAAATCCAAACTTGGGTGTTTCGGTTTCCGCTGATTATCTGTTGGAGGAAATGGCGGTTGCAGAGATATCACTCTCAAAGGCGAGCGAGTTCAAAACCAAGTATGCCTGTTTGAAACAGAACTCAAGTCTTGCGTTCTTGGAATCGCAGGTTGTAATGGATGCCTGCAAGCCATTTGACATCAAGGAGATAGAGAATTCATATGCGGTTGCCGGATTGGATCTCTCGCAGACCACAGACTTGAGTTGTGCCTGTATTTTGACGGAGAAAAACGGCATTATATATTGCCTTTCGCAGTTCTTTTTGCCGAGGGGCAGAATTGAGGAACTGCAATCAAGGGATGGCATACCATACGAACATTTCGTAACTAAAGGGTGGTTGACCTTATCAGGTGATAAGTACATAGATTACAGGGATGTATACGATTGGTTCGTTAAGATGATGAATGAACATCAGTTATACATCCTGAAAATAGGATATGACCGATACTCCGCACAGTATTTGGTCAACGATCTGAAAGAATATGGATTCCATTGCGATGATGTCTATCAGGGTGACAACCTATGGGGAGTTATCCAAAAGACCGAGGCGATACTCAAGGAGAGAAAACTCATTATCGGTGACAACGATTTAATGAAGTCGCATATGTTGGATTCCGCAATAAAGATGTCACATGAACGAGGCAGAGGCAGATTAACAAAGATACATCAAACCGCTCACATTGACGGATTCGCATCATTGGTTGATGCCATGACAATGCGAGAGAAGTATTGGAGCGAGATAGGGGAAAGGTTAAAGAACGAGGAGTAACTATGGGATTATTTGACAGAATATTCCGCAGACCTATTGAGGAAAAGAAAATAGGGCAGAACTTTTCAACTCTCACGGCATACGAACCTGTGTTCAGGAGTTGGAATGGCAGACTCTACGAATCGGAACTTTGCAGGATTGCGATTGACACGATTGCAAGACATTGTTCCAAACTCAAGGTTGAATTAATGGGTTCTGCACAACCTGAACTCAAAACAAAGATAAAACACAGACCAAACGAGTATATGACATGGTCGCAGTTCTTGTACAGGGTTGCGACCATTTTATATGCAACAAACAACTGTTTTATAGTGCCGATAATGGATACGAATCTCAACACAACAGGGTTCTTTCCTGTGTTACCGGAGAACGCAGAACTCAAGGAGTATGGCGGACAGATATGGATCCGATACAGATTCCGCAACGGACAGGTCGGTGCGATTGAGTATGACAAGTGTGCGATATTAACGAGGTTTCAGTATGAGGATGATTTCTTTGGTTCATCAAATCATGCATTAGATGACACCCTCAAATTGTCGCATATGTCCAAACAGGCGGTGGCAAACGCAGTTAAAGAAAACTCCGCAATTCGCTTCATTGGGCAGACCGATAACTTCATAAAAAGTGAGGATCTCAAAAAGGAACGCATCAGGTATAACAAAAACAACTTTTCGGATGAGGTCAATGGTTATGGAGGACTCCTCCTGTTCCCTAACACCTATAAGAACATACAACAGATTAATTCAAAGGCATACACAGTTGATGCCGAAGAGATAAAACTCATTCAAAAGAGCGTTGAGGACTATTTCGGAGTGAACGAGGCGGTCATCAATAATAGTGCAACTGGGGAACAGTTAGATGCGTTCTTTAACGGATGCGTGGAAAATTTTGCCATTAGTCTGTCGGAAGCGATGAGCGGTGCGATCTACACAGACCTTGAAAGGTCATACGGAAGTTATGTCCGAGTGGATGCCAACAGATTGCAGTACATGAGTACAACGGCAAAGGTACAGATGGCAAAGGAGTTGGGTGACCGAGGAATGTTGACCATCAACGAGATGAGAGAACTGTTCAACTATCCTCCGATTCCGAATGGGGATACTGCGGTTATCCGTGGCGAATATTATTCAGTAGATGACAAATTAGGAGAGGAAAACAATGGAGAAGAAAATAACTCGTAGTTTCACATTTGATGTGAACGCACAGAACAATGAAAAGTACGGAGATTATGTTGAGGGCAGAGCGATAGTATTTGAAAAACCCACAGACATCGGACTTTTCACAGAAGTAATTGATAAGAACGCACTATCCAAGACAGACCTCAAGGATGTGCGTTTTTTAATAAACCACAATACGGAAATGATTCCTCTTGCACGCAGTAGGAACAACAACGAGAACTCAACGATGCAGTTGACAGTAGGTGAAGAGGGCATGGACATCCGAGCCAATTTGGATACCGAAAACAACGCAGAGGCGAGGGCATTGTATTCCGCAGTTAAAAGAGGCGATATTTCCGGCATGAGTTTCATGATGACAGTACGAGGCGAAGAATGGGATTTTTCGGATGAGGAAAGACCCCTGCGTAGAATCACCGATGTGGGGCGAATTTATGAGGTATCAAGTGTTACCTACCCTGCCTATGAATCCACATCAATAGAAGCGAGAGGCGATGAGGAGGCATTGGAGAATGCCAAGTCCGTACTGGAGAGTGCGAAAGCCGAAGCCGAGGCAAAAGCCGAGCGAGACGCAGACCTCAATGAACTGACATCATTACTCAATGAATTGGAGGCAAACGATGACAATCAAGGAAATTGAAACGAGGAGTGCAGAAATCCGTGAGGCGATGACCTCCGAGGATGCAGACCTCAAATCTCTCATAGAAGAGGCAAAAGAACTCAAGACACGCAAAGCCGAACTGATTGCCGAACAGAAAGAAAAAGAACTTGAGGCAGAAGTACGCAAGGCAGAAATGAGTGCGGTCATTGAGGGCAAAGGTGAAGTCATAGAAAAAAAGGAGAAAACAGAAATGACAGAAACAGTTGAAGTAAGAAATTCTAAGGAATACATTGACGCATACGCAAAGTACATCAAGACGGAAGATGCAACAGAGTGCAGGGCATTACTGTCCGAGAATGGCGGTGGCACAGTTCTCGTTCCTGATATGGTATATGACATTGTCAAGACCGCTTGGGAAAGAGATGCCATCATGAACCTTGTCCGTAAGACATACATCAAGGGCAACCTCAAGGTTGGATTTGAACTGTCCTCCGATGGTGCGGTTGTTCACACAGAGGGTGGCAATGCAATAAATCCGGAGAACCTCCTGTTAGGAGCCGTTACGCTCACCGCTTCTTCAATAAAGAAACTCGTAAGAATTAGCGATGAGGCACTGGATCTCGCTCCGGCAGATTTTCTTGAGTACATTTATGATGAAGTTGCCTATCAGATTTCTAAAAAGGCAAGTCAGGTTCTTCTTGGCATCATAGAGGCTTGTGGCACAGTATCAACGGCAACTTGTCCGTCAGTTCCTGTTGTTACAGAGGGAACAGTTGGCATAGACACAGTTGCAAAGGCAATGGCAGAACTGTCCGCAGAGGCAACAAATCCTGTTGTTGTTCTTAATAGGTCAACATGGGGTGCAATCAAGTCTGCACAGGCAAAGGCGAACTACGCTTATGACCCCTTTGAAGGACTTGACAAAGTATTCTGCAATGACCTCCCTGCATACGCAGTTGCAACGACAGGTGACACCTACATGATAGTCGGTGACTTTGGTCATGGTGCAATCGCCAACTTCCCGAATGGCGGTGAAATCAAGTTCAAGTTTGACGATATGTCCGGTGCATCTGCCGACATGGTTGATATAATCGGCAGACAGTTTGTCGGACTTGGTGTTGTTGCCCCTGACGCATTCGTAAAGGTGCAGAAATAACACACCAATAACAGGAGAATAGATAGGATGAAAACATTAATTGCAGTACCATGCATGGATCAAGTTCCTGCACAGTTTTGTCAATCATTGGCAATGTTGAAAAAGGTCGGAGAATGTGCAATCGCATTCCAAGTGGGTTCACTCATCTACACTTCAAGAGATAACCTCTCAAAAAAGGCGGTGAGTATGGGTGCGGATTACATCTTTTGGTTGGATTCGGACATGGTTTTTGAACCTGACATACTCATCAGGATGATGGATGAGATTGAACCTAACACGATCTTGACAGGGTTGTATTTCCGGAGATCCGCTCCGTTCTCGCCTGTACTGTTTGAGAAATTAGAGATGACAGACAAAGGTTGCGAATGGACGGATTTCAAGGAGATACCTGATAAACCCTTTGAAGTCGGAGGATGCGGATTCGGTTGTGTACTGATGCCGACAGATGCGATTTTATCTGTGGTATTACAACACACGCAGATGTTCAATCCGATGAAAGGTGTTGGCGAGGACTTGGCATTCTGTTGGAGGGCGAGGCAGAGCGGATACAAAATCATCTGCGACCCTCAAATCAAACTTGGTCATGTTGGTCATACTGTGATTGATGAGAATTTCTATCTCACTTACAAGGAGAACAAAAAATGACATTGGCAGATGTAAAGACCGCATTAAGGGTCAAAACAAACGCATATGATGGAGAGATTGAATCATTAATGGAATCTGCCATGCAGGATTTGAATCTCGCAGGAGTTGAATTTGACACAGTAGATGATGTAGTTCAAACCGCAGTTATTACTTACTGCAAAGTGAGGTTTTGGAGAGTATCCGACAGAGAGTACGCAAACCTTAAGAAGTCATACGATGAACAAAAGGCACAACTCTCTATGGCAACAGGGTACACGGATTGGGGCGATCTAAATGAGTGATGTTCTTAATCTTATAACAGAAACATTCACCCAAGACGTATACGGCAACGATGTTGCACAGGAAACCAAAACCGAGGTGTTCTGTGAAGTATACTCCATAAGTCAAAATGAATTTTATTCCGCAGGAAGAGAGGGTCACAGACCCTCTTTTCGTTTTGACATCTTTTTTGATGACTACAACGGAGAACAAATCGTTGAGTACAACGGAAAGAGATACCTCATATACAGAACATATCAAAGGGATGACACGATGGAACTCTACGCAGAAATGAGGGTCGGAGTATGAATGTTAAATCATTAAATACACTCTTAAAGACATTAGGAATCCCTGTGGCATACAGAGTGTTTAAGACACCTCAAACATTGCCTTATATCGTATTCTTTGTTGATTCTACCGACAACGAATTTGCAGATAATTCCGTTTATAAACAGGTCAATTCATGGCAGGTTGAATTATACTGCGACACCAAGAATCCTCCGTTAGAGAGGAGTTTAGAGGCGATATTACCGCCTTATAACAAGGTGGAATCGTTCATAGACACAGAACAGATGTTCCAAATCGCATATTCCTTTGAAACCTACGAAACCGAGGAAACAAATGGGTAAAGGCAAAGACCTCATGACCCAACTGAATGATGTCTTGCAGGACTATTCAAAAGAGGTCATGGACACTTACAACACTTGCGGTAAGGAAATCGCAGATGATACTGTTTCCAAACTCAAGAGAGTGGCATTCGGCAAATATGACCGAGGCAAATACTCAAAGTCTTGGGCGGTGAAACAGGAACAAGGCAAGCTGGGTTCTTACACATACACCATCTACAACAAAAAACATTACAGACTTACTCACTTACTTGAATTCGGTCATGTAGTTAAAAACGGCACAAAACGAGTGGTGGGCAAGGCAGATGCGATTCCTCACATCAAACCGATGGAGGAATGGGTGCAAAACCAACTCCCAAAATTATTAGTACAAAAATTAGGAGGCAGATAAATGGCAAACACAGTTGAGTTTGGACTCACTAATGTATATATCGCCAAAGCGACAAAGGCACAGGACGGAAGTGTTTCGTATGGGAGCCCTGTTAGACTTTATGGCGGTGTGGATTTAGCGATATCAAGTGATACAAGCGGTAGTGACAATATATTCTATGCAGACAACATTGCATATTACAGGGCAACAGGTGGAAACACAGGATTCTCCGGAACTCTTGAGATCGCACTTCTCCCTGATTGGTTCAAGACCGACATACTTGGGCAGACAAAGAATGCCGATGATATCCTTATGGAAACATCAAACGATACATTCTCTCCCTTCGCTATGTTGTATCAGGTTGATGGCGATGCAACGGAAACATTAAGATGTTTCTATTATTGCGAAGTATCAAGACCTAACGAGAACGCACACACGATTGAAGATACACAGACACCGCAGACAACAACCCTTAACATCACGATATCGCCCAGACCTGACACAGGCGATATTAAGGCACAGACAACCGATGATACTGCAACATCAACCATCGCAAATTGGTTCACGGCAGTATACGAAGAGTAGAACACACCTCATATTTGAGGGTGTTACACCGAGAGGGAGTGTTCCTATCCGCTCCCTCTCATTTTAGATAGGAGGATAGACATGGAAAAGATAATACAGATAGACGGAAAAGATGTGCCGTTAAGGGCATCTGCAATGAACATGGTAATCTACAGAAGTGAGTTCAACAAGGACATCATGGAAGTGGCAGGAGCGATAGTCAAGGCAGGATCTACACAGGACTTTACAAACCTTGATTCTCTTGGAGTGGCAAGACTCATATGGACAATGGCAAAGACCTATGACAAATCACTCCCAAGTTTTGAGGATTGGTTTGACAAAATAGAGATGTTCCCTGTTCTTGATATTTTGGGCGATTGCATGGAACTCATCCTTGCGAACCTCACCTCTACAACAACTATAAAACCAAAAAACCCAAAGGGGGCAGACTAACCACACAATCGCTGATGATGTCAGCGGTGTCGCATGGGTTTTCTGTCCAAGACTTTGAATTAGTAACAATAGGGATGTTAATGGATGCCTTGAGTGAAACTATTCCTGACGGAGAGAGAAAAATCAAGGCAACCCAAGAGGATATAAAAAGGTATTTGTAAATGGCAAATAACATTAAGGGCATCACCATTGAGATTGATGCCAACCCTACACCATTAAATAACGCATTAAAACAGATAGACTCAAAGACTCGTTCTCTGTCAAGCGAACTCAAACAAATCAACTCACAGCTGAAGTTTGACCCTCACAATGCGGTTCTCCTACAACAGAAGTTTGATGTCCTGACCAAAAAGGTTGAGGAAACGAGAAACAAACTCCAAACATTAAAGGATGCACAGGAACAGGTTGACCAACAGTTCAAAGAGGGCAAGATACCTGAAGAGGAATATCGTGCATTTCAGCGAGAGATCGCACTCACAGAATCGCAGTTAAAGACATTTGAACAACAGACCGAGGATGCCAAAAAAGACCTTGATAATTTAGGTCATGAGGCAGATGAAACAGGCACAGATTTCAAGGAGATGGGTACTGATGCACAGAACTCATCCAAAAAGGTCGGAAGTGGGTTCAACACAACCGCAATCAATCTGTCATCGTTTACAAACATTGTAAGGAATATTGGTTCTGTTATACAGAGTGCGATACAACACGCAGTTAATCTCGGCAAAAAGATCGCAGGGATAGTCAACGAGTATTTTGAAACTGCGGATGAAATAAACACCGATGCAAGGAAGTACGGCATTGATACCGACACCTTGCAGAAATGGAGATACGCATCCGAACTGATTGATGTATCTGCCGAAACGATGGGGTCATCGCTTGGCAAACTCACAAGGTCGCTCAAACAGTACCAAAAAGGCAACGAGGACACAGTAGGTGCGTTTGAGAGTTTAGGTGTATCCGTATATAACGCATCCGGACAGTTCAGAAAATCCGAGGATATATTCTACGATGTCATTGACGCACTTGGCAGAGTAGAAGATGAAACACAGGCAGACATTCTCGCAAACCAAATCTTCGGCAGGTCGTTCCAAGAACTGAATCCGTTAATTGATGCAGGGTCAGGTGCGATAAAAGACTTGGGTCAGGAGGCAGAGGATCTTGGACTCATAATGTCACCTGAACAGTTAGACAACCTCAACAGGGCAAAGGATTCATTGGATTCCATCAAGGCACAGTTGGGGATGGCACTCCTGCCGATAGTTGAAAAGTTATCTCCTGTCATTGAGGACATAACGAATTGGCTTTCGGAACAGTTGGCAAGACCTGAAGTACAGGAATCGTTGGGTAAGATTGGCGAGGCACTTGCGACCATAGTTGAGGCGGTTGGCGGTGCATTAAAACAGTTGGTGGAATCAGGACAGTTAGAGGCATTGATTGATGCATTAGTTGATGCCCTGCCTGCCATCGCAGAGTTTGTTGCCAACACTCTGCCGACACTCGTTGAGGGATTAACTAACATTCTTGGTTTCTTTACAGATATAGGGAAACCTGTTGATGATTTTGACAAGAAAATAAAGACCGCAACCAAAGACACCGAATCGTTCTCAAACAAAGGACAGTTAAGTGCAGGATTACTCAAGACCGCATTTACAGGCGGTATGCCTGCGATATTCAAAGCGGTTGATGAGAACATGAAGGCATCAGGTCAGGACTTTGATACATTCTTCAAGGATGCGACGGCACAGTTCGGACCTCTTGAGGGATTGGCAAACTCAACATTTGCACTCATTTCAGGCGATGTTTCAGGTGCGTTTGGGTTGAATGGCGATGCATGGACAGGCATCACAACATTTTTTGGTAATGTACAGACCGAGTTCCAAAATTTGCCGAACAGGATAACAAGTTGGTTGTCAGGCATTGGCGATGCGATCACAAGGGCATTCAAGAACATAAGGTTGCCGAAACTCCGTTGGAAAGAGGGCAACATGAATAAGTTCCCGCCTGATTTGGGGCACATTGAATGGTACAGAAAAGGCGGTATATTTACATCGCCATCTGTCATTGGTGTAGGTGAGGCAGGTCCGGAGGTTGTTTTGCCTCTTGACAGACTCGCAGGGATCTTGAGGAGTGTCGGTGTTGGGCAGAGCGGAAATGTTGTAATCAACGCACCTGTCCAAGTGGTCAAAGAACTAAACGATGCCGAACTCAACAGAGTGGGCGGTAGGATAACCGATATAGTCGGCAGACAGTTTGCCAAACGAACAGGAGGCACATTATGAGGCAATTCTATCTTATAAACGCAGACGGACAGAAATACAACCTCATTAATGACATGACAAGGGCATTCCTGTGGCAACCGAGCGGATTGGGTTTTCAGTACGATAAGGACTACATGGAATCCGATGGGTTCTTCTTTGAAATGAACTCCGCAGTATCGCAGACCGCAAAGACAGGAGTTCTTGTGTTTTTCAAAGACCCTTACACGCAGTACAAGGCATTCATGGATTACATTTCATCAAGTGAGGGGTTAAGACTTGCATACTCGCCAAAGGGGAACACTTGGTACTATGTGGACATTGATATTGAGTATGTGGAGAAATCCGAGATAGAGGAAAACGGCACTCTCCAATGTTCAATTTCAATGTTGCCGAAAACACCGATGTATCTGCCGTATGAGTTAAATATAGACTTGAGCGGTGATTTAGGATCCTCAATCAAACAGTATGGTGGCAACAGCTACGCATACAAATATGACTATACTTATTCAAACACCGCAGTTGCAGGCGAGATAGAATTTGAAATACCTGCACAGATGGATTCAGGACTTGAGATAACCATCTATGGTGCAATCTCATCGCCTGTGATGGAGTTCTACGCAAGCGGATCTAAAATAGGCGAGATTGACCTCTCAAGTATTTCGGTACTTGCCGGAGATTATGTCAAATACTCAAGTGTGCCGACATCGGCAGGGATATATCAATCTGTGAGCGGTGTGGTAGATGACATCACAGAACAGATCGGACTCAACGCAGATTATCCGTCGTTCTTTTTACTCCCTCCGAACCAAACCATCAAGGCGGTTCTGCAAGCGGATGTCTTAACAGGAACATCGGCAAGTATCAAAGTATATGAGTATTTCATGAGTGTATAAAGATGATTGTATTTATTAAAGACAAGAACTCATTCATCACTAAAACGATGGTGAGTGCGGTGGATTATGAGATACATGAATCCATCTATGATACAGTTTCAACCATAACGATTCCGACACAGAAATCTCCCATTAACGAGGGAGATTTTTTGATGTTTGATGGTATGCCGTTTGTTGGGATAGTCACCGAGGTAGACATTGACGGAGGCAGAACAGAGATATCCGTTGAACAGGCGATTAAGTTGTTCTCAAGGGATATGTTCTATTCGGCAACCTCATACACCTATATGGAGGACTACCTCAAGGATCTAATTGATACCAACTACACGAACTGCACCGATGATTTATACAAAGTGCCGTTTCTGTCGGTCAATGCGTTATCCCATACAAGTGGTAACTGTAAACCTGACTTGGATGACAACATCTTTAATATCAAGAGTTACACATCCAAGTTGAGAAGATTACAGGACATCGTTTGCGAGTGGGATTTTAACAGAACGCAGTTAGTGTTGAACATCTATAAAAAGAGTTTCGGCATCCACAACATTGATATGTCCAATCCGAGGTACATCATCACCGAACAGACTATATCAAATCAAGTTGTGGGCAAGATAACTGTGTTCTGTGAGGAGAATTCCGCATACTCAAATTGGTATCTCAAGACAGACGGAACTGCGACCACAACAAAACCTGCCGATGCGGACAGAGTGCAAGGCGATTGGACAACTCTTGTGGTCAACGAGATCGCAGACATCACCGATGATGTTAAAGATGAGTTTGCGAAAAACTATTATAGTCACAAGATATCATTCTTGACCGATTCGCATTTTGAGATATATGACCGATTAAAGTTGAGGATGGACGGAAAGATATTCAACTCATATGTGAGCGGAATAATACATACAAAAGGAAGTAAATACATAGAAGTGGAATGCGGAGAACTGCAAACGCAGTATCCGTTCTTAAACAGATTGTAGGAGGAATAAAATATGCCTTTTAAAGGAGTAACATTCAGCGGACAAAATGTCACACCCAAAAACGATGGTGGATTATACGCATCGCATCATGGCGATGGCATCTTATGGGGATGTTTAATGAACATAAGTGGCGATGACCTTGTCATCCAAAGTGGTGAATTCATCGCTTATGGCAGAGTATGTCAGGTAGATGGTGCGACCAATGTTGATTTGAGTGGCAGAACATTACAGACAGGATACATTCAAGTCATCATGAACTATGACCTTACACAGAGTGAGGGTTCACAATGGTACACCACATTTGTTGAATCTGCGACAACAACATTTCCTGCACTTACACGAGGCAATATTAACGATACGGATACTCTGTATCAGTTAGAACTTGCAGTTGTGCAGATAAGTGGTGGAAACTTAACGAGTATATATTCTTCATTAGGCACTTCTAGTATGACATCACAAAGGTATTACGCCAATGGTGTTACAGAAAACGCACAAGTTATTATACAAGATAACGGTACTTCAAAAGGTATATTATATCATGACAGAATAAGCGATTTTGTGCGAATTGGGTCACTTGTTAACGGTAATATTAAAACTGCGATTACCTGTGCATCAAATGGGAATATTGTGATATACGGAGCATCAGGCGGATACATTGCACTCCGACCTTATGGATACAACAATACAACAAACCAGTTATATCTTGATGGTGGTGACGGACAGTTATGGGGCGGTTTTCCTTTAAGTACTGTGGAAAACTCAACAACTAGAACATTAAGTAATGGTGGCACACTTAGTTTGGGAACTATCAATAAACCATCAAGTGCATCATATGGGGTGCAGTTTGGTTATGTGAAAATAACTCCCAATGCACAAGGGTTTATGTCTGTGGCACTTAACGGCTCACAGACAACCTGTTATGTACCGAATGGTGTAAGTGTTGGTATAACTATCTGTGGAGTATTTGCAGGAACATCGGCATTTTCTATATCACCCTTGACAAGTTTTGGTGGTTCTGTTACCTATTCAAGACTTGACACTATTTGGTTCGCATAGGAGGGCAAAAAGATGAAGTATTATATCAAAGTTAAAGACAATAGAATCATTGAAAGATTTGTCGTTTATGTTGACGAGATACCAAAAGGGTACATAGAGATAACCGCTGAACAGAACGCACAGATTATAGACCTATTAGACCATCAGTATGAGTATGTGAATGGGAAGATAAAGGAGATAGGGTGATGGCAACAATAAAACAATTCACCTCTCTTGCGAGTGGGCAGAGCGGAATCGGAATATATGTTCTTGGAGGACAGGGCGAATTACTCACTTCTATCAATGCCGAGTGGATTAAACGGAAAGAGGATTCCGAATCCAACTATAAAAAGGCATATGAGATGTACCTTAAACGCAAGGACATCAAAGGTGCGAGGGCATTTGATTGTAGCGGACTTGTCTGTTGGGCATTGGTTGAATGCGGTGCAAAACCGAAAGGATTTGATACAACCGCAAACGGACTTTATAAATCCTATACAACCGCAATCTCCAAACATGATTTAAGGGATGGAGATTTGTGTTTCAAGGTCAAGGATGGCAAGGCACATCATGTCGGCATCTATGTCAATGGAAAGATAGTAGAGGCAAAAGGCAGGGCATATGGTGTTGTTTCCTCAAGTGTTTCATCATCTTGGAATGCGTTTGGCAGACTCAATATCAAGTGGGATGATGAACCGCAGGGGTATGTCTTTACACGCAACCTTAAAAAAGGGATGAAAGGCGAGGATGTCAAAGAGTTGCAGAAACTCCTGATGAAAAAGGGATACACTCTTGCCAAGTACGGAGCGGACGGAAGTCTTGGTTCGGAAACGGATCGTGCGATACGCAGATTTCAAGTTGACCATAGCGGTAAACCTTATTACCTCAAGGTTGATGGTATTGCCGGAAAGAACACGATAACCGCACTTGGTGGACAATGGAAATAATGATAACGATAACAGGTGTTCTGTTCGGATGCCTGTTGTTGTACTGGGTATTTAATTACTTCGGAGGCACACGATGGTAGAGGGCATAGTAATTGGTGTAGTGATCGCAATTATCACCATATTGGTGAATGCGTTTGTGCACCGCATGGGAGTACAGACTCGCACAGACAGATTGGAAGAGAAGATTGACAGACTTGAAGAGGGTCACAAGGTAACCATGCAGGTATTACTCCCTCTTGTGTTGTCGGTCAAAGGCGAGAAACCCAACGGAGAACTTGAGAGGGCATTGAACCTCTTAAATGATTATTTTATACAGAAGTAGGAGGAAGCTATGCAGAACAGATTTAAGTCATGGGCATTATGGTTGTCAATGGGTGCAATGGTTGTTTGGATTGTAAAAACTGTTAGTGGTGGTGCAATAGATATCTCATCCGAGGTTGATACATTCCTGAACCTTTTATGCCCAATCCTCTGCGGATTTGGAATCGTAAATGTACCAACTGATAAAAATCATATATAATTTCGCTCACCCTTGTAAAAACAATAGTGAAGTAACGAACAAAGGTGCATGAGCGATTGGGGGGAGAAAGGGTGTACACCCATCTCCCTCTTTTTTTTTCCCCCTTGTACATTCTCGCTTGGTTTATGACCGAGAACAAGCGGAAAAGTCAAATCATGTGATATCGTAAGTTAGGAAATCACGATATCACATCAATATCACATCATTATCACTTCAACAACCTACCTATTATATATATAAGGCTCTATTTTGCCCTCTGTTGGTATCTTGTTGGTATCAAGGTATAAATTATAGGGTAAAACAAAAACCGCCTTAAATGGCGGTATAAGTGGGTATTTTTTGGTGACCCATCGGAGATTCGAACTCCGGACACCTTGATTAAAAGTCA
>Ga0247611_10006466_pt1 | contig 15029 bp, 10 predicted proteins | sample 177DNAGHGhighgp2_FD_192422 | JGI IMG/M metagenome (GOLD analysis project Ga0247611, IMG submission 192422) | Sheep rumen microbial communities from Palmerston North, Manawatu-Wanganui, New Zealand - 1770 DNA GHGhigh gp2 | ecosystem: Host-associated > Mammals > Digestive system > Stomach > Rumen...
TATGGAGCTTCAGCGCAAGGAAAGCAAAGAGTTTCTTGACGATCTGACGACCCGCGACCAGCGGATGATGTGCGCGACGATCACGCTCGTTCACGTTGCTGACAGCAAGGAGCAGCTCGACTCGGATACCGAGGCTCTGCTTTCGACGGCAAGGCGTCATCTCTGTCAGCTCGCCGCGCTGAAGTTTCAGCAGATGGATGGGCTGAATACCGTTCTGCCTATCGGGTGCAGGAAGATCAACGTGCTTCGCACACTGACAACCGAAAGTCTTGCGGTCTTTATGCCGTTCAAGGTTCAGGAGATCGGTCACGAGCGCGGCATCTATTACGGTCAGAATGCCATAAGCAACAATATGATCATCGCAAACAGACGGCATTTGCTCAACGGCAACTCGTTCATTCTCGGCGTGTCCGGTTCAGGTAAGTCTTTCACCGGCAAGTGTGAGATCTCCAATCTGATGCTTGACGGAGATTCGGATATTATCATTATCGACCCAGAGCGCGAGTACGCGCCGCTTGTCAAAGCACTCGGCGGCGAGATCATTGACATTTCCGCGACGAGTAAGAACCACATCAACGCGATGGATATGAACAAGGAATACGGCGACGGCGAAGACCCTGTTATCCTGAAATCCGAGTTCATCCTGTCGCTCTGCGAACAGCTTATAGGCTCTCGCTCTCTCGGAGCTAAGGAAAAGTCTCTGATCGACCGCTGCACCAAGATCGTTTACCGCAACTACAAGAAGCGCGGTTACACCGGTACGGTCCCGACGCTTAAGGAATTCCGCGCGGAGCTGCTCAAACAGGAAGAGCCTGAAGCGCAGGACATTGCCCTTGCAATCGAGCTCTTTACCGATGGTTCTCTCGACACCTTTGCCAAGAAGACGAACGTTGACGTGGACAACCGTCTTATCTGCTACGACATCCTTGATCTCGGAAAGCAACTTCTGCCTATCGGTATGCTTGTCGTCCTTGACAGCATCCTCAACCGAATCACCGCGAACAGAGCCAAAGGCAAGAACACGTTCATCTTCATCGATGAAATCTATCTGCTGTTCCAGCACGAGTACAGCGCCAACTTCCTGTTTACCCTTTGGAAGCGCGTTCGAAAGTACGGCGCTTTCTGTACCGGTATCACGCAGAACGTGGACGACCTCTTGCAGAGCCACACCGCGAGAACGATGCTTGCAAACTCCGAGTTCGTTATCATGCTCAATCAGGCGACGACAGACCGCGTGAAGCTCGCGGAACTGCTGAACATCTCGGACACTCAGCTTTCGTATATCACGAACGTAGAGGCCGGTCGCGGTCTGATGAAGGTCGGTTCCGCGCTCGTTCCGTTCGTCAACAAGTTCCCGAAGAACACGAAACTCTATCGGCTTATGACAACCAAGCCGGGTGAAAACTGAGGAGGCGAACACGAATGGATGAATTGAGAGAACATCCGCAGGTTGCGGAACTCATCGACACCCTTGACAAAAACGATATGCACAAGGAAAAAGCGGAAGTCGAATCTCTTGTGGACTATATCGGCGACATGGAAAAGACGCTGACCGAAATGCTCAAAGAGATGCAGGAAATGCGGCAGGAGATCAATCTTATCCACAACAACACTCTCCGTGTCAAATGTCAGAACCTTGTTGAAAAGACAGAAGGAAAAATCAAACAGGGCTTCGCTCTTCTCGGAAAGGTCAAGGATAACGTCATTCAGTCGGCAAAGAACGCGCTAAAAGCCTTCAAAGAAAGAGGCAAAGAGGCACTCCGATCCGCAGTAAAAGCGATGAAGATCCCCGAGACGCTCGATAAGCTTGGCTCCTTCTTCGGCAAACTCTCGAAGGAAGTCGAGCAGGACGTGCAGCAACTCAATTCGATGCAGTCGGAGCTCAACAGCTCTAAGGGACATTTGAAGAATATCGGTCGTCTTCTTATCGGACGGGAATCGAAAGTAGTCGAGCAAGTAAAGTCCGATAAAGGCGTTTTCTTCCGCTTTGGTAAGCTGCTTGAAAAGATCGGCAAAGGGTTCGGCACTCTTTCACAGAAGGCGATGGATAAGGCAGACAAGATCCGTGTCACCAACGTGAAAGAGTCTGTGAAGAACGAGCTTGACACGTTAAAGAATCTGAATCAGGGACGCTCTGTATCCGACCCTTCCCGCGAGCGATAACGGAGGTGATCTGCCTTGAAAGACATTAAGACAAAAGGCAACCGAAGTAATCGTGTGGTGGACAGTTCCGCAGACCTTGCTTCCAAAATGAAGCAAGGTCTCGGACGCTCCAAAGATCAGGTCGAAAACCTTGCCGACGACGGGCAGGTCACGCCCGAGGAATACGCACAGGATAAGATCAAGTATGCGTCGGAAGGCGCGGCTCAGGACGCTGCTCACGCCACAAAGGACACAGCCAAGAAAACTTATGACGGCGGTAAAAAACTCGTTAAGCAGATAAAGCAAAAACGGCGCGACGGTGACAGCATCAAGCAGACGGCAAAATCTACCGGCAAGCAGTCGTTCAAGAAGATGAAAAAGGACATCAAGACCGCAGGACAGTCTGCTCACAAGGGCGTGAAAACAGCGGAAAGCTCTGCCCGCACCACGATCAAGACTACTGAAAAGGCAGCCAAGACCGCTGAAAAAACGCTGAAAGCAAGTCAAAAGGCCGCCAAAGCGAGCGCAAAGGCGGCGAAGAGATCGGCTCAAGCGACAAAAAAGGCGGCAGAAGCGGCGGCAAAAACAGCTAAGGCAGCGGTTAAAGCGACTATTGCTGCTGTTAAAGCTATTGTCGCGGGTATAAAAAGTCTTGTTATTGCAATAGCAGCCGGTGGCTGGGTGTCAGTGGTTATAATAGTTTTGATTACTATGGTCGCATTGATCGTTGGTTCTTGCTTTGGACTGTTTTACAGTTTCGGTGATTCGTCCGATTATACCTTGCAGAACGCGATAAGTGAGATCCATTCGGACTATCTCGCAAAAATAGAGGAAGCAAAGCAGTCGGAAGAATATGACCTTGTTGAAATGAATTATTGCAGCGCGAGCTGGAAAGAAGTGCTGGCCTTGTATGCGGTAAAAACAATTACCGATACAAACAATGCGCAGGAAGTCGCCACAATGGATGAATATAAGTTCGAGATTCTCAAATCGGTATTTTGGGATATGCATGAGATCCAAAAAGAAGTGGTCGAAAAAGCCGTCAATATCTATACGGAAACCGTTGATGAGCACGGCAACGTCATAACAACCGCTACAGAAGAAAGCAAAAGGGTGTTACAAATAACTGTTAAGCATTCAACGGTCGATGAGATGCAATCAAAATATGGGTTTGATGAAAAGCAAAAAGAACAACTTCAAGAAATGCTGTCAGGGAATATGTTGATACAATTGGATGGTATTTTGAGCTGTATTAATGCACCGGATATCGTTAAAACCGCGCAAACTCAGCTCGGAAAAGATAACGTATATGGATTTTTGAAATGGTTGGGGTATGATATTCCCACAGAATGGAGCGCTTGTTTTGTCTCTTGGTGTGCAAACGAATGCGGATATATAGAAGCAGGGATTATGCCGAAAACCATATCGTGCCAGAACGGCGTCAATTGGTTTAAGGAACGCTTATTATGGCATGAACGAACCTATATGCCAAAGCCAGGCGACATTGTTTATTTCAATTGGAGTATCAGCGAAGATTCCAATTTGTATGACGGCGTTGCAGAACATGTCGGTATTGTCGAAATGACCATTGATAACAAGGTCTTCGTAATTGAAGGCGACTCTGACGGGCGTTGTAAAGAAAAGACGTATTGTATTGGGGAACACGTGATAATTGGATATGCGACGCCGTTGTATTAATCTACAAAGATTCGTTTAAAACAAAATGCCAAAACTGCTGTTCAATCAGTGGCTTTGGCAATACATATAGGTCTATCTTAGTGTTTTGCAATTAGTCCAAAAATGAGATAGATACTATTATGGGTTTTGGGAATTAAAAATCATTCAAAAGAGTCATAACAGACATTCTACTATTATAATTTGTAAATATTACAAACAATAATTGTATATGTGGCTTTTCTTTCGGAATTAAGCAATAGCTCAACCATATTATTGACAAATTGCACCAAAAAGCATTTCAGTAAAACAAGTGTGGTATAATTTTCTAAAAGAAAGGAACTACCATAGAATATGTTGGATAGCTTGGCAGCAAGAATCGGCAAATACCTAATTTGTAATAATGTAATTTCAAAAGATGACTTTCCCGTATATAAATATGGTTTGGAATTACTGATTTCATCAATTATTGAGACAGTTGTAATATGTTCCTTAGGGGCAATATTCTTTTCATTACTTGATGCCATAGTGTTTATTGTTTGCTTTGTGTTGTTGAGATCCTTTTGCGGCGGTTTTCACGCCAGCAGTTATCTCAGGTGTACAATCTATTCAACGTTGACTTTTTCGGCAGTAGCTATTATGGCCGAATACGTACATATCGATTTAACGGCTTTGGCCATTATGTCCATGATCGATTTGACCGTTATTATTATATTTTCACCTGTTGAAAACAGCGCAAAGCCGATTGATCAAGACCATAAGCCCAGACTAAAAATAATATCTGTTGCTGTCTGTATTACGTTTATTATATTGTCTTTTGTATTATGTGTTTATGGGATCAAATATTCTGATACGATAATTTATTCTATTACTTCAGTGTGTATTCTGGCAATCATAGGCAAAATCAAAGAACGTACTTGCATAAAGACAAATTGACGGATAAAAAAGAAAGGAGCGTATGGTCATGAAACTCTTATCCAAAATCATTGCTAAAGCAGCGTTGGTTTCTGCAAAGAAAGCTGCCGGCCAAGCATCACAGTGGTATCAGTATCAGCCGAAAGAGCCCAAAGAGCTCAAGAAAATGATCAAAAAGTAAGCAAACGAATGCACTGTCTTAAGGGCAGTGCATTTGTTTAATAATACCCATTAATACCGGTGACTCATTTTCCACCGCGACGTTCGTCATATTCATTAATAGTTGCAAGGAATCGAATAAGCAGTTCTTTATCTCTGTCCGAAAGTTTTTTGTAATGAGCAATTAACGAAGCTTCAAATGAATCAAGTTCGGATTCATAGCAGCGTTTCCTCACTGTATCAATACCCAAAATGTAATCTACACTAACACCGAAGATTTTTGCTATCATTACCAGCACTTCGAGCGTTGGAATGGTTTTGTTCGTTTCGTATGAACTAACAGCCTCTTGAGAAACTGATAATTCAACTCCCAAACGCACTTGGGACATATTTTTTTCCATACGAAGTTCTTTGATACGTTCGCCTATTAATAACATTATCACCACTCCTATCGAAATACAACTGCTATTTATATTGTACTTAAATATGGCGTGTTTTATAGATGCAATGGTTGTTATCAATATAATTATTGATTGTTTATGACGGCATCAAAAGGTTGATTTTTTATCGATGATATGGTATTATATAGACGGCAAAGATAAAATGCAAAAGCAAGGAGAGATTACGGTATGCGCATTTTGGTATGCGACGATAACGCGGCGTTCGGACAAGAGTTAGCGCAGAAAATAAACAGTTATGTCCTTTCGTCGGATTTTTACACCGATGATTTTAAGATTGATTGCTATAACGATTCCAAGCAAGTGATTCCTCATTTGGAATCCCATGATGTGGATATATTATTTTTGGATATTTCTATGCCTGAGATCGACGGATTTGAGATCGCCCAATACGTTGCGGAAAAGCAATCGGATACTCTTCTGATTTTTGTATCCAATTTAGAAGACAGGGTGTTCAGTTCGTTCAAGTATCGTCCTTTCAGGTTCATAAGGAAAACGGATTACGAAAGGGAACTGTATGCGGCGATAAGAGATGCGGTATATGATTTATCATTGAGGCACAAGTGCATAACCATTTCAAAGTACAATGAGATAACGCCGGTCAAACTGTCAAGGATCATATACGCCGAAAAAGAACCGCGCACTAATTATGTAGTCATCCATTGCCTGGGAGATGATTATAGAATTCGTACGAGTATATCGGAACTTCAGACTTTAATAAATGATTACCGTTTTGTAATGCCGGCGTCAAGCGCGATAATCAATCTTGAGCACGTCGTTCAAATATCGAATCATACTGTATTCCTTGACGGCGGATATAAATACTTTATTATTTCGCCAAAATACCTGATGACTTTTACTGAAAAATTCATGAGTTATATGAGGGGGATATAAATGGAACTGTTCGTTGAAATACTCGCCAACCTGTATGATGCTGTCATTGGCATAGTGTTTATTACATACTTTTGCAGCAAGAAGCTGCGAGATAATAAGATTTGCCTTCTGTTTATGTTGCTTACCTTTGCTATTTCCACAGTGTTTCTTTTCGTCGAGGTCCACGTAATAGTTCATTCCGTCATTATCCTGACGGCGCTGTTTCTGTACGCGGCGCTGATCAATAAAGGAATGAATCTGAGAACGATAATCGCGCCGATCATTTTCGAGGGAGTTTTGATCGCATCCAGCACGATATTGATCTTTGTACTCAGCAACATATTCAAAGTCAACGTATTGGAGCTCATATCCGTTTTCGGCTTTCACCGCCTTCTGTTTTTATTCCTGTGCAAGATACTTGTGACGTCCGTTTTGCTCATTGCCCTGCGCTTTTTCGTTCCGGGAACGCATTACAGGACGGTAGAACTAATATTGTATCTGCTCTCACCTGTAATGACAGTCGTTATGCTTTCCACGCTGATTTCCGTCAGTACCGATGCGAACGCCGAAAAGTATTATCCCGCTATCGCGTTGTCGTCAGTGGGACTGGTCGTTACGAACATTTTAACGCTGCTCTTTTTCAATAAATCGTCAAAAATGGAAGAAAAAGAACACGAAATTGAACTGTTGAACCAGCTTGCCGCATCCGAACAAAAGCGCTACGCCGAGACCGAGAGTATGTACGAATCGATCCGTATAATAAAGCACGATCTCAAAGAGCAACTGTCATATTTCGAGAACAAATTTGCCGGCGGGATACCGTCCGAGGCGGAACAGATGCTTTCATCTATAAATAATACTATATCGGCTACCGCATATATGGCTCATACCGGGAACCGGGTGATAGATAATATTCTGTACGCAAAAATGTCGTCGAATCCGGATATTCACTTTATCATTACTGGTACCGTTTACGGTATAGACGGTTTTGAAGAAACAAAGATCGTCTCATTGTTTTTTAATATGCTTGATAACGCCATAGAAGGCGTGAGCAATGAAGACGAAAAGGTGATCGATTTGTCTTTCTCGCACAAAGGAAAATATTGGAACATAAACTGCAAGAATCCCGTAAAACGGTCGGTCCTGACTGAAACCCCTGGCCTTCATACCACAAAAGCCGATAAAAAAGCGCACGGATACGGCGTAAAGAGCATGAAAAGGATAGTAGAATCGCTGAACGGGATGATAGAGTTTTACGAAACCGACGGCTGCTTCTGCTGCCATATCGCGCTGCCGATAGACAACATCGAAGTATAATCAGCATAAAAATCAAAAAAGGGCTCGATTGAGTCTTTTTTTGTTTAACTCTGAGAATACCAACAAAACGCCAAATTGCACCATATTTTTTTCTGGCGATAAAATTGTGGTATGATAAATGCGAAATAAATGAATCAGAAAGGGTAAAACCATGAAAACAATTAATACGAAATGTCTAAGATTACTTTCCATCCTCCTCTGCATTGTCATGCTTTTCGTGTTCACGCCGCAGTCTATACTGGCTGAAGCGGGCGAACTGCTCGGCGGCAACGATCCGGAAGTTGCGATTGAAGAGCAGAAGTCCGAACCGGCGTACGTGCTCGGTGAGATGATCGATGATAGATCTTCAAATACAAAGACTTTCAGAATGTCTGACGGCAGCTTCGTTCTTGCGGACTATAACGAGCCCGTCCATTTCGAAGATGCGGAAGGCAAATGGACCGATTACGATAACACTCTTAAATACATAGAAGACGACGGATTCACAGGTTATGAGAATACCGCGTCCGACGTCTTGATGAGATTCTCCGAATCGGTCAGTGACAAAGGGCTTGTCAGCCTGCAGTCCGGAAAATACGCGATCGGTATGCTGCTCAAAGACGCCGTTTCGGGCGGTAAGACCGAAATCACCAACACTGCCGAAGCTCCAGAAGGGAACGATATCGATTCCGCAACGACGCTCAACAAATATTCTTCCGGCGTCAAGTATGAAGACATACTTGCGGATACGGATATTCAGTACGTCCTCAACGGCGGGAACCTTAAAGAGAACATAATCGTTAAAGAAAGAACCGGTGAATACGTATATACTTTCGATCTCGCACTGGAAGGTCTTGTTGCCGCGCTTGCCGAAGACGGAAGCGTGTTGCTCAACGACGACGAGACAGACGAGGCTGTTTTTGTTATCCCCGCGGGATATATGTATGACGCCAAAGGCGAATGCTCGAATAAAGTGTATTATTCCATCGAAGAAAAAGACGGCTCTGCGGCGCTGACAGTCGTTGCCGACGCCGAATGGATCAACGCCGATGAAAGAGCGTTCCCTGTAACGATAGATCCTACGATCATAAAGTATCAGACCCAGTACACAGGCGGACGCATTAAGGATACGTTTATTGAAATAGGTCATAATGAAAACCACGGCAGTTGGGCTTGGATGAACGTTGGCACTCGCAATGGGTATGAGAACGTAGCGCTTATCGGTATTGCAAACGCCGTGGGAACGAATACCGGTCTTCTGCCTATCCCCAAGACTGCAAACATTACATATGCACAGCTGAAGTTAAGGAAAATAGGAACAAACGGCACCGATCTTATTGTAGGAGCGTACCAGCTGCTTGAAGATTGGGCGTCGTATGAGATCGCGGGTACTGTACCGGCTTGTGATACCACGGTCATCGACTATATAAACGTCAGCTCTTCGGTCACTGATTATACTTTGGATATAACCAAAGCCATGATCGAATGGTATAATGATCCGGATGATATGATGCGTCAATACGGACTTGCGCTAAAGCCTGTTTCCGGCAGCGGATACGTTTCTTTTTCGACCGCTAACAATTCCAATTATAATGATACTCACCCGATGTTCATCGTGTCATACCGCGATACAAAAGGACTTGAAGGCATTTGGCAATTTGCGTCTCACAGTGCCGGAAATGCGGGCACCGGGAACGTTAATCTCTACAACGGAAACCTCGTTTTCGTCCACGATGACACCGCGACCAAGGGGAATATCCTCCCTGTGGGAATAAGTCATGTGTATAACAGCTTTATGGCTGAAAACGAATTCACGTCCTGCGACGATATTCTAACAGCAGACTTTTCCAACATGAAGATCGGCAAAGGATGGAAACTCAGCGTTCAGGAGACCATAGCCAAAATAACTCTTGATAATCAAGACTGGTACGTATACAACGACGCGGACAGCACCGACTTGTATTTCTTGCCCGGTACCGTTAACGGAGTCCATCTCAATGAAGACGGATATCCTCTGTATCTGACCGATCTGACCGACACAACGGGGACGTATAAGTATCTGCTTAAAGATGATTATGGGAATTGCAAGTATTTTGACACGAACGGCAGGCTCGTAAAAATGAGCGACGCTTTCGGTAACGTCAGAGAATTTGTATATACAAGCGGCAGGTTGACCTCGATAACCTGTACTCCGAAAAACGCGTCGACTTCCACTCAGCTGACTTTTACTTACAATTCCGCAAACGCACTTCAGACGATCACTAATTCCGCAGATATCGACGAAACGGTAACGTTCTATTATTCAACCACTTACAATGGCGCGATATCCACTTCATATTCCGGATATCTCCGTAAGATCGTCAGCTCAAAATACGGCACTTGCACGTATACGTATAATTCCGACGGTACTTTGCTGACTACCACTGACAGCGATACCTCATATAAAATAATATATAATTACACCACCTTAAACGGACTTACGCGCGTCTCCTCGGTCACCGAAAAAGGCGGGAGTACTACCGGTCAGAAGATCGGGTTCGAGTATGGCGATAAGAAGACTGTTGTCAGGACAAGCGGAAAAGACGACGTATTCAACAACGTCGACGATATACTTACCACGTATGTCATGGACACCTACGGCAAGACCGTCTGTTCTTTCAGCAGCGATATTACCGGAAAAGACGTATACGGTACGGCTTATGCGAAATACACGGATTTCGTTCAGGCAAGTAAAACGAACAGCAAGATCGTTGTCGATACCGTAAAAGGCAGGACTGCAGAAAACCTGCTCCTTAACAACAACTGTGAATCGACGACGAGTTGGTCAGGCGTATATAGCGGCAGCGGTTATTCGTCCTCTGCCACAACTTCCGACAAGCTATACGGCGACAAGTCGTTCGTGATGTCTTCTACGAACAACTCTTCGGGTTATTACAGAAGATACCAAAACGTCACCGTACCCGAAGCCGGTACGTATACCTTTTCCGCTTACGTAAAAACGGCAAACGTTTCCACCGCAAATAACGGAGGCGCGTTCATCATCCTTGACGGTTCCGAAAGCGAACGGCTCACCGGCACTACGAATACGAATATACAGAACGGCTGGCAGAGGATATCCGTCACGAAGACGCTTTCGGCAAATACGACCGTCCAGGTCCAGCTTAAACTCGCCGCCGCTTCAGGAACCGCATATTTCGATTGCGTTCAGCTCGAAAAAGGCGAAGTCGCTTCCGATTATAACCTTATCCAGAACGGCGGGATGTCGCTTTCATCCGGCGGCTGGTCCGCCGCGCCCAATTACACGGACGCCGAACGCGGCAAAGTCATGAAGGTGACCGGGAACGCCTCCGGGTACAACTTTAAGTCTCAGACAGTCGCGCTTAGCGTGCCCAAAGAGACCACGCTTATGCTTTCCGGCTGGGGCAGGGCGAATTCCACTCCTACCGAAAAAGAAGATGAAACAAACAACCGTACGTTCCGTGTAGTGGCAAACATCCTATACACTGATAACACTCACGAGGACCAGGCGGCGGACTTTAACCCGTATTACGACGGATGGCAGTACAGCACCGCCGTGATCCAGCCCGAAAAAAACGTCAAATCCATAACGATATACCTCAGCTACGATTTCAACTGCAACGACGCGTATTTCGACGATATCTGCCTGACGATCGAACCGGTGCAAACTTATGCATACGATGATAACGGTAACCTTACAAATACCAAAAACGAAAACGGCAACCAAAGCCTTCTTGAATACGCCGCAAACGGAGTCGACGTCGCCAATTTTACAGATACACTCAACTGCAAATACGAATATACCTACAAAAGCGTTGGATCTGTCAATACTCATGAAGTTGAAACCGTCACCAAGAAAAACAGCGGCGGCAACACTATGCAGACTCTGCAATATCAGTATGACGCTTACGGCAACACGACCAAGAGCACGCTTTCTTCACCGAGCGTGACCGGGATAGTTACTTCCTCAGCGTCGTATATCGAAAACGGCAATTTCTTATCCACCGTTACCGACAGCCTGGGCGGGATCACGAGATACGGCTACGATTCCGCAAAGTTGCTCAAATACGTCCAAAACGCCAACGGAAAACGCACCGGATACCTTTACGACAGCCGCAACCGCAATACACGCGTATTCGACGACGCCGACAGCGACGGAGCACTCGACAGTAACGAAGCTAACGTTCAGTACACCTACACCAATAACCGCCTTACCGGCATCACTACCGGTTCGACATCTTACACCCTTTCGTACGACTCGTTCGGCAATATGACTCAGGTCAAGGCGGGCAACAACACGCTTGCCACGTACACCTACGCTTCCGGCAACGGAAAGCTGCAGCGCATGACGCTTGGCAGCGGCGATTACGAGGATTATATCTACGATCACCTTGACAGACTGATCTCGGTAAAGTATAATAACGTTGTAACGTACACGCTCACTTATGACGCCAACGGCCAGATCGCAAAGTGTGTCGACGCCAAAGCGAACATAACCCACACCTACGAATATGACGGGCTCGGAAGGCTCATCCGCGCATGGCAGACGGATTCTTCCGGAGTCAAGACTCTTGCGGTAGAAAACATTTACGATCAGTACGGCAGGGCGGACAGATCGACGTACGTTATCGGCGACAAAACGCTTTCCTATGACGTGAGCTACAAGGCGGATACGAACCTTGTGAGCGGCGTTTCGATGCCGACAACAACGTTTGGCTCAGCTATCAGCTATACGTATGACGGGCTTGAACGCCTGACTAAAAAGAATATCTCATTCTCGACGCTGCACGATATTTACGAAGAGTATTCGTATTACGGCTATACTTCCGGCGGAATACAGTACACCACGCCGCTCGTGTCAACTCTTACGTTAAAGAAGGATTCGACGACGACCGCGACGTATTCATATACGTATGACAGTCTCGGAAATATCACTCAGGTCAGGGAAAACAACGTCCTCAAGCTCTCATACGAATACGATTCGCTGAATCAGCTTGTGCGCGAGAATAACGCTTACGCGAATAAAACCTGGAAGTACACCTACGATAAATCCGGCAACATAGTATATAAAGATGAGTATGCTTATACTACCGGAACGTTGCCTGCGGCTTGCCAGAGCTTTGTCTTTTATGATTACTCTACCGGTACGTGGGGCGATATGCTCACGAGCTATAACGGCACGACGATTACCTACGATTCGATAGGAAATCCGACGAAGTGGCGAAACGCGCTTGGATTAACGTGGTCGGGTAAACAGTTGACCTACATAGCGATAGACGGTCTTGATGAAGGGCTCGGCGCGTCGTACAACGCCGACGGCATACGCACGAAAAAGACCTATTGGGACGAAAACGCAAACCAGACCGTCCATGATTACGTCCTTGACGGAAGTAAAATAGTTAAAGAAACCGTGGCCGGAAGTTCGTCGTATACGATGTACTATTACTATGACGCTTCCGGCAGTATCGCAGGATTCGAATACAACGGAACACCGTATTATTACCAGAAAAACCTGCAAGGCGATATAATCCGTATATGCAACCTGGGCGGCGACACGATCGTACAGTACGCCTACGACGCGTGGGGCAATATACTGTCAATTACCGGCAGTCAGGCAAGTACGCTCGGTCAGATAAACCCGTTCAGATATCGCGGCTACTATTACGACACCGAAACCGGATTCTACTACCTGCAAACCCGTTACTATGATCCGGAAGTCGGCAGATTCCTGAATGCTGACTGCTACGTCAGCACTGGTCAAGGCATTGTCGGAAACAATATGTTTGCGTATTGTGGGAATAATCCGGTAATTAGGGTGGATTCCAACGGCAGTTTTTGGTGGCTCATAATCCCGGTTGTTATTGTAGTTGGCGCTTTACTAACAGGGTGTTCAACAAAGGCGGATGATAAAGGTTCTTTTAGGAAAAATGAGTATGGGGCTGCTCCTACATTTAGTAAAACGATAGGAGGGTACGACTCGCCAAATTGTTATGCATATGCTTTGGGATTTAGAAAAGCATGTGATCCGGGACACTACTCTGATAAAGATGTTGTATTTAATAGTATTGATTCAATAGTTGATGCCGTTATTGCGGATTTATATGCAATCGGGCGCGCCGGCCGTGTGTTAAATGGTCCAAATGATCCAATAAAATCAAATGAGTATAGAATAGCTGTAAGATGCGGAACAAAAAAGTATATAAAAACAAAAGACGGTTCATTTGCATATTCGCATAATTCACGAGGACAATACGACTATCATTTTATGGTACAAACTAGTACAGGGCAATGGGCAGAAAAACATGGAAGTGGCGGAACTGCCAAACTTTACAAAAAAGGAGAAACGCCATATACTATTTCGTGGGACTTGGGAAATATAGTAGGATACTATGATAGCAAAATCATATATCTTGCAGTAACGGAGGGATGATGAAACATGAAAAAGATATTTTTTTCAATCATTTTTGCAGCAATAACAACATTATTTCTTTATGGTTGTCAAACAAATAGTGACGAGAATACCATAGAACTGGAAAAAAACATCTTACAGCGCGTAAATAATACAAAAGATAAAGATGAGCTCGCAACAAAAGAGTATCATATTTCTTCTGACGGTATGGACTATTATCAAAACACATTGGCAGATATTAACTGCCAGTTTAAGATTGAGTGTATACGAAAAACCGAAAAAGGTTATTATGCGGCTATTAAAGATGATGAAGGCGGATGGCTGTATTTGTTCTTTAAACAGAATGAGGGCAGATACAAGGTATACGATTATTTGCATTTTGCCAGTAATCAATTGTATCTTTCTGATTTTGACAAAATAGTTACGGGTCAGACATCGATGAATCAAGTGCGCATTATTGATCCTTACGGCGAATATGTAGATTATGATAATATCGGCAGATGTCCTTTTTCAACACATTATACTATTGATAACTACAAGGTCGAAGTAGAATACAGTGTTGAAAATGTCGATAACAAAACGGTACAGTATGTTGTATCGCGAATATTGACTGAACAGCCAGACGATTCTCCAAGTTTACTACTACTTCCAATAGACAAGTGACAGGGGGCTATGGGACATTCCTAAGTATTAAACACAAACTTTCCGGGCAAGAACAAAGCGCTATGTAAAAGGCAGAGAACCCCTGCATACTGCGAGTATGATTCGCTCGGGCAATTAGTGCGCGAGAACAACGCGTATGCGAACAAGACGTGGAAGTATTACTACGACAACGCGGGCAATATTACCATGCGGGACGAGTATGCGTATACCACCGGAACGCTGCCTGCGGCTTGCCAGAACTTTTACTACTACGATTACTCTACCGGTACGTGGGGCGATATGCTCACGAGCTATAACGGCACGACGATTACCTACGATTCGATAGGAAATCCGACGAAGTGGCGAAACGCGCATGGATTAATGTGGTCGGGTAAACAGTTGACCTACATAGCGATAGACGGTCTTGATGAAGGGCTCGGCGC
>Ga0247611_10006467_pt1 | contig 15028 bp, 11 predicted proteins | sample 177DNAGHGhighgp2_FD_192422 | JGI IMG/M metagenome (GOLD analysis project Ga0247611, IMG submission 192422) | Sheep rumen microbial communities from Palmerston North, Manawatu-Wanganui, New Zealand - 1770 DNA GHGhigh gp2 | ecosystem: Host-associated > Mammals > Digestive system > Stomach > Rumen...
AGGTCCTCGCTCTTGGGCTGTGCGGCGGCGAGGCTGTCGAAGTAAAGGAGGGAGCTTTGCACCTCGGTGCGTAGGGTCTGTTCGTAGTCGCACTTGAAGAGTGCCTCCGAGATGAGCAGGTCGGCATGGTGGCGGTCGAAGGGAGCGAGGCTCTTATGGGTGCTGTTGAAGTGCAGGAGTGCATGGAGTGCGCTGTCGGGCTCTGTTTGCATCAGCGTGTCGAGTGCGGCGAGCTCGTCGTGCCGAGGGGCTTCGGGCATGGCGGGCTCTCTCTGCGTGCATGAGCACAGCATGGCTGCCAGAATGGATAATATGAAAAGAAGTTGCTTCACGGGGCAAAGGTAAGAAAATTTTTAGTTGGAAGTTGTTCAGTTGTTCAGTTAAGAGTTTGGCATTAAAGAGACCTTGTGTCTTCTCATCTTAGTGTCTTCACTTCTTAACGTCTAAACACATAAACAAATCAACAAAAATCAAATCAACAACCTTTAGCTCATTGCCAAAGGCAATAAATCAACACCCCCTCGTGTCGCGCAGTCTCGCGTCCCGTGTCAAATCAACAACTTAACAACCTTTAGCTCATTGCGTAAGCAACAAATCAACACTTCTATGGTTCTGCTTTCCCTGCGGTCGGCGGCGTCAGTCACTTTTTCTCCTCATCGGGTTCCGACGGCCAGGGATTAACCTCAATGCCAGCCATCTTTACCATGGCGGCATGCGCCTCGTCGCGCAGACGGGCTATCTCGTCACGGCGTGGACGGCTCTTGTCGATGATGATTGGTTCGCCAACATTAAAAGTCACGCATGGTGTGTCCTTTTTTCCAAACAGACGATACAAGCCCTTCCTCGGACGATATGTTATCACCGTCGGGATGACGGGTATGTCGTATTTGTATGCCATCGAGAAAGCTCCGGCTTTGAAGGGACGTATGGGTTGATACCAGTCCCAACGCACCGCTTCGGGGAAGACAAGCATCCACTCCTTGTCTTCGTGGTGTTTGTCCATCGCCTCATTGTATTTCTCAAGTCCACCACGTGTCTCGGGCAGCGGCAGCCCTCCCACATAGCGCACAAACCACCCCGACTTGCCGTTGAAGTGTTTGGGATACATGGGAATCCATATCCTGAAACGGTGGAAAGCCTGATAGACGCACATCGCATCGAACACATAAACGTGGTTACAGACGCACATCGCACCGTTTTTCAGCGCCTCCTTGTAGGGCTTTACATGCTCCTTTCCTTTGACTTGAAGACCGAAATGCAGACGGTTCCATACACCCACCAGCCCCCATTTCACGAAGAAGCCGAGGAAGTCATTCCACTTGTAGTTCCATGAGTTGTCCAGATAGGGATAGGTCTCGTCGAATTGGTATTTGCCTTTTGACGAGTCCTCGACCTCCACTTTGAGCAGTCGGCGGTAGGGGTCGTCGGTGGGATAATCAACTCCCATGTCGGGAACGTAAACGCCTTCTTTGTTTTTTAGAATGCCGTACTGCATATCATTTTTTGCTAGTGTTGCTTATCACGTAGGTGTTGGTCACCCCGCCAAACTCCTCAAGTATCATTTTTCTCAGCAGTCCATCGGCCTTGTTGTAGGTCAGCTCTATGCGTGCATAGCCTCTGGGTGCTTTCTTCTTGGCTGTCAAGGTGATAATCTTGTTGCCTCCTTCTTCTTTCACGGCAGTGTCGGTGTCGTTGTCGGCAGCGGCTTTCTCCCAGTCGCCTTTGATGCAGTTGAGCAGGGTCTGGGCAAAAGTCTGGGTGCGTTTGTTCTTGTTGGTGTCGACCTTGTTCTTCTTCCCGTCCATATTCATGCTCATCTCGTGGCCGTGTATGATGAAATACTCGCCATCGGGTTTGCTGTAGTTCATGTCGAGCTGGTCGGGATAGACGAGCTTCATGTGGCCAGCCTTTTCTATCGTTTTGCCAGAAGCGGCTATGTTACGGGTTTGAGTGAAGTCTGCTTCAATGGTCTGTGCCCAGCCTATCATTCCAGCTACAAGGGCAACAGCTAATAGCAAAGTTTTTTTCATTGTTTTCATTTTAATGATTTTTTAAAGAAAGGTATTTTTAGCAACAGCCTGAATATAAGCGGCTGAAGCGAGTAAGTTATCATTATGGTGGCCAACATGCCTATCAGCGTGCTGATGCCGATGGATGTTATGGAAGGATGTGTGGCGCAAAGCATGGCTATCATCACTACTATAAGTGCGAAAGCCGAATACAGAATGGCCACCTTGTGGAACTCAAGGAGCTTGGCGTCTCGTCCTGTGGCCTCGGCTATGAGACCCTGTACCACGAAGATGCTGTAGTCGACGCCGATGCCGAAGATGAAGGTCGAGATGATAATGTTGATAAGGTTGAACTGCAAGCCGAAAATGGCCATCCAGCCCTGCACCACATACCAGCTTAGGAACATGGGCAGGAATGCCAACAACGCAACAAGTATTCTCCTGAACGATATCAGTAGCACTACCAACACAAAAATGGATGAGATAAGCAGGGTGGTGTTGAAGTCGTTGTGTATGAGGGTTATCATGTTGCCAGTGTAGTAGAATGGGTCGACGACAACGGCATGGGGCAAAGCCGCCACGCAATCGTCAACCGTCTCTTTGTTTTCGGGCTCCAGCTGTGTGGCGTTGAAGACAAGATATTTTCCGTCCGACTCCTCTATGAAGTTGCAAAGCAACCCGTCGGGTACAATACCTTCATCGTAGAGGTCGCCTGTTTCGTATTCTGCCTCTAGCATATAGCGGAACGACTCGAACAGCTCAGGGTCGAGTTCCTGCTCGCGAGCGGCGTTGGCTACGGCTTCCATGGCCTCGTTTATCTTATCTTCTGTCCAATAGTTCTGCCATGCCTCGATGCGTCTCAGCTGCTCGGCCTCGGAGCAGAAAAGCTTGGATACGACAGGGGTGTAGCTTTTTATAAGTCCAGCCTGACGGAGCGAGTCAAGAGCGAACGAAAGTGTTTTGTTGGCGTCTAGAGCCTCGTCGAGGGTCGGGGCAGCCACGGCATAATGGCGCTGCATGGCCCCATTGGTGCTCTTGGAGGCATACAAGGCTTCTGACTTCAGCAGGGCCTCGCTCTCATAGCCTATGTTTTTCAGGTTGTTGTCGAACTTCACCTTCGGTGTAAAGACAAAACCAACGATGATGACAATGACAAGCACCGTTATGATTATAGGATTACGGTCGAAGGGGAAACTGTTTATCCTGTTGACAACCTTCAATGCTGTCTTGTTGATGGTCACATCCTTGTCATTAAGGAAATGAGGCAGGAAGAACAATGAGAAGAGGGTGCTGCCCACAAGAAGGAATGTCGAGAAGAGGCCGAAGTCCTTCAGCAGCTCGCTCTTGGTAAACAGCAGTCCGAGGAGTGCGCCTATGGTGGTGAGACAGCCAAGGAAGACGGGTTTAGCCTCGTCGCTGAGCATTTTCTCCACATTGCCAACAAAGCGGTGGTGTATGATGATGTGCAGACAGTAGCTGATGGCCACGCCAACTATCATCACGCCGACACCCATCGCCATGATCGACATGCTGCCTTTAATCCAGTACATCAGGGCCAAAGCGAAGAAGATACCGTAAGCCAGAGGCAACACGTTTTGGAATATTATCTTCAAGCTGTTGAAACTCAAGCAGATGACAAACAAGATTATTGCCAAGGCAATGCTCACTGTGAGGGCTATGTCGCGGCGCATGATGCGGGCGTTGCCAGCCGATCGGACGGGTGCTCCGTGAAACAGTATCTCCACATCGGGATGTGCAGCGACAAATGCTGACGTTGTCTCGTCAATGAAGTTAACCAGCACCTTACCCTGTTTTGAGTCGAACGACTGGAAGTCGGGCGAGACGAAAGCCAAAGCCACAGTGCTGTCGGAGGAGAAGAGATGTCCGTCAATCAGGGTGAAGCCCATGCCGCCTGTCATTGACGGCATCAGCAGGCTGCGCAGGTTTAGCGGGTCGGTACTGACCATCTGGGTGACGCTGCCTGTCTCGTCGTTCATGATGAGCTCATGATTATGCTCCATGGTGGCGGAAGCATTGGCAATGGCCTCGTCGAACTTGGTGTAAAGCGAGGTGTCGACAAACGACGGGACGTGCTCCATGGCATAGTCAAGGGCCGAAAGTGCCAGGTCGGCCTCCATCTTGTAGAGCGTGTTGGCGATAGGCATGTCGTGGGCGGTTATGGAATCCATCAGCTCATCCATATAGACGGCCATCACTTCGGGCGACTGTCCTGTCATCTGGATGAAGATTTTATCCTTAACCTTCAGGTTGCCAAACACCAGTCCGCTCTCGTTTTTTTCGGTTGCGGGCAGCAGTTTGGACAAATCTTCTTCATATTGCATCTTCAAACCGAAGAAGACAAATACGGCCAATGACACTGCTAAAAGTGCGTACATCAGCACTTTATGCTGTTTAAAGAATTGGTATGTCTTAACAAAAAACATTCTATAACAATTTAAACTGCAAAAATATGAAATTATTTAATGCAAACACAGTGCCAAAGATTCAAAATAAAAATACTATCTTTGCGGCGTTGAAAATGTCAAGAAATTATAACTAAAAAGTCAATTGTTATGAAAAAATTATTTGTATTGGCTGCCGTTCTGTTTGCAGCCTTCACAATGCAGGCACAAAACGTGCAGGAAACATCTGTAAAGATGAGCAAAAAAGTCAACGTGCAGGGATATTCTGTCAGCATTACAACTGCCGATGTCGCCACTATTGAATCAGCCTTGAAGGAAAAGTTTGAGAAAGACTACAAGATGAAGGGTTCGAAAGCCGACGGCGGTTTCCGCGCTTACTTGGCACAACCTTTTGCTGATTTTGGAATGTCGAACTATGACATCTACTGGAAAGTTGAGGAGCCCAGCAAAAAGAGCAACACCAACTATCCCACCATTTTCATGATTGTGTCGTCGGGCAACATGAATGCCATCACCTCGCAGAACAATCCTGAGACAGCCGCAAAGGTTAAGATATTCCTTACCGACTTCGTAAGATACATAAAGGAATACACACTCAACCAACAACTCAACACTTTGAACGGACAACTTGAAAAACTCAATAGCGAGAAGTCCAGCTTGCTTGATAAACAAACCAAGACAGAAAAAGACATCGAGAAGCTTCAAAGCGAGATTGAGAAGAACCAGAAAGATGTTGAGACCTATAAGAAACAGATAAGTGACAAGGATGCCAGCATCAAAGAACTGGAGGAACAAATCAATGCTGTGAAGAGACAGCTCTAATGTCGTCAGCACTTTAGTTAAAGTTAAGGCAGCCTTCGGGTTGCCTTTTTTTGTGGCAAAAAAAGCAAAGCGTCACTGTTTCAACGAAAAATGATTATTTTTGCAGTTTGTATGAAAGAAAAAAAGTAAAACCTAAGAATATGGAAGAAAAGAAGCAATTCAAACGTTACACGGTGACGACGGCGTTGCCCTACGCCAATGGTCCCGTACATATCGGCCACCTCGCAGGCGTGTATGTCCCTGCCGACATCTATGTGCGCTACCTCCGCAAGAAGGGCTATGATGTGCTGTTTGTAGGCGGCTCCGACGAACACGGTGTCCCGATTACCATCAAGGCCGAGAAGGAAGGCTGCACCCCACAGGACATTGTTGACCGCTATCACAATATTATTAAAAAGTCGTTCGAGGAGTTGGGAATAAGCTACGACATCTACTCGCGCACCTCTTCCAAGATGCACCATGCTACAGCCCAGGAGTTCTTCAAGAAGCTTTACGACGAAGGGAAGTTCATCGAGAAGGAGACGGAGCAATACTTCGACCCGGAACGACAGAAGTTCCTCTCCGACCGCTATATCGTTGGCACCTGCCCGAAATGCGGAGCAGAAGGCGCCTATGGCGACCAGTGCGAGAAATGCGGCTCCTCCTTGAGCCCCGACGAGCTCATCAACCCGCATTCACAACTCAGCGGTGCGGCTTTGGTGAAAAAACCAACCAAACACTGGTATCTACCTCTCGACCAATACGAACCTTGGCTGCGTGAGTGGATACTCGAAGGCCACAAGGAGTGGAAAGCCAACGTGTATGGACAGGTGAAGAGCTGGCTCGACAGCGGCCTGCAGCCCCGTGCCGTCACACGCGACCTCGACTGGGGTGTGCCGGTGCCGATAGAAGGTGCCGAAGGCAAAGTCCTTTACGTATGGTTCGATGCACCTATAGGCTATATCTCCAACACAAAAGAGATTTGTGCACAACGCGGCGACAACTGGGAGAAATGGTGGAAAGACCCCGACACCAAGCTGGTGCACTTCATCGGCAAGGACAACATAGTGTTCCACTGCATCATTTTCCCCTGCATGTTGAAGGCTTACGGCGACTACATTCTGCCCGAGAACGTGCCAGCCAACGAGTTCCTCAACCTTGAGAACGACAAGATTTCAACCTCGCGCAACTGGGCCGTATGGCTCCATGAGTACCTCGAGGAGTTCCCCGGCAAGCAAGACGTGCTGCGCTATGTGCTCACCGCCAACGCACCAGAGACAAAGGACAACAACTTCACATGGAAGGACTATCAGGACCGCAACAACAACGAACTGCTGGCCATTTTCGGCAACTTCGTCAACCGCACCTTGGTGTTGACTCACAAGTTCTACGAAGGCAGCACTCCTCAATGCGCCGTCCTCACCGACAGCGACAAAGCTGTCATCGACGAGATGGGCAACTATCCCGAAAAAATTGGCAACCTTTTAGAGAACTACAAGTTCCGTGAAGCCCTCTCGGAGTTGATGAACCTCGCCCGTTTGGGCAACCGCTATCTCACCGAGAATGAGCCTTGGAAACAGATAAAGACCGACCCAGAGCGTGTTAAGACAGTCATGAACATTTCGCTGCAGATAGTGGCTGAGCTTGCCATCCTGTCGGAGCCGTTCCTGCCTTTCAGTGCCAAGAAGCTGCAAGCCATGCTCAATATAGAGCCTAAAGGATGGAACATCGAAAATGTCGAAGCCTTGCTGCCTGACGGACATAAGATAAACCAGCCCGAACTGCTCTTCGTGAAAGTGGAAGACAGCGTTGTCGAGGCTCAGCTAAAGAAACTGGAAGAGACCAAGAAGGCCAACGAGCTTAACGCATGGAAGCCAGCCGAGCCGAAAGCCACCGTCAGCTTTGACGATTTTGCCAAGGTCGATATCCGTGTCGGTACCATCCTTGAATGCACCAAAGTGCCAAAGGCCGACAAGCTGCTGCAGTTCCTCATAGACGATGGGATGCAAAAACGCACCATTGTGAGCGGAATAGCTAAATATTACACCGAGCCCGAGAAACTTGTAGGCAAGCAGGTGTGCTTCATCGCCAACTTCGAGCCACGCAAGCTGAAAGGTGTGGTCAGCGAGGGTATGATACTCTCGGCAGAGGACCGCGACGGACGGCTCGTGTTGCTCACGCCAAGTGACCTAGTGACGCCGGGATGCAATGTTGGATAACAAAAAATGCCGAACTAAGTTCGGCATTTTTTCTTATTTAACGGTTATGGCGCCGTTGCGATAATGCGGCACAATTTGGCTTCGGTCGGTGCGAAGACAGTACATCACATCATTGTAGTAGCCTAATGCGAAGAGTGTCTTCACATGATTGCACTCAACGATTTTGCTCAAAATGCCTGTCGAGCCGTTCTCATAATATTTGGAGAGTAGTGCACCGAGGTCGTTGGTGTCGACTGGCACGCGCCTGCTGATTTGGTATATCAGCATTCCTGCACAGATACCATCGTCTAATGAGAAGTCGGAATTGGTTCCGGCGCATATTATTGCCACGTCGGTGTTGGCATTAAGAACTTTTTCGACCAATGAGCTCACGTTGAGGAAGCACCCCAACATAACGTCTTGAGCTCCTTCGGTAGCCAGTAGTGCTGCGGTGCCGTTGCTGGTGGTGAACAGGATGTCCTTGCCGTTGACGACCGACGGGGTGTATTCTTCCGGCGAGTTGCCTAAGTCGAAGCCTTCTATTTTCACCGCGTTGCGTTCGCCGCCTGTCAGCACCGATGATGAGTTCATCTGGCTGCGCCTCTCCATCACCTCTTCTGGCGTCTGCATGGGTATCACGCTCCTGGCACCGTTTTGCAAGGCGAGAGTCACTACTGTGGTGGCGCGTAGCACGTCAATGACGACAACCACCTTTCCTTTTACATCTGATTTTCTGCATACATTGGCAGAGGGAATAACTTGTATATTCATCTTTAATATTTTTTTCCTTTGTCAATATTAAATTCCTAATGATATGTCGATGCCTTTTGCTGTGTTCACAAGGTCGTTGTCGATCTTGACAAGGTTGGGCTGTGAGATGGCTTCCTTGAGCGGCACTGCCACGAGGTTGGGGTGATGGTAGGCCACCATCTGTCCGAACTGCTTGTTGAGTACCATCTCGAACGCTTTCACGCCGAACGATGCCGACAGCACGCGGTCGTAGGCAATCGGCACGCCGCCACGCTGCAGGTGACCTAGAATGGTCTCGCGCATGTCGTGCTTAAAGCCTGCCGCCTTGAGCTGTGAGATAAGTTCACGACCTATGCCGCCAAGTTTCTTGTTTTCGTAACCCACTTCGGTGCTGATTTCATAGATCTGCTGTCCGTCTTTTGGTCGTGCGCCTTCCGACGCCACCACCACGGCAAAGCCGCGGTCGCGGTTGAAGCGCTCCTCGAGACGGTCGCGCACCACGTTGATGTCGTATGGGAACTCTGGCAACAGGCACACCTCAGCACCGCCGGCAATGGCCGAATGCAAGGCTATCCAGCCAGCGTCACGACCCATCACCTCAAGGATGAAGACACGGTTGTGCGATGCAGCCGTGGTGACAAGCTTATCAACAGCCTCTGTAGCTATCTGCACTGCTGTCTGGAAACCGAAGGTGCATTCCGTTGACGACAAGTCGTTGTCGATAGTCTTTGGCACACCGATGATGTTGAGACCCTTCTCATAGAGTTTCTGCGAAATGCGTTGCGAGCCGTCACCGCCAATGCTGATGACAGCGTCGATGCCCATGTATTGCAGCTTGCGAAGCAGTTCGTCGCTGCGGTCCACTGTGGACCAGGTGCCGTCGTTGTTCTTCACGGGCCAGTTGAACGGTCCGCCCTTGTTGGTTGTCTCGATGATGGTGCCACCACGGAAATGTATGCCGCGCACCACTTCAGGCGTCAGCCTGACAATCTCCGACGGCTCCCATAACACACCGTTATAGGCCTGTATGCTGCCTAAGACTTCCCAGTCTTTCTCCTGGGCGGCTCGCTTCACGATGGCGCGTATCACGGCATTCAAGCCTGGACAGTCGCCGCCACCGGTTAATACTAATAAACGTTTCATATTTTATAATTTATTCCAATATTTTGCTTGGTTTTGGTTTGTTTGGTTCCACAGGTCATAGCCTCTACAAGAGTCCTGTGTGACTCCAATTTATTTTTTACTTAAACATCTTGTCCAATTGTTCCATCATGATGGTTATATTAAAATACAGCTTGCTTTCGTTTCCCTCGTCGTCTTCCACGTCCATCACGTCGTACGACTCTCCGTTGTCGGCGTGCACCAATGCCTGTCCCTTTGGTTTCATGCCAATCATTTTCATGAGAGTGTATTCGTCGGAAACGCAGGTGACGTAAAACGCTGTCTCTTCAGAGGTGCCGTCACCAGTTGACAGGATAGCGTAAAACAGCATTGTCAATTGGTTATAGGCATTTATGAACTCTTTTGAGTCTTCGCCGTAAACTTTTTCGGATATGTTGATTTTATATAAATGGAATGTCATGTTGGTAGGGTCTTCCGACAGTTGTTTGTTCACAACGCCAAGAGCCTTCTTCCAAACCGATTTTGTGGGTTTGTCGGTATCCAAAACTTTTTCGAGTTCTTTCTCCAAATCGGAACCGTATGGTTCATAATCGGGCAATGTGGCCGCACCGTAATAAATATGGCGAAAATGCTCTATTGTCATGGTGGTGTCAGCGGCCTCAAAACGCTTCAACAGTTTAGGATAATAGTATTCGTTCTTTTTCGAATTCACCTCTTTTTTTATTTTGGCGAAATCAGGAGCTTCAAACTCTGTTTCCTGCGCAAACGAAGCAACAGAAAAAAGCGCTACAACAAAAAACAACAGTATCTTTTTCATTGGTTTTGTTTTTATCAAGCAGGACTGCTGATGTTATTGCAGTCCTGCTGTTTTATTATTATTTATTTCAGGTTCAACTTAATCTGCAACTCATCCAGCTGTTCTTGTGCTATCGGTGCGGGCGAGCCGCTCATCACGTCGCGGCCGGCGTTGTTCTTCGGGAAGGCGATGAAGTCGCGGATGCTGTCGGCACCGCCGAAGAGTGAGCATAGACGGTCGAAACCGAAGGCCAGGCCAGCGTGAGGCGGTGCTCCATACTCGAAGGCACCCATCAGGAAGCCGAACTGCTCCTGTGCCTTCTCGTCGGTGAAGCCGAGGGTGTGGAACATCTTGTTCTGCAAGGTGCGGTCGTGGATACGGATGGAGCCACCACCTACCTCAACACCGTTCATCACGATGTCGTAGGCGTTGGCGCGTATGTCGCCCCACTTCGTCGGGTCGTCGAGCAAGGCTTCGTCCTCTGGCTTGGGAGCGGTGAATGGGTGGTGCATGGCGTAGTAGCGTTGTGTCTCCTCGTCCCATTCAAGCAGCGGGAAGTCGATGACCCACAGCGGAGCGTATTCGTCGGGCTTGCGCAGGCCGAGCTGGTTACCCATCTCAAGACGCAAGGCGTTGAGTTGCACTCTTGTCTTCATGGCTTCGCCGCAGAGGATGAGCATCAGGTCGCCAGGCTTGGCACCGAACTTGTCGGCGATGAGCTTGAGGTCTTCTAGCGTATAGAACTTATCGACCGATGACTTGAATGTGCCGTCAGTGTTGTATTTCACATATACCATTCCACCAGCGCCCACCTGTGGACGTTTCACGAAGTCGGTGAGTTGGTCGAGTTGCTTGCGGGTGTATTCGGCACAACCCTCAGCGTTGATGCCAACAACGAGGTCGGCGTTGTCGAACAGGCCGAAGCCTTTGCCTTTCACAACATCGTTGAGCTCAACGAACTTCATCCCGAAGCGGATGTCGGGTTTGTCGGAGCCGTAATATTTCATGGCATCGTGCCAAGTCATTCTTGGGAACTTGTCGAACTCTAGTCCTTTCATCTCCTTGAAGAGGTGCTTGGCCAGACCCTCAAAGGTGTTGAGCACGTCCTCCTGCTCCACAAACGACATCTCGCAGTCTATCTGTGTGAACTCGGGCTGACGGTCGGCGCGGAGGTCCTCATCGCGGAAGCAGCGCACTATCTGGAAATAGCGGTCCATGCCAGCCACCATCAGCAGCTGCTTGTATTGTTGCGGGCTCTGTGGCAGGGCGTAGAACTCGCCGGGGTTCATGCGGCTCGGCACGACGAAGTCGCGGGCGCCCTCTGGTGTACTCTTTATGAGCATAGGAGTCTCTATCTCAAGGAAGTTTAGGTTGCTCAGGTAGTTGCGCACCAGCATTGCCATGCGGTGGCGCAGCTCAAGGTTCTGGCGAACGGGGTTGCGGCGTATGTCAAGGTAACGGTATTTCATGCGCAGGTCGTCGCCGCCGTCGCTCACGTCCTCGATGGTGAAGGGAGGAGTCTTGCTGCTGTTGAGTAAACGGAACTCGCTCACTTTCAGTTCAATATCGCCAGTTGGCATATTAGGGTTTTTCGATTCGCGCTCAATGACGGTACCTTTGGCTTGTATCACGAACTCACGACCGAAAGAACGAGCCTGTTCCAAGAGTTTCGGGTCGCTGTTGCCGTCCAAAAACAGCTGGGTGATGCCATAACGGTCGCGAAGGTCAATCCAAACGAGAGAGCCTTTGTCGCGGGTGCGCTGCACCCAACCTGCCAAAATCACTTCTTTGCCGGCATCGGCAAGACGAAGTTCTCCACAAGTATGTGTCCTATACATAATTTTAAAATTTAAAGTTTGCAAAGATACTAATTTCTTCAAATGCAAAATCAAAATTTCAAAAATATTAAAAGTTAAACAGTACGAGTAAGTGTTATTGTTTAGTTGTTAAAAAAAGGATTGCTTATGATAAAGTCTTGTTTTTCAAGAATATAAAAATACCAACAGCTTCTCAAACACTCAAAACTCTTCATCCTTAATTGATTTGTTAAAGATGTGGCGAGCGTTCTTTTGAGAAACAAAAATGTAAACTTTTTGTTGATTTTTTATGTAAAATATAAATAGTTGCTTTTTCACCGATATCCTGCTATTAACCAAAAAACTTTATCTTTGCGGTCGTGAACGGAAAAATAAAATATCTGCTTTTTTGTGTCGGACTGCTGTTTATGGCTTTCTGTAACAACCGTTGTGCCAATGCGGTTATGCCCACAGGTGGTCCTAAGGACACGACACCGCCGAAGGTTGCAAAGTCGATGCCTGAAAACAACTCGACAGGCTTTCAAGGGAAAAAAATCGAGATAAGTTTTGATGAGTACGTCACACTCGAAAACGCCACGCAGAACATTCTTGTCTCACCACCGTTGAAAGAAAAACCCGATGCCAAGCTGATTGGAAAGACCTTGGTGATAAAATTCAAAGAGGACCTTAAACCCGAGACCACCTACAACGTTAGCCTGGGCAGCTGCATACGCGACCTTCACGAAAGTAACGTCTTTGAAAACCACGTCTTCACTTTTTCCACGGGCGAACACATCGACACTCTTTCCATAGCGGGAGTCGTCCTCAACGCTGATGACAAGAAACCAGTCGAAAACGTTTTTGTGACTTTATACGATGCCGGTCCAGACAACCTTGACTCGCTTCCCATGCTGACGGTTCCAAACCAGATAGCCAAAACAGGGAAAGACGGCAGGTTTCGCTTCAATGGCCTTGCCGACAAGGATTATCTTGTCTTTGCCCTCAACGATATGAACAGCAACTACTTTTACGACCAGCCAAACGAGAACGTTGCTTTCATCGACAGCCTTGTCCACGCTGTTTATGATGGGGTGATAAGCTCCGATACCGCTGTCATCGACACCATTGCTGTCGACAGCATAAAACAACCCGTTGCCCAATACAGCAAAAAGGCCCTTGACCTCACTTTATATATGTTCACGAAGGCCGACACCACTCAGATGGTACTCGAGAAGAAACTGGTGGAGCGCGGACTGCTGAGGTTTGTGTTTCGCCAACCTGACAAAAATCTTGGTATCAGCTATCTCAGTCCACTTCCCGACACACTGCGCTATATTGAGGACTGGTCGTCCGCTTCCGATACGCTGTTGTGGTATTTCACCCCTGATGCCGCCGACAGCGCAATTTTCCTCATCAACGATGGTAAAAGTTTAGCAGACACTGTCAAGATGAACCTAAAACTTAAGTCGAAGACTCCGAAACCCGTGAAGTTTTCTTTCTCCAGCAACCTCAAAACCGACCTGTTGATGCCTGAAGACACGTTTACACTTGTTTTCAGCGAGCCTGTTGTGGAGATTGTTGCCAACGACAGCCTTCTTCTTGTCATTGACTCAACAACAAGCGTTCCTGCTGTGTTTGTAGCTGCCGACAGTAGCCTGAAACGTTATACGCTTCAATACGACCCGACTGAGGGTGACAGCCTGACATTGATACTTCCCGACTCTGTGTTTATTGGCATACGAGGCGTTTATAACGAAAAGAAAACCATCAATTTCCATAGGGCAGGGGAAGCCGAATACGGCAGCCTCTTCATCACTGTTATACCGCCCGACGATGTGCCTCAAATTATGGTGGAACTGCTTAACGAAGCTGGTAAAGTTGTTGATAAACAAATAGTTAAAACAGAGCAGGAACTTGAATACTGGTACCTTCCTGCCGGAAAATACAGGCTTCGTGCCACGCTTGACGCTGATGCCGATGGTCGTTGGAGCAGTGGCGACTATTCAAAGCGTTTCCAGCCTGAAAAGGTCGTTGAATACAAAACCGCTCTTGACGTTCGCGCCGGATGGGACATTGACCTTGACGAACCTTGGGATTTGAGACCGTGAATCTTTTAATGAAACAAGACAAAAGATTTTTGTTCCCACCACTATGGCGGGCTGTTGTTTCCTACGCCCATTCCCCGTGCTTGGCCGGTTTTTTCAGTTGATAGTTAATCAGTTTTCAGTTGTTCAGTTAAAAGTTGACTTCGGGATGCGTGTCTCGTGTCACGCAGTCATTTATCCGTGAAAGGCAAAGCCTTCCCTTATTCCGTCATTCCGAAGGCTGCATTGGGTTGGTAAGAGGTGTATGGGCAGACTATCAGGAATCCCCGCCATGGGAACAGGACAAATGGGAGCTGTTCGTGTCGCCATTGGTGTTCCCGAGGCGTGGATGCTGAAACAAGTTCAGCATGACGAAATTAGCGGCAGAGCAGTCTTCCACGGTGCTGCCCTTCCCTTCGATACTTCGACAGGCTCAGTAACCTCATGCTCAGGGCGCGGAGAAAGACGACGGAAAAAGGAGGCAGGTGCCGACAAAAAAAGGAAAAACAGAGCCTGAGCCCTGTTTTTCCCGATTGGCATCAATCAGATTTCAGCGCATTCTATGACTTGCGTCATGGTCTGGCCGCCGACATTTGTTGTCTGGGTGGCGTTGCCGTCCGAGCACTTGCCCTTCTCTATCGTCATGGTTGTCTCGGTGACAACGGGATCCATGCCGGGGAGGGTTTGTGTTGTTGTGCATTTGCAATCTTTGCTCTTGTTGCAGCTGCAAAGGCCAATCATTGCTGCAACTGCCATTAACAATAATACTTTTTTCATGTTGCTTATTCTTTTTTTTTCAGGCTCTTATTCATTTCCCACCCCAAGCGGAGAGCCTGTTAATCCGCTGGGGAGGGGTTTGGTGTGTTGTATTTTGTTGCCCTTGTCGACTCGTGCGGCAATGCGCTCGGTGCCTGCATAGTAATGCTTGGTGTAGCCCGTTGGCGTTATCACAAGGAACGGCTCCATAGCGTTTGGTGATATGTGTTTCGCACTTGGCATTTTCAATAAACTTTCAGCGAACTGAGATACATAATATTTGGCTGCGCTAT
>Ga0247611_10006468_pt1 | contig 15028 bp, 12 predicted proteins | sample 177DNAGHGhighgp2_FD_192422 | JGI IMG/M metagenome (GOLD analysis project Ga0247611, IMG submission 192422) | Sheep rumen microbial communities from Palmerston North, Manawatu-Wanganui, New Zealand - 1770 DNA GHGhigh gp2 | ecosystem: Host-associated > Mammals > Digestive system > Stomach > Rumen...
TGCTGGTGCTCAATGCTAACAGCAAAGAAGTCGTAAACAAGCAAAGACAATAAATAATAGCAATTATGAACAGAAGTACATTCAGACTGATGCCCTATATCAACAGGGCAAAGACAAGGGCAGACGGCACAACTTCCGTATTGCTCAGAATCACCATTGACGGAAAGAAGACCGTCATGACGACGGATTTCATTTGCCGCCCCGAACTATGGGATGCCAAACAGGGTGAAATCATATCCCCCACAAAGGATGCTAATGCCTTTCGGGAATTTATCAAGAAAGCAGAACAGACCTATCAGATGCTTCTCAACGAACAAGGTGTTGTCAGTGCAGAACTGCTGAAAAGCCACCTCAACGGCACCATTCAGCCAATCCGCACACTGATGGAAATGGCAGCAGAGGAACTGGAGCGGATTAAAATCAAAAGTGCCGCTACGATATCAAACGGCTCCATCAAACTCGCTAAGTTCAAGAACAAGTGTCTAAAAGAATACCTGATTAGCATAGGACGTGAAGATATGTCCCTTGCAGACGTAACATTGCAATTGGGGAAAGACTACCACATCTATCTCAGACAGAAGAAGCATCTCTGCCCAGCGACTGCCAATGACTGTCTGGCATGGTTGAGCCGCCTTGTATTCTTGGCAGTTGACAAGGAGATATTGCGCTCCAATCCGTTGGAGGACATCGAATATGAGAAAGTAAAGCGTAATGTGGAAATCCGCTATCTGACCCGTGAACAGGTAAAAATGTTGCTTGCCCATCCGTTCCGACAGCGACAGATGGAACTGGCACGGCACATGCTCCTGTTTACGGTATTCACGGGACTGGCATACGTTGACTTGATAAGGCTTCGCCAAGAACACATTCAGACCGATGCAAAAGGCAGGCGATTCATCCGTAAGTGCCGTCAAAAGACGGGCGTAGAAACTTTTGTACCGTTGCATCCCATTGCGGAGCAGATTCTCGCACTTTACAACACAATGGACAACAGCAAGCCAGTATTTCCCTTGCCGCCATACGCCAATTACAGACTATACAAGGAGTTTGTGGCTATTGGTATCTTCCTCGGACTTGACCGCAATCTCTCGCATCACGATGCCCGCCACACGAATGCAACCTTGTTAGTCTCGGCAGGTGTGAATATGGAGAGTGTTTCCAAGATGATGGGACATTCCTGCATCAAGAGTACGCAGAAGTATGCACAGATTACGGTTAACCGAATCTCTCAGGAGATGGATAGGCTCATAGAGCGCAGAAAGAAGTAACAGATAAGTGAATTCTTATAATGGCAATAACTATGGCAATAGCGAACTTTTCAATAATCCCGAAAGATGTCTTCGAGCGAGGCATCATTAGAATGACGAAGGGCGGTGTTATCACCATGCCTGACAAAGACGTGTGGATGACGGTGGACGAGATAGCAGATATGCTTTTTGTTTCATCAGCCACTGTGTTTCGCATGATACGCTCTATATATAATAAAGGTATTGCGCACGAAGAGGACACTCACGGTTCTTTCCGTTTGCTCCCTTATCGTCCGAACTGGAACATCGACGTGTACAATCTTGAAATGGTTATCCGTCTGGCATACTCCATCGACAGAGACAATAGCCACAAGTTCCGCCAGTTCATTATGAACCGCCTGATAGGCAAACCGATGTACGAGAATATATGTATCACCATCCACATGGATGATTTCTCCAAAGAGTGATAGAACAATGAAGAAAGGCAGCGAACATCCTACTTGGAATATCCGCTGCCTTTTCCTCATGAGGAAAGTTTACTTCTGTGCTGGCACATAGTTCCGTTGCAAAAGTTCCTCCAGATCCCGTTCGCGGTAGAGTATCTTGCCACAAAGCAACACGTATGGCAGCAACCCTTTCTGCCGATACGTGAACAATGTATGCCTGCTGACTTTTAGAAATTCTGCCACTTCTCGGTCGCAAATCCACCTGTCACCATTGAGCAAGGGGCGATAGTCCTTGAATGTTTCCTTTACTTTGTTTATAGCCTCGTCAATCTCGCTGATGAAGTCAAGGATTTGCTCGTCCTCCACCATCATGCCGCTTTTCCATTCTTCTCTTTCCATAGCCGTTGTTAATTTTTCATCATAACTTTCATCATCTTGACAATATCATCTGCCCGATGATAAATCCTGCCCTCAATCTTGGTATAAGGTAATTCGCCTCGCTCCCGCATACTTTGTACCGAGCGTTTGCTGAGGTTGAGCATGGCACACACCTCACTGGTATCGAGCCATGTTCCAACGCCTTTGTTCTTCATCTGCTGTTCTTGGCAGTGCAGGACACTCAGCAGTTCTTTCACTCGTTCCATCCACTTTGTGAATGTACTTTCGTTGATAATCACAATTCTTTCCATTTGTCTTTGTTTTATCGATTGTTAGTACTCGTTTTTACTAAATTCGGTTGCAAAGTTAACCCAAGAAAACAGGCTGATTTGCATAGTATGTACATAGCTATATAAACTTTTTTCTAAAGAAATGAATATCTGGGTAATTATATGAGTGAATAAGTATATGCTTATACAATTATTCATTCATCCAATCATCCGGCTATTGAAACATCAATGTGTTGATTCAATAAACCATCAGTGTATTAAAATACCCAACCGTTAAAGTACTAACACATCAAGGAGTTCAAGCATCAAAACATTGACAATTCGGTTCTTTGATGGTTTAATAATCCAAAAACCTGCAACTTCAGTGTTTCAAGTAGCGGAAATACTGATGATTTAGTGCATTCATGAATTCATGCATTCACTAAAACAAGGTCTCTGACGGCATATGGCTTTAAGGTGGCTGCAAGTGGCGGTTGATGGCTATTGCCCAATCGGATTAGTCGCAGTATCTTTGCACCCACAAAAAGCACTAAAGCCAATGGCATGGAGAAAAGGAAGGCTCCAGTAAACAACATCCGCTATAAGAGCGGATTATTATGTTCACCAGAACATAGCAAGGTATGTTTTCTGCTGCACGAAACTCCGTTTGCAGCACAAAACTCCTTGCTCTGCCGAAGGCTGTGGCCGACCTCCGAAGTCGGTCTGCCTGTCCATACTTGCCGTAAGCATCAAGCGGTAATTATATGTCAAACCCAAAATAACAAAGATGAACAACAAGAAGAATAAAGGTGGGAGAAATCCCAAGTTAGACCCAGCAACAAACCGCTATTCAGTGAACTTCAGTAGTGAAGAAGATATGCGCTTTCTAAAGATGTTTGACCGTTCTGGCATGACAAGCAAGTCAGCATTCATCAAGGCGCGAATCTTTGGAGAGCCATTCCATGTGGTGACATTCGACAAAGGTCAGCATGAATATTATGCCAAGTTGAGCGACTTTCATGCTCAGTTTCGTATGGTTGGCAATAACTATAACCAAACGTTAAAGGAACTAAAGTGTCATTTTTCAGAACGCAGGGCAATGGCACTTGTATGCAGGTTGGAGAAGTGTATGATACAATTGGTACAAATTATGCACAAAGTGAAAGATTTGACAGACAAATATCAGGAAAAGTCTGCAGAAAAGTGGGGAAAATAATATTAAAATGTGATTATTTGCTAAACATTTGGGCGTTGTGTGTGTTCTTTCAGAGAAAATGAGTAACTTTGTACCAAGAACAATAGAAATCCATTATGGACAAAGACATCAATCGCATCAAAGTCGTGCTTGCAGAGAAGAAAAGAACCAATAAGTGGTTGGCAGAACAGTTGGGATGTGCGCCTACTACCGTATCAAAATGGTGTACCAATGACTGCCAGCCAACAATGGAGACATATCTAAGAATTGCAAACCTGCTTGATGTAGAACTGACAGAATTAGTAAAAGTTAGAAAGTAATTAAGATAAAGTGAAACAGACTTTTCTGTCTGTGGTGAAGAAAATATATGGCAAAAACTGATATAAGGAATCTGCCTCAACAACTGGATTTATTCCAGCTGAGAACAGATTATCCAGCTGAGATTATTTGTAACCCATGTCAGAATCTTGATGTGGGAGATTTAGATATGTCCCAGAATGTTCTTATCTGTAACGTAAAGAAAGATAATGTTGTACATTTCTTGGACGGAACAGCCAAACTTTATTATTCAGGGAAACGATTCCCCACGACTGTGGCTCTAAATAAATTATACTATTTTATTCCATACATTGGTAAAGAGTGTGATTTGGATTTTTATGGCATAAGGGATTTGTATCTTATAAAAGTTGCACGGGTTGGTTCACGGCGTGAGGGCGAGTTAGATAATGATCCGAACGATTTGCGTATAGTCTTTGAACTTCAATTTGTAAAACAATTATTCCCCGAATATAAAAAGCAGAAACTTAATATTTGGCGGACTTATACGGATTCAACATTGAAAGAGGTTGTTGATAATCAAAAAAACATATCAACGCCAGCAAGAAAGCATATGACGTATGTTAGTTTGTTTAGTTGTGCTGGCGTGGGGTGTTACGGTTTCAAGCAAGAAAAATATGATTGTGTTGCCACTGTTGAATTGATTGAAAGACGCCTTAACGTTCAGAAGTACAACCACAAGTGTCGTTACGAGAGTGGTTACATCTGTGGTGACATCACCTTACCAGAAACCCAAGATAAGGTTTTCCAAGAGATACAAATGTGGCAGAGCCACCAACAAATGAGAGAGTTGGACGTGGTGATTGCAACACCACCTTGTCAAGGAATGTCTGTGGCAAACCATAAAAAAGGTAATGAGTTAAAACGCAATTCACTCGTTGTTGAGTCAATAAAACTTATCCGACAGATAAAACCACGTTTCTTTGTCTTTGAGAATGTTCCTGCATTCCTGAAGTCAATTTGTACTGATATTGACGGGCAAGATAAGCCTATCCGTGAAGCAATAGAATTAGACCTCGCAGGACATTATAATATTGCAGCCAAAGTCATTAACTTTAAAGATTATGGTAATCCTAGCAGCAGAACAAGAACACTTGTTATAGGTGTGCGCAAAGACCAGAAAGAAATAACTCCTCTTGAACTATTTCCTGATAGACAAGAAGAGCAAACGCTTCGTCAGACGATAGGTCACCTTCCCCATCTCAATCATATGGGAGAAATTTGGGAAAAAGATATATACCATACATTCCGCCCTTATGCTCCGCATATGGTTGAATGGATTGAAAATATAACCGAGGGGCAGTCTGCTTTTGACAACGAAGATGAAAACCGCATTCCTCATAGTGAGAAAAATGGCAAAATTGTTTTTCATCAGCGTAAAAATGGTGACAAATATACTCGTCAATATTGGGATAAAGTACCTCCTTGTGTACATACTCGAAACGATATCCTTGCAAGTCAAAATACCGTACATCCTACAGATAATCGTGTTTTCTCTATTCGAGAGGTTATGCTAATGATGTCTGTACCCAAAGAATTTGAATGGAGTGCTATTCCTTATCAACAGTTGAATGCTTTGCCCTTAGAAGAAAAACAGAGATATCTGAAAAAGGAAGATGTAAATATCCGTCAAAGTTTGGGGGAAGCAGTCCCGACTATTATATTTCAACAGATTGCCCACAAAATAAAAGAGAAATCTACAGAGAAAGAGTTTACAGAGCAAGAAATATTTGAAATTATTAGATCCAAGGAACTAACAGATACGGATAAACTTCTGAAGTATGTTACGAGCCACAAAAAAATGGGATTTGTGCATCTTGCTAAAATCGCAGAATATGCTAATGGAGCAAGAACTGAAACTGCGGCTTATTATACAAGGCAAGACATTTGCTATTCCGTTGTAAAGAATTTGCCATACTATCCAGATTCCAAAATTCTGCACATACTTGAACCAGCTGTAGGGGTGGGCAATTTCTTGCCTTCTTTGTTTTTGAAATATGCCAATGTTGCTGAACTGCATATTGATGTTATAGACATCAATGCCGATAGTATTTTTTTGCTCAAAAAGATATTACAGTCAGTTCCTCTACCTGAGAACGTTCGTTTGAATTTTATCAACAAAGATTCATTGCTGATGACTTTCAATAAGCGTTATGATATAATAGTTGGTAATCCCCCTTATATGAAAGTAAGAGACAAGAAATTATTGAATGTATATAAGAAAGCAGCATACAATACTGATACAAGCAACATTTTCTCTTTTTTCATAGAGAAAGCCTTGCAAATTGGGGATATTGTTTCTCTTATTGTTCCCAAAAGCCTTATCAATGCCCCAGAATATGATAAGACACGTCAACTTATGAACGAAAAGGCAATCACTCACATTATAGATTTTGGGGAAAAAGGGTTTAAAGGAGTTAAGATTGAGACCATTGCTTTCACGATAAACCAACAAATCAAAAAGGGGCTTACAAAGGTTGAATCCTATATAACAAACACTGTTGAGGTAAAACAACAGGATTATATTACTGACTCTGTTTTCCCATATTGGTTAATTTATCGCAACCATGATTTTGATGAGTCGGCAAACAAGATGATTTTTGGCATATTCAAGTCTTTCCGAGATCGTACTCTAACCAAATCCAATACGGAACAAAGAGGTAACATACGCGTGCTGAAGTCTCGTAATATTGGCAATAACGAGGTGATTGACATTGATGGTTATGACACTTATATAGATGATGTTAGCAGTTTGGAGGTAGGTAAGTATCTTAACCATACAGAATGTGTGTTGGTTCCAAATTTATCATACAGCCCTCGTGCTTGTTTCATGCCGATGGGCTGTATTGCTGATGGGTCTGTGGCTATACTGACTACTATCAATGGTGAAAAAGTTACGAAAGAGGACTTAGCCTATTATGCTACAGAAGAATTTAGCAGGTTTTACTGTATCGCTCGCAATCGAGGCACTCGCTCCCTCAATATTGATAATAACTCTGTCTTTTTCTATGGTAAACTCAAAAATGCTAGAATATGAGAAATGAAATAATGCAATATCTGAATCAATTTGATTTAGACATAAGGAAGTCACACGATGCAAGATTCGTTGATCAAAAATGTACACCAGACATCGTTTGCTTTATGGCAGATTGCGTACTTAATATGATTGCTACGAAACCTGTGTTTGTTATTAATGATGTATGGGATACACAATACTTCATACAAAACACACGAGTCATTTTCAACAAGCCTTGGGCAAATAGTAAGGAATCTTATAACGAATATAATAAAGTGCTATCTCAGCCACTTAAGTTGTTGGCATATGCTCATATCCTGAATGTAGAGATGGTTGATGGCACATTAACATTCTCGGTTGAAAATGAAGACATTTTGGATTACATCTCGCGCAAAGATAGAAATGCATATAACTTTTTATTTTGTTATTTCTTAAAGGTGCTAACAGATAGTGGGTTTATAAAGTATATTGAAGAGTATAGAAGAAATTGGCAGAAAAATCTTAAAGAGGCAAGAGAAACTGTATATAGTCGATACATAAGGCTAATTTCTGGAAATACGCCATCTCATTCCCGACTTGACATCACTCGTATGTTCCATAAAGTTTTTAATATTTTTGCGGCAGAGTATAATATGCCTGGTAGTAGCGGAAAATATGCGAGGACTTATTCTGATCTGATGTATAACCGAGTTAATTGGCGTGATATTAACAAAGACAAATCTATAACGCGTCAACAAGCAGAATGTACTGCCCAGAATGAAAAGCAAGAAGTTATAAATATGTATTATGTACAAAAAGCCATTACACTTCTTAAAAAGATTCAGACAGGCAGTGAAGTTCATGACGCATGGAGCAATGGTGAGGCGACACATGCGCATCATATCTTTCCCAAGGCTCAATTCCCGGAAATCGCCCATTATATAGAGAATTTGATTTTATTAACGGCAACTCAGCATAATACAAAAGCACATCCCAATAATAGAACACAGGAGATAAATCGCGATTATCAACTAGTGTGTTTGCTTGCAAAGGCTGATACGATAGAGAAGTCTTTAAAACATGTTGGTGAAAGGTATTACCGTAAAGAATCATTTATATATGTCATTAATGTAGGTCTCTCTACTGAGTTAAGTATGACTCTGACATTTGATGGGATAAAGAAAGAATTAATTAACATTTATAATGCAGCATAATTATGTACAAATCAAGTTTTGGTTCTATTGGGCAGGTACAATTTGCCAATGAACATGAGTTTTATAAGTTGCTGGGATATCTAGCAAAATCAGATGGTAGTACCTCATTAGCTTGGGAGCATAATGAAAACCAAGGCGCATGGGGAAGTGAGGGCAGAATACAAGTCCATGTAACAAATATGCCCACTATTGGACAATTAAAACTTACAGCAGGAAATGGTGGCGGTATTATTTATAGAATAAATTGTAATGAATTTGTTGAGAATTTAAATGTTAATCATGGATTTGTGTATGGAGGGATACAGGATGCTATAAATATCCGGCAAACTGTTCCGGCTGCATTTATTCAGGACTTTGATGATGGCTACAATCTGTAAGAAATGTAATCACGAAGAAAGAGGACTTCTTGATTTACAAAATTGGAAAGAAAGAATTTCTTATAGCAAGGTAATAACATAATTGCTTACAGTATGAATGGACAATATTCAATAAAGGGATATATATTACAATCGTTGGTTGCACTTTTAGACTCATTCAATCAAGAATGGGATACGGTATGTGTAGAACCTAATGATGAGTCTGAAAAAGTAGATATAAGATGGAAACTGTCAAATAATCAAATTGTAGCAATTCAGGTAAAATCCTCAAAAAATCCATTCCCTCAATCCTTAATAAAGAAATGGGCACAGGAATTATATGATACTACGCCAAATGCATATAAGCGAAAATTGATTCTTGTTGGAAACGTTTCTCAGCCGATTTGTGAAAATGTTAATGGTGTATCTATTGAAAATAAAAATCTTTCAATTGAGGATTTTCAAGCAATAATAATGCAAAAAATTAATGCATTCTTTGAAGAATGCGGAAAGATGCCCATTTCATCAAGATTATGTAAATTATTTGCGAAAGCATTAGATTATCAGGTATTAGAAAATTCTGCTACAGGAAAGGTCATTAGTAGAGACATTTTCAAAAATAGCTTAATAGAAAATCTTGAGGCAATAGAAAACCACCTCAAGAAATCTCCATATTCCTTGCTGTTGCCAGACAGTCCAATAGAAAAAGAAGATATACAAACAACCATCATGAGCAATATGCTGTCATTGTTTGGATGGAATAGCACAACTAAGAATGAAAGTTGTTCTATTTATAATGACAGACTGGGAAGAGATTGTGTTTACTCAATAGATTATTGGGGTGACTATGAATGCCCATTAAAAGATAAAGGTAAAGATATATTATATATTAACGCAGGAATTACCTCAAGGTATGCCAATAATTTCTCTAATGAGGTAAAAGAGCATTTATTTTCAGTAGATTGTATAAGAGAAAAACTTATTAAGGGACATAGAATCGATTTAGAAAACGCATATGAGTATAACATTGATTTTATACTATCTTTAGCAGGAGATGAGCAAGGAAAAACATTAGATAATATTGCAAGTTCATATAAAAATTCTTTGTTGAATAAAAATCTCATTTATTGTGTCGTTGACAATGCAAGAGCAGATTTTTTGATAAGTTCAATTTTAACTGCAAGGAAATATATGCCTGAGTCTGTGGTTAAGTTTCTCTATCCTATAACAGAAGATAATTCAGAACATGATAAGATTGGAAGAAGAGGAATATATATGCCACCTCAGTTTTTGAATACTGCCATACTACCAATCATCAAAGAGAGCCAAGATAAAATCAGTGTATTGTTATTCTGCTCCGACAACTTTAATAAAGAACGCCTTAAAAAGGCGATTTGGCTTCTATTAAGGCTTACAAGTGGGCTAGCAAATGAATACATTGTTTATTTCCCCGACTACAATGCTTCTGATCAGAATAGTGTTAATGAGGTTCTTCGTAGTTATAATAATAACGATTTAACAACTCGAATTCAGGTAGACCGCATTTCATTTGTTAATTCTAAAGATTTACAAATAATTCCAGCAGACCATAAAGAACACCTCGTTGATATAGATTTTGAGGGTCCAATTAGTAAGAAGCTTAAAGTACAACCGCATCTTATTGACTATCTCCCCTATGGAGATTCTATACGGCCATTTTTGGCTTCTGAGGCAGTAAAATCCGTAGATTTAAAAGCATTTTTATCTCAGAAAGGGATATTCCTAAAATCTGCTGATAAAGCAAAGATGATACAGTTGATGACTAGTATGCTTTTTAGTCCTATGGATATCGATTCTCTTGTTGAATATGTAAACATTAACGAACGACCTTTATCTACAAGTTCAAAACAATACCCACTTCTTGACGAAAATTTTACAAGTGAGAAAATCGAGTTCAAAGTAAATGACGTTTCTCCGTATGGACTGCAGGAGAATTTAAAAGCAGAAGTTGTCGCAACAGAACTTATACACAACAAGAATGGCAGTGTTACCATAAAATCGTACATTGAACAGAAAAATCCTAACAAACAAGCACTTGTGAGCATTTCAAGAAGTATTTCACAAGTTACAATAGGGATTAATAAAGAAAACAAGAAAATAGAGTTTATAAAAGAATATAATTCAAAACCTGCTAAAACTTTATCAGATAGACTTGTTAATATGATTTCAGGGAAGCTAATATCTGATAATATAATAGAGGATAGAGTTGCTGAAATCCTTTTTTCTAGTTTTTCCAACTCAGAACGAGTTAATTTTCTGCTCAGTTTTACAAATATTGATACGTCAAATATTTTGATTGATTTTGATGCAAAATCAATCAAATTTATGTTTGATGAAAGTTTACCACTTCCCAAAGAATATGTTGATAAACAAGGAAAAGAATGTGTAACACAACTGAAAGGAAGAAACCTAGACTCCATAAAAGAATTTCAAGATGAAACTTTGAAGTCGATTCTTTTGTGTGAAGAATTCTCTATTAATTATAAATTCAAGATACGAAATGTTTTGGGGAATTACTTTGTTGTGATGAATTTTTCTGACGCATTGAATAATAAGCCCATTCCGGAAGGCATATTTAGTTATAATGGAAGATGTTATCTTAATTCACGTAATAAAGAGAAAGTCGGGAATATACTAACATTAGAAAAAGAATTAAAAATAGAGTTTAATAGGCTTGTGAAAGAAAAACTAAAATCAGTAAATAAAATTTAATCATGCTATCGTATATAGATACAAAAATAAAAGCGTGTGTTTTACACAAAGTTGGGAATAAACTTAGAAATGAAGGATGTATCTTTTCAAATAGTTTATTTACAAAGTATGATGCTATTACAAATTTTCTGATAGAGTATTTTTTTGCATCATTCAAACAAAATAGTTATTATTCGCTTTGTCATAATATAGATATAACAATGAATGAGGTGTATGTTTGTGCCAGCAAAATTTTTGAAAATCCTGAGTCCATTCTCGATCAGTCTTTGAATATGGCAAAGCATTTATATGAACAAAGTATACATCCGAAAGTCAAGGGAGGAGAGTTCTATGTAGTTTATTTTAAAGATTGCATAGTAGATGACAGTAAAGTAGATGCAATAGGATTGTTCAAATCTGAGAATAAAGACACTTTCTTAAAAGTATATCACAAAGGTGAGGGATTTGAAATAGAAAGTGAAAGAGGTGTGAATATCAATAAATTGGATAAGGGTTGCCTAATATTTAATACTGAAAAAGAGAGTGGGTATTTGGTGGCAATAGTTGACAATACCAATAAAGGTGCAGAAGCAAAGTATTGGACAGATGAGTTTCTGCATGTCCGATTACGCAAAGATAGTTATAACCAAACTCAAAATATGCTTTCGCTTTGTAAGAACTTTGTTGCCCAACTTCCTACCGATAATGGAAAATTAGAAAAAGCAACCTATATCAACAGGAGCCTTGATGCGCTGAAAGACGATACCGTTAATGTCAACACTTTTGCGGAAAGGGTTTTCGAAAAACCTGAACTAATTTCTGAATTCAGACAATACAAAGACAACTACCAACGCCAATTAGATGTTGATATTGACGATGATTTTAAAACAGCCCCAAAGGCTGTAAATCATAGATCTACTGGAAATATGACCACTATCAGGCTAGACAATAGTTTTGACATCAACATTCATGGGGGTGAACAGAATATTATAAGAGGCTATGATGAAGAACGAGGTATGTATTATTATCAGTTGTTCTTCAAAGAAGAAAGATAGTGACGTGTGAGCATAACATGAACAGCTTTATTGAAAGAAAAGAGAATGGACATAAATGAATTGAATAGAAGAGTTAAAAATGGAGAGTCTTTCATTCTTGCTAGTGATGGACAATTCCTTGGTAGATTGTGTTTAAACATATATGATCCTGAGTCAGTTTCTAATATTTATGGGCTATATGGAAATCCATATTCTTCAGTATCTATAAATAATAAATATTCGATGTATGGAAGTCCATATTCTTCATTGAGTCCTTTTAATCCTTATACAACAACTCCTCCATCTATATACTTAAGAGGGATGAAAGTTGGGGTGTTATCCATCAATAAATTTTTAATGGGCAGCGTAGATCCGAGACAAGTTCAAGAATGGATGAGGTTTAACGGTTTATTTTAGTGAACATGGAATTAATAGAATATGTCAAACTCTTCACGGCTTTCATTGTGTCATTAGGGGGCGCAAGTGTTGTTGTTGTTGCCCTTGCAAAATGGTTTGGTGGCTTTTTGTCAAACCGATTATTGGACTCATACAATAACAAGCATGAGCGTGAATTAGAGACGTTAAAAAATAAATATGCGAACGAATTGGAAAAGACAAAAGCAGAATTGGAAAAGACAAAATTACTATTTGCTAGATATTCAGAGAAACAGTTTGATTTATATAACGATTTGTGGAAAGTATTGCTCTACACTAAACAGCAAGCCGATATGTTATGGGAAAAAGCAGAACCTTCACAAATTCCAGCTTTCAGTGAGCAAATAAGACTTACTCGAAATGCGATTAATGAGAACCTTTTATTAATTGAGGATGAGCATTATAAGAAGTTGATAAAATTGATAGGCCAATTTGAGCAATTTCAATTCGGTAAACAGAAATTGATAGATATTAGGGCACAAGGAAATGATAATATGGCTTCTCAAATCACAAAAGGAGAAGCCAGAGAGACAATTAATCAGAACAGAAAGACAAAGGAGAATTATGACAATCTAATTATGGATATTGGCAAATCATTCAGAACTCAGATTAAGGGATAGTAATTATATAATAACAAATTATCCTACTGAATTAACAACGAATTTATCATATTTGACAGCCAACAAGCGTTATATATAAAGTCGGATTAACAAACGTACAAAGTATGACAGAACAAACATTACAACAATATCTCATCAAGCAATACCCCAAAGAGGATGAGGGTTGCGAGTGGAAGGAATTCAAGAACCTGAAGAATGACTTCAGCGGGCATGAGAAGGATGATGTCATCTCCTACGTGTCAGCACTGGCTAACATGGAGGGTGGGCATCTGGTTGTTGGTGTCGAGGACAAAACGTTGAGGATTGTTGGGACGGATACCTACAACTACGATGTGCAAAAAGCACGGCTACGCTTAATTGATCAATGTGCCAATCTACCTTCAGAGGGTCTGCTTGTAGAGGAATTTATTACAGATGATACTCACAAAACAGTATGGGTCATCCATGTGCCAAGACACATGAAGAGACAACCCGTTTATGCGCATAACAAGGCATGGCAGAGGCTGGATGACTCCTTAATAGAGTTGACGGATTCTCGCAGGAATGCAATCTTGGACGAGCAGGACGAAGTGGAAAAGGACTGGTCTTCACAGATTATCCATGATGCAACTATTGATGACCTTGATCCTCGTGCGGTTGCCAAAGCCAGGGAGAAATTCATTGAATTGCATCCTGAAAGAGAAACAGAAATAAAAGCGTGGGACGATGCAACATTCTTGAACAAAGCGAAACTTACGATAAAGGGACAAATCACAAATTCAACAATCATTCTCTTAGGCAGAGAGGAAAGTGAGCACTTCCTTTCGCCTGCCGTTTGCAAGATCAGATGGATGCGCAAAAAGAATGGGACAGACGAGAATGATGAGTTTGGTATCTTCTCTATTCCCATGATACTCGCGGTAGATGAGGTTGCGGGGAAAATAAAGAATGCCACATACACTTATACGATAGAGGGAAACATGTTCCCTGACACCTTATTGCGCTACGATGTCTTCACCATTAGAGAGCCTTTATGTAATGCCATTGCACATCAGGATTATAGCCTGTCTGCGAGAATAGAGGTAGTTGAATATGAAGATGAACGTCTGCGTTTTAAGAATTATGGTACATTCCTGCCATTGTCCGTTGAGTCTGTGGTTGAGAATGACTTTCCTGAATCAAGATACCGAAACAAGTTTTTGGTGGAAGCCATGCGTAACGTAAAAATGGTAGAGACAGAGGGTGGTGGTATTCGCAAACTCTATATGCAACAAAAGAAGCGTTTCTTTCCTATGCCAAAGTATGACTTAGGCGGACAGACGGTAATTTGTGAGATAGAGGGAAGAGTGTTGGACGAGAACTTTGCCAAAATACTGGTCAACAATCCCAATTTGACTTTGGCTGATATTATCTTATTAGATAAAGTACAAAAGCATGAACATATTTCGGAAGACTCCCTTGCGTATCTTAGGAGAAAGAAATATGTGGAAGGCAGAAAGCCTAATATTTATTTGGCCTTCTCGGTTGTTAAGCAGTCTAAACATGTGGGATTAAAGGCCTCTTATATCAAAAACAAGAGTTTTGATGATGATTATTTCAAAAAGCTCATCATTGACTATATAACCAATTTTGGAAAAGCCACTCGTCAGGAATTAACTGCATTATTGGAAAATAAGTTGCCAGAATCGCTTTCCAAGCAGCAGAAGTTTGACAAGGTCACCAATCTTCTATCTTCGCTTAAGAAGAAGGGTATCATTAAAGTCATTGATAGAAAATATTGGGTAATGGCAAAGT
>Ga0247611_10006471_pt1 | contig 15027 bp, 12 predicted proteins | sample 177DNAGHGhighgp2_FD_192422 | JGI IMG/M metagenome (GOLD analysis project Ga0247611, IMG submission 192422) | Sheep rumen microbial communities from Palmerston North, Manawatu-Wanganui, New Zealand - 1770 DNA GHGhigh gp2 | ecosystem: Host-associated > Mammals > Digestive system > Stomach > Rumen...
ATTCATTTTTTATTAAAAGATAATTCATTTTTTATTAAAAGATAATTCATTTTTTATTAAAAGATAATTCATTTTTTATTAAAAGATAATTCATTTTTTATTAAAAGATAATTCATTTTTTATTAAAAGATAATTCATTTTTTATTAAATGATAATTCATTTTTTATTAAAAGATAATTCATTTAAATATTTATTATTAAAAATATCTTGTTTAATTTTAGTTTTATTTAATTTATTGTTAATATCATTATTAATATCATTTTTAATATTAATATTATTTTTTGGATTATTTATATTTATTTTATTTATTTGGTTAGTATCATTATATAGATTATTTATTTAGTTAGTACTTTAAGGCTGTCATTTTAAAAATAAATATTTTTATAAGTTTCACCTTAATTATTAATATCAATTTTATTATTCATTTAGGCGGTCAAGATAAAAATAAATATTTTTATAAGTTCCACCTTCAATATTAATATCAATTTTATTAATCTTTAAGGCGGTCATTTTAAAAATACAATAATTTTATAAGTTTCGCCTTCATTATTAATATCAATTTTATTATTCATTTAGGCGGTCAAGATAAAATTAAATATTTTTATAAGTTCCGCCTTCAATATTAATATCAATTTTATTATTCATTTAGGCGGTCAAGATAAAATTAAATATTTTTATAAGTTCCGCCAAAATTAATAATATCAATTTTATTAATCTTTAAGGCGGTCAAGATAAAATTAAATATTTTTATAAGTTCCGCCAAAATTAATAATATCAATTTTATTAATCTTTAAGGCTGTCATTTTAAAAATACAATAATTTTATAAGTTTCGCCTTCATTATTAATATCAATTTTATTATTCATTTAGGCGGTCAAGATAAAAATAAATATTTTTATAAGTTCCACCTTCAATATTAATATCAATTTTATTAATCTTTAAGGCGGTCAAGATAAAAATAAATATTTTTTATAAGTTTCGCCTTCAATATTAATATCAATTTTATTAATCTTTATTTTAAATAGTTTTAAAGTATATTTTTTTAGTTTAATATAATTATTTTTTTATTAAAAATTGAATTAATATTTTATTATAACTAATTATTATAATAAATATATTATAATATAATGGATTATCCTCATAATATAGATGAATGTTATAACAATCAAGAATTAATTAAATCTTTAAAAACAAAAATAAAAAATAATCAATTAACAAATACTATATTTTATGGTTTATCTCAATCTTGTAAAACTACTTTAATTATGATGATTTTACAAGAAAGAATGAAAGAATATGGTATTTCTGAAGATTATCATATTTTTTATAATTATCTTTTAGAAAATAAAATGATTATAAATGGTAATACAATAACACCTTCAGGAACAGAAATTAAGATTAATGATATTATTGATAGTTTTATTAAACGCGCTATTCCTAATAACAAAGAAAATATTAATAAAATTATTGTAATAGATGATTTTGATACAGCAACAATTGTAAATCAACAAAAAATTATTAGTATAATTGATAGTAATCCACATATTACATTTTTTATTATTTGTGAAAATATTGATAAATTAGAAAAGAAATTTATATCAAGAATGAACCCGTGTTATTTAGAGCCATTATCTTATGAATTTTATATTAATTATTTAAAAAACGTTATTCATTTAAATGTTGATATAATTGATAAACACGTTTTAAAACATATTTTTATTATTAGTAAAGGTTATATTAATAACATTTTAACTTTTTATAATTCTTTATTAGATAAAATTAAAGATAATGAAAATAAAACAATAACTTATGATTTATTCATAAATACTTTTAATATTCCTAATTTGATTGAAATTAAAAAATTTGTTAAATATATTTTAACAAATAAAAAAATGGATCAACAAATAATAAAATATATTAAATTTTTTATAAATAATACTTATTCTAGTTATGATACTTTAGAATATTGCTGGAGTATTATAAGATATATTAAACATATAGAAAAATATGAATTAAATGATTTTGATAAAGTTCAATTAATGGAAATTATTAGTATTACAATAACAAAAATGAATAATGATATAGAATCTTGGATTCTGTTTAATTTAACAATTCAAAAGATTATTAAATATTTAAATAATCGTGAATAATAAATATAAATTAATATAATTAATAATAAAACTTAAAAAACATTATGATAAATAAATTTTACAAAGAAATAAATAAAATTTTATAAATAACATTTAGTTTATTAAATTAGATTTAAATAATTATAAATATATTTTATATGATAAATATTTAAATTATAATATACATTTTAATGATTTTATTATATTAAATAATATATATTATTCAAATATCAGTTTTTTAAATAAGTTTATTTTTAATAATAAATAATTTTAATTATTTTTTATTATTAATATTTAATAAAAATTAAATGAAAATTTTTTAATTATTTTTAATTTATTTAGTTTTTAAATAAGTAAATTAATAAAACTTTGAAGAAAACCTTTCTTAAAATTTTGATTAAAACGTTTTTAAAATTTTGATTAAAAACGTTTTTAAAATTATGATGAAAACGTTTTTAAAATTCTGATTAGAAATGTTTTTAAAATTATGATGAAAACGTTTTTAAAATTCTGATTAGAAATGTTTTTAAAATTCTGATGAAAAACGTTTTTAAAATTCTGATTAGAAATGTTTTTAAAATTCTGATGAAAAACGTTTTTAAAATTCTGATTAGAAATGTTTTTAAAATTCTGATTAAAACATTTTTAAAATTCTGATTAAAACCTTTCTTAAAATTCTGATTAAAACCTTTCTTAAAATTCTGATTAAAACCTTTCTTAAAATTCTGATTAAAACCTTTTTAAAATTCTGATTAAAACCTTTTTAAAATTCTGATGAAAAACCTTTTTAAAATTCTGATTAAAACCTTTTTAAAATTCTAATGAAAACCTTTTTTAAAATTCTGATAAAAATGTTTTTAAAATTCTGATAAAAACGTTTTTAAAATTCTGATGAAAAACGTTTTTAAAATTCTGATGAAAAACGTTTTTAAAATTCTGATAAAAACGTTTTTAAAATTCTGATGAAAAACGTTTTTAAAATTTTGATAAAAACCTTTTTAAAATTCTGATTAAAAATATTTTTAAAATTTTGATTAAAACCTTTCTTAAAATTTTGATAAAAACCTTTTTAAAATTCTGATGAAAAACGTTTTTAAAATTTTGATTAAAACCTTTCTTAAAATTCTAATTAAAAACGTTTTTAAAATTCTGATTAAAACCTTTTTAAAATTTTGATTAAAACCTTTCTTAAAATTCTAATTAAAAACGTTTTTAAAATTCTGATAAAAACGTTTTTAAAATTCTGATGAAAAACGTTTTTAAAATTTTGATAAAAACCTTTTTAAAATTCTGATTAAAAATATTTTTAAAATTTTGATTAAAACCTTTCTTAAAATTCTAATTAAAAACGTTTTTAAAATTCTGATTAAAACCTTTTTAAAATTCTGATTAAAAACGTTTTTAAAATTCTGATAAAAACCCTTTCTTAAAACCTTTTTTAAAACCTTTCTTAAAACCCTTTTTAAAACCCTTTTTTAAAACCTTTTTTAAAACCTTTTTAAAACCTTTTTTAAAACCTTTTTTAAAACCTTTTTAAAACCTTTTTTAAAACCTTTTTTAAAACCTTTTTAAAACCTTTTTTAAAACCTTTTTAATATACAATTTTTTAAATATTATTTATTAAATTTATTTATATTTTATTATACCTTAAAAAATAATATGTTTTTAAAGAAAATTTTAATAATTATATTATAATATAAAAGTAATAAAAATATATTATTAAATGAATGAAGAAGAATTAGAGATTAATAATAATCCAGATTTAAAGTATGTATGTATTTCTAGGTTTATAAGCAGTTCACCGTATGGTATTGTAAGAATGTCAAACCATCAAGATCAACCAGGTTGTATAAAATATATTGTAAGTAAAGAAAAAGAAAATAGTGAATATAAAAGAATTCAAGAATTACAAAAACAATATGAAAATCAACAAATTGAAAATGTAAGAAAATATGAACAATTACTTAAATTAACAAAAGATTTACAAGATAATTTAATAACAAGAGAAGAATTTTATAAAAAAATACCTTTATAAAAAAATTTTTAATAAATTTTAAAATTTATTAAAAACATAAACTTAAAGACATATCTATAATTAAATTATATTTTTGTAAATTTAATATTACGTTTAAATAATATTACGTTTAAATTATTATTTAATAATAATATATGTATGTATATAATGAATTCATCACCTATAGAACAAACTAATAATACAAATAATAATAAAAATATTAACACTATAAATAATTTAAATTCATCAACAAATTTTACTAAATATTTTGATATTGAATGTAAATGTTGTGGGCATGATCCAAAAAACGCTAATTGTTATTGTTTATGTATGTGTAAACCTTGGTGCACTAAGGTTTGTTATTTAAGTCGTCCTTTTACAAATATAAATTCAAACGTTATTTCAAGTATAAATAATATAAACACTTCAGATATTCCAAATAATATAAAAACTTCTTACATTTCAAGTAATATAAATCAAAATGATATTAATATTGATATTTTATATCAATATATTAAATTGGCTGAAAATATTTATGAACAAGAAACTAAAATATTGAATGATTTTAAAAATCATATAATATCAATTGATGAATTTCATAGAGAATATGATAAAATCAGAGAATTAAAAAGTAAAATGCCATAAAATTAAATTATAATTTTTTATTAATTAAATTCTTTTAAAATTAATTAATTTTATTAAAATTAATTAAAAGTTTTAATTCAAAATTTTAAACTAAATTTATATTTTATTTAATTATTAAAAAAAATAAATTTTATTTTAAAAATTTTAATTTTATTAATACGTTTAAAAGTATTAATTATTATTAAACAATACATTTATAAAATTATGCAATATAATAATATTGATTATCTTAAAATTAATTTAACAATTGATAAAAAACTTGATTATGAAGAATTATTAAAACCACGATTACAAGAAAAAAATACGATTTATTTAGATAGAAATTGTAAATGTTGTGGGCATGATCCAAAATGTAAAAATTGTTATTGTTTATGTTCATGCACCCCTTGGTGCACAAAATTTTGTTATAAAAGAAATGATAATAAGCCTTTTTGTATAAATACTTCTGATATTAATGAAACTATTTATTATGAATATACACAAAAATTAATTAAAATTAATTCAATAGAAAATGATTTAGTAAATGATTTTAAAAATCATAAGATAACACTTGATGAATTTCGTGAAAAAAATGATGAAATCCAAAAATTAAAAAAGAATTTCCTTAAAATTAATTAATTTTAATTATATTTTTTAAGAAAAATATAATTTATTTTTGATAAAGTTTTTAAACTTTTTTGATAAAAACTTAAAAAATAAAGATATTTTTATAATTAATTTTTAATTTATTTTAGATAAACATTTAAAAATTCAATTAATTTTAATAAGTTAAACTTAAAAATGTTTGATGACATTCATTTAAAAAAAATATTTTATCAAGATCGCCTTAATTTTTAGGCATTCATTTAAAAAAATATTTTATCAAGATCGCCTTAATTTTTAGGCGTTCATTTAAAAAAATTTATTTTATCAAGATCGCCTTAATATTTAGGCATTCATTTAAAAAAATATTGTTTTATCAAGATCGCCTTAATTTTTAGACATTCATTTAAAAAAATTTATTTTATCAAGAACGCCTTAATTTTAAGCGTATATTTAAAAAATGTTGTTTTATCAAGATCGCCTTAATTTTTAGGCGTTCATTTAAAAAATTTTGTATTTTTAAACTTTAAGCTAAAAGTTTAAAATTTTAAATCAATATTTACTATAAAAATTAAATAAAAGTTTTATAATATTACAATAATTAAATTTTAATTTAATTATCTTTTTTAAAAAAATAAAAAATTTATATATAATTTAAAAAATGAATTGTAAATATTTAGTTATTATAATATGTTTATTAATAATACTATATTTATATAATAAAAATCAAACTTATGATAAATTAGAACATTTTGATGATAATGTTATTAATCAAATAGCATCAATAATAAATGGTGATAAAGTTATATTAAAAAATGTTGATATAACTGGAACCTTAAATGCACCAAATATTAATACTTATCAAGTTAATTCAACAGATAAAAATAAATGGATTGATTTCAAAGGAAAACCTGTATTTTATGAAGATGTTAAATTTTCTGATGATGCACATACATTTTTAGCTCCAAATATTACAACAAGAAAATTATCATCTACTAAAAAAAATGGTGATTATATTGATTTTAATACAAATATATTAAGCCCTAATAATAATCTTTTAGGTACAATTTCTTCAGGTAATGAAGCAAGTAAAAAAACAAAAATATACTTTAATAATGACGTTGAATTTAATGGTGATAAGTCATTAAAATCTAAAAATATTTATACACAATTTATTAAACCAGGTTATTCAGAATGGGTTAATTTCCCAGGTAAAGTAGATTTACAAAGCACATTTAGACTTAGAGGTAATGATATTAATAAAGAAAAACGAACTGCTTCAAATATACCCGTATTATGTTGGTAAATTTTTATATATTTTAAATAAAAATATTTAAATTTAAATTTTTTGTTGATGAAAAAGTTTTTAATAAAATTATTAATTTTAATAATTAATTTTAAAACTAGAATTAAATATAATTTTAAAACTGATTTTAATTAAAATTTTTAAAATAGTTTTAATTACAATTTTAAAACTGGATTTAATTACATTTTTAAAACTAGATTTAATTACAATTTTAAAACTGGATTTAATTAAAATTTTAAAACTGAATTTAATTACAATTTTAAAACTGGATTTAATTACATTTTTAAAACTGGATTTAATTACATTTTTAAAACTGGATTTAATTACATTTTTAAAACTGGATTTAATTACATTTTTAAAACTAGATTTAATTACACTTTTAAAATTAGTTTTAATTATAATTTTAAAATTAGTTTTAATTATAATTTTAAAATTAGTTTTAATTATAATTTTAAAATTAGTTTTAATTACACTTTTAAAATTAGTTTTAATTACACTTTTAAAATTAGTTTTAATTACACTTTTAAAATTAGTTTTAATTACACTTTTAAAACTAGATTTAATTACACTTTTAAAATATTATGAATACATCTTATTATAATTAAAATATAATTAAAAAATAATTTTCATAATTATCAATTATTTTTTAAATATACTTTAAATTAATAATAATTATATATTTTTATTTTATAAAAATGTCCCATTTATATAATAAATATATTATTCCAGATATAAATAAATTTTCATCCTATAATAATTTTATTAATGAAGAATCTTATATATTTTATATTGTAAAAACTAATAACTTAATTTTATTACAAGAATACTTAAAACTTAATCCAAATTGTATTTTTGAAACTGATAATGATGGTAATACTCCTTTATTTTATTCAATTTATAAAAATAACTTTGTTATTACTCAAATTTTATTAATTAATAATTCTGATCCTAATCATCATAACAATCAAGGTATTAGTCCTTTATTATTATCTTTTTATAATTATGATGAAATTGACGGTTTACAAATAATTAAAGAGTTAATCCGATATAAAGCTAACATTAATGAAACTATTGATAATAAACCTTTATTAATTTATACAATTATTTATAATAATATTAATGCTTTTATAGAACTATTAAAAAATAAAGTTAATGTTAATAGTTTAACATCGTTTAATCAAACTGCTTTATTTTATACTATTACAAATTATAATTGTTTTAATAATATAATAAAAAATAACAATTTAATTTATGCCAATTTATTATTAAAACATTATGCTAATGTAAATATTATGGATAATTATGGTTTAACACCTTTATGCTACGCTTTATTAAAAAATAATAAAGAAATGATAGAATTATTAATAAAAAATGATGCTGATTTAAACGTTTATTATAACGATGTTGATACTCCTTTATTTTATGCTTTAAAACATAATAATAAAAGTTTAGTTAAACTGTTAATAAAATATAACGTTGATTTAAATCAAAAAAATGCTAATAATGAACTACCAATAAATTACATTATAACTCATAACCAAATTAAAAATTTAAAATTATTTTTAAAATCAAATAAAGTAAATTTACCCGAATTTATTAATAATATTCCAACAATAATTTATACAATGAGATATTGTAATAGTGCTATTAGTAGAATTTTAATAGATAATGAAATAAAAACTAACTATACAGATAAATTTAATAATACAATCTTATTTTATGCTGTTCAATATAATAAACCTCAAATTATTACTTCTTTAATTAGTAATAAGTTTGATATTAACCATATAAATAATAAAAATAAATCAATAATTCATTATATTAGTAATACTCAAAATGGATTTAACATTTTAACTTTACTATTAAATAATGGGTTTAATCAAACTTTATTAATAAAGTATTTAGTTAATAGGTTTATTTTTTCTTATAATATGAACTTTATACTTTTAATATTCAATAAAGTTAAATTTAACTTTTACGATTACAAGTATGATTACAAGTTTTATAAAGGGTTAACAGTATTACACGCTGCTGCTTTTAATCACGATGTTAACGTTTTAAAATATTTTTATATTAATAATAAGAAAATAAATATTGATGATGATAAAAATATATATAAATTAACACCAATGATGTGCGCTATTAAATCTAACAATTTAGAAGGTATTAAATTTTTAGTTTCAAAATGTGCTAACCTAAATTATATTACATATACTAATGAAAACTTATTAACTTATGCTAAAAGAATGGAATGTAAACAAAAAATTTTAGATTACTTTGAATCAATGGGATTAAATTATGGAGAACATAAATTTTTATCAAATGAAATTATAAATGAACCTTTATACAATGAATTAAATTTAATGAACTTTAATTTAAAAGATAATATAAATAATGAATATAAAGAAACAATTAAAGATATGATAATAAACGATTTAAATTATGGTTATTTAGATGAAATGAATAATGCTGCTGAAAATATTGTTTTTAATTATGAATATGATACAAGTTAATAATAAAATTTAATAATAAAAATTAATGTTAAAAAATATTTTTAGAAAAAATAATTTTATCATTTTGCCGTTATTGATTTTTAATTGTTAGGCCGTAGGCCTAACAATTAAAAAGCTTTTTGAATATTTAGGCCTATGGCCTAAATATTCAAAAATAATAATACTTTATTATTTTCTTAAACGGCTTAATTATAAAAATTAATTATAAAAATTAATAATAAAAATTAATAATAAAAATTAATTATAAATTTTTTTAACAAAAAAATTTATAAATTCCAAAAAATTTTAATTAAACGTTTTAAAACGTTTAATTAAAATTTTATCGTTTTTTAAATTCTATAAAAATTAATTGAAGAAAATCATATTTTTAAACTATTTTTATACATTTTGATTATTCAAGTTTTAATTTATTTTTTCCTAAAATTTTTTGTCAAAATAGTTTATACTTAAAAAATTAAATAATAATATATATTTGCTATTATATTTTATTGGCATTAAAAAATTTTTATTAACATATATAATAATAAATATTATATATAATTTTTAGTTTAGAATTAAAATCTAGAAATAATTTAAATAATTCACCTTTATAATCATTTATATAACAAATTTACCTAATTTTAATATTTATTATATTAAAATTGATAAATATCAATGTTTTAAATAATTGTTATTATTTAAATTAATTATAATGATAAATATATATATAATTTTATATATAAAAAAATATATATAAATTATAAACCTACACAAGAAAATATTGATTATATTAATAATATAAATCTAAAATATTATCATATATAAAATAATAATATTCTTCAAAATTTATTAACACTTTTATTATATTTTTAAATGGCTATAATCATTTAAATATAAAATTATAAAAAATAAAATGAATTAAAATAATTAAATTTTTAATTAAAAAAGTTTAATATAATAAAAAATAATAATGTATTTGTTAAATACATTAGGAAAATAAATAAAACAAAATAAATAAATATAAAAAATAAATTATTTTAAAAAACATAATATATTTTTAATAAAAACCAAATTAAAGCAGAGTTATTACAAAAATTTAATCAATATAAAACATCATTTTACATTTCTAATAAAAATTATTTTAATTTATATGATTATTATAATGATATTATAAATTTAATAAATACAATTTATTTTAATAATACTTATCTTAATTTATAAATATTTTTAATATATCATTTTATTTATTATTAATAATAAATAAAATTTTAATTAATTTCTTCTTTTTCATCTTCTTTATCTTCTTCTTATTAAATTAAAAAATTTAATTATATGTTCATCATTTATATTTTTTAACACTTCTATAATTTTGTCTAATAAAAATCTTTCTGACATAATTATTATAAACATATAAACATTTTTTTCATTAAAATTTTTGTCATTAAATTTATATAATAAATATTCATTTTTAATAATCGTATAATCATTATCGTTAACATCATATGCTAATAAATTAGTTATATTTGGATTAACATCAAATATAACATTAGGATAATTATCTTTATTAACATAAACACTTTCAATTAATTCAGCTTTTACATATTTTAAATTAGGTAAATTATCAGGAATTACAATAAATGTATCAACAACATTAATTACTTCAATAGAAGGAATTAAAGGTAATTTACATAAAGTGCTATAAGTTAATGTTAAACTTTTTAAGTTAGTATATTTAATTAATTCCTGATAATAATTTTCATCAGAAATATTATCAAGTTTTAAAGAAGTTTCAGAATACATCTTTATTAACAATTATATTTAAAATAATAATTTTAAAAAGTATATTTTTCATTTTTTAATTATTAAAAATCTTATTTTTTTTCAAAAATTGAATTATATTTTTATAATTAACAACAAATATATTATTTTAAATTAAAATATTTAATTTTGAAGATATTATATCTGATAATGAAACAAATAATTTAGCAGATATATATTTTTTAATATCCTTAATGAAAAATATAAATATATAAATAATAAATTACAAAAACTTAATAATTATAAAATTAATTATAATTCATTTATTAAAAATAAAAAGATATTATTAAATAAGACTTTTTATAATCGTGATGAAATATTATTTATTTTTCAATATTATGAAAATACATCCTGATTTTTTTAATGATTTTATAGAAATAGTTAAACAAGATATTATTAAATCAATAGAATTTCCTGATGTATTATTTAATAAATATTAAAAAATAATTTAAAATAGATAAATTTATTAATGTATTAAATAATTGTATAAATTTTCAAAAAATTACTATTAATTTTGATTTTTTTTTTGATTTTTTAAAAAAGCGTATGTCTGATAGGAATTGTTTAAATTTTTTTAATATAGAACGATATTATAATAGTGTAATATTTTATAAAAATTTTTTTGATGATAATATATAAATATATAATAATAAATGAAATAATTTATGGTGAAATATATGAATTAAAAAATGATTATCTTGGTGATTTAAATAATATAGATTATCATTATTATTTAACTTTATTAAAACAATATAATTATAAATATATATTTAATTTAAAATTAAAGTGTATTAAAACTAACATAAAATTAACACATAATTTTAAGCAATTTGTTGATATACCTGTAATTTACAAAATAAACATAACTCATAATAATATGATATATTATTTTTGTCCTTATCGATTTTTATTTAAAGTTTATTATAATTATACTGATCAAAAATATGATGAACTTATGATAAAATATATTAAAATATATCAATATATTTTTAATGATATACAACCATTATGTTTTAAAATGATTAATAATGATTTATTATTATATCAAAAATAACTTTTTTACAACAAACTTTAAATCATTTAAAAAATAATAATTTTTTAATTAAATGTACGATAATTCCAAGTAATGTAATAAATTATTGTTTTTTATATAATTACAATAGAACGTGTTGCTATAAAAATTGTTATCAAAATTTTTATAATAAAATAAATAACGTTATTTTAAATAATAAAAATTTATATAAAGTAGTTATTCCAGTATTAAATGATAATTATTATCATTTATTAAATAATAATATTATTGATTTAACAATTTCAAATTTAAATATTTCTAATATTAATAATTTTAAAAATTTTATTAAATATTTAAAAAATCCGATGATCAAAAAATAACTAATACTTTTAATAAATAACATTATGATTTATTATATAAATTAAATAAAATAGATAAAATATCTTATATAAATGTTTGTATAAATAATATTCTTGAAATTATTAAAAATAATCAAAAAATCACACGATATTTAGCATATAATAATACTTTAGATACTTTAATTATAAGAAATAATTTTGAAAATTAAAATTATGATATTAAAAAATATATAAATAACTTATATAATAATGATGATAATATAGATGTTAATAATATTCATATTGTTTTAAACTCTTTAAAAAATAATATATCTATATCAAAAATACATTTTATTAATTATATAATTGAAATAGGTATTTTAAAACAAAATTATTATATAAATAAATATTCAGTTAAAAATATTAAAAATTTAAAAAAATGTTTTAGACTTACTTCAATATAATAAAACTATAATTAATATTAATATATTTGATTTTAATTTAGATGAAATTATTTAAAAAATTTTAAAAGTTATTGCTTTAAAACTTTTATGTTTTGCTTAAAAGTTTTAAATAAAAATATTAAAATTTTATCTTTGATTTTTTTTAAATAAAACTTAACAAACTTATATTTTTATATATTATTTTCTTAACTAAAATATTTAAAAAAAATAAAATTTTTATATAAAAAATAAAAATTGAATAAGATTTATTTAATATTTTTAATAATAATATTATTATAAATAATAAAAATTTATTTTTTAATGATTGGCCCAAATGGTTCATATATTATTATAAATGATAATCGTATAAACACTTTAAATGAAGATAAAGATGATGAAAACATTAATAAAGAAATTTGGAAACAAATTGAACACTTAAAAAGTTTTCCACAATTTGAACAAAAATCAAAAGAATGGATGATTCAAAGACGTGAAAGAATTGGAGGATCAGAAAGTGCTGCTTGTTTAGGATTAAATCATTATGAACCACAATATAATTTTATTAAAAAGAAAATAAGATATGATCCTTTTCCAACAACTAAAGTAATTTGGTGGGGTAATGCTACAGAAGATGTTGCACGAGAATTATATGAATATCTTTACAATGTTCAAGTTGAAGAATATGGATCTTTACCGCATGAAGAATATAACTTTATTGCTGCAAGCCCTGATGGAATTGTAGGAAAATATAAAAGAAACGGTAAAAATTTAACTAATATGGTTGGTAGAATGGTTGAAATTAAGAGTGTTTCAACAAGACAAATTAATATGGATCCTTTAAATACAATAATAACAGACATTGTACCAGAATATTATATTACACAAGTCTATCAACAGTTAGAAACGTGTAATTTAGAAGAATGCGATTTTTTCCAAATTAAGGCTTATCAATATGAAAATTATAAAGAATTTCAAACAGATTTTAAAAATCAAAAAGAAGATAAAAAATTTAGAGGGATGATTATTCAATTAAGACCTAATGAATTTGAAGGAGAAGATGATGAACAACTTGAAAATTGTAAATTTATTCAAATGCCTAAAATTGATATGACTTTAACAGAACAAATAAAATGGTATAGAGAAAAGAAACAAGAATATAATAATTATGTTAATGACACAAACCCTAATAAAAAGCATATTAAATTATATGATGATTATGTATTTGATAAAGTCCTTTATTATAGAATAGATCAAGCACGATGTACTTTAGTTAAAAGAAACCACGAATTATTTTTAAGTTATATACCAACTTATAAAAAAATGTGGAACTATGTTTTATATTTTAGAAATAATCCAACAAAAGCAGATAAACTAATTAACTATATTAAAGAAAACGAAAAACGAAATAAATGGGGATTTATAGAAGATATGAAAGGAACTAGTAAAAAAGTTATGAATTATATAGAAGAATTAGTGAAAGAATAAATAAAAATTAGTTATTAAACTTTTAAATAATTATTTTAAATAATTATTTAAACTAATAAATTAAAAGACTTTTCAATATAAATAGGTTCATAATCATAGGTTCATAATCATTTAAATTATAATTAAATTTATAATTTTTTTTATTATCATAGTATTTTTTATTTTTTAATTTATCAAATTGTTTATAATATGGGTTATATACATATACGCCTTCAATATATGGTAAAACTTGATTTAATTTTGTTGTAATAACAGAAGAATTAGAAGAATTTTTATATTTATAAGAAGGCATAATTATAATTAATGTGTTATTAAATAAAACTATGTTAATTAAAATAATAGATTTATTTTTTATAAAAGTTTTTATAACATAAATAATTATTAAATATGTTTATTAGAGTATTTAAAAAATAAAATGAAAATTAAATTTGAAAATTAAATTTTGAAACGAAATCTGATTTTTTTATAGAAAAAAATATTTTATATGAAATTGAAAATTGAAATTGAAAATTGAAATTGAAAATTGAAATTGAAATTGGGGGCGAAACCTGAATTTTTTTGTATAAAAAAATATTTTATATGAAAATAAAAATTAAAATTGAAAATTAAATTTGGGAATGGAGACGAAACCTGATTTTTTTTTTGTATAAAATATTTTATATGAAATAAAAAATTAAAATTGAAAAATTAAAATTGAAAAATTAAAATTGAAAATTAAAATTGAAATTGAAAATTAAAATTAAAATTGAAATTGAAAATTAAAA
>Ga0247611_10006472_pt1 | contig 15026 bp, 30 predicted proteins | sample 177DNAGHGhighgp2_FD_192422 | JGI IMG/M metagenome (GOLD analysis project Ga0247611, IMG submission 192422) | Sheep rumen microbial communities from Palmerston North, Manawatu-Wanganui, New Zealand - 1770 DNA GHGhigh gp2 | ecosystem: Host-associated > Mammals > Digestive system > Stomach > Rumen...
CGCATTATTGAAAAGGTGAACAAGTTGGCAGGTGGAAAAATATGAATGTTTTTGAGTTATTTGCAAAACTCGGTTTGGATTCTTCCGAGTATGATAAGGGATTGGAAAATTCCGAGAAGAAGGGATCTGAATTTGGCAAAAAACTTGGTAGCGTAGTTGGCACTGGAGCGAAGGTTGCAGGGGCGGCTATTGCGGCAACTGGAGCGGCTACATTGGCGAGTGCAAAAGCGTTCGTTTCTGGAGTTGGAAGTGTTGCGGCTTATGGAGACGAGATTGACAAGAATAGCCAAAAAATGAACATGTCTGCCAAAGGCTATCAGGAATGGGCATTTATTCTGAAGCATACAGGAACAAGCATTGAAGGTATGAAGACTTCTATGAAGAAACTTGTTACCTCTGCAGAGGAGGGAAATGATGCCTTTAAGACATTAGGAATCTCACAAGAACAGTTGAAAAATATGTCTCCTGAAGAAACATGGAACGCAACAATTTCTGCTTTGCAGAATGTTGAGGATGCAGGACAGAGAACGGCACTTGCAACCAAGTTATTGGGGAAGGGTGCTGTTGAATTGGCTCCGTTATTCAATACCTCCGCAGAAGCCACAGAGAATATGAGAAAGCAGGTTAATGACCTTGGCGGTGTAATGTCGGATGATGCTGTAAAGGCGGCGGCAACCTATAAGGATAATTTGCAGAATATGAATGTATCTCTGGAAGGAATGAAGCGGAATATGCTTTCAGATTTTCTTCCTGCTTTTTCTACCACAATGACAGGGTTATCTTCCATATTTTCTGGATCGGATATTAATGGAGGCTTGGCAAATATTGAGGAAGGAATTAAGAGCCTTGCAGATGGTATAGTAACCAAGGCTCCGCAGTTGTTTGAGATTGGAGGAACAATATTGAATGCCCTGTTATCTTCAATCACAACCAATCTTCCTGTTTTGCTTAATGCGGCTGTGCCTATCATTCTGGAGTTGGCTAATGGAATCATAGAAAATGCACCTATGATATTGTCTGCCGTAATATCGGTTATTGGAACAATAGCAACGGCATTGGGAGATCCTGAAAATCTTTCAAATGTTATCAATTCTGCCGTACAGATAATTCTGACAATCTCCAACGCAATTTCAGAGAACGCACCAACTGTTATTCCTGCTATTGTGGATATCATCATGCAGATGCTTACGGCATTAACAGATGAGAAGGTTTTGATGCCTTTGTTAAAGGCAGGATTATCTGTTATTACAAGCATTGTGCAGGGTATCTTAAAAGCCATTCCTGTATTGATTAAGAATCTTCCTGCATTGATTACAAACATAGTGAATTTCATTGTTAAGAGTACACCTATGATTATTCAGGCGGCTATACAGTTATTCATGGGGATAATTAAGGCAATTCCGCAGATAATTGTGGAATTGGGAAAGAATCTGCCAACCATAATCAAGGCTATTGTTGGAGGTTTAGGACAGGGATTAAAACAGATTGCATCCGTTGGTGAAAATCTTATTAGGGGATTGTGGAACGGCATTTCCAACATGGCAAAATGGATCAAAGACAAGATACAGGGATTCGGGAAAGGAGTACTTAACAACCTTAAAAATTTCTTTGGCATACATTCACCTTCAACTGTTTTCAGGGATGTTATTGGTAAAAACCTTGCATTAGGTATTGGAGAAGGATTCTCCGACGAGATGAACAGTGTTGCAAAGGATATGGCGGAAAGTGCAGGAGAGATCACCAAGGATGTTAATGATGCATTGTCTTTTGATGATATCGGTTTAGCCGTTGATGGAGCGACAATGAATGATTATGCATCTGGAGTGAAAACAACAGAAACAAAATCAAATTCTTCCATTAATATGGGAGGTATAACCATTAATATCAATGCCTCCGAAGGACAGGATGTTAGGGAACTTGCAAAACAGGTATCAAAAGAGATACAGAATTTGATTTCAGATAAGGAGAAGGTATATGCTTAACAGACATATCACATTTGGAGGGGATGTTATTCCTGCAGGGATAGCATCTGCTCCCCATATTATCAGACCAACAAGGAAGATGAACATTGTACCGATTGCAGGCACGAGCAGGGAAGTTGTTGAGATGGAGGATGCATGGGAAGCCTATGACCAACCTTACAGCCTGTTTGTTGGAGATGGTACAGAGGATTCTATACAGGATGCCTTAAATGATGTTGCTGTTAAGTTATACAAAACAGGATATCAAGTATTACTTGACGATTATGAACCCGATATTTTCAGGATGGCATATTATCAAGGACCTTTTGATGTGGAGAATAGGAAGACAAGGGTTGGAAGGTTTGATATATCATTCCGTTGCAGACCAGAGAGATATTTAATAACAGGAAATACCCCAGTTGATGTGGTTTCTGGAGGAAGATTAATAAACCCGACAGCGTTTAATGCAAAGCCGTTGATTCACATTGTAGGATCTGGAGATGCAAGCCTTACAATTTCAGGACAGACAATGACATTCACAAACATTCTGGATTATCTGAATATTGATTGCGACAAGATGGATGTGTATAGGTTATCAAGTGAGAACAAAAACAGCCTTATGTCTGGAGAATTTCCTGTATTATATGAAGGTGAGAACATTGTAACTTTCACGGGAGGAATCACGGCTGTTACAATCACTCCAAGGTATTGGATCATTTAAGGAGGAAATATGTTTCCGATATTGTATGAGCAAATAACCTCTGGCACGGTGCCTGCCGATTATGGTTTAGGTGTATTATCAGATTGTATCTCCTGCGTAGTAGAACAGGAGCGAAACGGCATATATGAACTCACAATGGAATATCCTATGCATGGCATTCATGCGGAGGATATTGCATACAGGAGGGTTTTGAAGGTACGACCTAATTTTACTGATGATCCGCAATTATTCAGGATAGACAGGATCGGGAAAGAGATGAATGGAAAGTTTACCGTATATGCCAAACATATCTCCTATGATCTATCTGGATTTCCGATAGCGAGTGGTGCCGCCAATAATGCGGCGAGTGCTTGTGTTATTCTGGAGAATGCGGCAGTTGGATATTCTATCAATACGGATAAAACGGTCTCCGCATCCTTTGTAATTGATACACCATCTTCCGTTAAATCATGGTTCGCAGGGAAACAGGGATCGTTTCTGGATGTATTTGGCACGGCGGAAATTAAATATGATAATTTCAGGGTTGATTTCTTAACTCATGCAGGGCAGGATCGGGGAGTTACAATCAGGTATGGCAAAAACCTTCTGGAATTGTCGCAGGAGTTGGAGGATTCTAACCTATATACCCATGTTTTGTGTTATTACAAAAATGGAGAAGATGCGGCAATTTCAGGTGGAGAAGTTGCCACGGGTTTAAGTTTGGATGTTAAGAGGGTTTTAATTCTGGATGTTACGAATGAGTACGAAACAACCCCAAATGTTTTACAGTTGACGGCAAAAGCACAGGAATATTCTGCATCACATAATCTCACAGTACCTTCAAACAATATCAAGTTGAATTTTCTGCAGAGTGGAGAATTAGTTGATAGGGTTGATTTGTGCGATACCGTAACCGTGTATTATGAGGCATTAGGAATCTCCCGTGCCAATGTAAAATGCATCCGTACTAAATGGGATTGTTTGTTGGAGAAATATGTTGAGACAGAATTTGGGGATGTGAAACAGGATCTGGCAGACACGATTTCAGAGAGTACAGAGGTTGCGGAGGATGCCAAAAATAGTGCGGATTCTGCAATGAGTGCAGTTGCATCCAAAAAGAGAGTATTTATAAGCCAGCCAGTTCCTCCTTATGATGTGGGAGATCTATGGACAGATGATGGTGTTTTGTATTATTGCACAACACCTAAACAAACATCAGTTATCAGACAGGCAAGCGGTAGTGTTGCATCATTTGATTCTCTGATTAATGAGGATCTTATTGAATGTGAATGTGAGATTGAGCCTGATGAAACAGGATTTTCTAATATTGTGGTATCGGTAGCGGATGAGGATATGGAGGTGCAGAAGGTTTATATTTTTGATTTGGAGGAAACCGTTACAGATGGAGGTTCCTTTAGGATCTATTATGAGATTGTGGATGGAGTTTTGATGAGAAAAGCAACACTCACAAGGGCGGACACAACAACGAAGGATTATGATATCAGTTTGATAAATATTCCTGAAACGATTGTAGGAAGAAATAACATTTTCTGCAACACTGGCGACATATCGGTTGAGTATTATGAAACAGGATTTTCCAGAACGGATTGGGAGTTGGCGACCGATTATGTGAAAGAGGATGAATTGGAAAGTGCAGTTTCACATTCTTCTCAATTAATAACAGGTGGACTTGGTGGAAATGTTGTTATGCAGTTGGATGAGAATGGCAAGCCGTATGAGATTGTTGTTTTCAAGGTAGACAATCCTAATGACCCCGTGGATCTGGAGCATGCTAACAAGGTGTGGAGATGGAATGCAGGAGGATTCGGTTATTCCAGAGATGGTTATTATTCACAGAATTATATAGTGGCATTGAACTCGGATGGACAGATAAATGCGGACATGATAACCGTTGGAACTCTGGATGCATCAAGGGTTAATGTGCAGGATCTGACAGCATCAATGTTTAGAGGACATGAGATTGATTTGGGAGGAGAAAGCAATCCAGAGGGTGTTTTGGCTATTCGGGATGAATCTAACAATGTGCTTATCAGGATGGATGCGAATGGATTGGAGTGTTTTGGAGAGGCTGTTGGAGGAGTTAAGCCGAGCGTTGTATTTGATAAAAATGGAGTTACAGCATATAGTAATTGTAACGATAAGGCTAACACGGCAATATTCTGGACAAAGGAACAGGATTTCCACATGAAGAATGCAGTTATTGAGAATCAAATGGATATCGGGAACATGTTGAAATTTCTGCCGTTTGAGATCAAAGATACAAACAACAATATTGTTAATCAGGGAATTGCTGTTGTACCGAATATTTAAGGAGAGATGAGATGGCATTAAGTGGCAATTTTAACACGAATAAATATTCAACATCAAGCCATGGAACAATCGGATTAAATCTTTCATGGACTGCTACTCAAAGTATTGCCAATAATACAACCACGATAAAATGGACATTGAAATCCAATGGCACAATGTCAAGTGGATATTATGTGCAGGCAGGTCCCGTAACGGTTGTTATTGCAGGAAAAACCGTTCTTAAAACCACATCCAGATTTAATATGAAGGGTAGTGGAGCCTATAAGAAAACAGGATCTTTAACCGTGTCGCATAATAATGATGGAACCAAATCGGTTTCAATGTCTGTTAAGGCGGCAATCTATTCTGCATCAGTAAATTGCACGGGTTCACATTCTTATACCTTAAACACCATTCCGAGATATGCCACAATTACATCATTAACGAATTTCAATGATACAGGATTTCCGACATTTGTTTATGAGAATAAGGCTGGTTCAACTGTTGTTAATAATTTACAGGCTCGTTTAGTCTGGATGGCTGGAGGAACAGAGTATTATTCTCCGTTTGTGAGCGTGAATAATGATGGAGGAACATATACCTTCAATAGCACATCATTACCACAGAGCGAGAAGAATAGAATGTTGAATGCTTGCAGTACGGCAAATTCATTGTCTTTTAAGGTGGATCTGCAATCTTCTGTTAATGGAACAATCTTCCATGATTATAAAGAGGCGACAATGAATGTTGTTAATGCAAATCCGACAGCCGTAACCATTGCCTATCGGGATTCTACACAGGCAATAGTTGATATCACAGGGGATGACCAAATCATTGTGCAGAAACAGAGTGGATTGGTTATTTCATGTACTGCATCAACGGCACAGAAACAGGCATCTATCGTTTCTTATACATTGAATTTTGGAGGCTCAAATTATAACATTACAGCCAATAGATATCAGGGATTTCCGAAGGTTAATTTATCAGGTTCACCTACGGCAAAGGTAACGGTTACAGATAGTAGAGGAAACACATCAACAACCTCTCTGAATATACCTATTCTGCCGTGGACAGAACCAACGGCAGATTATAGTGTTGTTAGGAAAAATTCTTTTGAATCTGATACCACAGTTACAGTAACAGGGCATATATCTTCTGTTAATGGAATTAACACAATGACATTGAAGGAAAGACACCAACAAAAAGGGACTTCCTCATGGTCGGCATGGACAACCCTTATGAATGGGCAATCTTCAACATTTAGTTTGGATAATTCTTATGAATGGAATGTGCAGATTACTGTTACCGATAAATTCACCACCACCACATATAATGTTGTGGTAGGCACAGGAAGACCGTTGATGATTTATGATATCAAGCGGAAATCAGTTGGTATAAATGGCATTCCAGATGCAGATTATCAGTTATATGTTGGAGGAAATATCAAGACGTCTGGAGGATTAGAGTGTTTTAGGATAAATGTTAGAGATATCACATCAAGTTATATCATCAATAAAACAAGCGGTGCTTGGTCAATTTATTCACAAAAAATAATTAGATGTGGAAATATAATACAGGCGGATTTTATTTTGTCTGGAGATGGAACAGCGGTAGCGGCAGGTACAGATGGCTATGTTGGGAAAATAGCCTATGGAGCAATACCACAATTATATACACGATTATTCGGTATGGCAGGACCGTATTTTTTGATGGGGTATATTGATCCTTCTGATAGTAGTATTCACTTCAGACCTGTTATCAACAATTATACGCTTGCAAGTGCGGGCAGACTTCATTTTTACGGAATTTTCATTACATAATAGTGTGATACAATGAGGGCAGGAGGATCTGGAGATGAATGATATTGTTGCATCACTTTTAACGGCAGTAGCAGGAGGAATCCCTGCTGTTGTTGCCGTAGTGCTTTCTAACAGGTCGCATGACAAAGTTATTGATGAGAAGTTGAAGAATACAAATGAACGGATTGCAGAGTTATCCGCACGGGTTGAAAAACACAACAACTTGATTGAGAGGATGGCTATTGTGGAACAATCCACAAAATCTGCTCATCACCGATTGGATGGTTTGGTTGCTCAATTAAGAGTAACAGAAAAAAGGGAATGATTGAGATTCTGGAGTTTCTGATTTCAACATTCTTCACAGTGTTATTGGCTACATTAATTTACATAAATTTCAGAAAATAAGGAGGAAAGAAAAAATGAGATTGAATGACAAAGTGTATGATTGTTTGAAGTGGCTTGCGTTAGTTGCAATTCCTGCATTGGCGGTATTGATTTCCGTAGTTCTTCCTGCATGGAATCTGGCAGGGGATTATGTGAAGCCTATTGTTATCACCTTAAATGCAATTGGAGTGTTTATCGGTACTTTAATCGGGATATCACAGGCGACAATCGCACAGGATAATGCGAAGGAAGAATATTTTGAAAAGCCTGTAGAGGATGAGGAGCCGATTGAAGATGAGCCAGATGAGGAGGCTTGATTATGGCAACTGCATCACAGGCAAAAACCAAGTTTAAGAGTTGGAATGGTTATTCTGAATCTAACGGCAAGGCACAGAAATATATAGTACAGCCGTGGAACAAGAAAACAGGGATGAGGAAGAATTGCAAAACAACTCCTTGGTGTGCAATAGCCACGGCATCATGTTTGTTACAGATCGGGGTTAAGAAGTTGAATACCTCTGCAGGATGCCTCCAACAGATGAGATGGTATAAAGCAAAAAAGAGATGGAAGAACAGAGGAGTTGTGCCAAAGATCGGATGGCTTGTTTTCTATGATTTCAAGGGAAAAGGAAAGCCTACTCACACGGGGATGATAACCTCTGTTAATTACAAGAAGAAGGGTTACATATATGTGATTGAAGGTAACAAATCAAATAAGGTTGGCTACCGCCACATATCATACAATTCCAAGTACATTTTAGGTTATGCATTGCCTTATTATTCATGAGGAAGGAGAAGATCATGGCAGAGAAGAAGATTGTTGAAAATTCAGAGAAGCCGAAAAGGGGAAGAAAACCAAAGGCATTAATTGATGAGATTTCTGCAGAGATTAATGAGGGGAAGGAGTACACAGTTAAGGTTGATACCTTCCTTAATGTGAGATCTGGAGCAGGAAAGAATTACGGCAAAATCGGTTCGCTCAACAATGGGGATAAGGTTGTTATTCTGGAGGAGAAGAACGGATTTGGCAGAATCGCTGACGGCAAATGGATCATGATGAAATATTTGCATTAATCTCTGGATTGTTATAACATAAGGGTACAATTACATATAAAGTCAATATGTGATTTCCTTGGTAGGCAAAAGGCATCCTGATGGGGTGCCTTTTGTTATGTCTGGATTTCTGAAAAAGACGATTTACAGCCATCTCCAAGTAGTATATAGTATGAATATCAACCAAGGAGGTTTAATATCATGGATTTCACCAAAGAAGAATTGAAGGTTTTGAACAAGGTCGCTAAAGAGGTTTTCGGGATAGCGTACAAGGATCTGGATGATGAGGATAAGGATTACATTTATTGTTATGCAGAAGAGAATGGAAGGTTTTAAGGAGGATTCTGGAGATGAAGACATATATGGTACGCAGATTGAAGGGTGTTAATGATCCTCATGATGATTATTTTGAAACATTAGTTGAGGCAAGGATTTTTCAGAATCATAATGGAGGATCTATCTGGAGAAGGGTTGAGGTATCAAGTGGAAGTTATTGGGCAAGAGTTAAGGAGGTTTAATATGGGAAATCTGGAAGATCTGCAGAGAAGTTTTTGGACAGTATTTGATGAGATGCTTGATGATATCAGGGATTGCGGCTATTCAATAGATGAGGCTAATGATGAGTATATCACGGCAAGCAATGAGGATGAGGAGGTTGTTATATATCAGGGATTGGCAGGAAGATCAACGAGATATATTTTCAGGATTGAGAGATATGAGAAGAATTAAGGAGGTTTCTGGAGATGAAGATTGAAGATGCAAGGAAGATGAAGAAGGGTTCTGCGGTACAGTGGAGTTTGGGCAATGGATGGTATCAAAAAGGGGAGTTCCTTGGATTGCATAATGTTACCCGTTTTAAGTCCATGACATTTAATGATCTGTTTACGGGCAATTTTGATTTTAGCAAAGGCAAGCAGGAGTTGATGGCGAGCGTTAAGTATCTGGATGATAGAGGCAGGGAGAGATATGAGAGCATAAGCATAAGGCGGCTACAGCCGAAGGAGGATGGACATATCTGGATTAATGGAAAAACCAGATGAGAAGGAGGGGAGGATTTCTCCCCTTTTTTCTGAAAAAAACGATTTACATTTCTTCTGCGGTAGTATATAGTTGTGCTATCATTCCAAGGAGGTACATGAAAATGATGTATGATGAATTTATCGCAGGTACGGATTGCAGGGATAATGAGTATAACATGAAGATATATAAGGATCTGGAGATTCTGTATATGAACTCAAATCTTTCCAAGCAGGAGATATATGAGTACGGAAAGAAGTTAGTGAATAATGATCTTTCCGAGAAGCAGAAGGAATGGAACAAGGAGATGGAGGAGAAGATTGAGGATCTGAAAATCAGGATGCAGGATTGGAAGGATATGCTTGAAAAGGATGAGGAGGCATGCAGATATTGGAAGACACAGGGAGAGGATTTCAAGGATCTTTACAAGAGATATAAAAATGATGTGAGGATTGATAGGGAAAATATCAGGATGATTAGAGCCACAATGAACAATTATAAGAGTTGCATGTATGTATGAGGGGAGATCTTCTCCCCTTTTTTCTGGAAATCGAAAATTGACGATAGACAATGATTCTGGATGTGGTAGTATATAGTTATCAACCAAGGAGGTACAGAAAAATGGCAAACATCAGGTTAGTAGCAGGTAATTGGTACAAGTTCAAGGAGCAGGATGGATCGGAGCATATTGGACAGTATTATGGTAGAGAAGAAGGATGGGAATGTTGTGTATGTGGAAAAGGACACAATGCGTATGCGTTTAATATTTGGTATGACAAGGATGGAGGATATGAAACTTGGGGTTATGGCAGAGAGCATCTTCCTACCATTCTGGAGAAGGTTGGCGGTGCAGAGGATATTATTATCGACAATTAAGGAGGTACGAAACAATGAAGTATGTGAGAGTTAGGAGTTATTATCAGGATGGAAGGTTCACAACTTGTGAGCATGCTTATGGCGGTGATAATCAGGTTAAGGCTCTGGAGAGGTTCAATAGGGAATTTCCTGAACATCATGATTGTATCAAGGTTGCGGAAACCATTGATGATAAGGATGAGGAATGGCAGGAATGGTTTAGGGTAGCGAGAAATTGTGGATGCGTACACTTTTTCTAATAAATATCAAGGAGGGAATCACAATGACTTATCAGGAATGGAAGGAAAAGAACCAGAAGGAATTTAATGATCTGCCTATCTTCTTTGCTTTCGGCAGAGAACAGTTTAAGAGGGCAATGGAGGAAAGAGGATTGACCGAGAATGATACGGACAAAATTTATCGGCTCGGAGATTCTGGAGGGTTTTACCTCCGTGCCGATTCTCCTATCATTAAAGCCTTTTTTGAGAAGGATGGAGATGATTTGAGGGAATTAATGAAGGATCATGATTTTGCGGTTTCTGCCTTTAGGTATGAGATGGATAACCACGAATATGCAATCAATTATTATCAGGGTGATTGGGAAGTAGTTGGATGTTTTTCCAAAAAGCCTCTGGAGTATGGAGATGATAAGAATTACAAAGATTATCTGTATGAGGCAGGACTTGAAGATCTGATACCAGAATATCAGGAAGCGAGAGCATCACATTATAAGGCGGCAGAGGAGTGGTTTTAATATGGGGAATGAATATGAGGAGGCTTTACATCAGGGATATTCTGCAGAGGAAATGGCACGGGATATCAGGGAGGCGGAACAGCGAGCGGAAGAATTAGGATGCAGGATCTGCAAATATCAGGATTATAATTCACCTACTTGCAGGAGGATATTTGAGGATTCTGGATTATATAAAAAATGCCCGTATTTCATGAAAAAGGACTTTACATAGGTTTTTGGGTAGTATATATTTTAACCATCATACCAAGGAGGTACAGATTGATGAAGAAGTTTGAAGTTGGAAGATGGTACAGCATGAGTTCTCCCTGCGATCATGAATGCATCTGGAGTTATCAGGTAGTATCAAGGACAGAGAAGACAATCATCCTTTCGGATGGAAAAGAGGAAAAGAGATGCAGGATTAATAAGCAGTCCACGGAGTTCTTCAAAGCGGAGGCGGTTTATCCGTTAGGATCTTATTCTATGTGCCCGATACTTGTTGCAGATGGAAAGTGTTAAGGAGGAAAAAAGATGAGTACATTGAATTTATTTGGTTTTATTCTGACGGCAACAGGGTTCTTTGTTTTTGGTGCTTTATCGGTTTATCTGGCAGGGGTATATAGTGATTGGCAGTTTGATAAGAAGATGAAGGAGGAAAGAAAATGATTAGGTGTTGCGAATGTGGAGAGATTTTTGATGATGATGAGGTTGAGAGCCGTTCCGAATGTGTTGGAGAATTTTGGGGATCACCTGCATACATGGATTTTGAGGTTTGCCCTTTTTGTGGATCGGATGAGATAGAGGAATATGAAGAACAGGAAGAAGATGAGGAGGATGAGGATGATGGATCTGGAGAGAAGGATTGAAGAAATTAGCAACATGACGGATGAAGTCTGCATACATGATCTGGAGGAAATCAGGGATTATTTCATGGAGCAGACAGGAGGTTGTTGCCCTGTATGTCTGGATTATGCAATAGGAGTGTTAAGAATGAGGATTCTGGAGAAGGGAGGCGAAAAATGAAGATTCTGGAGAGTGAAACGCTTATTAGGGATGGTTACAGGTTCAAGCATACAAAATCATGGGCGATAACCGATAATGAAGGATATGTGATTAAGAGGTTCAAAACCCGTGCTGAAGCCAAAAAATTCATTCTGGAATACAAGGAGGATGAAGAACATGGAAAATAATGATAATATAACAATGAGTAGGATTGCATTTGAGAGGATGCAAGCGAAGGATGAGAGAAATGATAAGTGGAGAAACCTTATTATAATCATTCTGATAATTCTGCTTGCATTGACCAATGGAGCGTGGTTATGGGCATGGAATCAATATGATTATACCGAATCACATACAGAGGTTAATGCGGACAATGGCACGGCAAATTATATCGGGAGAGATGGAGACATAAACAATGGCAAGGATAGTAGTGAGAACAAGAACCAGAGTACATAAGAATGGAAAGAGCAAAGGAATGAGAACAAGGAGAAGATAATGAGGAATCTGGATGATATCTCCAATTCAGAGATTGAGAAATTGATTGATGAATGGATACATTCTGAAAGAGACCGAAGGATCTTAAAAAGGCGATTAATTGATGGGATATGTTATGAGCCGTTGGCGGCAGAATTTGACATATCAGTTCGCCAAATGAAGAATATTATATATCAGGCAGAAGCCAAGTTGTTTAAGCATCTATAAAGGAGAAATGAGATGAAAGAAACCAAGGAAACAAAATTTACAAGGTACAATGAAAAGTGCAAGGTTTATTGTTTGAGATTGAGGAAGGAGAAGGATGAGAAGTACATTAAGTTTCTGGAATCATGCCCAAACAGATCGGAGTTTATCAGGAAAGCAATAGACATGATGGTATCTGAATAACAAACATAAATTGCACGAAAACAACCCTCCAATTTCATTGTTGGAGGGTTTTTATTTTGTAATGATTAAGGCATAGAGGAGGTTTCCTTATGCCTTTTGTTTTTTATAATCCAAATCCTAAAAATCAGAGAGTTGGAGATTGTGCCGTGCGTGCCATCTCCAAGGCTATCGGGATGGATTGGAGTGATGCATTTATCGGGTTATCTGCAGAAGGATTGGCATTGAGGGATATGCCGTCTGCAAATTATGTATGGGGAATGTATCTGGAAAAGTATGGATTTGAAGAACACATGATTTCTTCAATATGTCCAGAATGTATCACAGTTAAGAAATTCGCAGAGGATCATCCGAAGGGAAGATATGTGCTTGCGTGCCAGAATCATGTTGTTGCCGTTGTTGATGGTAATTATTACGACACATGGGATTCTGGAGGAGAGATAGTTTTATATTTTTTCAAAAAGGAGGAATAAATTATGGCATACAACAATTATTTTCCGCAGGGTTATTACCCACAGTATTATGGCAATCCGCAGGTATCTGGAAATCCCCTGCAAACGGCACAGAGCGGTTCCGTGGCACAAAGCAATGGAATTATATGGGTACAGGGTGAGGCGGCGGCTAAAGCCTATCCCGTAGGATCTGGGCAATCGGTTCTTTTGATGGATAGTGAGGATTCTGTTTTCTATATCAAAAGTACAGACCAATCTGGAATGCCACAGCCGTTGAGAGTGTTTGATTATAAGGAGAAAAATTCAAGGCACTCGGAGGCAGGAGCCGTGAAGAAGGATGAGGGTGATTATGTATCACGAAAAGAATTTGAGGAGTTCCGAGACGGCATAAAAAAGGTTCTGGATGATATCAGGGAAGAAGGTGAGGGATGATGGCAAATCCCCTTTACAACCAACTTAATGGAGGATCTGGAGTAAATAATCCGTTGATTAATCGGATCATGCAATTTAAGCAGACATTTTCAGGTAACCCACAGCAGATGGTGCAGAATCTTCTCAATTCTGGAAGGATAAACCAAACGCAGATGAATCAATATGTGAAACAGGCGAATGAGATTTATAAGTTGATGAAATAATGCTCAATTTTGAAATATTTTGCCAGTTTTTGAAATAAAAACTCAAATTCCAAAATTATATTTCAGTTTTCAAACACTTTTTGATGATTTTCAAATGTTGCAACAGTGAAAATAAAAATCTAAAAAGGAGGACAAAACATGTCTTTAACAACAGGTGAAATGTCTGCGGCTGACCTTGCGGCAGTTGTAGGCAACAGGAATGATGGAGGCTTTGGTTTTGGTGGAGATTCTGGATGGTGGATTATTCTGCTTTTCCTCTGCCTTTTCGGCAATGGAGGATGGGGAAATAATGGCGGAATGTCTGGAAGTGGTGCAGGAAATCTCTACCCATGGATGAACCAGACAGAAACCATTAATGATGGTTTTAGAGACCAGATGATTAATTCCAATATTTCTGGAATCAGAGAAGGTATCGGTAACCTTTCTACGCAGTTGTGCAATTGTTGCTCTGATATGCAGATGGCAACCATGAACCAGACATTTGGTTTACAGAATGCCATTAATCAGGGTTTCAATTCAACACAGGCACAGTTAGCACAGTGTTGTTGTGATAATAGGCTCGCAACCTGCCAGACACAGAATATTATTCAGAGTGAGGCAAGTGCTACGAGGTTTGCAGATGCAAATAATACGAGAGATATCATCCAGAGCCAGAGTAACGGTACACAGGCTATTCTGGATAAGTTGTGCCAGTTAGAACTGGATAATCTCAAACAGGATAATCAGAATCTCCGTACACAGTTGAACATGGCAAATCTGGCGGCTTCACAGACGGCACAGAACGCATTTATCCAGAAGGGTTTTTCAGATGAAGTTGATGCCCTGTATAACAGATTGAATAATTGCCCTGTTAATACAGTACCCGTTTATGGCAGACAGCCGATCTTCACATGCCCACAGAGCAATTCTGGATGTGGATGTGGATGTGGTTAATGGAGGATTCTGGATATGGCAGAATATTTAGCAAATGCTGTACAGGCGGTATCTCTGAATAGTCCTGTATTATTTAGTGCTTCTATCCCTTGTACCAAAGGATATGTTTATCATGAGGACGAAACGGGGATTTTTACTCTGCGTGGGATCGTCAATAATTCTTCATGTTGTTTTGCAAGATATCAGGTAACATTTAACGGCAATATATCGGTTCCTGAAGGTGGAGAATTGACACCTATTGCCGTGGCATTATCGGTACAGGGTGAGGAGAGACCAACGAGCAGGGCGATCTTCACTCCACAGGCGGTTGATG
>Ga0247611_10006473_pt1 | contig 15025 bp, 13 predicted proteins | sample 177DNAGHGhighgp2_FD_192422 | JGI IMG/M metagenome (GOLD analysis project Ga0247611, IMG submission 192422) | Sheep rumen microbial communities from Palmerston North, Manawatu-Wanganui, New Zealand - 1770 DNA GHGhigh gp2 | ecosystem: Host-associated > Mammals > Digestive system > Stomach > Rumen...
CAAGGGTGTTGGCAATGTCGTTGGCGGAGTAGCCAAGGGTGCCGGAAATCTTCTTCAGGGCAATCTCTCACAGGCTGCAAAGGATGTCGGAAGCGGCGTTTGGGATGGGGTCAAGGGAGTCGGACAGGGCGTTGGCGGAGTTGTCAAGGGTGCTGCCGAAGGGACTCTTGGCACAGTTCAAGATTTGGCAAACGCAGGACAGGGTGTCGCCAATGCAGTAGGAAGCGCAGTACAGGGAGATTTTAAGCAGTCCAAGGAAGATTTGCTTGGTGCTCAGTCTTCTGCACAGGGAGCTGTTGCAGACGCTGCGCGTGAGGCGAACACTGCTGGTGCTATCGTAGATGGTGCAAAAGCAGCAGGAAAAGCTGTCGGAAACGCTGCGCTTCAAGGAGCAAAGGCTGTTGGAAACACGGCAGCTGCGGCAGGAAATGCGGTTGGCGGTGCTTTGAAGTCGGTTGGAAATCTTGCACAGGGTAATGTCGCACAGGCTGGAAAGGACGCAAAGGAAGGTCTTTCCGCAGCTGGACAGAATATGTCCGATGCAGGCAAGAACCTTGTAAATGCGGCGACAGGTAATAATGGACAGCAGTCACAACAGCAACAGCAACAGCAGGGTGCTCCTGCCAATCTTGAGCCTAAAGTGAATAATGGAGGTGGTACTGCAAATACACCTCTTACACAAGCTCAGATTGATGCTTTTAATGCAGGTCACGGACCTGTAAGTCAGCAGGCTGCTGAGCAGATTCAGCAGCAGAACGCGGCAAAGAATCCTGCTGCAAACAATCCTGCAATGCAGTTAATGCCTGATTCATTGAAGAACTACATGAATCAGCAGAAGCCGGCTGCACCGCAGGGAGGACAGCAGAATAAGGACCAGCAGAATAAGGAACAGCGTAGGAATGCGTTGAAATTGCAGATTGCAGAATTACAGAAGGAATATGACAGTCTTGTATAAAAGATGCATTTCTTGTTAAACATGAAAAAGAGAAGCCCTCCGCATCGCGGAGGGCTTTTTATTTGCTTCAAACAATCTTGGAAACTCATATCAGCTTTGCAGAAACTAGATACCTGTTATTTTTCTGTAGCCAATACTCGTCGTATCTGTCGTCTATTTAGGTTGTGATAGAAATTCAATGGAATAAATCAAAACATAACAGGCTAAATAACAGACAGAATTAATACGTCAGTAAAATCAAATGTTTACCATAGAACAGGTCAAGAAGCTCATTGAGTCGATGAACGTCGGTTCGATAACCGAAAGTGAGATGGACGTTCTCGCGAAGGACACGATGGACAAGCTCAACGAGTCGTTCAATGAACAGTATGAAAAGGGTAAGGCAGATGGTCTCAAGGAGGCCAATGAAAGCGTTCGCAAGGCTCGTCTCGAATCTTTCCAAAGAGGGCAGGAAAAAGGACAGTCTGCAATAACCGAGGCTGTCGCCAAGGCTGAAGACCTTGCGTTCAAGGCTGGTCGTGAAAGAGGTATCGCAGAATCGGAAGAAGAGGAAGCTGAGATTTCAAAGGATATTCTCGACCTTATCGAGCAGATTTGCATTGCTTTTGACAAGTTCGTTCGTCTTACTGAGATTGTAACACATGAGAAGACAAAGGAAGAGTTTAAGGAATCATTCCAGAATGCTCTCATAACATTCTGCGACAAGAAGGTCAACGAATGCTTCCCTGACAAGGAAATTCTCAACTATCACAGGCTTCAGCAGCTCGAATCACTCAATGAGTCCATCAAGAAGATGTATCTCATCAACGACAAGGACGTGTCCGAGGCGGTAGAAGAAGCGAAGCAGTCCTGTCAGAAGGAGTTTAACGAGGCGAAGATGATGGCTGAATCTCAGATGCAGAAGAGGATTGCGGCAGAGAAGATGCTTGAGTCCGTACAGGCTGAGAATTTCCTGTTAAAGAAAGTTCAGAATCTTCCAACCGCTGACCAAAAGCAGCTCTTGGAATCCTTCAAGGGAGCTTCCGTAGAGGCGATAAATGAATCGTTCGACCGTGAATGTCAGAGACTTGCTCAGAGACGTTCCGCATCAGTTCCGAAAACGCAGGTGAACGACATAATCTGCGAATCGAGGATTCACAAGATTCGCGAAGCCCGCGCAAGGAAGATGGAGGAGTCCGCAAAGCGTGTTCGCGAACAGGAGGACAGACAGCTACAGCAGATGAATGAGTCTTCTCAGGAAGTTGCCAAAAAGGAACTTCAGAACCGTATGGGACAGTATGCAAGGATGTGCGAGACGTTCCAGAGAAACGGTCTCTAATTTAAGAAAATGGGCTGTTTTGAAGTTTTTGAAAATGCACGGAACATCAATGGCCTAAATAGACACTGCTTATTCAAACAATAAGGAAACAAATAACATGATTAATCAGAAACTCGCAGCACAGCTGCTTGAAAAGTGGAATCCAGTACTGGAGGCTACTTCTCCTATCGACAGCGAGGAGACTCGTCTCGATACTGCTGTTGTTCTTGAGAACACTGAGCGTCACATGGGCGGTGCTCGTTGCATAAACGAGGACGCCGCTCCTGCTTATGGCAATGTGTTCGGCGGAACCGGCGTTCGCGATATCGGGGTCGCTTCGTACAACAAGAACGGAGATGCGTCTTCTGGTGTCCTGGGTACGAACAGCGGATATGGTTCTCCGTATGATGGACAGAACAACAACGTCCTTCCTACGCTCATCATTCCGATGGTTCGCCGTATCTTCCCTGAGCTGATGGCTCATGATACGGTTTCGGTACAGCCTATGACTGGTCCTGTCGGATTCGCTTTCGCGTTCCGTTCTCTCTACGGCGCGAAGGGTCAGATTGATATGGGCTTCGAGACTCCTACCGCGAAGTACAACGGAACGACCGAGAACGAACTTGGCTACAACAACATGTACGCTCAGTTCACTGGTGCTTCCGCCACGCCGGACTATGGCACTGCCGACAACGCTTCTACAGCGTGGGCTGCTTATACCGGCACGAACGCAAATCTTTATGGAACTGGACGTGACACTGCCGGTGCAGAGTGGGCTGGCGTTGGCTTCCAGAGTGACCCTGCTTATCCTCAGGTAGGCTTTGACTGGCTCCGCGCCACCGTCGAGGCCAAGACCCGTAAGCTCGGTGCTCACTGGTCGCTTGATGTTCAGGAGGATGCTAACGCGATGCAGGGCATCGACATCTCCGAGGAGATGATGTCCACAATCGGTTTCGAGCTTGCTGCTGAAATCGACCGTCAGCTGCTCTCCTCTCAGGTTCTCGCGGCTATTAAGGGTGGAAAGATTGCCTCTTGGTCTCCTGCTTCGGCAGACGGATATGACCAGAAGGGTCGTCTCATCACTCTCTTCACCGAGATTAACTATCTCTCGAACACAATCGCAGAGAACACCCGTAGGGGTTCGGCGAACTTCGCAATCGCCTCGACCAAGGCTACGTCCTTGATTCAGACGGTGAATGCGGAGGCGTTCTTCGCGGCTAACACGAACGGCAAGATTCCTTCGCTTCCTAACACTGGCGTTGGTTCGCTGCTCAAGGTTGGTCTCATGAACGGCGGCTCACAGCTGCTCATCCGTGACACCTTCGCTCGCGGCGACTACATGCTGCTCGGCTACAAGGGTTCGCAGAAGGGTGACACCGGTATCGTCTTCTGTCCGTACATTCCAGTACAGATGATGAAGGCCACCGACCCTCGCACATTCGCTCCTATTCTCGGTGCCCGTACCCGTTACGGCGTCCTTGACAACGTTTGGGGTTCTGGTAACTACTACTACTTCCTCATGCTTCAGGACCTGACCGGTACTGTTCCTGGTATCAACTCCGACGGCAAGCGTTTCGCTTTCTGGGGAGTTCAGGGAACTCGCTCCTAATCAAATAGGTAAAAGCGAATAAGTAGCAGAAGACCGTGGAGAAATCCACGGTCTTTTGTTTTTGTCTTAAATTTTTCATTGCAGTTTTTTGTTGTGTATGCTATAATATGCGTCGAAACAAAGGACAGTTAAATTGAAATATTACTTTAAATCTGATTATTTTACATATGTGCATCCTGAGAATTCTCCGATGGGCGTATCTGAATTTACAAAGGAAGATTTGAAAATTGCGCAGGAAAACACGAAAAAGTTCCATATAAACAAAGAGTTGTTCGAAACGGCATTGTATGAGTCTGACGGAACTATGGACAAAAACCAATATGGGACAATCATACTTTTTCCAGAAGTTCCACCTTCAGATACATATTTAATGGAAGCGTTCATAAAAGACATTTTTTCAAAAGTCGAAGCTGAACTTGGGGAAGGATATAATGAAGCGAACGACCCTACGATATTTTGGGAAACCGGTATAGACGGAAAGCATTTTTCAGGCAAGGCTATTAATTATAGGACTAAAGAGACTTTTGGCGTAAATTCACCTTCGATATACATTGCAGGATGTAAAGATACTACAGCAGATTATCTTATAGAAACCGCTATTGATACGATGTACAACGAGTCAAAGAAATATGACAGAAGAAGCGCAAAAAATGGTGGAGACACAATAAATTTCGAGAGATACAAGACATTTTTGGTATATCATGTCGGAAGCAAGAGATTCTATGAATTTGGAAGCCATGAAAACAATCTCTACCACAAACCAGATAGAACAGTAAATAAGCCAGATTTTACTGTCTATGAAGCGTTTATTCCGAATAAGTTATAGTTGATTTCAATAAAGAAATCTGTTATAATTTATGGCATGGACAGCAATACGATTGTAACAGAGACAGATAGCGCATCTTCTCTTAAGTACGAGAAGACGCAGAACCGAGATATCGTTGGTACTATAGAGAGAATCAACCGTTCTCAGCAGTATAAACCTCTTTCCGAAAAGTTTCTTGATTCCATCGGAAAGACTATTTCAGAATTTGCGACAAAAGAATTTAGGCAGCAGTGGAGAAACAAGACAGAAAACCACGAAAATCCTCAGAATTTCAATATAGAGGTATCAGTCGGTTCTCCTATATATAAGAATCCTAGTGACAAACCGTATTACTATATCATGACTCTTTCGACTGTGTTTCATGTGGATTGCAAATCTTTTGAAAATGAAACTTCCGTCGAAGCTGAAACAAGGATGTCTTCATGGTTTTACGAGAATATCGCTCAAAAACTCAATTTGATGGTTGTTGAAAATATGAAATCCATTCTTGATTCCGATGATGAACTTAAAGACATTGTTTCATTTACGCTTCTACAGAAGACCGATGAGGACGAACAGGGAAAGATTGGGTGCAAGAAACCTGTTGCAGGGAAAATTAACATTTCCTACATGTCTTCCCTAAAGGCGAAGAAGAACGATTCTATGGAGTCTGATGTAATCCCATACAAGGACAGCGAAATGGTTAGGGAAGGGTTGATTTCTAACATTTCCTTGGCTGTTGAGCGAATCAAGAACAATCCTGTTGAAGAGGATGTTTGTGGAGATTCCAATAAAAATAGCTGAAATTGGAGTAAAGCTTGGAACTAATTCCTGTATTGCGACAAGATATTGGAAAGAAAGCTTTCATAAGATTGCGGAAGAGGATTTTAACAGAATACAAAAGGAAAGCAAAATGAAAAAGGCCGTTGAAAAGAAGAGAAAGACAATTACAATCGACATTACCGATTGGTATGACAGACTCAAGGACATCTCACAGAAGGAGATTCGCTCAATAGAGGAGCAGTGCAGGTTCTTCATAAAGAAGGGCATTGAGGGAAATTACGACAACGTAACGACGACATACTTCAATTATGATTGGACAAAACCAAATCTGATATGGCAGTTAAATCCATGCACATCCGAAAGCAATGCTTCTTCAATATCGCATAGTGATGGAACTGCTATATACTGTTCTAATAACGGAAAGAAGTCAAAATCATATGCATCTACAGGTGAAGCCGTAGATTGCGAGATTAACGACGCTGACGGATGCTATGAGGTCAAATGCTGAAAATGCTGTAATAATCTAAATATTGTAGATAGATATACAGCACAACAAATACGCTGCATGACATGCAGGACACTCCTGAAAACATAAAGGCACTTAACGAAAAACTCGGAATAACTGAGAGGGAAAATCTCTTCAATTCCGATGGCGTGAAGTCCATCAGCGATATGCTCGAAAGCTCAAAAAGGGATTTCGAGCTTCTATGCAGCAATATCGCGTCAAAGAAGGATGAGGTCGAATCCGCAGAGAAGGTTGCAAAGGACACGATAAAGAGCATCGGAGACGAATCCTCAGGAAACGCACAGATTCAGAAGCTTGAGGATGCAGCTCTCGCAGTCGAGAACTTCAACGCATCGCTCAACTCTATGCTTTCCATAATAAACAAGGGAAACGATATAATCGGTGCGCTGTACGACGCTATTGTAAGCACCAACATAATCGACCCTGACCTTCTGAATGCGGCAGCTACGGTAATCCACAGCATAAGGGAGACCAACGACAACCTCATACAGTTCAACGTTCAGAAGCTGACGCTTGAACAGCAATACAGGCTTGCAATAGAGTCGGAGAAGCTGAAGCAGAAGCATCGTCTTGAACTCGAATATTTCAAATGGGAGCTTCGTCAGAAGGAAAACGAGAACAAGGCTCGTCTAAAGCGCGAAGAAGAAGAGAGAAAGAACTCCACGAATGCAGACAACGTTAATATAAGTGACTCCACGAACGGAAGACCTTGGAGTCAGAAGGATATGGCGGAAATCCTAAGAAGTGGAGTTCTCGACGGTGTTGTTAAGGAAGGAAACTAGACGGTAATGTTTAGACGTGCAAAAGACATCGTTTATGGTATTGACTGGGGGATTGGGGAATCTGAGACTGTAGTTTCTGAACCGCATCTGATAAGTGAATCCAATGATAATCTGGAAGATGAGGAAATACACTCATTTGAGGACATGGACAGGATGATACTAGCTGAATGCGGTTATTCCGAGGACAGTCCAAGATACAGGAAGATTTTCGAGAGTGTAGTTGCAGATTCTGACGAAGAGAAGATTTTCACGATAGACAAGTACCGTTCATATGGACTCGACGACACGGTGAACGAAATATTGAAGGATGAGACGTTCGACAACTATTGGCATACGAACATCTACGACAAACTAGACGACGAGGCTGATGCAAAACTTCTTGAGCAGTGGACTCCTGAATTCATGGGGGAAGAAGTGAAGAAGCATCTCTCGAAACTCAACAAGATTGAGAAGTTCTACTACATAGAGTTCTTCAGGGAGCTTCTTTCGAAGTCTGACAACGATGACGCAGTAAATCTCATAGACTTCGACGACAAGGTTTTCGATGAAATGCCGAATGTGATGAGGCTGTATTGATTTTTTGAAGGTTATTGAATAAATGTCAGAATACGAACTCAAAAGGGAACTTGGAATGGCTTCTGTTGTTGCAGACACAAGACGGAAGATTATGGAGGACGATGATTTCGTGAACGAAAGCATGTCTGATATACTTAAGACTACAACTCTTGCCTCCCTTCTTGCGATTCCTGGACTTGTAGACGAAAAAGACCTTGCAAGGGGAATAGCCGCGAATGCTGGAGGAAATGGAAAAAACAAGATAGTGCAAGTCGCAAGCCCAAAGGTTCAGAAGAAGATTTACGACATAATAGGAAAAGACAGGTACAACGACGCAGTGTTGGTAAACATAATAGCAAGGACATTGATGGCAGAGGCTATAGGTGAGAAGTCGAACGAATCGTTCGACGCTGTAGCATCTGTAATATGGAACAGGGCTAACGGCCAGAAGAACAATTTCATAAGTACGATTTTCGCTCCAAGCCAGTTCAGTTGCTGGAACGGAATGACGCAGAGCGACAAGACGAATTTCGTGGTAAAGCCTCATGGACGCGCACTTACAAATCCTACAGCATGGAACTACTGCGTAACCACTGCAAAGAAGATGGTGGACGGAACTTTCGTTCCGACAGGAACTTGGAAATACTATTATTCCCACAACAAGGTGACTCCATCGTGGGCGAGCAAGCTCACGAACAAGAAGGTTATTGGAAATCACACCTTCGGTTCTATTTGATTTGAAATGACAAACTACACAACACAAAATAAACCTCAAGACTAATTAATGAAAAATATGCCAAAGTCTGTTAATTCGACAAGTCCGAATTCGTTCTATCGTCTTGGTGGCATAGAGATTCTTTCAATGCAGCAGGACGAAATTTCAAAAATGTGGAAGATATATCTGTCAACCACAGAGCATTATCTTGTGTCACGAGAGTTTGACCGCTCTGTCGGATTATATGCAAATGCTCCTGACAACATCGTAAGGCAGGGATTGATGGAGTTTTCCGATTCCCTTCTCGGTTGTCAGTTCTCGCTGTGGAAGACGATAGATTTGTTCATAGACAGATGCTTCGACAACAATGCTTTCGACGGATATACGGAGAATGCAGTATGGATGAGTTTCGACTATCCGTCATATTCTCAGGTCGAGGACATTATAGGAACGTACAACTGCCGTTTGAGGTGGTTCGACCAAAGTTCGGAGCTTGGAAAGCTCATAAGCGACGCTACTGTGAAAACGCTCATAGGAGATGACAAAAGGGAGTTGATAGAAGGTCTCAAGAACGGATTTGCTGAAAACAAGATAACGTCAGTATTCATGAACCATGACACAATTTCTGAGAAACTGATATCCGACAAGGATTTCGAAGACGTTCCAGTGTTCATTGGAGAATTTTCCGACAACGGAGACTTCCTCAAGTTCAATTATCTGAAACGTTGATTTGATTGAATTAATGTGGTTGTGTGACGGTTCTCGGAGCATTTCGAGAACCGTTTTATTTTTCAACAAATACTAAATATAGGAAAATGTACATTGCGCTGAGATAGGCATGTCTTTTCACGGTATTTTCAAGAGAGTTTTGAACGAATCGCCGTTTTCGAAGAACGTCGTGAAATCGAGTTCGTCCGTAAACGAGGCTGCTGACGACTCTGCAATCGGATGGCTAACCAGAAACAATATCCTTCCTCAGGTTTTTGGAGGAGAATACAACGGTCTTCGAGTCCCGTCTGCCGTTGTTCCAGGAAAAGCCGTTCCTGTATGGAACGATAGGAAGTATACTACATATCCGTTTGTTGGGATAAATGGATATGCAGATTTTCCAGCTATGGAAGCAAAGCATGGAAACGAAGCTTCCTTCATGAGCGGCAAGCTCAAGTCGATAAACGCAGATTCCAACGTAAGAAGGATTCTCGACGCTCAGGTTGCAGCTGGTACAGGCATTCCTGGGAACGTCTTCTTGATATTTCCACAGATGCCGATGTCGTCTGTCGGAACGAGAAGTCTCAACAAGTCAATGTCTCTCTTCACGACCTATAACAAACGCGACAGTTACAGCAATGGAATCTATCCATATAACGTACAGCAGGCTCTGAGCGTTGACGAGAGGGGAAATCTCTATCCAGACCCTTCGAAGAAAGGTGGAGTCGTTCTTTGCCCGATTGCAAGAAAGGCGCAGATGACTTCAAGTGGAATCATGTATGCCGACAGGCTTCGCATGGACGACATCTACCGCATGGGCTATCTTGACGACCGTTCAGTTTTCGCCAATCAGTTTACCGGCAGCGACAGGCTTGACTTTCCAAGACCAGGTGGACTTCTTGGAAGTTATATGTCAGGTGCAAGAGTGGAAAACGACCTTCGAGGAGGAAATCCGAAGTTTTTCCATTTCGACGAGTTTGCAAAGAACAACGGTTTTATTTCGGAGGACGGAAGCATAGACTTCATCGGAATCAGAAAATGGATTCTCGAAGCAGATGCTGAAGAAATTGCAACAAAGCTTCTTATACCATATCTTCTCAAATCTCCCATGGAGATGACGTATTGCTGGAGAGTTCTTACTTCCGACATGCGTCCTGCCATGAAAGCCGACATTGCCGTATACAACGCATTGAATGGAAGAGGAAGTTCCTTCGAGGACACTCTTGGAGATGTCGATTCAGGAACGTTCGATTTCGAGTCAGATGCAGAAGAGGTTGATGACGATGTTGCAGAATCAGTTGTACTTAAGTTCGAACATCCTGAAGACGCCGAGAAGATTCTCAACGAATCTTCTGACAGTACTGGTTCGATAGGAGGAGACCTTAGCAGACAGGAGCTGATGGCGATATTCGACCATTACATGAAATCGCATGCTCCGACGATTGCCATAAAACCGAAAGAGCAGGGGTCTCCAGTACTGAGGGATGATGGAAGAATCGTGACAAAGCATAGCGGAGTCAAGAGAACATTTGCGAGAATAATAACAAAGAACACTCCTCTTATGGATATTGACTATAAGTTCTGTCCAAAAGGAGTTGACGGAATGAGCACTTCCTACAGCGGAACATTGGATTATTCTCCTTTGTTCTCAAAGTTTGCGGATGTGGTTGACAAGTCTATGCCTCAGCAGTTCAAGTATTCGAGAATTGTCGGATACATGATTTCTTTCGAATACGACCCTACGATAGAAGAGGCATACAAGAAGGTCTACGGAAAGGGAAAGACAAGAAGCCTTGGAATGCTCAAGTATTACATGGAGTCTCCAAATTCCGTGAAGCTGAGAGAACCAACTGTGTTTGATGTAGTCTATATCACAGGTGGTAAATACGGAAATTTTCTGTTTTCAAGCTACAGCAGACCTATGGCGAAGAATGTCGTTCAAATGGGCGGAGAGCCACCACAGGAAATAACTGCAAACGGATTGTATGCAGATAATGTGAACGGTCTGCATTCTGTCGTCGTGCATGACCTTGACAGAATCAACATCTCAGGAAGATACAATATGGCAGTTCATTAATTTTGATAAACTTTAGATAAAGGAACTTTTAAAATGAGCATACACGTAAAAACCGCAAATGACCTTATATCGGATTCGATTGACGCCTATTTTTCAGGAAATGAGGATTTGGCAGGTCAGTATCTAGAAGAGGCGATTGGACAGAAGATTCAGGATAGGTTCAACGATGTTCTTGCACAGCAACCTGAATTCACAGTGCAAAGCCAAGGATAAATAGTTTTCAATAAAGGAGATTAGGAACGGATGTCGCTATATCTTAATAACAGAAACAACATGATTTCGATTCGTCGTCGAGATTCAGGTGTTGTAAGGCTAGTATTCGAAAGGGATATGACAGGTGTGTTTGTGACGTTTTCCGTAAAGGAGAACAAATACGATTCCGATGAGGATGCGCTCATAACGAAATCATACCAGTGTGGATACGATAAGTCCGTTTCCCCTTATGAAGCCTATTTTTTCATAAAACCAGAGGACACGGAAAATTTTGACATCTATCCGCAGAAGGACAAATGGGATTTTCAGGACTACTGTTGGATGGTTAAGATAGAGACGAACAACGGTCTGTTGGCCGATACTGTCATTCCATCAGGCACAAACACGTTTCCGAAGTTCAGGGTCTACTATGGTTCAGTTCCTGACAAGGATATGCCTAATACGTATGGAATTATCGGATAATGGAGTTTTAACAAATGAATAACAATACATCTAACAGTGGTGATAGTCTTGATTTTGTGACGAAATATGGAAACATAAAGCTTACGGCGGCTACCTCGTCGGAGTTTCCTGATGTTGACATAAGGAACAAGCTGAATTCGGTAGAGATAGACGATAATCCATACAATACTTATGGTCTTGCTTCAAAGTATCTTGTTTTGAGTTCAATCGAAAGCCACAACAATTCAGAAGATGCGCACAAGGAGCTTTTCAATTCATTTCTAAGCCAGTTGTATGAATTGTACGAATCTCAAGGTGAACTTCACATAAACACGCTTTCCGACGTATATTCAAACAAGATTTTCGCCAACGGAAAAATGATTCAGAAAGGTGAAGTCGACAATCCGAAATACATTGTCGCAAGTAAGGACAAGTATGCGGATTATGACGAACTTGTGAAGAGGGTCGAAGCTCTTGAGGCGGCGGTAGCTCCTCTTACTTCGGCTTGAAATTGGTAATAAACAAATTCTTTGCTGTTGCCAGATAATCCTAAATAATACAAAGATTTCATACAGCAACAGTCAAAATGTCAGATTCGATTGAAAATGGCGAGCCAACTGCCATATCTGTTGGCGCAAACCCATATAATACCTATGGGCTGGCTACTCAGGGATTCGTATGGGCGGCCATAAGTAGCGTTTCTGGTAATTTTGATGGACGAGTAAAAACTGTAAATCGATTATTGCCAGATGATACAGGCAATGTAAACGTAACTTCTATACGAACAGAGGATTATAGCGGAGAGGTTAACGAGATTCATGCAGACCTTACAGTTCTCAGCGGAGATGTCGAGTATAGGTTGCTTACAAACGTTGACTATAACAATCTCAAAAACTATGCAGATGAAAGGATTGACGAACTTTCCGGTGATTCTGAGGCTGCGTTTGCAGTTCTTTCAGAAGCATCTGGAGGTTGGAACAACGCAGAGACCGAAATTCAGTCGTCTTCCGCCGATTGGCACAATGCAAACTCGAAAATTTCTTCTTCTTCTGCTGATTGGGATTTGGCAACTACAATAACTCAAGGCAATTCGGCTAATTGGAATTCTGTTTATGCATCTGTAAGCGAGGCGTCTGCGAAATGGGATAACGCGGGAACAGAAATAGAAACGATTTCCGCGAACGCTCATTCTGTATATACTAGTGTAAACGAAGCTTCGTCAGGGTGGAACAATGCGCAGACTGAGATTGAATCGTCGTCTGCCGATTGGCACAATGTCGAGACGAAGGTTGAGGGGTCTTCCTCAGATTGGGATTCAGTGTATTCAAGCGTAGAGGGTACTAGCGGAACATGGAACGACACTTACAGAAAATCCGAAACATATACAAAGGACGAAACAGATGCACAGATAGACAGGCTTGCAGCTTATTACATAACTTACAATGCATTTGGCGAAGCGTTTCCGACAGTGATGTCACTGACAAGCGCACAGCACTACTATTCCGGCGGACAGATACGCATACCAACAAGAAATGACTACGCAGTAGTGCTGTCAGACGAGAACCATGACGGTTCCGAATGGAGATACATATATTCAACAAACGGCGATGATGGTGTATGGGAGGCTCAGTATCCGATAGAGACGAACGACTATAATTCTCTCGGAAACAAGCCAAGCATAAATGGTGTCGAGATTAACGGAAGTCTTTCGCTAGACACTCTTGGAATAAAGCCTTTGCAGGAACCTGTTAACGGAGCGACCGAGTCCTCTAAGAATGGAATAAGGTTCATAACAGATATCGTACAGAACAGCACAGGCGTGATATCAGCGTCAAGCGACATAGTCAGAACTGCAAGCACAACAGGCGCAGGTGTCATAACTATTTCCGAAAACATATATGATGGAGAAGAGAATGATGCTAAGACTCTTACGACATACGCAACAAGGTCTGCAATACTATCCACAGTTGGTCTTGTCGACGATTTGAGTGACAGGGTTAATTCAAAGGCCGACAAATCGCAGTTGGCAAGCTATGAACTCAAAGCCGATATGCAGAACGATGTTTCCAGCATAGTGACCGCAAAAGAAACCGAATGGATATATCCAGATGAAATAAACGGATATCTATATGCTCCAAGCTACCAATGGGTTATAGCGAACGGCGACAGAAGCAAAACCTATTACAATATCGAAACGCCGGTTTACACGGAGTATGGCTGGCATGTACATGGAGAACTGCTTTTCTGGTTTGACGAAGGCGGAATATGGGATGTCGCTTCTGTAATTGATACAGATGTAGATGCACCAGAAGACGCCAAATATCTGAATGTCCCGGATGAGGAGTCTGCTTTGGGAGCTTTTACAATTATAAGAGACGAACGCAATACGCTTGGCCTTGCGATGATGTCAGACCTTGATGCGAAGCAAGACAAGCTTTCAGACCCGCAGATTTCAGCCATTGATTCCGTGGTCGATGAAAGGGCAACAGTAATAACATTCACAGACAACACTACATCTGCATTCAATTGGTCTGGAAGAATCGAGCTGGAAACAATGGCTGATGCTGGATTGTATGATTTTATAGATGGTTGGAAAAAACACCCAGCAACAGTGAAGATTGGTACTGGAGTGACGAGCATCGAGAATTATGCGTTCGAATATTGCACAAATCTTACGAGTGTGATAATCCCCGACAGCGTTACGAGCATTGGGGATGGTGTGTTCACTGGTTGCGAAAGTCTTACGAACGTGACGATTCCTGACAGTGTGACGAGCATCGGGGCAGAGGCGTTCTTTGGTTGCAGCGGACTTCTGAATGTGAAGATACTCGACAATGGCTTACATAACTTGAAGACAATAGGGGATTATGCTTTCCAAGGTTGCAGCAATTTGACATACATCACAGTTGTTGGAAAGACACAAGCTGAAGCAGAAGCATTGCTTGAAAATGCTAGTGTTCCGAGCGGTTGCGAAATAACCACATGGAACGACGCATCGAAGGAATGGGTAAGAGGTGTATATACGTTTGCTGAAGGGCTTTCGTCAGAGTACCTGTCGTCTTCAGACGAATGGAGTATAGGGATAGATTCAACCAATGTGGTAGCCCCTTCATCTGCATCAGATTATCTTAAGATTGCCGACGCGAAGAAGACATATGAAGAACTTTCAGTAAAGTACGAGAAGCCAGACGGAGGTATACCTAAATCCGACCTTGACGACTCAGTACAGAATTCGCTTGGGCTTGCGGACACTGCACTTCAGTCGCACCAGCATCTGACACCCGTGTACGGCGGCAACGGCGAGAGATTCAGCGATTGGAACTTTACCATCACGCTTACGGAACAGCAGCAAGAACAGCTTAATGCCAATTCTGGTGGAACGGCCTCTGAAAATAACTATGCGCTTTCAATAAGAGGCAATGACCTTTATGTTGGAAACTACAATGCTGCGCTACTTGAATATTCTGACAACCAAATGTCTGCAATTTATGTTAATGGTGACGCATCACTTGGGTTGGGTGAAGGTGCCATTGTTGCTACAAGAATTGAGAATCAGATT
>Ga0247611_10006474_pt1 | contig 15024 bp, 12 predicted proteins | sample 177DNAGHGhighgp2_FD_192422 | JGI IMG/M metagenome (GOLD analysis project Ga0247611, IMG submission 192422) | Sheep rumen microbial communities from Palmerston North, Manawatu-Wanganui, New Zealand - 1770 DNA GHGhigh gp2 | ecosystem: Host-associated > Mammals > Digestive system > Stomach > Rumen...
GTTCTCTGTATCGGAATTCTTTAACAAGGAGCAAATCAGAGTATACTGTTGAGGAAATCGTACAGAATAGGCTCTACTATTATGGAAAGCCTGCTCAGAATCAGGTATAGTTCCGAACTTAAGTTAAGAACGGAAAGGCTATTGATGGCTCTTAGATGAAGCAATTTTTAAACAAGAAAAATGTACAAAAAGGACCTGTAAAGTAAACCAATGTCATTAAGTTAAGACCAAAATCAAGAATAACCCTCAAAGTCGAAAGACCTTGGGGGTTATTTTTTCACTTCTTTTTCGCCGTCTTTTTCACAGGAGCAACATCATCAAGATACTTTTCAAGAGCAAGTTCAACGATAACCGTCTTGGGAATATGACTTGTTTCGGAATAACCGTCAAGACGCTCACCTAAATCCTTGCGTATTCTGAATGACCTTGCTTCTGCATCTTTCATCTTCGGTCTTGCCATATCATTCACCTACAACTATCTTCGTAGTCTCAATCACCTTATTCTTATACTTCACCACATCAGCAATAACAACCTTTTCTATAGCACGGATATAGCGTTCCATATAATCGAAATCAGGTGTTCCGTCTGATTTAATGGGGAGTTCGATTTTCATAGATTTAATAATATTTTCATCAAATGAACTTTGTCCCCAAGCAAAAGTAGAAAATGCTCTTGCTATTGTCGCTATAAAATACTCTGCCAACTCGGGCGTGAGTTCTCTGTCATTTAATACCATAACCTTGATTTTATCACCTGTAAAATACGCATCGGGCTGATAATATACTGTTGACGTATCTTGGCCAAAACTTAATGATTTAGCAGGACTTAAATATCTTTCATCTTCTGTGATATATCCTCTAATACCATTATTAGATGAGCCTCTTGTCACATACGGATATTTACCACCAAAGGTTATGGCATTTGCATTAAATCTCTTTTTAGGAGAGTAGATGTTGAATAATCCGTCATCTCCACCAAGAGCAAATTCACCAAACCTTACTCCATCTTCGCTATTATCTTCCAGAGTTCCGTTTTCGTCAGATGCTCTTTTTGGAGAGAGAGAGAGGATTTTCTTGTCTTCTTCAGTCAGTTCATAATCATTCAGACCCGTAGCCTGTAAATACGCATCCAACTCTGTGATGCAGTCACGCTCCAACTCTGTGATGCGGTCAAGCATATACTGCCAGTCTATGTCATCGACTGTGTATTCGTGGTCTGCATCAGATGATTCGATAACGGGAAGGCTGATTAACACCTTATCCATCTTTTCATCGGTTACACTCGGAATCTGTGCATTGATTTTCCAATATCCAAGACGTAAATAATTAACAAATAAAGATGCAATATAAATTAAGCATTTATTATCAATATCCATTTTAGGAATCAATCCCATAGAATGACCTGCTAAATATACTTCTCGGTCTTGAAGATATACTGTACCAGCATATTCGCCATCTTTGGATATTGTAAGAATATCCTTGTAGGTCTTTTTACCTTCTTTCGTAGTATAAAACCCCACACCATTGTTAACGGTTACACCTGTAATTGCAGGAACAAGTCCATCCGAGGGATTTGTAAATCTATCTTTTTCAACAGGCTGCTTGCCACCAACTAAATTGAATATAGCTTTTACTTTGAAATCTTTATTCATCAGCACTCACCTGACCTTTCAAAATAGCACCAACCTTCCAAGCAAGATAATCAGCGACCGTCTTCTTGAAATCTTCCTCTGTCGGTGTAGTATCAATCTTTTTATGCTGATTGAATGTCCAGTCGTTGCCATTCAGAGTAATAGTATCTTTGATTACCTTACCGTTGGATTCAGTATAATAATCGGTCTTCGGTTTCTTGCCAAGACAAATAGCACATACCTCATCATATCTCTGTAAAGCGTGGTCTGTGTTACGAAGATTGACTTCCTGTGTGGATTTCTTACGATTCTGTCTTGAATATCCATCTTCCGAAAAATCAATGAATGTTACCACATCATCTTCTTCGTGAGGACGGTTTACCTTGAACAGATAGATGGCTGTCTGCACAGATGCCTTTCCATTAAACAAATCAGCAGGCATATGAATAGATGCAACAAGAGTATTCTTTTTCAAGATATTCTTTGAATATACATCACCCTGACCGCTTCCAGCGTTCTCCTGAATCAGAACAGCACCATATCCTTTCTCCATCCTTGATAATGCTTCATCAACAAAGATAAGACCTTTACCCTGTGCAGAGTACGGAGGATTCAAAAGGAATACATTTGCAGGGAAATCCTGTTTATCAATCTCTTTATGAGAGTCGCCACAAATGACCTGTGACGAACCATCGCCCATCAGTATCATATTGAGAACTGCCAAGATATAGATATTACCAAGGATTTCGATACCAAGTAACTGTTTAGATTTAATATCATCAATCTTTTCAGCAAGGGCATCTTTATCCTTGATTCTTGATTTTGCATCTGCAATCATCAAATCCATGCCTGATACAAGGAATCCTGATGAACCCATACAAGTATCCCAAAGGAATGAATCCATATCTGTACGACAGATACGAGCCATCAGATTTGTAACAAAACGAGGTGTAAGAACTACATCATTCAATCTGTCATTATCAATGGCTACCCAGTCATTCAGAGAATTAAGGATTCTACCTGTAAAATCAAGATGGATATTACTTTCAAGAAGCGGCAGTATCTCATTCTTAATCTGTTTATAGACAGATTTGATGATGCTTTCACCTTTGTTCGGTTTCCAAAGATTACGCTTATCAAAAACAGGCTTCAGATAATCCACAACCATTTTGATTTTATCGTTAGAGCATTTCTTCTTACGAAGGAATGATTTGGTACGAGCGATAATCTTTGTGCCATCATTATCATCTGCATCATCATTACTATCAAAATCATCAACTTCCAAAGGCTTAACACCTTCAGTAGTAAGACCTGCCATAATCAGACCACAGAAGAAATATAACTTGTCATTTATAGAAAGCAGATCCTTAATTTCATTATCATCATAGATACGCTGATGAATGCCTTTGATGCTCTTTTCCAGAAGTTCCTCTTTGTTACGCTTTATCTTTTCAAGTTCACCATCCGTAAGATTAAGAGTATCTAAAAGAGCAAAGAAAACATCAATGTTATTATTTGTCACCTGAATAAAATCAAAATCCTTGATTTCTTTCGGAATGCCATTGTTTTTCTTTGACACATAATATGCTTTGATTGCGGGGTCAGATATAATCCCGTCATCACCTACAGTTGTTCCGTTAATACCAACGATAACAACTTCTTTGTATGTGCCTTCTGCAAGAATAGCCTTACCATAATGCAAAGCACCATTGACCGCATAATTACAAATAGATGAATAGTTGTCATCTCCTGCTTTATGTGGACTCTTTGCTTCAGGTTTAGAGTCAGAAGCCCATTTAGTAACTAATTCAATATCACCATCTTTGGTGAGTTTTTCCAACTTACCTTTAGAACCCTTTGCTTCTATCATAACAGGAATATTTCTACGAGTCGTGTTCTCCAAGAGCAGTTTGATGTCAGGGTAATTATTACCACTATTGCCTGACTTTGAATCAGCGTTTTTAAGTGCATCATCAATGGTGCGATTTACAGATTCGGTTTTTCCATAATGTCTAATTTCCAGTTTGTCCAGTTGAGCCTTATAATATTCTTCAACTTTTTCTTCAACACTTGCCATATAATCAAAATCCCTTCATACAAAAATAGACAGATTAAATCTGCCTCTTATAATATATCAGAAAAATATGAATATTGCAATACAAAACTATAAATAAATTATTTTGTATGATAAAGTATTACATTTATATTCCAAAAATGCCATGAAAAGTCTTATTCCAAAAATACCGTTGATGTTACTTGGGATTTTGAACAGTTCTGTAAGATTAAAGTAAGAGTATGTAAGTTTAAGATTTCTGATGATGAATACGAGGTTCTTATCACAAATCTCAACAGATTTGAATTTCCGCTTGAAAAGATGAAAGAGTTATATCATTTGAGATGGGATATTGAGACATCTTTTCGTGAGTTGAAATATGCTCTTGGTGGTACCTCTTTTCACAGCAAGAAAGATTATTTTGTCCAGATGGAGATTCTTGCTCATCTGATTATGTTTAACTCTGTTAGTCACAGCATTAGCGAAGTGAATGTACCCAAGAGCAATCACAAATATTATTATACTATTGATTTCAAAATGGCTTGTCTTATCATAAGAAAATACTTCAATATGTTCTGCAAGAAAGCGTATAACAAACTGTATGCTGAAATCTTGTCTTATATCAATCCGATAAGACCTGACAGAAAAGATATAAGGAAAGCCATTAAAATCAAACAGGTTCTTTGGTTTGTTTATAGAGTAGTCTGAAACAATTTCATATCTGTTTATCTAACCATACCTTGTGTATGGCTTCTTTTGATGTCTGAAAACACACATATCTAATAAAAAATACAAATCTCAATGGCGTTATCTTTGACACGGATAAAAAATTAAGGATACAGCCGCAGCCATATCCTTAACTTAATGCTTGTTTATCTAATTTTACTTGTCAAGTGCTTAACTTAACGCCATTGTAAGGTAAACAGGTCTTTTTTTGTTTAGAAAAATACTTATTTGTGTATTATGATAAAAATGTAAATATAAGGTAAATAAAATATCGCTTAAAGGCTTTTAGTGAACTTATTGTGAATATTTAAAAATGTTACTTGCTTTTTTTGATTATGTTTGTTAAAATAATAACGGTTTAGTAAATATGAGTTTTAAGAAAAAGTCTTAAGACCCAAAAAATATATCTTATTTTAGGAGGAATAGTTATGGCAGTAAAGGTAGCTATCAATGGTTTTGGCCGTATCGGTCGTCTTGCATTCAGACAGATGTTCGAAGCAGAGGGTTATGAGGTTGTTGCAATCAACGATTTAACAAGCCCAAAGATGCTTGCTCATCTTCTTAAGTATGATACAGTTCATGGTGCATATGCTCCATCATTCATGGCTGGAAAGCACACAGTATCATATGATGACACATCAATCACAGTAGATGGCAAGAAGATCGAAATCTCAGCAGAGAAGGATGCTAACGATTGCCCATGGGCTAAGTACAACGTAGACGTTGTTCTTGAGTGTACAGGTTTCTATACATCAAAGGAAAAGGCACAGGCTCACATCAATGCAGGTGCAAAGAAGGTTGTTATTTCAGCTCCAGCTGGAAATGATCTTCCTACAATCGTTTACAATGTTAACCACAAGACATTAAAGGCTTCAGATACAGTTATTTCTGCAGCTTCATGTACAACAAACTGCCTTGCACCTATGGCAAAGGCTCTCAATGATTATGCTCCAATCCAGAGCGGTATCATGCTTACAATTCACTCATACACAGGTGATCAGATGATCCTTGACGGACCACAGCGTAAGGGTGACCTTCGTCGTTCACGTGCTGGTGCAGAGAACATCGTTCCTAACTCAACAGGTGCAGCTAAGGCTATCGGTCTTGTTATCCCAGAGCTCAACAAGAAGCTCATCGGTTCAGCAGAGAGAATTCCATGCCCAGATGGATCAACAACACATCTTTTCGCAGTAGTTAAGGGCAAGGACATCACAGTTGAGTCAGTTAACGAGGCTATGAAGAAGGCATCAGATCCAGAGACATTTGGTTACAACGAGGATGAGATCGTATCAAGCGATATCGTTGGAATGACATATGGTTCACTCTTTGATGCAACACAGACAATGGTATCAAAGATTGACGATGACACATACCAGGTAGAGGTTGTTTCATGGTATGACAACGAGAACTCATACACAAGCCAGATGGTTCGTACAATCAAGTATTTCGCAGAGCTTCAGTAATTTCGCCATCTAGTGGCAAAAATATGAATCTTTGCACAGCTCGCATGAAAATGTGTGCTTAAATTAAGACTCATAAGGGGTCCGGTCTTTAAGTGGACCGGAGCCCCTTTTTGTTTTTTAAAAATTCTTTTCCTAAAAGGATATATATAAGGTAAGTCAGCAATAGTTCCACCTGAAAATATGGTGGGAATTGTTTTAACATACAACAAATAATTATATAAAGGAGATTTCAAAATGTTAAACAAGAAAACTGTAGATGATTTTAACGCTGCTGGAAAGCGCGTACTTGTACGTTGTGACTTCAACGTACCTCTTAAGGAAGGCAAGATCACAGACGAGACACGTATCGTTGCAGCTCTTCCTACAATCAATAAGCTTATTAATGATGGTGCAAAGGTTATTCTTTGCTCACATCTTGGAAAAGTAAAGAATGGTCCTAATGAGGGTGAGTCACTTGCTCCAGTAGCAGCTCGTCTTTCAGAGAAGCTTGGCAAGGCTGTTAATTTCGTAGCAGATTACAATGTAACAGGTGAGGCTGCAACAAAGGCAGTTGAGGCTATGCAGCCAGGCGATGTAGTTCTTCTTCAGAACACACGTTTCCGTGGCAAGGAAGAGACAAAGCCAGAGGTAGCTGGTGAGCAGTTCGCTAAGGAACTTGCTGATCTTGCAGATTGCTATGTATGTGATGCTTTCGGTTCAGCACACAGAGCACATGCTTCAGTTTCAGTAGTTACAAAGTACATCCGTGAAAAGGGCGGCGTTAATGCTGTTGGATACCTTATGGAGAAGGAAATCAAGTTCCTTGGAAATGCAGTTAATAACCCGGTTCGTCCATTCGTAGCTATCCTTGGTGGTGCTAAGGTTGCAGACAAGCTTGCAGTTATCGACAACCTTCTTGCAAAGTGCGACACTCTTATCATCGGTGGTGGTATGGCTTATACTTTCATCAAGGCTAAGGGCGGTTCAGTAGGTAAGTCACTCGTTGACGATACAAAGATCGATTATTGTAAGGAAATGCTTGCAAAGGCAGAGAAGCTTGGAAAGCAGCTTCTTCTTCCTATCGATACAGTAGTAGCAGACGGATTCCCAGATCCTATTGATGATCCTAACCTTCAGGTTGAGATTGTTCCTTCAAATGCTATTCCTGATGACAAGGAAGGTCTTGATATCGGTGAGAAGACACGTGCTCTCTTTGCAGATGCTGTAAAGAACGCTAAGACAGTTGTTTGGAACGGACCTATGGGCGTTTCAGAGAACCCGGTTCTTGCAAATGGTACAATCGCTGTAGCTAAGGCTCTTGCTGAGACAGACGCTACAACAATCATCGGTGGTGGTGATTCAGCTGCTGCTGTTAATAACTTAGGCTTCGGCGACAAGATGACACACATCTCAACAGGTGGTGGAGCTTCTCTTGAATTCCTTGAAGGCAAGGAGCTTCCAGGTGTATACGCAGCTGATGATAAGGAATAATTTTAATTATTCAAAATGAATTATATTTAAATGATTGGAGATAAATAAAAATGGCAAGAAGAAAGATCGTTGCAGGAAACTGGAAAATGAATCAGACACCAAGTCAGGCTAAGGCTCTCGTTGAGACACTTAAGCCACTTGTTGACAATCCGGATGTAGATGTAGTTTACTGTGTTCCAGCTATTGATTTACCAGCAGTTATCGAAGCAGTTAAGGGCACAAACGTTCATGTTGGTGCAGAGAATATGTACTTTGAGGAGAAGGGTGCCTTCACAGGTGAAATCGCTCCTGACATGCTTACAGACCTTGGTGTTGAGTATGTAATCATCGGACATTCAGAGAGAAGAGAGTACTTCGCTGAGACAGATGAGACAGTTAATAAGAAGGTATTAAAGGCTCTTGAGCATGGTATCAAGCCTATCCTTTGCTGTGGTGAGTCTCTTACACAGAGAGAGCAGGGAATTACAATCGATTGGATCCGTCAGCAGATCAAGATTGCTCTTCTTAATGTAACAGCAGATCAGGTTAAGGATGTTGTAATCGCATATGAGCCAATCTGGGCTATCGGAACAGGAAAGACAGCTACATCAGATCAGGCAGAGGAAGTTTGTGCAGCTATCCGTCAGGTAGTTAAGGAGCTTTACTCAGATGCAGTAGCAGAGGAAGTTCGTATTCAGTACGGCGGATCTGTAAATGCAGGTAATGCAGCAGAGCTTTTTGCAAAGCCAGACATCGATGGTGGCCTTGTAGGTGGTGCTTCACTTAAGCCAGATTTCGGAAAGATCGTAAATTACAATAAGTAATTAATTAATCAGTAAGTAATTGATTAATCAGTAAGTAATTGATTAATCAGCAAGTAATTGATTAATCAGTAAGTAATTAATCAGTAATTGATTACCAATTATTAAATATTAAGGCTTTGCATAAAGGTCTTTAAAAAAGAGAGTTTGTGGAGATTTCCACGAACTCTTTTTTGTTTTTAAAATTTTATGATTCCCTTGTTAATCGTTGACAATAAATAGATTAATAAGTATAATATCCCTATAAAAATAAGCTTTATATTGCAGGAGGAAAAGGTCTTGAATAAGGTATTATTAAGGGGGTTGGCGTTATCACTTGCAGCAGCACTTGTGATAAATAATCCAGCAATGACAGTAAGGGCTGACGATAAGAAAGCCACTGAAAAAGAAGCTACTGTTACGGGACAGGAAGCGGAAAAAGAAGCTGGAGAAGAAGCTGGAGAAGAAGCTATAGAAGAAGCTGAAATAGCATTGAATAAAACTAAAAAGACTATTTATACTGGAAAAACCTTTAAGCTTGTCTTAAAAGGCATTACCCAAAAGGTATCCTGGTGGAAAAGTACAGACGAAAGTGTTGCAACTGTAAAAGGTGGTAAGGTGACAGCTGTGGCAGCAGGAACCTGCGATGTAAAGGTAAGATATAATAAAAAGACATATACCTGCAAGATAACCGTAAAGGATCCTTATATAAAGCCTGACAGGGATTATATGAGAGTTGGCGATACCATGAAGATGACAGTAAAGGGTGATAAGGCGCTTGAATATAAATCAAGCAAGCCTAAGATAGTATCTGTAGAAGAAGATGGAACCCTTACTGCACATAAAAAAGGCACAGCTAAGATTACCGCTACCTGTAAAAGTGGAAGGACATTAGAGATTACAATAAATGTATATGACCAGATAAAAATAATAGAAAATCCAACTTTTGATGATTTGGCGCCGACAACTCACATGACCTTTGCTGAGCTAGTTGGAAATAGAGGCGAGGTGGGATATCCTAAAGCAATGCCGGCACCAGATACCTATAGAATTACGGTGGATTTATACTGGAAGGTAATTATGGTATATGCAAGGGATAATAACGGAGAATATACTATTCCAATAAGATATATGCTCTGCTCACCAGGAAAATCCACGTCACAGACTCCTACTGGAACCTTTGAAATGAAAGGAACCAGGGTAAGAAATTCGAGATTTAATGGACTTACTGTTTGGGCACAGTTCTGGAGCCTTATAACAGGAAGGATATATTTCCATTCTATATTATATAATTCTTCAAATGCATCAGATTATACGGCTTCCTATAGCAGACTTGGAAATGCAGCATCGCATGGCTGCATAAGACTTACGGTACCAGATGCAAGATGGATTTACTATAATGCAGCACCTGGAACAGTGGTAGAAATAAGAAGCGGCTCTTCTAAGGACAGTGCGACAAAGGCAATAAAGAATAAGCTAAAGCTTGCAGCAATGCCATCAGTACGTCCTACGCTTAAGGCAAAGGATATACCATGGACAGATAACTGGGAAATTGATGAAGTTCCTCAGGATTTCAAGTATGTAAGAGTTCCTCAGTGATTAACCAGAGGGAAATATAGATTTAAATAATAAGACGAGGCAAAAATGATTCAGGCAAATGAATTAAAGTTAGAAATAGAAGGAAAAAAGATATTAAAGGGGATCTCGATTGCTTCAGATGATAGCAATGAAAAGAAGTTCATAGGTATTCTAGGACCAAATGGAAGCGGAAAAAGTACAATGCTAAAGTGCATTTACAGGGTAATGAAGGCTGATTCCGGTACAGTTTATTTAAACGGAACAGATATAAATGATATCCCTGTAAAGAAAAGTGCCAGGGAAATGTCGGTAGTTGCGCAGCATAATGGTTCTAATTTTGAATATACCGTCATGGACATAGTTCTCATGGGAAGAGCTCCATATAAAAAGCTGCTTGAGCAATACGATGAAAAGGATAATGAATTAGCCATGGAAGCCTTAAAAAAGGTCGGAATGGATAGCATGAAGGATAGAGTTTATTCTACCTTATCAGGCGGAGAGCAGCAGAGAATAATATTAGCAAGAGCCTTAGCTCAGGATGCGGGAACTCTTATAATGGATGAGCCGACAAATCATCTGGATATTAAATATCAGCTTCAGATAATGAATGTAGTAAAAGAACATAAGGGGGCAATCATCTGTGCTCTTCATGACCTGAATCTTGCTCTTACCTATTGCAGCTATGTTTATATATTAAAGCAGGGCGAGCTGGCATTCGAGGGGAGGCCTGAAGAAGTGATAACTGCAGAAAATATCTATAAGGTATATGAGGTGAAGGCAAAGGTACTTACTCTTGAAGAAACAGGACGTAAGTATGTTGTTTATTATAGTTAAATAAGTAAAAGCATAAATGTGAGTATGTTGTTTATGTATTTGCACTTGTAATTGCAGTAACAGTAAATGTATTACTGCATAAGAGGATATCTGATGAAATATGGAAGCGAAAAGGCTGTCAAGCGTTTGCAAAAAAAATAAAAAAGTACTTGCATTGTGATAATAAATGTGTTATACTTTTAGGGCTATTTATTAGGAGGTGCACTAAGCATTATGGAAACTTTAAGAGCAATCGTAACTATAGTTTATGTATTAATTTGTATAGCTTTAACCATTCTTGTACTTATGCAGGAAGGAAAGCAGTCAGGTCTTGGCGCATTAGCCGGAGCATCAGATTCATATTGGAGCAAGAATAAGGGCCGTTCAGTAGAGGGAAGTCTTAAGAAGGGCACAAGAATCCTTGGTTTATTCTTTATAATTTTATCAATTGTAATTAATCTACCTTGGTAATTGAAATGTTTTATATTTGCGTTGAAATGAACTAAGCGGCATACCAATAGGAGTGTCGCTTTTATTTTTATGTAATGAATTAAAATATAAGAAATCCTGTAGATGCAATGGAAAAGACACAGTTAAAAAGTAAAGATGGTGTGGAAAAATAGAAGCTGTGAAAAAGTAAAGTAATGGTAAACTTGCTGGTATAAAAATAATGGTAGAAAAAAATCAGAAAAAGGATTAGTATTAATAATAGCATAAAAGAAAAAGAGAGAAGAAAAAAGAAAAAAGAGAAAAGAAAAAGAGAAGAAAGAAAAAGGTGATTAAATTGGGAAAGAAAAATAAGAAGAATGTAGTAAAGTATGAGGCAGGACAAATTGCAGAGGGACATGCAGAGCTTTTAATGGCTTTTATATCGGATAAAGAATATAAACCTATGAGATTTAAGGACATTGCAATGATTCTTAACGTGCCAAAGTCAGAGAGAGTATTTCTCGATATGGAGCTCTCGGATTTAGTATCTCAGGGGAAAATTGAACTTGATGAAAAGGGCTGCTATAGACTTAGCAAAAAGGGCTCTTATAGCGGTATTTTTATGTCGACACAGAAGGGCTTTGGCTTTGTACGTGCAGAAGAGTTCGGAGATGACATCTTCGTATCAGCAGATGACACCAATGGCGCTCTTGATGGAGATAAGGTAGAAGTAAAGCTTATAACTACCATTGTCAGAGGAAAGCATGGACCAAGCGGAAAGCACGAAGAAGGCGTAGTAATAAAAATATTAGAGAGAGACTCTCATGCCATTGTAGGTACCTTTACAAAAATGGCAGGAGATAATTCAAAGAGTGAAGCAAGGATTGCAAAAATATCTGCACTTACAGGAATAGTGCCTTACGGAATTGTGGTTCCAGACAATCAGAAATATAATTTCAGTATTTTAATAGATAAAAAGAAGTCAGTATCGTCAGCAGATGGCGCAAAGGTAGTTGTCCAGATAACTGATTATGGAAATCCAAATGAATATGGAAATGCTGCGAGAGATGATAAGAGAAATAGCATAAATAATTATATATCTCAAGACATGCCAAAGGGAATTATTACAAGAGAAATCGGACATAAGGACGATCCGGGCGTAGATGTTCTATCAGTGGTATTTGCAAATGGAATACCAGTAGAGGTTACAGAAGAGGTAACAAAGCAGCTGCAGACCATTCCAGAGGAGGTAGCAGAGGAAGATAAGCAGGGCAGACTAGACCTTAGGGATGAGGTTATGTTTACCATAGACGGTGATGATACAAAGGACTTTGATGATGCTGTATCCCTTAAATATGAAAATGGAGTTTATACTTTAGGAGTTCACATTGCTGATGTGACTAATTATGTTACAGAAGGCTCAGCACTTGATAAGGATGCCTTAAAGAGAGGAACTAGCGTATATCTTGCAGATAGAGTAGTACCTATGCTGCCTCATCAGCTCTCAAATGGAATATGTTCATTAAATGAGGGTACTGATCGTCTTACACTCTCATGCATAATGCAGGTGGATGATGAGGGAAATATCATCGGACATAAGATGGCAGAAACTCTTGTAAATATCAATAAGAGAATGACCTATAATAAGGTGGCGGAGCTCCTTGAGGTGTACGGCACCGAAAAGATGAAGGATGCAGGTCCCTTGGATTATGAGGAATATGCCCCTGTTCTTTTAAAGATGCAGGAGCTCTCGCATAAGCTTCGTAAAAAGAGAATGGCAAGAGGCTCGATAGATTTTGATTTCCAGGAAAGTAAGCTTATTGTAGATGAAAGAGGAAAAGTAATAGACATAAAGCCTTACATCCATAATGAGGCGACAAGACTTATAGAGGATTTTATGCTTGCTGCAAATGAGACAGTAGCAGAGGATTATTTCTGGCAGCAGATTCCTTTCCTTTATAGAGTGCATGAAAAGCCGGATGAAGAGAAAATGGACACTCTTACCGAGTTTATCAGAGGCTTTGGCTATGCATTAAAGATGCCAAAAGGAGAAATTCATCCAAAGGAAATTCAAAAGCTCCTTAAAAAGGTAAAGGGCACTGATGAAGAGAATGTAATCGCGACTCAGGTGCTTCGCTCAATGAGACAGGCAAGATACTCACCTGAGTGCCTTGGACACTTTGGTTTAGCAGCAAAGTATTATGCGCACTTCACCTCACCTATCAGAAGATACCCGGACCTTCAGATACATCGTATCATCAAGGAAAGTCTTGAAGGAAAGCTGACGGATGAGAGAATTAAGCATTATGAATCCATACTTACTTCAGTTGGCGATTCAACAAGTAAGACCGAGCGCCGCGCTGATGAGACTGAGAGAGAAGTAGAAAAGATCAAGAAGGCTGAGTATATGGAGCAGTTCGTTGGACATACCTTCGAGGGCGTAATTTCAGGACTTACCTCCTGGGGAATATTTGTACAGCTCCCTAATACTGTAGAAGGTATGATACGTACAGCACTTTTGATGGATTATTATGAAATGGATGAGAGCACCTATACTTTAGTTGGAAGAGATAGTGGAAATATCTTCAGACTTGGACAAAAACTTAGGGTATTAGTTACAAATGCAGAAAAGGCTACGGGAACTGTATCCTTTATGTTAGCAGACCCATCACTAGAATCAGGCAAGATGTGGTAAAGGTAATGGCATTAAATCTACTAAATAAAGTAAGATATGGTAAAGGCGATTGCATAAAACCTGCTAAAAAAGGTAAGATATGGTAAGGCGATGGCATAAAACCTACTAAAGCGGGCGATATGCGTTGAAGGCCGTAACATAAAAATAAGAATATACTTAAATAAATAAAAAAAAATACAAGACAAACGACGATGTTTGTGGTATACTGAAGGGTATATTGCGAATATCGTCTTTTGAAGTTTATAGGTCCGGGATGGGGATTGTTTCGTTGAAAGGAAAAAAATATGGCAGCAGTAGATAATAATGGAAGAAAAATAGTAGCCAATAATAAAAAAGCGTATTTTGATTATTTCATATTAGAAAAATATGAATGTGGAATAGCGCTTGCAGGCACGGAAGTAAAATCAATCAGAATGGGCCATGCAAGCATAAAGGAATCCTTTGTAAGAATAATAAATGGAGAGGCATATATTTTAGGAATGCACATTACTCCATATGAAAAGGGAAATATCTTCAATAAAGAGCCAGTAAGAAATAGAAAGCTTCTACTTCATAGAAGGGAAATAAATAAGCTTCTTGGCGAGGTGACTCAAAAGGGCTATACCCTAGTGCCACTTGAACTTTATTTGAGAAAAGGGCTCGTAAAGCTTGAAATAGGACTTGCGAAGGGTAAAAAGAATTACGACAAGCGTGATGACATAGCAAAGAAAGATCAAAGAAGAGCAACAGAGAGAGAATTTAAGGTAAAGAATCTATACTAATTGAAATGGGGAATGTGTAGAAGGAGGAATAGATGGCGGTTAGAAAGGCAGCAGCAAAGGCAGGAAAGATGGCATCTGCAAAGAAGACGGCAAAGGCGGGAGCAGTTAAAAAGAGTGCAGTAAAAAAGAGCGGAGCTGATAAAAATGCAGAAAATGGCAAGGAAATGTCAGCTAAAGTAAATAGTGCTCTAGCTGATGAATTAGGAGAAGAACTTAAGACTACTCTTGTAGAACCAGCAGAAAAGGTAATTGTAATAGGACATAAGAATCCAGATACAGACTCAATCTGCTCAGCGATAGGCTATGCAAATTTTAAGAGCCAGGTGACAGGCAAGAGATATGTGCCATACCGCGCAGGCGAGCTGAATTCAGAGACTGAGTATGTATTAAAGAGATTAGGGGTTGAGGTCCCTCAGTATATGGAAAATGTTGCGACTCAGCTTCGTGACATAGAATATCGCTATACTCCTGGAGTTGATCCAAGTATTTCACTAAAAAAAGCCTGGAATATCTTAAATGACGAGAGCCTTTATACTCTTCCTATCACAGAAGGAAAGAAGTTAAAGGGAATCATTACCGTAGGAGGAATAGCTCATTCATATATGGAGAGCTTTGACTCTGACATA
>Ga0247611_10006475_pt1 | contig 15021 bp, 12 predicted proteins | sample 177DNAGHGhighgp2_FD_192422 | JGI IMG/M metagenome (GOLD analysis project Ga0247611, IMG submission 192422) | Sheep rumen microbial communities from Palmerston North, Manawatu-Wanganui, New Zealand - 1770 DNA GHGhigh gp2 | ecosystem: Host-associated > Mammals > Digestive system > Stomach > Rumen...
GGAATTTTGCGATTACTTCATCTGGATTTAATTTACGATATTTTGAGAATTCTCCGTAAATTCCAGGAATTTGCTTATTCTTCATTTGTTGATCACGAATTTCATTGAGTTCTTCTTCACTCATCCAACATGGATAAGCCAATCCTTTTTCAATTAAATATTTTATAAAAACTTTATAAAAATCTGCTCTCTTTGATTGAATGTAGGGACCATAATTTCATTTATCTGATTCATTTTCTCCAAGTGGTCATTCATCTATTTCAATTCAGAATTTTTTAAGAGATTGAACTAAGGATGTTGCAGCTCATTCTACTTCCCTTTTTTGGTCAGTGTCTTCGATACGTAAAAAGAAAACTCAGTTATTTTGCTTTGCGTATTTCCAGTTTATCAATGCTGTGAATAGACTTCCAAAATGCAAAAATCCAGTTGGAGATGGTGCAATACGTGTACATACACAGTTACGCTGTGGATATTTATCGAGTAATTTCTGAATATCTGAATCTACTCCTGGGAGTAATAACTGTGCTACATCATGCCAAGTTGCCATAAATTTTCAAAAAAAATTAAAAATCTGATTTGAATGATACGCATTCAATACAAAAAAACAAGGATTTCTAAAAATTAGTGGTAATTGACATTTTGATTTTGTATTGAACCTGATGAATTTTTAAATATACATAATGCGAAACAAAAAAGCTTTAAAAATATGAAAACTTCTCTTTCAATTCTCGGTGGGCTTTTAGCCATTGTATGGTTCTTAGTAGGAATCCTTGCCTCATGGTGGGTTAAAGGAGAAAAGGACAAATCACAGAAAAGAGCTTATTTAATATTTGCTCTTATCATCTTTATTACAGCGATTTATTGTGCTGTATCTGCTTACATTATTTTCTAAGAAACTACCAAAATTTGGTAGTTTTTTATATACTATCAAACCAATCCTGTTTGAGATAATTTGCATTCAATACAAAAAAACAAGAAAATATTTAATATTGATTTATGTCAAGTGTTTATTATACTGTCAACTATAATAAAAATCAAAAAAATTAAATTTTATGGAAGTTCTATTTATCTTATTAAGTGCTTTTCTGGTAGTAATCAGGTGGATTGTTGGAATAACATTCTTCCTATTTGCAACAGCGTTAGCTATTGGTGCAATTTTCTCTTGGTTTATGACCTATGACGAAAAAAAAACTTGCCCAAAAGACGATGGAAGTTGGAAATTATTCTGCTTGATTGCTCTAATCCTTACCATATTGTCATTAATATTGGCATTATTGGGGTATCTAATTATTTAATGGCGTCCGTTTCGGACGCTTTTTTTGTAATATGATATCCATTTTTTGCTTTTTCAAAATAAAAAATTATAATTGAATCAGATTTATAAATTCGATATTAATGAACGAAATTTTACCAAGCAGCGAAATACTCAAAAAAAATACTGAATGAAAAACTACAATTTTTTTCACAAAAAAATCTTTATACCATATTCTAGACCAACATAGTGAATCAAACTGATGTGAAAAAGCTAAACAAATCTGAAAAATATATTTTCGTAATCAACAAGAAATCGAAGATTTAGCAGATATTATTTTGAACGAACTTACTTCTGAAATTGAATATGAAAGAGCTTGTGGGATTTATATTCCATACGATTCCAGATTCCCAAATAAAGTTTCTCATATTCCATTCAAAAAAGACTGGATAGTTCAGCTTAAACCTATATGAAAAAACGCCTTTGAAATCGTTTCTTTCTACAAGAATAAAGATCTCAAATGACGTTCTTCCAAAAAGTAATAAATAAATTATTCAATAATATCTTTTCACATATATTCCTGTAAGCAAGCAGGAATTTTTATTTTTCCATCAGCAGTTTGATTACATTCAATAAGTGAAATCAAAATTCTAGGTGAAGCTACTACTGTATTATTCAACGTGTAACAATATTTGATAGTTCAATCTTCTGCACGGTAACGTAAATTTAATCTTCTAGCTTGGAAATCCAAGAATGATGTAGCCGAATGAGTTTCTCCATAACTATCTCTAGAGGGCATCCAGCATTCTATATCATGTGAATTATATTTTCCTAATGCTAAATCTCATGAGCATAATTGTAATAAACGATATGGTAATCATAAATCTTCTACTAATTCCATAGAATTTTCAAGAATGAAATCGTGGAATTGGTCAGACATTTTTACATCAGCAGGAAGAATAATAACTTGTTCAACCTTCATAAACTGGTGAACTCTGTAAAGGCCTGATGTATCTTTTCCATAACTTCATGCTTCACGACGATAGCATGGACTCATCCCAACCATCTTTTTAGGCAAATCTGATTCGTTCAAAATCTCTCCGCTATAATACGAAGTTAGAGGAATTTCAGCAGTTGCAATCATCCACTGATCATCTCTTTCAAGCCAATATGCATCTTCTTCTCCTCATGGGAAATATCCAGTTCAAACTAAACATTCTGGATTTACCATATTAGGTACTTGAAATGGAGTAAATCCTTTCTTTACCATTTTTTTGAGAGCATGTTGTAATATAGCTTGCTCTAATAACATTCCATCATTTTTGAGAAAATATGAACGTGCTCAAGCTAATTTTACTCATCTTTCTACATCCACCATATCATATTTTTTCATCAAAGTCATATGATCCTGAATTGGGAAATCGAATTGAGGAATTTCTCCAACTCTTTTAACTTCTACATTTTCAGTATCATCTTTTCACTCTGGTACACTTGGTGAAATAAAATTAGGCATTTTCAATTGATATTTTTTCAATTCATCCTGTAATGCAGTTTGCTGATTTTCTAATTCTTGAATCTGACCTTTCAAAGCCTTAGCTCACTCATAATCCTGCTGAGATGCTAAAGTCTTCTGCTGAAACTTTAAATCATCAACTTTTTGCTGAATTGATTTTCTTCCATCGTCTTTAGCCAAAATCATATCTACATCACAGTCGCTGTGTCTTTTAGCTAGACACTGTTTATATTCGTCCAAATTTTCACGAACTTTTTTCAAATCCAACATTATTTCTCATCAAATAATATAAAAACTGATTAAGAATATATTAATTTTTAAAAACAATGCAACAACAGTATCCCAAAAACTTACCCGAAATTTGACTTTTTTGTGTTTTGATATATAATTAAGTAGAATCGTTTTATCTCTGTATTTCGTTCATCAAAATGGCAAAAAAGACTAACAGAACCAAAGAACAGCAAGAATATAGGGATAATCTCGCCCAAGGTTTAAAACAATTAAGAAATGATTGAGAAGTATGAAAAAATTTAGCCAAAACTTTACTAGAGGATGGAAAATCAACCATAGAATATTTAGATTCTCTAAAAGAAGATAAATCAGATAATTTAGCTGATAATTGAGAATGAACTGAAATTATAGCAAATCTGGATCCAACGGAAGATTTAACTGAGAATTGAAAGTGAGATATTGAGCCATCTGGAATGTCACTTGCATTGAATTCAGAAAAAAATATAATCACTCCAGTTTTATATGAAAATCATCATATGAAGGCCACCCTACAGAAGATTTCAACAACAAATCTTCAAGAAACAGCAGATAATATAATTTCTACTTATGATGAACAGTGACATTGTGTAGTAAACTTTATCTATTTCTCTCAAATAGTTTCACAGCATCTTTTTTCTACAGCTAAAGAAAAAACAGAGAAAGAGAAAGAATATAAAAAAATATTATTAAAATGAGATTATCTGCTTCCAGACTGAATAGCATTGCAGGTTTTTTATTACTTAGCGGCTACATTTTGAGCAATCAAGACAGATAAAAAATGGCTTCCAAACATGAATTGAACTGACTTCACTCCATTTTTCTTGAATAGTATAAAACAGAAATATTGAAGCCAAAGAATAAATATACTTTTATATTGATCTACTCCAAAAGTAGCAGAAAAAGTAAAAGAAAATTTAAGTCTGAAATGATACAACGTTATTTATTCTCAAGACTGATTTAGTGAATTCGACCGAGATAGTGCTGAAACTTCTCTGGATGAATATCAAGACACAATAAATATTTTGTTGGTTGCTCGTTCTACTCCAAAAATTCCTCTCCAGGAATTGTGGACATCTAGAAATTATCAAAAGATTCAGGATGATAAACTTTTGGTAATGAATGTTTGATGACTTTTTGATTTCATGGCATGAGTCCAGAAACGTGCACCAAAATTATTCCGTAAACTAAAAATCGAACGATTACGAAGACTTTGTTCACAACCAAAAAGAAATTACCAAAAAGTGCTTAATTCCTTGATGATAATTCCGTACGTTTTTCGTTATTTGATATTGAAAAAAGATTAACTTTTCATAATTATATATGGAGGAAAAAATAATAACCAGATTTTTCTATACTTTTATTTTCGGTAATTAGTAAGCATAATGCAGCTTCAGGAACATAAAAAAGTCTATGTACCAGATGATGAAATATTCTCATTTCAAGATACATTACTAGACAATATATCATTCAAAGTATTCGTTCAATGTTCAAAAGAAAAATTTCTTCAATATCAAAAAGATATTATTGAAGAATTTGTAGCTGATTTTACAAATATAGTTAAGACTTCTGAAGAATTAGATACAGAAGATATTAGAGAAATCTTTGAACAAAATTTACAGCTTTTGAATACAAAATTAAAACAGTTTGCAGAAAAGGTTCGTGATGTTGAACATTTTTCACTTAAATGAATTATCCAGCTCGTAGTAGACGAAAAATTAATGTCATCTATGATAGGAAATGTAAGTATGATAGTTATGAGAGATCAAAAAACTGCATATTCAGTTCCAAATAGTGTGGATACTAAAGCAAAAATCGATTTATTCTCAGACTTTATTGAATGAGAAATTGAAAGAGATGATCAGATATTGTATGTTGGTCTTAAATTTGCTGATGTAATGGATGCTCACGATCTCAAAGAGATGGAAAGTTTATTAGCGCAAGAAGAATCATCAGAATGAATTTTATCATTCTTAGAAGAATTACTTACTACTAGAGTTGAAAAATCAAGCATCTGATTTATAATTAGTTATTTTGTTCAGGGACCATCAATCTCATTAATTGCATCCAAAAAATGATGATTAAAGTTGAAATGAAAATTGAAATGAATGAGTTGAATTAAATGAAAATCTATGCAATATATATCAAGTTTATGAAATAAAGTTCATAATTCTGAACATGTTCAAAGAGTAAAAGAGCAATTATCTGAAAATAAAATTTACGTTGTAGGATTTGTGCTCGTAATCCTAATGTTCATATTCTTATATTCATTAGCTTCTCAAATTCTAAATGATGCTAATCATAATGATAAATTCAAGACTTCTGAATGAGCTTACATCGATATAAATCTTGAAGATTTACAAAACGAGATTAATGAATTTATTACATTAGATGCTTCATCTAACATGAAGTCAGCAAAATATTCGGATATTCTTCAGAAATTGAATTTCTTAGAAGATCAGTGAAAATGGTTAGATGATGTAGCAGAACTTAAAGGTCAATTAGAAGAAAATTATTATGATGGATTCCGTATTACACAATTCAAAACAGAAAATGAATTAAACAATATCGCAGGTAAAAATACACAGGTACTTACATTCAATTCATCAGATAGCGCTAAATTATGAGATTTGCACTCAATATCTGTACCTAGAAATATGATGATTGCATGAAGTAAATGAGCTATTATCGATGCATCAAGTGATACAAGTAGATGATCTCTTATAGAATACAATTTATCAAAAGATTTAGAAGATTGTATTTCAGCATTGAATTCTAATGGAATATATTGTTACAACAAAGATGGAGAAATTTATATGATTTCAAAGTCTGGAATAGTTCCAGTAACTACAGAAGATTGAAATTTCCGTTCATGAATTGGAGGATTAGGAACATTTAGCAGTAGAAACTTGTATGTATTCAATTCTAATGTTTCTAGCCTAGGAAATATGCTACTTACTAGATACCAAATCAATAGTGATTGAACTTATGCAAACTTTAAGTGATGATCATCTTATTCAATATGAGCTTCATGAGTTGATTTCTGAACATTCTCAAGCTTCGATATTGATGAGAATTTCTTTGGATGGGCTAAATGAAAATTATATCTATTCCGAAGAGATGATATGGCTTGAACAACATTGAATTATCGTGAAATAAATATTAAATGATCTAATCCTCTTACAGAAGCTTATTCTGATAATGTAAAAGTTATGGTTCCTGGAAAATCTAGATATATCTACACATATGATAAAGATCAACAATTACTCACAGTTTACAATACAGAACCAAGTAAAGAGAATAAAGCAAATAATAATTATCAAATAGTATATCTATTTAGTCTGAAATTTAATATTGAATGAGTAGATGTATATGATGTAGATATCCCATGAGAATGAAATAAACCAGAATTGTATGTTCTTTCTACAGCATGAGTAAATAAGCTTCCTTTGTATGAATATATAGAAGCAATAAATTAAAGTGATAATAATTATAAAGAGCCACTATTGAAAGTGGCTTTTTTAAAATCGTAATTTTTCAAAGACTTTAATATAGATATAATTCCTATTTATACTTGACTTTTAGATGATTTTATGTAATAATAAATTCATAACTAAAAACAAAAGAAAATGGTAGTTAATGTAATTTACAGCGTTTTACTACTTATTGTAGGATGCGTTGCAGCAGTGTTTATCCTCTTTTTTGGGGTGAAATTTTGTAAGGACGGTGAGGATTTGCCGGCGGAAGTTACTTGGAAAGATATCCTTCTTCAACTGGTGAGAGGGTATCCATTCTGGATGTGGCTGTTTGCTTTCTTGGTGTTTCAGCCGTGCATAGTTCATATCCTAAGTGCATGGAATCCAGCAGTATGGGAAACATGCAGTTGGATACCAAAATTCTCTGATTTTATTGGATTTGTTGCGATAACTCTTTGTATAATTCTCGTAAAAATAACGGACGAATACGGGAAATTCAAATTTCTTAATAAATCCAAGTGATATTTAAAACTCCTTTCGTATTTCGGAAGGAGTTTTTTATGGAATATAAATTCTTAGATAAAAAGACATTCCACCACGGAGTATCTTTTTTATGAAGAAAGATATATTAAAATTTACACTTGACATAATTATTATATTATATATAGTATCGATATAATGTTTATGATATCTATTAATAATGGGTAAGGAGAAGAACCTAAATAATTCACAGTTAAATACCGATACAGAAAATGTAAAACCAAATTTACATGAAATTTTTCATAATCCAAAATTAATTTGAGAATTATATAAAAATCTATCACTTAGTGATACTTATGCATTAAATTCTTTGGAAAAATTATCCCATTATATTACGGTTAAAAAATTATATGAAAGTATACCAAATATCGATAAATTTGCATCATCCAAAAAAACATTAAAGTCGTGTTTTAATTGAGACTTATATGAAATGTTTTTTTTGTATATGGCACTTTTCCCTTCAATGTTTAGTTCGTTTAAAGAACTTTATATGGGTAAAACATCTTGGCAAGATTGACGTAATAGATTGAATGACGAAGATTTGCAAGAATTAGATAGTATTACAACTATTCCAAACGATTTATCAAATAAACAAATAATTAGTGAAATAAGAAATGCTATAAATCATACACACTATGTCCCTGGTGAATATGAATTATTTATAAAGAATCCAAAGAATCCAGATCCTAAAATTCATGCTCGTGATTTTGAAGCAAATGTCCCATATGAATTTCTTATTGATTTTATCACACTAACACAAAAATATTATAGAAGATCAGATTGTTTTGAATATTATGTAGATGAACAGAAATTGCTTGATAATCTATGGGAAAATAAAAAAAATATAATAAGATATGAAGATGTTAAAGATAAAATCCATTTTTTTCATAGCGTAACAAAGGATAAATATTGAGATGATAATTCTGAAAATTTAGTAAATGCAGAAGTTAGAAAAGAAGTGATTCGTTCAGAACAATTAGAGAATTTGATATTAAAATATTTTTCCAATCATAAGTTAAACAAAAGAAATTTACGTTATGTCTCAGAATTTTTGATTAAACCACCAGAAATACATATGTGGGAAATTTTTCAGTCAATTATTAATAACGAGCTTAAAAGTACAAACAAGTATAAATGACTCAATTCTACAGAATTAATCAATTCTATTTATGAGCAATTGGTTAATTGATCTTATTACTGATTTTCTGAGTGATTTAATTCTATTGAGGAAGTGGAATTAATAACTAATTTATGAAAAGAATTACAAACAATATATCAACCTAATTGACAGCCTATGTTAAAACATTATGGTTGATGCTTAGAATATGCTGGTAAATACTTAAAAAAACATGGATTTTCACTACATAAGGAGCGAAATACTATATCTTTTAAAAAATGAAATATAAAAATAGAAGAATCTTCACTTCTGAACGGAGTTTATATGCTATGCGATCATTACCATGTAATTAGTAATGTGGTTAAATTATTTCCGAATTGGTTAAGACTTCAATTGATTAAGTTAGTATACGTAAATGAACAGGTATCATTACAGGATGAAAATGTGGAGTGATTGATATCAAAAATAGACGCGACAGAAGATGAACAATGAAATGGTAAAAAAACTATTCGCGAACGTATAAGAGATGCTTTATCTCATCATTCCTATATCATATTAGAGGGAGTGGATGATATAGTATTGCGTGATGGATATAAGAAAAGAACTGATTCTCGAGATCGAGAGGCTACATTTAGTTTATCAGAATTATTTGAAAGTACATTTAAAGAGATCAATGAAAATGATATCGTTCCTAACTATGCTTCTTTGATAGAAGAATTGAATTCATCAGATAATTAACTATATTATCGAGTAATATTTTATTACTCAGATTACTCATTATGACATACAAAACTTCACGAAATTTCGACCATTTAACCACTACTCCAACTCCAGAATATCGAGCACAGCAAAGGCACAAAGCCGAAGAAATATTTTCTTCATTCAAGAATAAACGAGAGAATCGTGAAGATTATCTTTCAGATTCAAAAGCTCTAAAAGAGGCATTAGATGAATACGAAAAGATTCAAGACTGAACACGATGAAACGGATTTGGTGGAGATTTTGGTGTAATCGGTTCAGAAAGTTTTTATTATCGAATGCAAACATGTTTACATTCAGATGATCAAGAAATTCGCGCTAAATCAAATCAAGCCGATGATTTTGCTATTAAATTACAGAATGAAATTCTATTTTTCGAACTTAAACTAGCGAGAATAACTCCAGAAAAACAGTCCGAATTTTTGTCTGATTCTTTACTAGCTCCATATCATCATTTCTTAGAAAAACAATTTGCATCATCCAAATATCTACTTTCTCCAGAGTGAGAAAAAATGATGAATTTACTTTCCAAAACTTCTTACGAAAATTGGGAATCTATGACTGCAAAATTTCTCTCAAAATCACAAAGAGAAATAGATTTACCATCATGAAAAAAGCAAGCAACGCTCGAAGAGTTGCTTACATATACATGCGATAAAGATGAAAATGTACGTAAACAGGCTATTCAAGCTGTGAATGAAATTCATTTAGAAGCTAAAGAAATGGCAGAAAATGAAATCAATTCAATTCTTGAATATAAAAAAACTACTGATGAACTCAGGTGATTCTCTTCTGCTGAAGAATTTCTCACAGTTCGTGACGATATCTCACTTTCCACAGTCCAAACAATGGTTGAAGCCGTGAAAGATGCTTATGATTTTTCACGTGATTTCTATAAATTCAAAGCTGATTTATTCTGAGTTAAATCTTTTTCTTACTCAGAAAAGAGTCTACATTACGGTTCACTCGAAAAAGAATATACCTTTGATGAAGCAGTAAATCTTTGTCAGCAGACTTTGTGAAAATGGGACTCAGAATTATTAGATATTTTCAATAAATCATTAGAAAACTGAATGATAGACGTTTTTCCACAGAAATGAAAACATTGATGATGATTCTGTACAGACAGCTCAAAATGACTACCAGTTTACATACTTATGAACTATACAAACAAGCTTAGAGACGTTTCGACATTAATTCACGAATCTGGACATAATGCTTGTAATCAATTACAGAAAAAAACTCTGAATGCTCTAGAATATTGAGCAGCTATTTCATTAGCAGAGACCCCATCTACTTTTTACGAATCATTGCTCCAAGATTCTCTTCAATCAACTTTAACCGATGAAGAATTGCTCGTTTATCGTGTAGGAATATTGGATGATATGGTGGCTACAGTTTCACGTCAGGTAGCAGAATATCGTTTCGAGCAAGATTTACACAAACTATTCCGTGAGAAGTGATATATATGAACAGATGAAGTCTGAAAACTATTCGTTCAACATATGTCAGACTATACATGAGAATGAATCCATTACGATGAATTTGATGCAAATCGTCGAATAAGTCGAAGTCATACTAGAATGTTTTTCTACGTTTATTCATACGCAAGTGGATATCTGATTTCCCAGTCAATGCTTAGAAAACTCAAAAATTGAACTCTGACTATCAATCAGGTTAAATCATTTTTTGCAGCATGAAGCTCTAAATCTCCAGAAGAAATTTTCATGGATATGTGAATAGATATTACCAAAAAAGAATTTCGAGATGAAGGACTAAATTCATTAAAAGATTATCTGAAAGAGACGAAAGAGTTGGCTAAAAAATTAGGGAAAATTTAAAAAATTATCCTAATACTTTATAGATGCTTTTATTTCTATATTGATTTTACTAATCAAAAGCATAATTTTAAATCAGATTTTTTATTAATTATTTGAAATTATATGAAAATAGTTCAATGAGCAATTAAAACGCCAAAACAGATTGCAAACATTAGAGAAAGCTGAAAATATTTGAACGAAATGTTATTAATTCTTAGAGAAAAAGCTAAAGCTTGAGTAGCTTTGATAGAGCTTGAATTTGTAGCAGAACATTTTATTCAGCAGCATAATTTGAAATGAGCTTTTAAGTGATATGATGGATATCCTACGAATTTGTGTTTGTCCGTAAATAATTGTGTGGTTCATTGAATCCCTGATGATTATATTCTCAAAAATGGAGATTTACTCAAAATTGATGCATGAGTGATTTATGAAAAATGATATTCTGATTCTGCTATTTCGGTAGTGATTTGATGAGAATTGGCTAATCCATTAGCTCATGAATTAGTAACTGTAACAAAAAGTGCATTAGATAATTGAATTGCAACGATTCAACCTTGAAAGGCTATGTATGATTATGGAAATACAGTAGCTACTACAGTCCGCAGGGCATGATTTAAAGTTCTAAAAGATTTAACTGGGCATGGGTGTGGAAATGCTGTTCATGAAAGACCTTACGTTTTCAATTATGGACATCCAGATATGAAAAAACAATTCTTTACTCCAGGAATGGTACTTTGTTTTGAACCAATTACTGCAGTAATGAGTGAAGATTTCTTTATGGAATATGGAGATGAAGGAATGTATACTCAGCATTGAGATTTAGGTTGCCAGTGGGAATATATGCTATTAATCACTGAAAAATGATATGAAATGATGAGTGGAATCACTGAGTGGGAGTAAATTTATTTTGATCTATTATTTTTTGAAAATAGTTTTGTAATATCTTTTGTATGATCCATATCAGTATCGTGGTATCTTTTTTCATTTTTTTTGCCTTTATTTTCTATTATAATAGCATAAGCTCAATCAACCGTTCATTCTTGACTACTTTGATACATTGTAGGTTTTATTATTTGTTGACTTGATTGTCAAATATCAACTGTACCTTTTTTGAAATCGATGCTTTTTGCTGTTCATATTTCTCTTTTAGTAATTTTATCAGATTCTGGATATGCAGCGATTCGAGTTAAATATTTATTAAAACGATTATCGTTTAAGAAGTAGTCTCTATAAAGACTTCTGGTTACGTATAAACCTGGAACTATTCAGGTATTTTCTTCGACAATTTGTAACCAAGTTAGGGCTTTATTTCTTACATCTTTCTTTGTGCTATTTTTAATTCGATCTCATTCTACATCTAACATTGGTACTAAATTATTTCATCATGCTGTGTCTTTGTATGTCTTGTATGTTTTTAAGAATGTGTCAGCTTGTACTTTTGCATCATATGAATTCATTCTATGGTAGAATCATACAGCAATTTGTTCATGGTTATCTTTTATTGTTCTATCATTATTATATTCTTTAAGCTTATTTACATGTTTTTTTACCTTTGCATCTTCGATTTTTCAATCAGTTGCTCTAATGTACACGAAAGAAACTCATCTTGTATCAGATTTTCTCATATTCCATTTTTCTCTATTCCAATTTTTGAATAATTCAAGATTAATTTCTTCATTCCAGTGTGAAATGTCAATTCAAAAGTACTCTCATCATTTACGCTTCATACCATCTATGATTTGAATATTATTTTCGATACTTACAGGTATCTTAAGATATATTTTTTCTCAAACTGTAAATGCTTCTCGAGGTTTGTATTGGATTCATTTTGAATTAGTTATTTCTAATCATCGTGTATTACTCCTTAGATTTAATTCTTTTTTTGCCTTAGTTAAAATTTCCCATTGAGTTATCGTTGATTGACCTACAATGTATGAATAAACTTCAAATTTTCAGTCACTAGAAATATTTTTGTATTCAAATTTTCATATATTTGATTGTTGAATTTCTATCTCTTGAGAATTGGGCTTTCTCTTGGGTTTTTCTTGAGGTTTTGTCTGGGGCTTTTCTTGAGGCTTTGTCTGTGGTTTTTCTTGAGGTTTTGTCTGGGGCTTTTCTTGAGGCTTTGTCTGTGGTTTTTCTTGAGGTTTTGTCTGGGGCTTTTCTTGAGGCTTTGTCTGTGGCTTTTCTTGAGGCTTTGTCTGTGGCTTTTCTTGAGGTTTTGTTTGAGTCTTTTTTTGAGTTTTTGCCTGAGGCTTCGCTTGAGAGTTCTCTTGAGGTTTTGTTTGGTCTTTTATTTCTATTTTAACATAAACTTTATCTCACGCAGAAAATCTGCAAGAATCTTCATATTCTTTTCAGCCTTTATCTGTAACTAAAACTTCATTTTTAGACTTTGCAAACCCTCTTTTCACGGCTTGATATTTTAGTATAGATGGAGTTCAATGCTTCTCTATAGTATATGCATAGACCTTATATTTTCAATTTTTAGAAATTCATTTAGATTCGAATTCTCAAACTTTTGAATCCTTTTTAATTTCTTTTTTTACATGGTTTAGCTGAACATGACTCTCTAAATTAGATAATTCAGACTCAAATAATCCATTTTGAGAATAACTTAGGCTTTCGTTATTAGATTCTAAATTTGTCATTTGTTAAGATTAAGGATTAAACACACTACACTTAATTATATATACAAAAGTATATTTTTGCAAATTTTAAGGGATATTTTTGATATGTAAATGCTTGAATAAATTTGATAAAAATATAAAATTAAAAAAGTCAGATTTTTATTCTCAGTTTTTGTTTGAATGACAGAGGAAACTCCAAAAAAAATCTTTCTTTTTACATGAGAGAATACATATACATTAAATAAAGAACTGAAAAGGTGGAAAGATATGTTCGCTGAAAAAAATGGAAAGGATAGTATTTTTTCATTTAATCGTGAAAATCGAGATTATGGTCAGATTAAGCAAACTATTTTTAGCGGGGGATTCTTTGTGACAAATAAATTGATAATATTATATGGAATTCCTTTGGATACAGAAAAATCTAATGCAATAAAGACTGATGAGATTGAAAAATTAGCTGAAGATATTATGAATTATCTACTTCCAAGTGAAGTTCTTTTAATTTGTGTCTCTTATAAGCCCGATAAACGTGGTCGCTTTTATAAGCGATTTGATAAATTAGATAAAGATAATCCATCTCAGAAAATAATTAAATCTTTTGCTCCGCTTAAAGATTATGAATTATCAAATTTTGTTGCTCAAGAATCAAAGGATTTAAATCTGAATCCAAAAGTGATTGAAACATTAATTCATAAGGTCTGAAACGACCAATTTCGTTTGGAATCAGAGATAGATAAATTGAGATATCGAAAAAAATATTACAATGATGAAATAACTTCAAAAGTTGTAGATGAAGTATGTTTTGGAATGATAGAGGAAGATATTTTTCAGCTTTTAGATTTGGCATTAACTGATACAAAATCAGCAGTTCAATTCATTCAATGATTGCAAGACGATGGATTAGACCGAAATGCTGTGAATGGTTCGTTTGCTCGATGACTTAGGAATTATTTATTCGTACTTGATTATGCTGACCATTGAATTACAGATTCAAAACAAATAGCGAGTGAACTAAAACAAAATTCATGGGCGATAATGAATATAACAAAAAAATTATCACTTATAAAAGAAAAAAGAAATCTGATTCAGAATTTATTTAAGAGTATTGTAGATATAGATTATGATATCAAAAGTGGTAATGCTCAACCTGAAAGTTACTTCTTTACTATAAAGAAAGTATTGCTTCAAAATTAGTCCATTTCTTGATTTTTTATGACAATCTTATAATATACTATTTATGTGATTTAGCTTAATTTAAAATTGATGCGTAAGATTTGAATATTAATATTATTAGTATTTACGACAATCTCATCTAGTCAGACTTTTTGATATTTGGAAAATAAAGTATATTGTAATTTTGAAAATAAAAATGTAACGATTTTTATGAAAAATGAGGAGTGAACCGTAAAATGTCAGACTTATTTAGATACTATATACCAGTTGGCATTAAAAAAATATAATGAAATTTCAGCGATTCGTTCTTACATAGAACAATGAGATGATGTACATTATTGGAAGAAAATCCTAGAAGATAAAAAAGCAGAATTCCTTCAATTGGTGAATTATAGAACCCAGATAAAAACAGCGATAGATAAATTTGAATCAGCATTGTTTGATAAATATTATAATATTTTATATGAGCTA
>Ga0247611_10006476_pt1 | contig 15021 bp, 16 predicted proteins | sample 177DNAGHGhighgp2_FD_192422 | JGI IMG/M metagenome (GOLD analysis project Ga0247611, IMG submission 192422) | Sheep rumen microbial communities from Palmerston North, Manawatu-Wanganui, New Zealand - 1770 DNA GHGhigh gp2 | ecosystem: Host-associated > Mammals > Digestive system > Stomach > Rumen...
TATCGGAAAATCCGTCCTTCTTGGCTTTGGTCAGGTCTTCCGCGGAAGGAACGGAACCGGTTGCGCCGGCTACGGCTGCTGCTTCTGCGGAGTCGGCTGCTGCGGTTGTGTTGGATGCGGCAGGGCCGTACTTGGCGATGAGAGCTTCTTCTTCCTCAACAAGTTCCTTCATCTGCTCGATGAAGTAATGTTTGATTTTGGTGAGGTTCCAGAGCTCTTCTACGGTAGCACCCTTTCTGAGTGCCTCATACATAATGAACTGACGCTCGGAAGAAGGATCCTTGAGCATTCCAAGCAGTTCTTCCTTGCTCTTTTCGTTGAAATTCTTCGCAAATCCGAGGCCGTAGCGGTCTTTTTCGAGCGACCGGATTGCCTTCTGGAAAGCTTCCTTGTAGGTTTTGCCGATACTCATAACTTCGCCTACGGCGCGCATCTGGGTTCCGAGCTTGTCTTCCGCGCCTTTGAATTTTTCAAATGCCCAGCGTGCGAATTTTATTACAACATAATCGCCGTCGGGATAGTATCTATCGAGGGTTCCGTATTTGCCGCAGGGGATTTCGTCTAAGGTTAAGCCGCTTGCGAGCATCGCGGATACGAGTGCGATGGGGAAGCCGGTTGCCTTGGAAGCAAGTGCGGAAGAACGGGACGTTCTCGGGTTGATTTCGATAACAATGATACGGCCGCTTACGGGGTCGTGTGCGAACTGCACGTTGGTTCCGCCGATTACCTGTACGGCTTCTACGATGCGGTATGCCTGACGCTGTAATTCTGCCTGCACATCCTCGGAAATGGTGAGCATCGGTGCAGAGCAGAAGGAGTCGCCGGTGTGAACGCCCAGCGGGTCGATATTTTCGATAAAGCATACGGTAATCATGTTACCCTTTGCATCGCGGACAACTTCGAGCTCGAGCTCTTCCCAGCCGAGTACGGATTCCTCAACAAGAACCTGTCCTACGATGGACGCCTGAAGACCTCGCGCGATAACGGTCTTTAATTCTTCCTGATTGTATACCAGGCCGCCGCCTGCGCCACCCATGGTGTAAGCCGGTCTTAAAACGACGGGATAGCCGAGTTCTTCGGCGATGCGAAGACCATCCTCAACGGAGTAAGCAACTTCGGAGCGGGCCATTTCGATGCCGATGGAGTTCATCGTGTTCTTGAACTCGATTCTGTCCTCGCCCTTCTGGATGGCATCTACCTGAACGCCGATAACTTTTACACCGTATTTGTCAAGAATGCCGGCTTCGGCAAGTTCGGAGCAGAGGTTTAGTCCGGACTGTCCGCCCAAGTTGGGAAGCAGCGCATCAGGTCTTTCCTTTGCGATAATCTGCTCTAAACGCTTTACGTTCAGGGGTTCAATATAGGTTACATCCGCTGTGCCCGGGTCGGTCATGATCGTTGCGGGGTTGGAATTCACCAGCACGATTTCATATCCTAACTTGTGTAATGCCTTGCATGCCTGGGTTCCCGAATAGTCGAACTCGCATGCCTGGCCGATGATAATCGGGCCCGAGCCAATGATTAATACTTTGTGAATGTCTGTTCTTTGTGCCATAATGTCGCCTCTTTCTTGTAAATCTTTATATATAACTGTGTACTATGAATTCTTTCTGTACTCTGTATTCTTTCTGAACTCTGTATTCTTTCTGTACTCTGTATTCTTTCTGTACTCTGTATTCTTTCTGTACGGTATATTCTTTCTGTACTATGTATTCTCTTTTTCTCCCTCGGGCGGAAACACCGACTGCTTGTTCGAGGGGCGTTTTGCGCAGCGTCGGTACTTAGACGCTGTTCTGTAGCGTCTTATGTACCGCTACGCGAGCAACCGAGCCGAGAGGCGTCCCCGAGAACAAATTGTCGGTGGTCGACGCCCTCGATATTAAGAGTGCGTCCCCGAGAACAAATTGTCGGTGGTCGACGCCCTCGATATGTAAACTTTTACCTACTCCTGCCCGCTCCAACAGTAGGTGCATAACTTGCAGGGTTCGATTCCTACAGAGTTCACCATATCATCAAGCCTGTTATATCCGAGAGTCGTAAACTTCATCTGCTTGCAGATTTCATCCTCCATTGCCTTATAATTCGGGCTTTCCGGATTTGCGTAGTCCTGCAGCTTGTCGAGAGGTACCTCCGTAGTGCCTTCTCTTTCCGCAATGACGCGTCTTGCTATCAGCTCCTGCTCGGAATTGCTTCTGGAGAAGTTCAGATACTTGCATCCGAATAAAAGCGGAGGACACGCAGGTCTTACGTGTACTGCCTTTGCACCGGAGTCAAATAAGAATTCCGTGGTTTCTCTGAGCTGTGTTCCGCGCACGATGGAGTCGTCGATGAGCAGAAGGCTCTTGTCCTTAATCAGGGGCTCTACCGGAATCAGCTTCATCTTTGCGATGAGGTCACGCTTCTTCTGCGTTGTAGGCATAAAGGAACGCGGCCAGGTCGGGGTATACTTGATGAACGGTCGCGCGAAGGGAATGCCCGACTCGTTCGCATAACCCACTGCATGTGCGGTTCCGGAGTCCGGAACGCCCGCAACCTCGGTGGCATCCATAATGCCCTTCTCTTTATCGCGCTTCGCCAGCGAGGATCCGCAGCGGTAGCGCATTTCCTCTACATTGACACCTTCATAGGTGGATGTCGGATAACCGTAATAAATCCATAAGAAGGTGCAGATTTTCATTTCTTTTCTAGGGGAGATTAATGTCTCCATGCGATTTTCGTTAAAGAAAACCACCTCGCCCGGCCCGAGTTCATGGCAGGCCTTGTATCCTAAATGCATAAATGCAAAATCTTCGAAACTTGCGCAGTGTGCGCCGTTCTTGCGTCCGATGATGATCGGCAGACGGCCGAAGCGGTCACGCATCGCATAAATGCCTTCCGGTGTCATAATCAGCACGCAGATGGAGCCGCGGATGACTTCCTGCACATAAACAAGGCCCTCGGTAATCGAATCTTTCTGATTAATCAGGGCCGCAACCAGCTCGGTCTGATTAATATCGCCGCCGCTCATTTCAAGAAAATGAGAATATCCGCGGTCAAATAACATCTTAATCAGCTCTGCCGTGTTATTGATTTTTCCGACTGTTGTAATGGAATAATTGCCGAGATGAGATCTGACAATCAGGGGCTGAGGTTCGTTATCGGAGATACATCCGATGCCGATGTGCCCGCGCATGACCTCAAAATCGCGTTCGAACTTCGTTCTGAAGGGTGAATTCTCGATGTTATGGATGGCACGGTCAAAGCCCTTCTCCTCACTGTACAGGCAAAGGCCTCCACGTCTGGTACCTAAATGGGAGTGGTAATCCACACCGAAGAACAAATCAAAAATACAGTTATCATTTGCGGCTACGCCAAAAAATCCGCCCATATTCTCTCCTTATCTTTCCGTCTGTTTCCCCAAAGACACCCCGAAACACCAAAGTAAAGTATACTGATTTTGGGGCGTTAGTGTCAAGAAAATATGGGCAAGTTTTGAAACTTCCGACTTATGTAAATCACTGTAAAAATCATCTGTGGGTTTAGGGTTGATAATTCGGAGATTATACCGTATAATGTATATACATTATACAAGTGATTTTTATTATCCGATTGACGATTGATGATGAAAAATAGCCGGATTACCGAAAAGGAGGGCACAAAATGGATCAGGTCGCTATAAGAGCCTGGGGCAACAGCCAGGGCATCCGAATCCCGAAAACGATTTTGGAACAAATGGATTTAAAAGTATCGGACATACTCGAAATCGAAATTGTAAATGATTCTATTGTTCTGAAGAAGCAATTTTCCCATAAAACATTTGAGGAAAGGCTGGCGGCGTATAACGGAAAAATTACCGTGGCCGACTTCGACTGGGGCGAGCCCAAAGGAAAAGAACTACTGTAAGGAGATAAAAAATGTATCAGTTCTGGCAGGGAGATATCATAAAAATCGACGATTACAAAAAGCAGCTTTTTGTGGTGGTAAGCAAAAATGCATTCATACGCGCAACCGGTATAATGCATGTGTGCCCCCTGATCAATTGTCCGCCCGGCCCGGTTCACATCTTTGTGACCGGCAATAAAGGCGCCTCCGGCTCTGTGATCTGCGAACAGATCAAAGCAATTGACCCTGCTGCCCGGGCTTGTTCGACTTTAGACCGGCTTCCCTATAGGGATATTATGAATGTATCCGATACATTGCAGGGGATATTTGAATACGACTGAAAATCCTTACTTCTTCTCAAATTTTCGCCGGAAAATATAAAAAAAGAGCCCGAATCACTTCGGGCTCTTTGCACTTGGTCTGATGTATTATACATTATTCGGCTATCGTTTATTCCGATAAGGGTTATTCTACTAATGTTTATTCCGCCAACAGCATCATAATCTTATTAGTTCTGGCCACGAACTTAGTCATGGCTTCGGGCTCCAGCGGTGCATGCTGCAAAAGCGCCAGATCATAGAGCTGCTCGCAGATGGTATTGACGTTCTCTCCGTCCTTGTGCTCGAGAATGTACTGCACAAGTTTGTTGTTCGCATTGAGAACAAGCGTCTGACCTTCCTTGTCCATTCCGCCCATGCCCATGTCTCCCATGGAGTACATCCGCATCATATCCTGCATTCTGCGGCTTTCCTCAGACACAGTAATCATGGAGGAGATGTCCTTATTCTTCAGTTTCTCCAGCTTAACATTTACATTATCTTTCTTCGTAATCTTCTTAAAGAGTTTGGAAAGTTCCTCTTCCTGCGCCTTCATTTCTTCCTGCGCTTTCGCGGAAGTCTTGCTCTTGAGCGCATCGCCAAAATCCTCATCGATTCGTTTAAACTTCACGCCCTCGTTCTTGCTTTCGAGCTGGCTGATGAATGCGAGGTCAATCTGGTGCTCCAATACTACGGCATCCATCTTAGCCTTACGGAACATATTGATGTACTGGCTCTGCTGGTTCTTGTCCGTAACGTAGTAGATGGTCTTCTCTTTCTTTTCGTCGGAGGCTTCTGCGGTCTCGCCTTCGGGCTTCTCTTCCGAATCAGAATTCGCTTTATTTGCGTCTTCTGTAGTCTGGCCATCAGTCTTCTCTGCGCCTTCAGAGTTGTCCGCTGCCTTGCTGTCGTTTTCTTCGGTTCCGGCCTTGTCGGCAGTGGCTTCCTTGCCTTCGCCTGCTTCAGTTCCGGCCTTGTCGGCAGCGGCATCCTTGCCTTCGCCTGTTTCCTTGCCTTCTTCGTCTTCCACGTCTACAGGCTTGGTCTCCAGGCACTCCGGCAGAGTCATATACTTGTCGTCGATGTTCTTGAACAAAATATAATCGTTCATCTTCTCACAGAACTTGTCGTCCTTCAGGCAGCCATACTTGATGAACGGAGAAATGTCGTCCCAGTATTTTTCGTACTCGTCCTTCTGCGTCTTGCACATTCCGGAGAGCTTGTCTGCGACTTTCTTTGTGATGTAGTCGGAGATTTTCTTGACAAATCCGTCGTTTTGCAGTGCGGATCTGGACACATTAAGCGGCAGATCCGGGCAGTCGATCACACCCTTTAAGAGCAGCAGGAACTCCGGAATGACTTCCTTGATGTTGTCTGCGATGAACACCTGATTGTTGTAAAGCTTGATGGTGCCCTCGATGGACTCGTACTCCATGTTGATCTTCGGGAAATAGAGAATTCCCTTTAAGTTGAACGGATAGTCCATGTTCAGGTGAATCCAGAACAGAGGCTCCTTGTAGTCGTTGAAAACCTTGCGATAAAATTTCAGATAGTCCTCTTTCTCGCACTCGCTGGGGTTTCTGGTCCAGAGCGGATTGGTGTCGTTTTCAGGCTCTTTTGCGGGTTTCTTGGGCTTCTCTTCTTTTTCCTTGCCAGCCTCAGAGTCTTCCGCCTTAGCGCTGTCTTTGCCGTCTTCTGCCTTTACTTCATTTCCGTTTTCGTCAATTTCTTTCCATGCCGGCTCTTCGCCGTCTGCCTTTGCAGCGCCGTCAGTGCCCTCGCCTGCTGCCTTGCCGTCTGCCTTCGCAGCACCGTCAGTGTCCTCGTCCGAACCTGCACTTGCTGCCTTGGCCGCCGCTTCAGCCGCTTCCTTCGCAAGTTCTTCCTGTTCTTCCTTAAACTGCTTCTCGGTATAGAGATAAATCTCGGTCGGCATGAACGAACAGTACTTCTTTACGATTTCGCGCGCGCGATATTCGTTTGCAAATTCCACGCAGTCCTCGTTCAGATAAAGCGTAATCGTGGTTCCGACGCTGTCTCTGTCGCCCTCTTCCATCGTGAATTCGGTTCCGCCGTCGCACTCCCAGTGCACGGGTTTCGCACCTTCCTGATAGCTTAAAGTGTCGATGGTAACCTTGTCCGCAACCATAAATGCGGAATAAAATCCCAGTCCGAAATGACCGATGATCTGGTCGTCATTCGCTTTGTCTTTGTATTTTTCAATAAAATCGGTAGCGCCCGAGAACGCAATCTGGTTAATGTACTCCTCAACCTCGCTCTCGGTCATTCCGAGACCGTTATCCGTGAAGGTCATGGTCTTCTTCTCGGGGCTGACGATGATGTTGATGCGTGCCTTGTAGTCGAGGGGCGCTTCGTATTCGCCCATCATTTCCAGTTTTTTCAGCTTTGTGATGGCATCACAGCCGTTGGACACAAGCTCTCTGACAAAAATATCATGGTCGGAATACAACCATTTTTTAATAATCGGGAAAATATTTTCACTGTTGATGGACAGTGAGCCTTTCTTTGCTGCCATATCTATACGCTTCCTTTCTGTGTTGGTGCTGCAAGTGCTACTTTGGGCACCATTTTGTACGATTTCAAAGTGGTTTCCTAACCACAAAATCAAGTATAATACCCCCTTTTTCAAAAGTCAATAAAAAATTAGCACTCATATCGAATGAGTGCTAACAAGGGCAAGGCAAAAAAATAACCGCCGGTCTCGCACACCAGCGGTTACATTCAATTATGTAATCTAAGTGGTCGGGCAACCGTCTATCGGTAGTGCATCAATTGTAATTGGGGTAATTTTCCGGATACGGTTCGATACCCAGCGCAAACCGAACCTCTTTTTCCACTTTCTCCTTTGGATACGTTGCGGGAAATGCCGCAATATCATCCATTACCGTGGCATTTGCAAATTTCTCATCATCAATGGTACTGATCATGATATAATCCTGCTCGTCAAGGACGGTGGCTTCCACACGATAGAACTCCCCTTTGTAAACATACGGTACCCGCACACCGAGCAGTTCCGCTTTGTTCTCATCAAACCGGCCTGCTTTTTCGGCGCCGTATTTTACAAACAGCTTCTCCACAAACTCCAGAAGCTCTTCCATTGTTTCTTGCATTACTCTCTTTTCTCCCATTTCCTTACACAATCATTTCAAACTCAGGCCGGTTCCGAATATCCTGTATAATCATTCTTTTCCTTCAGGTACATTTCCACATCGGAACGGAGTTTAATCCGATACTTGAAGTATTCCACCATAGTCTGAAGCAGATCATTCAGCAAAAAAATCAGCGCAATTCCGCCGACCACACCGATAATAAACATACATATGGTTCTTACAGTTTTCATATACTTTACCCTGCCCCCTTCTATAATCTCTCCGCCGTGGCCGCTGTTACTTGTTCCTGGGATTCACGATAATGACACGTACCGCAGGAACCCTCATTTTTAATGCCGCCGCCCATCTGTGATGTCCGTTGTAAATCATATATCCCTCCGATTCCATTTTTCCAATGATAATCGGTTCCGGAAAAATCGGCTCACCTATACTCTGATTACGGCGAATCACAGTACAGTAATCCTCTATGATCGCATTACTCGGTCCGACTTCTTCATGTGAAAATTCATCCTCGGGGTTCACATGCAGCTTCGCCGGTGAAACCTTGCGAACCGTTATCCTTTCAATCATCCCCGCCCGCACGATTTTACGGCGATTGGTATACCTCTCAACATCTTCCAAAATTTGTTTGAATAATGCATTTGCTGTAGAAACCATTTTCTCCTACCTTTTTGTGATCCTCTTTCTGTTTGATTATTTTTCTCTTTTCGCTTTTTTCCTGTTAATCTCCGTGCTATTCAGCATTCCTTTGTTTCAGCACAGCCGCCCTGGTTCTCTCTTCGAGTTCTTTTACCCGGTTGGCCTCTGCAATGACTTTTTCCACCCACTGATCATCCGGCTCGCAAACCTTATATGTCCGAAAACCACGCGCTTTCCCGCTTTCGTGAATTGCATCCTCATCGTCAATATGAAGGGAAATATGATAAAATCCGGGCATTTTCTGCGGAAGCGGCTCCTTCGTCCTGCCCTGCACTTCCTCATTATGCCGGTGCCCGTTTACAATCTGGTCAAAATGAACTTTGTAATTACGAAACAGAGCATTGATATATCTTACGGAACGAAACGAAGACGTATAAACCCAGACTTCGAACCCCTGCGCCTGAAGTTCATTGATTAAACGCACCGTTCCCTTTCTGAGCCGTTCGATAAAAATACGGTTTAACGGGAACGGCAACGGATCTTCGGTTTCAAATCTCGCCGGATCTACGAATAATACCTCATCCAGGTCAAACGATATCCTCATACCCTGCCCCCAACCTGTGATACGGACTTTCTCTAAATTTCCGTAATCCTGTTTTCGTTAAAATATCAAATAAAGAAAGTGCTGTTTCATCGAAATTAATTGATGCCTGTCACTCGGGTGACCAGCTGGCCTGCACGTCTTCGATCACGACGTTCTCGTCCACCTTGACCACAATCTGGTACTCATCCTCGTACACAATCTCCCCGGGAAAATTCGTATAAACCACATAATACGCGTGATTGTACCGTTCCAGAAGCCACAATAGCGGATTGATCATTTTCATCATCATCTCGGAGTTCTCGGTCTTAAAGTAGCAGATGACCTTCTCCTGCCGCTTGCACTGCGGCGGCCACGGCAGTTCCTCCGAAAACCAGGCATCAATTTCGTGAAATAAATCCACGTCCTCGTCCTCCATTACGCCATTCGTAACCATCTGGTTCAGCATGCTGAAAATTCCCTTGCCGGTTCTCGTATTCGCCGCAAGTTCCTTGCCCTGAATTCTGCAGTATTTAAACTTCATCAGCATCCCCCCTTTGAAGCTCTCAATACCCCGTTACTCTTTTATATTATACCATATAATCAAACGAGTAGGGAAAGTTTCTTCCCCTACTCATTTGTCGCGTTGGCCTTCAAATGGACACTCGTGCAATAAAAGTACCGGGCGTTTATTCGCCCGGTACCGAATTATTCCAGCGTATTAGTTTACTTAGTCCACCGGCTTCTTCGCCTGATCCACGTAATCCTGAATCTCCTTCGAAGGCTCCTTGTCAATTAAGGAAACCACAACTGCAACAATCAGGCTTACGATAAATCCGGGAATAATCTCGTAAAGACCGGTATTTGCGATAGTCAGCTTCTCTACGGAACCGGAGAAGCAGCAGTACCAGAACGCATCCATCAGGAATCCTGAAACAACACCGGCGATAGCGCCCTTAAATGTAAATCTCTTCCAGAAGAGTGCCAGAATAATTGACGGTCCGAATGCCGCACCGAATGCCGCCCACGCGCATTCTACAAGTGCCATGATTCCCGCACATCCGGGGCTCATTGCGATAATCAGAGCGATTACTGCAATCACTGCCACGATACCACGGCCAACCCAGAGCATTTCCTTGTCGCCCGCATTTTTACGAAATACCGGCTTATAAAGGTCGGATGCAAATGCGGAAGACGAAGCCAACAGCTGGGAGTCCGCCGTTGACATACTTGCTGCCAAAATCGCCGAAAGCAGAATACCCGCAATCAGTGCAGGGAACAGAGAACGTACCATGGTGATGAATACCAGACTTCTGTCGTCAGCACCGAGGGAGGTTCCGAGGTACTGATGTGCAACCAGTGCAACAACGCTTGCCATGGTCAGAATCAAGAAGGTCCAGAAGGAACCGATGATACGGGACTTGCTCATTTCCTTCTCAGACTTAATGGACATGTAACGTACAAGGATATGCGGCATTCCGAAGTAGCCGAGGCCCCATCCCATACCGCTTAAAATATCCTTCATCGATGCCCAGTCAAACTTTCCGGAAGAAAGGATATTGTAATAATTTTCGGGAGTTACAACTTCAGCAATCGGCGCAAATCCGGGCTTGTTCATAACAAATACAGCCACGATGGGGGCCGTCATCAATGCCATCAGCATTAAAAGACCCTGGAAAAAGTCGGTCCAGCAAACTGCGTTGAAACCGCCCATGAAGGTGTAAAGCAGAATAATCAGCGTTGCGCCGATCATCGCATACTGTGCGGGAATACCAAATACCTTGTTGAAAAGGCTGCCGCATGCCACGATACTGGATGCGGAATAAATGCAATATGCCACGCAGAAAATTACTGCGCACACAACCTGAAGTGTCGGGTTTGTCGTCTTAAAACGCTTGGTTAAAAACTGCGGAATGGTGATTGCATCGTCCGCAAGAATCGACATTCTGCGCAGTCTCGGTGCCACAAAAACCCACGCCAGAACGGTTCCGATTAAAAGTCCGATGGAAATCCAGATCTGACCCATACCCCAAAGGTAAATGGATCCGGGAAGTCCCATTAAAACCCATGCACTCATGTCGGATGCACCTGCGGAAAGTGCCGCAACCCATCCGTTCATTGCACGTCCGCCCAGGAAATATGCCTTGTCACCGCTCTGCTTTCTTCCCTTAATGAAGAAGTAAATTCCGATTCCGAGAACAACGATAAGATAAACCGCAAACGCCAGCATTTCTAATACACTTGAATTGCCCATTTTTCTCCTCCAAATCTTACATAACAAAAATAAGCGCCCGAAACAAATCGGACGCCTTTTAGTTTATCACATTAACGCGGTAGTTTGCAAGAGATTCCCCGCTTGGACTTGCGGAAAATCGCCATTGTATCCGCTCCTCTTTTTACCTTTTTCATGTCCCCTGATCGAACTATTTTTTCGAATCATCGGGTTCGCCGAGCAGATTTCCACGGCAGTGCGGACAGATATTCGGCTCCTGCCGAAAGCCCAGCTTCAGCACTTTCTTGCAGTGCGGGCAGCGCCAGTAAATGATGCGCACCACAATGCCTCCGATAATCAGACCGATTCCCACGACAAACAGAACCAGCTGTGTCCATCCCTGAAACAGCAGCGTTCCGCCGATTGCCACAATCGATCCGACAAACATCCAGTTTGAAACTTCGCCTGCTTTCTTGTAATTCATACCTAACCTTCTGTATCTCTGACAGCTTCCTCAACCTCTGCTGCCTCTTTCTCCACTTCTTCAGATACTTCTTCCTTCTTCTCGACCTTCTCGGTTTTCACTTTCTTTACAGCTTTCTTTTCAGCAACCACTTCAGGAGCAACTTCTTTCTCCTTAGCCAGCGTTCTCCACACGAAAATCGCCACACCGATTGCAAACATAAAGATCGAAATGAACTGCGAGGTGGACAGTGCACCAACCGCTCCGCGGTAATCGTTTCTGAAAAATTCGATTCCGAAGCGACCGATTGCGTACAAAATCAGATAAAGTCCGATAATCTGGCCCCTCTTCTTACACTTCAGTCCCGCAAGATAAAGTAGTCCCGCGATGATCAGATTTCCCACAGCCATCATCAGCTGTGTCGGCCACAGTTTTACCCCCGCGGGAGCAAGGCTGCCCTCCGGGAAAATCACGCCGATTGCCGAATTCGTCTGTGCTCCGTAGCAGCATCCTGCAAGGAAGCAGCCGATACGTCCGAAGCCCTGCGCCACGGAAACCTGCGGCATGACAAGGTCCATATAGGTCAGAAAATCCAGCTTCTTAATAAACTTAAAATACACAAGGCACACAGCTACACCCAGAATGATTCCGCCGTAAACCACGAAACCGCTTCCGCCGAGATACTTCATCTTGTCCTCGGATGCAATAAAATTCTTCCAGTCCACTATCAGATAAAGGATTTTTCCGCCCAGGAATCCGCCGATCATTGCAATCAGAACGATGTCCAGAATGGGTTCCGGATCCATTTTCTTTTTCTTTGCACGCCAAATGGAAATCGCAACCGCCGCTAAAATTCCGATTGCAATCATGAGGCCGTAGCCATGAACTGTAAGTTTTCCGATTTTCAGTATTTCGTTATGCATCTCTGTTACCTTTTCTAATTAACTTCGTCCTGCGTTTGTCTCTTGAGTTGATGGGGTTTTTTATGAGTCTCCCAGTAACCGTGCGGAATCCGCTTTGTCACCCTGCGTCCCAGATGGTTCGCCCAGCGCTCCGTGTAGAGGTGATAGTAGGAAATTCCCTTCTTTGCGCGCATTCGGTCAAACACCGGAAACATGCACCAGATTCCCGAAACCGCGCTGATTGCGAAGAGATAAAACGGACCGAGCAGCATGGACTGAAACGTGTGTCCGTACTCATGCACCAGCACCTGGCTTTTCTCGCTTTCCTCATCCTCTTCCTCGCCGCGAAGCGTCGGGGAGACGAAGAGAAACATTCCCATGGACATGCACTCTGCCCGGTTCCAGACCGTCACCACGCTTTTGCGGTAGCGGTAATGAGGCCGTTTGGCATGCGCAAGGAAAATCACCAGTCCCACGAGATTTTGTATAATTCCCCAGGTCCACTGCAGGGGATAATAAATACCTTCCAGAAATTTTCTCAATTTTAACCCCTACTCCGTCGTTCGTCAATTCTGTTGCACAGTCTGCGCTGCACTTCTTTCATTCTGCCTGCAGCAAATTCGCTACTCTGCCCGCAGCACATTCGCACTATAAATAGATACGGGGCGGTTACCTGCCGCCCCGCCAAATACTTCCGGTTAAAGATTATAACAGATGTGCCCGCATTTCCTCCGCACTCATACTGCTTAAATATGCAGGCGGTACATCGAAAATTGTCTTGCAGCCAATCTGGCCTTCCTTCTGCATACGTACGGCGGCTCTTGCAAATGCACAAAGCACGGAAGAAGTAAATTCCGGATTGGAGTCCAGTTTCAGACTGTATTCAATCACATGCGTATTTTCATCATTCCAGCCGGTCTTGCCGCTGTGAATCACGAATCCGCCGTGAGGAATACCGCTGTGGTCACGCTGTAATTCTTCTTCGCTGATAAAATGAACGGTAGTATCATAATCCGCAAAATAGTTCGGCATGGTCTTGATGGCCTCTTCCACCTTTGCGGGATCTGCACCTTCTTCAAGCACTACAAAGCACTCTCTCGTATGCTTCTGTCTGGTAGTCAGTTCGGGATTGCTTCCGCTTCTGACTGCTTCCAATGCTTCCGGAACGGGGATTGTGTACTGCTTTCCGTTCTTTACGCCGGGCACTCTGCGGATGGCATCGGAGTGACCCTGGCTTACGCCCTTGCCCCAGAATGTGTAACTTTGTCCGTTCGGTAAAATCGAATTCGCATACAGGCGGCTTACGGAGAACATTCCCGGATCCCATCCTAAAGAAATCATAGCGATTTTTCCGGCTTCCCTGGCTGCCGCATCCACGTTTGCAAAATGCACGGGGATATTTGCGTGTGTATCGAAGGAATCAATTACATTGAACATTTTCGCATACTTCGGTGTCATCTCGGGAAGATCTGTTGCAGAACCTCCGCAGATAATCAGCACGTCAATGCGGTCTTTCCACGCTTCAATCTCTGCTACATTTACAACTGCAGCACCCTCGGTAAGAATTTTTACCGTAGAAGGATCACGTCTTGTAATACTGCCACGAGCTCTTCATCGTCGTTATGCTTGATCGCGCATTCCACGCCACGTCCCAAGTTTCCGTAACCTAAAATACCGATTTTAATGGACATCTTATTACCTCTTTCAATTTTTCTTACTAAATAACTTCAGGCATCTTTATTAAGATGCCCGAAGAAATTGTCAATCATTGTTTTGCTTATTTATCTTCCGTTTCAAGAAATTTATAAACAAATGCTGCAATTACCGCACCTACCAAAGGTCCTACGATGAATACCCATACGCAGACAATCGGATCCACATTTCCCGTGATTGCCGCAACGATAGCCGGTCCGATGGATCTTGCCGGGTTTACGGAGGTACCGGTTAAGCCGATACCGAAAAGGTGAACCAGTACAAGGGTAAGACCGATGATCAGTCCGCCGAAGGAACCGTGATTTGCCTTCTTGCTGGTAACGCCGAGAATCGTAAGAACAAAAATGAAGGTCAGAACGACTTCAACTAAAAGGCCTGCAAAAATATTGCCGTTTACACCGCCAAGTCCGTTACTTCCGAATCCGCCGGTCGCATCGGTGATTCCGCCGAGTCCGAAAATAGCTGCAAGAATACCTGCGCCTGCAAATGCGCCAAGGCACTGAGCACAAATATAACCTACCAAATCTTTCAGGGTAATACCGCCGTTAATGAAAACTGCAAGGCTTACAGCCGGGTTGATGTGGCAGCCGGAAATATTGCCTACGCAATATGCCATTCCCACGATTACAAGACCGAATGCAAGTGCGGTTGCAAGATATCCGCCCCAGTGTTCACATCCTGTCAACATAGCGGTTCCGCAGCCTAACGTTACAAGAACACAAGTACCAATAAACTCCGCAACAAATTTCTTCATTACTGTCCCTCCAATCCTTTTTTACGTATTCTACGAATAATACCCAAAAATACAAGGCTATTATATCATTTATTATTTTCGATTTAAAGTAAAAATTTTAGCCGGTTTTTCTCGACGAACTGCAGTATTCTTCAAAATCCTCAACCGGCATGGGCTTTGCAAAATAGTAGCCCTGGAAGAGCTTGCAGCCCATATCCATCAGCATCTTATGCTGGTTTGCCGTCTCCACGCCTTCCGTCAGGGATGTGATTCCGAGGTCCTCCGACAGGTTGATGATATTGTGAAGAATCGTCTTGGCCTTTTCGTCATCGTTGGATTTGTTTAAGAAGCCCATATCGATTTTGATTACATCAACAGGCATATCCTTCAGCATATTCAGGGAAGAAAATCCGCTTCCGAAATCGTCCATTTCCACAATAAATCCGTCATTTCTGAGCTTCTCGAGGATT